>OJIK01000017.1_pt1 | contig 65709 bp, 54 predicted proteins | sample 1595571 | NCBI WGS metagenome assembly OJIK01 (sample SAMN05416791, study PRJEB24817) | seawater metagenome | isolation source: Sea water | place: Canada:Atlantic | collected 2013-11 | reverse complement strand
GCTGTATTTCCTCGATTATCTTTTATGTTTGGATCAGCTTTATACTTCATTAACAGCTCAATAATTTCTTGTTGATTAAAAATTACAGCAAAATGTAATGCTGTAGAATTATTTTGATCTGTTAAATTAGGATTGGCATTATTTTCTAAAAGTAATTTCACCAAATAATTATTTTTTTTTACTGTAGCAGCCATTAAAGGTGTGCCATAGCCACTTGTTGAATTGATATCCTTTACGTTTTGAATCAAATAAGAGGCTACTTCATTATTACTGTAATAACAAGCTAATGTTAGAGCAGAATAGCCTTCTTTACTAGTTTTGTTTATAATATCTGCGTCATTATTCACTAATTCCTTAATTTCAAATAAGGATCCATTTCTGGCAACATCATAAACTGAAGACTTTTGTGCCTTTAGATTTGAAAAAGATAATATAGTAACAAGAATTAAAAAACAGATTTTTTTTGACATCAAATTATAGAGTTTAAATATTGACTGCTTCAAATGTAAATTTAATCTTTTATTTTTAAATAAGAGATAGCTTTTTTATCTAGAGCCCATAAATAATGTTAAAAATAAGTGTGATGTTGTTTTCACATTGTATTTTCATGTAGTTAATATAAACATAACTAATTCAAGTTTTGGCCATTGATACCAAAAGTTAAAATTCATCTAAGAAACTTATGACTTTAGGTTTTATTTAACATTATGACCATAGACATAGCATTACTTTTGTGTGAAATTTAACAAAATATTACATGAGAAAGCTAATTCTTGCCATACTTGGAGTACTATTTATAACTGGTGCTATTTATGGGGCAAAAATGATCATTAATAGTAAAAGTAAAACCAGAAAAGCACCTTCTAAAGTTATAAAAACTGTTTTTGTAGATACCGTAAAGAATACATCAATTCCAATTATAATTCCTGCCAATGGAAATCTAGTTGCAAAGAGAAGAGTTGAAATATACTCTGAAGTACAAGGTATATTTAAACCTGGCTCAAAATTATTTAAGCCTGGAGAAAAATATCAAAAAAATGAAGCTTTTATATCTATTAATGATACAGAGTACTATGCTAATGTTCAGTTAGCAAAGAGCAATTTATATAATTCTATAGCTGCTGTTTTGGCAGATCTTCGTTTAGATTTCCCAGAAGTATTTTTAAAATGGGAAGCCTATTTAAAAAGTTATGACCTTAATAAACCTACTCCAAAACTTCCAAAAATGGTTTCTGAAAAAGAAAACTATTTCATTACAGGAAGAAGTATTGTTTCTAACTATTATACTGTTAAAAATTTAGAGCAGAGGTTATCTAAATACACCATAAGTGCTCCTTTTAAAGGAATACTTACAGAAGCATTGGTTACAGAAGGAACTTTAATACGCAGTAATCAAAAATTAGGTGAATTTATAGATCCTTCAGTATACGAGATGGAAGTATCACTTAGTAAAACCTTTGCAAGTCTTTTAGACGTTGGCGAGACTGTTGAGCTAAATAATTTAGAACACACAAAAAAATACTCAGGAATTGTATCTAGAGTTAATGGAAGTATTAATTCTGCTACACAAACTATTGCTGTGTATATAGAAATAAAAAATAGCAGCCTCAAAGAAGGAATGTATTTGGAAGCTAATTTAAATGCAAAAAAAGAAAAAAACGCTATAGAAATTAACAGAGGTTTGTTGTTAGATGAGAATAAAATTTTTATTATTAGAGATAGTGTATTGGATATGATTGATGTAAAACCGGTTTATTTTTCAGACACAAAGGTTGTTTTAAAAGATATTCCTGATGGAACCATCATACTTTCTAGTCCTTTTCCTGGAGCTTATGTTGGAATGATAGTAAAGCCTTTACAGGTGCAAAAAGAGAACACACCATTAAAATCTAACAAAACAAAATAAGACATGAGAAAGCTTATTGCTTATTTTATAAAACATAGTGTTGCTGTTAATGTTCTTGTAATAGCTTTTTTAATCTTTGGTGGTGTTGGCGCTTATAAGTTAAATTCTTCTTACTTTCCTTTAGTAGATTCTAAAAATATTAGTATTAATGTTACGTATCCTGGGGCATCTCCTCAAGAAGTTGAAGAAGGAATTATTCTTAAAATCGAAGACAATCTAAAAGGCTTAAATGGGGTAGATAGAGTTACCTCTACTTCACGTGAGAATAGTGGTAATATTAATGTAGAAATAGAAAAAGGTAAAAATATAGACTTCATGCTTTTGGAAGTCAAAAATGCTGTAGATAGAGTACCTACTTTTCCTGTAGGGATGGAGCCTTTAATTGTTTCAAAACTGGAAGCATTAAGACCTACCATTACTTTTTCTATTAGCGGAAATAATATTCCATTAGCTACTTTAAAACAAATAGGCAGGCAAGTAGAGAATGACCTTCGTGGAATTGATGGTATTTCTCAAATCCAAATCACTGGATATCCAGAAGAAGAAATAGAAATAGCCATTAATGAAACAACCCTATTGGCCTATAATTTATCTTTTGCTGAAGTATCTCAAGCAGTAAATGAATCTAGCTTAATCACTACAGGTGGAACCATCAAAACAAGTACTGAAGAGTATTTAATTAGGGCAAATTCACGTTCTTACTATGCTGATGAATTATCTAATTTAATTGTAAAATCAGATGCTTCTGGACGTATTATTAGATTAAAAGATATTGCTGAAGTTCAAGATAAATTTTCAGAAACACCCAATGCCAACTACTTTAACGGAAATCTATCTATTAATATTACCATTACAAGTACTAATACTGAAGATCTAATTACCTCCGCAGATAAGGCAAAGGAATACATTAATGATTTCAATCAAAAATATGACAATGTTGAAATAAATATCATACGTGATTTATCAATCACCTTAGTAGAGAGAACAAACTTACTCACAGAAAATGCCATCATAGGGATGATTTTAGTGCTTATGTTTTTGTCTTTATTTCTGAATACACGTTTGGCTTTTTGGGTTGCTTTTGGTTTACCAATAGCATTTTTAGGAATGTTTATGCTTGCAGGCTATTTTAACGTAACTATTAATGTGCTTTCATTGTTTGGAATGATCATTGTTATTGGAATTCTGGTAGATGATGGTATCGTAATTGCAGAAAATATTTACCAGCATTATGAGAAAGGAAAAACTCCTGAACAAGCTGCCATTGATGGTGTTATGGAAGTGCTTCCAGCAATTGTTTCAGCTATTTTAACAACTATTCTAGCATTTGCAATCTTTCTTTTCTTAGATGGGGGTATTGGAGATTTCTTTGGCGAAGTATCTGTGGTTGTAATCTTAACCTTAGTAGTTTCACTAGTAGAAGCCTTAATTATTCTTCCAGCTCACCTAGCACATTCTAAAGCACTTAGAAAACAAAATAATACTCCAAAATCTGGATTAGCTGGTGCTTTTCAAAAGATCTTCTCAAAATTACGTTATATAAATAAATTGGGAGATGCAATCATGAGATGGCTTCGAGATACATTATACAGTCCATCATTACGTTTTGCATTACAACATAAGTTTTTCACCTTTTCTATATTTGTTGTTTTCTTAATCTTAACCTATGGTAGTTTTGGAGGAGGAATTATTAGGGGCGCATTTTTTCCACAAATAGCAAGTGATCAAGTTAGAATTTCTTTAAATATGCCAAATGGCACCAATGAGAAAGTAACAGACAGTATTATTTCATTGATTGAACAAAGAGCTATTGAAGTTACAGACCAAATATCTGAAGAGTATTTTGGTAGTGATGGAGAAAAACAGTTAGTAAAAAACATCATCAAAAACGTAGGTCCAGGGTCTTCATCAGCTTCATTATCTATCAACTTATTGGAAGGAGAAGAAAGACCAAATGAAATTACTTCTAGACTGGTAACCAATCGAATACAAGAACGTGTTGGACTTATTTTTGGTGTTGAAAGTTTAGTGTTTGGGAGTGGAGGTAATTTTGGAGGTAGCCCTGTCTCTATTTCATTCTTAGGAAATAACATTACCGAATTAAAGGCAGTTAAAACAGCATTAAAGGAGCGTCTTGAAAACAATGTTTTATTGAAAGATGTTACAGATAATGACCCAGCAGGTATTAAAGAGATACGGATAAAACTAAATGAAACAGCCTATGCATTAGGTTTAAACTTGAGAACAGTAATGACACAAGTTAGAGCTGGATTCTTTGGTTCTCAAGCACAACGTTTTCAACGCGGACAAGATGAAATTAGAGTTTGGATACGCTACAATAGAGAGAATCGTTCTTCTATAAAAAGTTTAGACAATATGCGTATTCTAATACCTAACGGTGATCGAGTTCCTCTCAAAGAAATTGCCAGTTATGAGATTGCTCGTGGTGATGTTGCTATTAATCATTTAGAAGGTAGACGAGAAATTCAGGTTTCTGCAGATATTAAAGATCCTAAGAAAACTAGTTCTACAGATATAATGGATGAAATTGAAAATGAGATTATGCCAGAAATTTTGGCTAAATACCCTACGGTAACTCCATCATTTGAAGGACAGAATAGAGAGTTCTCAAAACTGAATGATTCTCTTAAACCCGTTGGATTAATCGTGCTTTTATTAATCTATATTGTTATTGCATTTACATTTAGAAGTTATAGCCAACCTCTATTGTTATTATTTCTAATTCCTCTTAGCTTACCAGCTGTTGCATGGGGGCATTGGATTCATGATTTTCCGGTAAACATTTTATCTATGTTGGGAATTATTGCATTAATAGGGATTATGGTAAACGATGGACTTGTGCTCATAGGTAAATTTAATAATAATCTTAGGGAAGGCATGGCCTATGACAATGCTTTATATGAAGCAGGGCGTGCACGATTTAGAGCCATATTTTTAACATCTATTACAACTGTTGCTGGTCTAGCACCCTTAATCTTTGAAGAAAGTAGACAGGCACAGTTTTTAATTCCTATGGCAATATCAATTGCTTACGGAATAGGTTTTGCCACAGTATTAACGCTTATTGTACTGCCAATATTCTTAGCTTTTAGCAATAGTGTAAAAACAACAGCCAAATGGTTATGGACAGGAAACAAAATTACCAAAGAAGAAGTAGAACGTGTCACTAGAGAATAAATGTATCACATGAACCTTAAAAAAATCATATTCGTTTTTATGTCATTTTGTATGACGTCAATTGCTGCTCAAAAATTAGTATCAGTCTCTGAAGCAATTGAATTAGCCTTAGAAAATAATTATGGAATTAAAATTATTTCCAATAATAAAGAAATAGCAAAGAATAATGCAGGTGTTTTAAATTCTGGTTATTTGCCAACAGTTACAAGTTCATCTGGTGCCACCTTTAATAGAGATAATCTTGAAGCTGAATTTGCCAACGGTGAATCAACTGCTTTAAATGGCGCAAAAAGTTCTCGTTATAATGCATCCATCAACTTAAATTACACCTTATTTGATGGATTGGGTAGATACTATGATTACAAAAGATTAAAAGAAACGTATAAGTTATCTGAATTACAGGCAAGAGAAACTATAGAAAATACCATTGCTCAATTATATGTTGTTTATTATAATGTGGCTCAAGTAACAGAAAATGTTACTGTATTAGAAAAAACATTGACAGTATCAAAAGACAGAATTACAAGAGCTAGCTATCAGTTTGAATATGGACAAGGAACCATGCTTAATGTATTAAATGCTCAAGTAGACATTAATAATGACAGCATTAATCTAATTAATGCCAAACAGCAATTGGTGAATACAAAGCGTGATTTAAATGTTGTTTTAGGAAATGTAATCTCTTCAGAGTTTCGTGTAGATACCACTATAGATTTTAAATTAGATATTGATCAGAACGACTTAGCTACCAAGGTGAAGTCAAATAATGTAAATTTATTACAGCTTGATAAGAACATCATGATCAATACATTTATAGTCAAAGCCAACAAATCTGGATACCTGCCAAGTCTAGGACTAACAGGGTCTTACGGATGGAATAAGGGAAACAACAACGCCGCTTCATTTGTAGCTGTTTCAACAAATACAGGTCTATCTGGAGGTCTTTCTTTAAGCTGGAATTTATTTGATGGTGGTGCTACAGCTACAAGAGTAAGCAATGCCAAAATTGAATTAGAAAATAGGTCCTTAGAAAAAGAATCTATGGTAATTGATATTGAACGTAATTTTAACAATGCTTGGGATGATTATCAAAATAAATTGACAATTTTTCAGGTACAGGAAAACAATATTATTACGTCAACAAATAACTTTAACAGAACACAAGAGAAATACAAACTTGGGCAAGCTACTTCTATAGAATTTAGACAAGCACAATTAAATTTAATCAACTCAGAATTGAATAGAAATCAGGCAAAATATGCTGCTAAAATAGCTGAATTAACGGTATTGCAATTAAGTGGTGAATTACTTAATATAGAGCTTTAATATACCTGAAGCATCATTTATGATGAAAATGCTTACTACTTAAATATATTTACAACAAAAAAGCAACCAATAAGGTTGCTTTTTTTGTTGTGTATGAATTTAAAAGTTATTACTTACTCAAATACATCTTACGTTTCGAATATAAATTATAGAATTCATCGTCTTTTAAGCTGTCAATAAACAAGATACTTTCTCCTGTACTTTTCATTTCTGGTCCTAATGTCTTATCTACATTTGGAAACTTATTAAAAGAAAATACAGGTTGTTTAATTGCATATCCTTCTAATTGTGGATTAAAATTAAAGTCGGTTACTTTTTTCTCTCCTAACATTACCTTTGTTGCATAATTAACATAGGGTTCTTTATAAGCCTTCGCTATAAAAGGAACAGTTCTCGAAGCTCTTGGATTTGCCTCAATAATATATACTATATCATGTTTTATTGCAAATTGTACATTAATAAGCCCAACAGTATTTAGTTCTCTAGCAATGGTATGTGTATGATCTATAATTTGCTGCATCACCAAGTCACCTAGATTAAAAGCTGGTAAGGTTGCGTTTGAATCTCCAGAATGCACACCACATGGCTCTATATGTTCCATAATTCCAATAATGTAAACATTTCCATCAGCATCACAAATAGCATCTGCCTCTGCTTCTATGGCACCATCTAAATAATGATCTAGTAACAATTTATTATTTGGCATTCTTCGCAACAAATCAACAACATGTTCTATTAAATCTTCTTTGTTGATGACAATTTTCATTCCTTGACCTCCTAAAACATAAGAAGGGCGAACTAAAATTGGAAAATCTAATTCATCTGCCAAGACTAAAGCTTCATCTGCGTTTTCTGCAATTCCAAATTCTGGATACGGAATGTTATTGGCTTTTAATAAGGAAGAGAAACTTCCTCTATCTTCAGCTAAGTCTAAAGCTTCAAAACTTGTACCTATAATTTTAACACCATATTTGGTTAATTTCTCTGCTAACTTTAAAGCCGTCTGACCTCCTAATTGAACAATAACCCCTTCTGGTTTTTCGTGTCTGATAATATCATAAATATGCTCCCAAAAAACTGGCTCAAAGTATAATTTGTCTGCTGTGTCAAAATCTGTAGAAACCGTTTCTGGATTACAGTTAATCATAATGGTTTCATATCCACATTCTGCAGCTGCTAAAACACCATGCACACAACAATAATCAAATTCAATTCCTTGCCCAATTCTATTAGGTCCAGATCCTAAGACTACTATTTTCTTCTTATCGGTCACAATACTTTCATTATGGCAATACGTTTCTCCCGAAGCAGTTTCAACCCTGTTTTCAAACGTAGAATAATAATACGGTGTTTTAGCTGTAAATTCTGCAGCACAGGTATCTACTAACTTATAAACACGTTGAATGTCTTGTTCTTCTCTTTTTTTGAAAACCTGACTTTCTAAACATCCTAACATATGAGCAATCTGACGATCTCCATAGCCTTTTTGTTTTGCCTCTAGTAATAACTCTTTGTTTAATGTATCTATGGTAAACTTAGAAATTTCTTTGTCTAATTGAAATAATTCTTCGTATTGTTTCAGATACCACATATCAATTTTAGTGATATCATATATCTGACTCAACGGAATACCCATGGCAATAGCATCATAAATCACAAACACACGATCCCAAGAAGCATGTGTTAATTTGTCTATAATTTGATTGTAGCTGGTATATCCTTTTCCGTCTGCTCCAAGCCCGTTTCTTTTTATTTCTAAAGACTGCGTTGCCTTGTGCAATGCTTCTTGAAATGAACGACCAATACCCATCACCTCACCTACAGATTTCATCTGTAATCCTAAAGTTCTGTCTGATCCTTCAAATTTATCAAAATTCCAACGAGGTATTTTCACAATAACATAATCCAAAGTTGGCTCAAATAAAGCCGATGTAGATTTTGTAATTTGATTATCTAACTCATCTAATGTATACCCAATAGCCAATTTAGTTGCTATTTTAGCAATTGGATATCCTGTTGCTTTACTAGCTAAAGCAGAAGAACGAGATACTCTTGGGTTAATTTCTATGGCTATAATTTCTTCCTTTGCATCTGGTGATACCGCAAATTGCACATTACAACCTCCTTCAAAATCACCAATACTACGCATCATTTTAATAGACATATCACGCATTTTCTGATAAGTTTTGTCAGAAAGTGTCATTGCTGGGGCTACAGTGATAGAATCTCCAGTATGAATTCCCATAGGATCCATATTCTCAATAGAACAGATAATAACAACATTATCATTCTTATCTCGTAATAATTCTAATTCATATTCTTTCCATCCCATCATGGCTTTGTCAATCATGACCTCATGAATAGGAGAAATCTCTAAACCTCTTCGTAATAATTTATCAAAATCTTCCTCTTCATAAACAATGGCTGCACCAGCACCTCCAAGTGTATAAGAAGCTCTAATGCATAGAGGAAAACCAAATTCTTGTGCTATTTCCTTTCCTTTTAGAAAAGAGGTAGCAGTTGCTTGTGGAGCCATACCAACTCCAATCTTGAGCATTAATTCTCTAAACTTCTCTCTATCTTCTGTAATGTTAATGGCATTAATATCTACTCCAATTAAACGTACGTTATGCTCTTCCCAAATACCTTTTTCATCTGCTTCTATACACAAATTCAATGCAGTCTGCCCTCCCATTGTTGGTAAAACGGCATCAATTTGTGGATGTTCTTTTAGAATTTGTATGATAGATTTGGTGGTTAAGGGCAATAAATACACATGATCTGCCATTGAAGGGTCTGTCATGATAGTTGCCGGATTGGAATTAATCAAAATGGTTTCTATTCCATCCTCCCTAAGAGATCGTAAAGATTGCGATCCCGAATAATCAAACTCACAAGCTTGACCGATTACTATTGGACCTGAACCGATGATTAAAATAGATTTTAAATCTTCTTTTTTTGGCATGATTCTGTTTTAATGTTTTTCTGTTTGTAAAAATACTTCGATAGAAGGTATAAAAAAAGGTGTTACTTAAAAAAGCAACACCTATATTATTAACAATTGTTAATCATTATTTTTTTGGTCTAGATTCAGATGAAACAGAGACTTTTTTTCTTCCTTTGGCTCTTCTTCGAGCTAATACTTTTCTACCATTAGCGGAAGCCATTCTTTCCATGAAACCATGTTTGTTTCTTCTCTTTCTCTTTGATGGCTGAAACGTTCTTTTCGGCATTGTCTATATTTTTAAAAAGTATTCTTATTATTTGATTATTCATTGACGATTTTCACCTCGTCAAAAGCGTGCGCAAATATACAACTGTTTTTATTTTTGACAAATACTATGTCTAAAAAAATTAAAAATATTTTCAATCTTCGAAATAATCCTATTTTCTTGCTTATTTTTAAATGTTTTTTGATGTTTTTTGATGTTTTTGTTTGTGAGAAAAACAAGAGTTAGTACTTTTGCTCAAACCTAAGAAAAACATGAGCAATACCAAATACGTTTTCGTAACCGGAGGCGTAACTTCTTCGCTTGGAAAAGGAATCATAGCTGCATCTTTAGCAAAACTTTTGCAAGTACGAGGATTTTCTGTAACTATTCAAAAACTAGATCCATACATTAATATAGATCCAGGAACTTTAAACCCATATGAACATGGAGAATGTTATGTAACAGATGATGGGGCTGAAACTGATTTAGATTTAGGTCATTACGAACGTTTTTTAAACATTCCTACTTCTCAGGCCAATAATGTTACTACTGGAAGAATCTATCAGTCTGTTATAGACAAAGAAAGAAAAGGAGAGTTTTTAGGGAAGACTGTTCAAGTAATACCTCACATTACTGATGAAATTAAACATCGTATTCAAATTTTAGGGAATACAGGTGATTATGATATTGTTATTACAGAGATTGGAGGAACCGTTGGTGATATAGAATCATTGCCGTATGTAGAATCTGTTCGTCAATTATTGTGGGAACTAGGAAAAGAAAATGCAATTGTTATTCATTTAACGCTAATTCCTTATTTAGCAGCAGCTGGTGAACTTAAAACAAAACCTACGCAACATTCGGTTAAAACACTAATGCAGAGTGGAATAAACCCAGATGTGCTGGTTTGTAGAACCGAACATGAAATTTCTGAAGATATTAAAAGAAAGCTTGCGTTATTTTGTAATGTAAAAAAAGAAGATGTGATACAATCTATAGATGCATCAACTATTTACGACGTGCCTAATTTAATGTTTGAAGAAGGTTTAGATACTGTAGTTTTAAATAAATTACAGCTTAGTTCTGAGAAACAACCACAATTAACTGCTTGGAACAACTTCTTATATAAATATAAAAACCCAACATCAACTGTAGAAGTTGGTCTTATTGGTAAATATGTAGAACTACAAGATTCTTACAAGTCAATTACAGAAGCACTAATTCATGCTAGTGCAACTAATGAAACCAAAGTTACTATTCGTTGGATTCATTCTGAAGACCTAACTCCTGGAAATGTTACCGAACATCTCAAGGGCTTAAATGGTATTTTAGTGGCTCCTGGTTTTGGTGATAGAGGTATTGAAGGAAAAATTAAAGCAGTTCAATATGCAAGAGAAAACAACATTCCATTTTTTGGAATCTGTTTAGGAATGCAAATGGCAGTTGTAGAGTTTTCTAGAAATGTTCTAGGCTATAAAGATGCTAGCTCAACTGAAATGGATGAAAACTGTGCTCACCCAGTGATTAACTTAATGGAAGATCAAAAAGATATCACTAAAAAAGGGGGTACCATGCGTTTAGGTGCTTGGGATTGTGAAATTTCTGAAGATTCTAATGTGTTTAAAGCTTACAACAAAACAATGATTAGCGAACGTCATAGACATCGTTATGAATTTAACAATGAGTATTCTCAGCAATTGAGCGATAAAGGAATGCAAACAACTGGTGTAAATCCTAAAACTAAATTGGTAGAAATTATTGAAATTTCTGATCATCCATGGTTTGTTGGCGTACAATACCACCCAGAATATAAAAGTACGGTATTAAACCCGCACCCTTTATTTGTTGATTTTGTAAAAGCTGCTTTGCAACATTCTAAATAGTGGAATACTGTTTGCACTATATAGAATAACTAATTAAAATATTGATACCCCTGTAATAAGGAGGCATTTTACTACATTTGTCATCGCTTTTTAAAATATATAGGAAGCAAAAATGACAACTTGACATTTTAAAATATGGAAGAAAAAAAATTTGATGTTAATTCCTTTATAGGAATGATTCTTATAGGTGGTATTCTACTTTGGTGGATGTATTCTACCAAACCAGAAGTAGATCCTAACGCAACAACTAATACTGAGCAAGTAACAGAAAGTACTAAAGCAGACACTTCCTCAACTGCAAACTTTAGTCCTACAATAGAAAGTGATTCTCTTAAAAACGCTAATCTACAAAATCAATTAGGTGCTTTTGCCTCTAGTGTTATTAATGGTACTGAAGGAACTACTACCTTAGAAAATGATGTTTTGCTCTTAAAAATTAACAATAAAGGAGGGCAAATAATTGAAGCACTTATTAAAGGATACCAAACCTATGATTCGTTGCCTTTATACATGATTAAAGACAACAATGCTAGCTTTAATATTAATTTTGGAACTACAGACAACAGAATCTTAAATACAAAGGATTTATTTTTTGAGCCAACATTCACTAATAATGGTTCTTCTCAGGTGCTTTCTATGAAATTGAAGGTCTCAGACAATCAGTTTTTAGAATACAGATATGAGATGACTAAAGATTTCATGGTTAATTTTGCTGTTAGATCTCAAGGATTAAGCAACGTTATTAATTCATCAAATCCTGTTAATTTAGACTGGTCTTTAAAAGGATACCGTCATGAGAAAAGTTTGCGTACAGAGAATACTATGTACTCTTATTACTACTACAAATCAGACAATGAAGTTGATTATCTAGCTTTAGAAGATACCGATGTTGTTAATGATGTAGATTGGGTTTCTTACAAACAACATTTTTTCTCTTCAATACTTTTATCTGACACACCATTTAACAATGCAACTATAGCATCTGTAGATTTAGTGAAAGATGAAGCAATAGATAGTGTGTTTACCAAACAATATAGTCTACAAACTCCTCTAGCATTAAAAAGTGGAGAGTTAAACTATGATATGAAATGGTATTATGGTCCTTCAGATTATAAAAAACTATCTAAATATGAAGGAACCGATTTAAATGAAACAGCCGATTTAGGTTGGGGTATTTTTGGAACGATTAACCGTTGGATCTTCATTCCAATATTTGGAATGTTAGAAGGTTTTATGGGGAATTATGGTTTAATTATCATTTTACTGACCATCGTTGTTAGAATTATTATGTCTCCTCTGGTGTATAAATCTTATGTATCTAGTGCAAAAATGAAAGTAATTCGTCCAGAATTAAATGCATTAAATGAAAAATATCCAGGAAAAGAAAATGCGATGAAGCGTCAGCAAGAAACCATGGCGGTTCAACGAAAAGCAGGTGTAAGCATGCTTTCTGGGTGTATCCCAGCATTGTTACAAATGCCTGTATTCTTTGCCTTATTTAAATTTTTTCCATCAAATATTGCCTTAAGAGGTGAAAGTTTTTTATGGGCAAATGATTTATCATCATATGATACTGTTATTAACCTACCTTTTAGCATCCCTTTTTATGGAGATCACGTAAGTTTATTTCCAATCTTAGCATCTATTGCTATTTTCTTTTACATGAAAATGAATCAGAGTCAGCAGGCAAGTATGCAAGCACCTGCACAAGAAGGAATGCCAGATATGGGTAAAATGATGAAGTATATGATTTACTTCTCTCCTATTATGATGTTATTCTTCTTTAACAATTATGCAAGTAGTTTAAGTTTGTACTACTTTGTTTCTAACTTACTAACCATTACTATTATGTTGGTGATTAAAAACTATGTAATTGATGAAGATAAGATTCATGCTCAGATAGAAGAAAACAAGAAAAAACCAGAAAAACAAAAGAGCAAGTTTAGACAACGTTTAGATGGCGCCATGAAGCAAGCTCAAGAACAACAAGGAAAGAAGAAGTAATACTTCTTTCTATATACAAAAAACTCGAAACTATGTTTCGGGTTTTTTGTTTTTAAATAGGTTTGATCATTTCTTAAAAGTTGTTTTTTAAGACTTTGAAGACTTTAATTTTCCGTAATATAAGATATATCCATAGCATAACATTGTTAAAATAAAGGCGGTTTTAAACCCAAACCCGTCTATTAAACCACCAAATGCAAAAGGAATAATAGCACCACCTACAATAGCCATGCATAGCAAGCCTGATGCCTGTGCTTTTAATTCTCCCAAACCTTCTAAGGTAAGAGTGAATATTGTTGGAAACATAATGGAATTAAATAATCCTACGGCCAAAATTGACCACATAGAAATCAGTCCTTGTGTATTTATTGAGATTGCAATCATTACAATTGCTAGCAAAGCAAAAATACTTAGCACTTTTCCTGGAGCAATTATTTTTGTTAAATAAGCACCAACAAAACGCCCAATCATAGCTCCTCCCCAATAGAATATAATAAAAATTCCCAATAAAGATTTTGGATCAGAATTAGAAAATGTTTTATTAAAAGTACTGGCAATGGTATTGGCAATATTCATCATTATGTCATTCTCAGCTACCAAAACTGCTAAATTCATGTCATCAAAATAGTTCACTAAAAAACTACCTATAGCAACTTCTGCTCCTACATACACAAAAATACCAAGTGCTCCCATGAGCATTAATTTATTTTTCAACAATGATAGATAGCCTCCTTTTGGGCTTTGTTGCATCACTTTGGGTAATTTTATAAAGGCAAAAATAACTGCCAAAAGTCCTATAAAAGTTGCAATAAGTAAAAATGGAGTTTGAACCGTAGCTGCCTCTGCTGCATAATAATCTGCTTTTTCAATGGCTGATAATACATTTATTTCTTCAGAGCTCTTCACAGAATCACTCAATAAAAACAAGGCACCTACTACAGGTGCTAAAGTTGTTCCTAAAGAATTAAAGGCCTGTGATAGATTTAATCTACTAGAGGCACCCTCTTCAGATCCTAACAAAGCTACATAAGGGTTAGCAGCTACTTGTAAAACCGTAATACCACCAGCGAGTGTAAAATAACCAACTAAGAAAATAGTAAAGTTTCTGTATTCTGCTGCCGGATAAAAAAGTAAACATCCAATTGCCATAACTACAAGTCCTAAGACAATTCCTTTTCTATACCCAATCTTAGATAAGATAGCTCCTGCAGGAACAGAAACAACAAAGAAAGCTGTAAAAAAGGCAAACTGAACTAAAACTGTTTTAGCATAAGACATTTCAAAAACATCTTTTAATCTTGGCACCAAGCTATCTACCAATACGGTAATAAACCCCCAAAGAAAAAACAAGGTGGTTAAAAAGATAAGTGCACTTCTGTATGATTTGTTTGAAGACATAACTAGGCTTTATTAAAATATGCTGATTTATAATTGTTGTTCTCTCCTTGCTTGTACACGTTATAATTAAACCATTCGTGAATACAATAAGCTCCTGTTTCTCCTTGTTTGTTAATGGCAATAAACCCTACTTGAAAATCTTTAAAACGATCTCCAGATTTCTTCACCACTCTTCTAACGGCTTCTTCACAAGCTTCTTGAGGAGTTTTTCCTTGGCGCATTAGCTCAACTATTAAAAAACTTCCAACAGTTTTTAATACCTCTTCGCCCATTCCTGTAGCTGTGGCTCCACCTATTTCATTATCTATAAACAACCCAGATCCAATAATTGGAGAATCGCCTACTCTACCTGCCATTTTATAAGATAATCCGCTTGTGGTGCAAGCGCCAGAAATATCACCAAAACTATCTATTGCCAACATTCCAATAGTATCGTGATTTTCAATATTAATAATTGGTTTATATTGCGAGGTCTCCTTCCACTTCTTCCAAGCTTTTTTTGAGGATTCGGTTAATAGATTTTCTTTTTTAAACCCTTGTTCATATCCAAATTCCTCAGCACCTTTTCCAGCCAATATCACATGTGGCGTTTTTTCCATTACTTTTCTAGCTAAAGAAATAACGTGTGTAATATTTTGAACACACATAACAGCACCATAATTACCGTCTTTATCCATAATACAGGCATCTAGAGTTACATTGCCGTCTCTATCTGGCAATCCTCCTTTTCCTACAGAAACATTTTTTAGATCTGCTTCTTCAATCATACAGCCCTGTTCTACAGCATCTAGAGCAGTACCTCCGTTTTGTAATACTTCCCATGCTTTGGCTGTTGCATTAGGAACCAACCAAGTAGCTATAACAATTGGTTGTATCGCTGTATTTGCACTTGCAATAACAGTTGTATTTTCAGTACTGTTTTTGCAGCCTATCACTGAGGCTGTAGCTACCATACCTAATGTAGATAGTGATGCATTTTGTAAAAACTTTCTTCGCTTCATGAGTAATTATTTTATTTGAATTTCATCTACAAATATCCAGGCTTTACCGTCAAAAGGGGCTCCCACATGCCATTTTGGTAGATCACCATAATTTTTTGCCATAACTTTTATATACCTAGCTTTTGTTGATTTAGAAAAATCAATGGTTTTAATTTTTATATCGTCTGTATTAGTTGGTGATTTAAATTTCCAATCTTTATAATTTTTAAAATTCACTCCATCAGAAGAAGTAACTATTTTCAAATCTTTAGGTAGAAATATCCAAGATCGCTGATCTCTTAAAAATGATATTTTCACATTATGTATTTGCCTCACTTTACCTAAATCAACAACAGCATTTAGGTCTGTATCAGAATACCCTTGCCAGGTTCCTGTTCTAAAATCTTCTGTACCTAAAATACCATCTATTAATGCATCATTCCCTCCAGCATTGTATTGATTTTCATAATCTGTGTATAATTTAATTTTTAAGTTGGGATTTTTTTTATAAAAATCAGTTGAGATAACAGCACTTTTTTCACTTTCTCTCTGAGCATATACAGATAGATTTATAAAATCATCTATAACAAAAGGTTTTGTATATTTTTTAAAACCTCCTTTATGACCTAGTCTAAAAAATATATCAGCGTCTTTTTCAACACATGCTAGTTCTACCAACGTACTACCCTTAAAAACAATATCTCCATTTTTAATAAAAGGTGCAGGAATTATTTTATGATCTTTAATTTCTGTTGAAGGAATAAAAGCATCACTTGTTCCCCATTTTGTTGGTTTATTGGTCATTTCAAAAACTAAATTTCCTCCATTCATAACATCTGTATGATTTATAAAAGAGTACTCATAATTACTTCCATTCAATTGAACTGATTGAATGTATTTGTTTTCTTTTGAGTTATTTTTTGCTTCAATAGTAAAGGTTTTTCCATTTTCTAAATGAATGGTTGCTTTATCAAACAAAGGACTTCCTATAATGTATTGATTAGATCCTGGAGTAACCGGATAAAATCCTAAAGAACTAAAAACATACCAAGCACTCATTTGTCCACAATCTTCATTTCCTGAAACTCCATCTGGAGAATTCGTATACAATTCGGTTAAAATCTGATTAACTTTTTCTTGAGTTTTGTGGGGTTTATTCACAAAATTATACAAATAAGCCATATGATGGCTTGGTTCATTACCATGAGCATATTGCCCAATTAAACCGGTAATATCTACTTGATCTCGGCCTGAAGTTTTATTTTCTGCCACAAAGAGTTTGTCTAACTGTTCTTCTAATATATTTTTTCCTCCTAGCAAATTTATAAATCCAGTAATATCTTGAGGAACATAAAAACTGTATTGCCAAGAGTTTGCCTCTGTGTAATTAAAATTTACCTCATAAGGATCAAAAGGGGCAAACCAAGTATTCCTAAATCTACCTCTCATAAACTTAGTAGTTGGATCAAATACATTTATATAGTTTTGAGATCGCTCTATAAAGGTTTTATAATCTTCTTGTTCACCCATAACGCTAGCCATCTGGGCAATTGTCCAGTCATCATAAGCATACTCTAGTGTTTTGGAAACCGATTCTGATTCTTTTTCTACTGGAATAAATCCTAAATTCTTATAAGAATCTAAGCCAAGTTTGTCTCGTGTTGCAGAATGTTTCATAGCATCTAAGGCTTTGTCTGCATCATAATTTCTAATTCCTTTTAGATAGGCATCTGCAATAACTGGCACCGCATGATAGCCTATCATACAACCCGTATAATTTGCCGCTAAATCCCAAATTGGCATAATACCTCCCTCATCGTACTTTGCCAGAAAAGTATTGATAAAATCATTGGTTCTCTCTTGTTCTATAATGGTATATAAAGGATGGGCAGCTCTGTAGGTATCCCATAATGAAAACACTGTATAATATTCAAAATCCTTTGTTTGGTGAATGTTTAAATCCATTCCTCGGTATCTACCGTCTACATCTTGGTATAAGTTTGGAGCCAGCATGGTATGATATAAGGCTGTGTAAAAATTTGTTTTGTTATTGAGATCATCTGCCTCAATAACTATTTTTTCTAATTGTTGTTCCCAATTTTGTTGGGCTTCTTTCTTTATATCCTCAAAAGATTTATTCCCAATTTCCTGTGCTAAATTTTGTTTGGCTCCTTGTTCATCTACTGCAGAAATTCCTATTTTAATAAAAACCGGTTCATTGTTAGGATTTATAAACTCAAAACTTTCTTTTGTTGGGGCCACTTCATAATCTCTTAATGCATCTTTTATCGGATGTGAAAACTCAATATGGTAAAATAAACGCTGGTCTGTTGCCCAAGCTTTAGAGTATCTAAAACCACTTACTTCTTTCTCATTAATGATGGATATTTTAAAGCCATTTAATTCATCTCTATGTTCTAGGTCTAGTATTAATACTTGATTTTCAGGAGATGGATATTGATACTTATGCATTCCGCTTCGTTTAGAAACCGTTAATTCTACATCAATATTAGTAGTGTCTAAATGCACTTTATAGTAGCCTGGTTCTGCCACCTCATTCTCATGTGAAAAATGAGCTCGATAGCCTTCTTTACCGTCTGAACCGTTATTAAAAATTGCTTTATTGGTTGGCATCAATAGAATATCTCCATAATCAGAAACTCCTGTTCCACTTAAATGAGTATGCGAAAATCCGTAGATATATTTATCTGAATAATGATAACCAGAGCAGCCATCCCAACCATCTAAACGTGTATCTGGGCTTAATTGCATCATTCCAAATGGCATAGTAGCTCCAGGATATGTATGCCCATGCCCTCCTGTACCAATAAAAGGATTTACAAAAGAGGTTAAAGGAGCCGTTTTTACTGCTACGGTTTGTGTTTCATTGTTTTTACATGATAAAAAAACCATGCTAAAAAGAAATAATAGAAAGTATTTAAAATTCATTGGGCTGATATTCTTATTTTTATGTTCCGAAGATACTAAAAATGAAACATTCAAATTATTTGCTGTTTTTAATTATTTCACTTTTTTTTAGCTGCGAACAAGAAACAATTCAACTAAAAGAAATTGGAATTATTCCAAAACCACTATTCCAAGAAATAAACAAAGGAGTTTTTGTATTAGATGAAAATATTCGTTTTATTTCAGATACTGAACTAAACGAAGTTTCAGACTATCTTAAATTGTATATAAAGGAGAACTACCAAGTATCTTTTACTCCACAAAAAGAGTCGAAAAAAATTGTTTTCACTAGTAATGATAGTATTTCTAATGAAGAAGGATATGAATTAAAAATTGAAGAAAACAGTATTTTAATTACATCAAAAAACTCTAAAGGAGCTTTCTATGCAGTACAAAGTTTACTGCAATTAATGCCTATTAAATCTAATGGTCTAGCTATTGCAATTCCTTGCTTAGAACTTCAAGACGAACCTCAATTTAAATATCGAGGAATGCATTTAGATGTTGGACGCCATTTTTTTTCTGTTGATTTCATTAAAAAGTATATTGATTTAATTGCTAGACTAAAAATGAATACTTTTCATTGGCATTTAACCGAAGACCAAGGTTGGCGAATTGAAATAAAAAAATATCCAAAACTTCAAGAAATAGCTGCCTTTAGAAATGAAACATTAGTGGGGCATTATAATGACCAGCCTCATAAATTTGACGGAAAAAAGTATGGAGGATTTTACACTCAAGAACAAATTAAAGAGGTAGTTGCTTACGCCAATACAAGGCAGGTAACCATTATCCCTGAAATTGAAATGCCTGGTCATTCTCAAGCTGCTATTGCAGCATACCCATCATTGGGCTGCACTGGAGAACAAGTAGAAGTGGCCACCAAATGGGGTGTTTTTGATGAAGTCTATTGTCCAAAAGAAAGTACTTTTAAGTTTCTGGAAGATGTTATAGACGAAGTTGTGGTATTATTTCCTGGAAAATATATTCATATTGGTGGTGATGAAGCTCCAAAAACAAATTGGAAAAAATGTGCTCATTGTCAAAAACTCATAAAAAAAGAAGGCTTAAAAGACGAGCACGGCTTGCAGAGTTATTTTATTGCTAGAATGGAAAAATACATCAATACCAAAGGAAAACAAATTATTGGTTGGGATGAAATTTTAGAAGGTGGTTTGGCACCTAATGCAACCGTCATGTCTTGGCGAGGTACTAGTGGTGCTATTGAGGCTGCAAAAGAAGGGCACGATGTAATTTTAACTCCTGGTTCTCATTGTTATTTTGATCATTACCAAGCAGACAATGAAAATGAACCTCTAGCTATAGGTGGATTTTTACCTTTAGAAAAAGTATATCATTTTAATCCTATACCAGAGGAGTTGACTGATAAAGAAGCTACCTATGTATTGGGTGCACAAGGAAATGTCTGGACAGAATATATGCAAACAGAAAAACAGGTAGAATATATGGCTTTTCCTAGAGTTGTTGCACTAAGTGAAGTGGTGTGGTCTTCTCCTGAAAATAAAAATTATACAGATTTTATTAATAGATTAGAACAATATCAAAAAAGATTAGACCAATTAGATGTAAATTACGCCAATCATATGTATTCCGTAAAAGGCGAATTAAAAAATACAGAAGGTAATCTAACTTATCAATTAAATGCTACCTCTTCTTCTTACCCTATTTACTATGCAACAGATGAATCTGCTCCTTCCAAATTATATGTAAATCCAATTCCTGTAGATTCATCCATGACAATTAAAGCGGTGATTCTAGATTCAAATGCTATTGCTCTAGGAGCTGTTTTTCAACAAAAAATTAATCTACACAAAGGAGTGGGTGCCAAAATATTAATAGATAAAAAACCACACCCAACCTATAATGCTGGTGGTAAAAACGCCTTGATTAATGGTATTTCTGGAAACAACAAACGTTATGGAGATAAAGAGTGGCTAGGTTTTTCTGGAGAGGATATTGAGATTACTATTAAATTTGAGAACCCAACAAACATTAATACCATTACTACCCGATTTTTTAATGCAAACGGACAATGGATTTATGCGCCAAAGAGAGTTACTGTTTATGTAAACGATGATGACTCGGCATATTCTGCAGATGTTTCTGTTACCGATGACTTGACAGCTAAGGTTGCTGTGAAATTTAAAAATACGATGGTAACATCTATTCGATTAAAAATTCCTAGTTACGGAATTATTCCTGAGGGAAAACAAGGAGCCGGTCATAAACCATGGACATTTATTGATGAAATTATTTTAGAATAATTATGATATTAGAAATTTGTGCTAACTCATATCAATCTGCTATTAATGCAGAAATTGCTGGTGCACATAGAATAGAATTATGTTCAGAAATCTCTGTTGGCGGCATCACACCCTCCTATGGTTTGCTTAAAAAAGTGATGCACAGTTTAAGTATTCCTGTTCAGGTGTTAATACGTCCTAGAAGTGGAGACTTTCACTATTCTAATGCCGAATTTGACATCATGAAAGAAAATATTCTTCAATGTAAAGAACTTGGTTGTGCTGGAATAGTTTCTGGAGTACTACATGCAAATAATACCATAGACATTAAAAGAACCAGAGAATTAATTGAACTTTCTAAACCACTATCGTTTACTTTTCACAGAGCTTTTGATGTGGTACCTAAACCAAAAGAATCTCTGGTAGAATTAATTAAAATGGGAGTTGGCAGACTGCTAACCTCAGGGCAAAAAGAAAAAGCTGAAGATGGCATAGACTTATTAAGTGAACTTCAAAAGATGGCACAAAACAAACTTATTGTAATGCCTGGAAGTGGTATAAACCATCTAAATAGTAGCCTTTTTAAAACTGCTGGTTTTACTGAAATACATAGCTCTGCCTCAAAGACAACCTCTAGGAACACCCATTCTTTTTTTGGAAATACGCCGCAAACGGTTTCTGATGTAGACACTATCAAAAATATGTTAGATACGATAGCCTAGACTATTTTTTTGAAAAGAATGTAGATTCTAAAAAACCCAAACCATACCCCAAAAACTGCGTTAATGAAGTTATGATACTTAAAAAGCTAACTATTGGATTATTTTTATTACGATAAGACGCATCCAAAGCAATTAAAGAAAAGTACAACCCATATAATAGTAAAGGACTGTAGATTCCAAAAATTAAAAGTAAAATAGACAAGTCTAGCCCTAATATAAAAACACTTGGAAACCAATACGTGAGTTTAGCAGTTGCTGGATACATTTTATTGAGTTTGGGTCTAGCAACACCAAATGCAAAGGTTTGTTGAAAAAAACTAGAAATAGAATTCCTGCGTTTATGATATACATAAGCGGTATCTATTAGCTGAGTTTCTAAACCATGATTCCATAAACGAAACGTAAGATCTATATCTTCTCCTGCACGCATATCTGAAAAGCCTTTGGTAATCTCAAAAGCTTTTTGAGAAAGCCCCATATTAAAACTTCTTGGTTGAAATTTTCCAACACTTTTTTTCTTTCCTCTAATGCCACCAGTGGTTAAAAAAGATGTCATAGAATAATTAATAGCTTTTTGTAATGATGTAAAATTTGGATGCGCCGCATCTGGTCCTCCAAAAGCATCCGTGTATTTTTTCTCTAATTGCTTAGCAACTGTAGCTAAATAGTGTTTGGGAAGAATTACATCTGAGTCTAGTATGATAAAGTAATTACCTGTGGCTTGCTTCATTCCATAATTTCTACTTGCACCAGGTCCTGTGTTTTGTTTCTCTAAATAGTGAATAGAAAGTTGCGAAGAATATTTGTCTACAATCAAATCAGTTTTTACAGAAGAACCATCTTCAATAATACAGACATCAAAAGCCTCATCATATTCTTGAGAAAGAATACTAGCCAACAATTCGTCTATTTCTTCAGGACGATTGTATACAGGAATAATAATGGAAAAAACTGGTTTCACTGGCTATATTATATCACAGAAAAGTTAATTTCTTGTCCGTTGATTTCAAATAAAACTGAATCGTACTTTTTTGTTTTAAATACTTCAGCTTCTTCTTCACTTATATTATAATCTATTTTAGTACTATACCTATTGGCATCACTAGAAAAATCTGATTCAATTCTGTCTTCATCAGAATCAAATTTTAGAGATGCATCTTTAGCAGAAAAGGTAAGCTTACTCCCTTTTTTAGTTTTTACGTTGGTAGCACTCACCAAAATAGTTTCTAGCATTAAAAAGCCCCCTAACTCATTGACAGAAAAATATAAGTCTCCATAGTCTGATACTGCAAATTTAGCAATTCCAACACTTTTAATATTTTCTTCAATATGAAGATCTACCTCATTTCTTTCTAGAAGTTGAAAACTACTTGAAGATGAAAATACCTTGTCTATTTTCTTAAAAAAACCCATATATTCAACTTAAATTTCAAGCGTAAAAATAGCATAAAAAAACGCAAACCTTTCGGTTTGCGTTTATTATAAGATATTTTAAAAAAATAGTTATTCTTTTATAATCTTGTAAGATCCTATATTTCCTTCTGCACTTACTTTTACAATATACACCCCTGGTCTTAAATTAGATAAGTTCACAGATGAATTGTTTGCATTAGGTGCTCCAGAAAATACTTTTTGACCTAATAAATTAAAGACTGTTATAGACTCTACATTATTTTGAGACCTAAAGTTTAGTTCTTCTTTCACAATTGTTGGATACAAGGTAAAACCTTCTAAAGTATTCGTTGTTGTACCTAAGGTTTCAGAAGTGATCTGGAAATTATCTATAAATAAATCATTGTCTATACCTGAATCACTATCTCCAGAATTTGCATAAAAAGCGAACTGAACCTCAGCACCATAATCACTCAAAGGAATTTCTGTGGCTGATTGACCTTCGTTACTTATTTCTGTACTAGCATCCCATCTAGAGAGCTCTTGCCATGAAGAACCTCCGTCTTGAGTAACTAATAAAGCTAAATAATCATCTGAACCTAATGTGGCTGAAGTTGTATCATCCCACTCAGTTAATGCTATATCATAATTTAGATAATAAGTACCTCCTGAAAGATTAAATACTGGAGAAATTAAATATTCATCTTTAGATGAACCAAAAATATTAATTTTTGCTGATTTTTCATTTTCGTGAGAAACATCATTTATAAAATCATCCTGTTCAAAATCTCCAGTGGTACCTGATGGGGTTCCATAATCTCCTTGGGCTTCTGTCCAATTATCTAGAGTACTAAAATCATCTGAAAAATTTGGTGTTATAGTTCCTATGGGTGATCCAACACAAATATTAAAATTATTTTGTTGAACTGTGGTGTACCATCCATAAACTCTTACCAAATAGGTATTAGAGACAGTCAAACCAGTTAAATCTAGAGTGTCTGGATCACTATCATCAACAAAAACAAGACCATCACAGCCACCGCTAGCATCATAAACTCCCATACCCATGTCCGTACTTGTAGAAGTTCCACCTCCTTGATTTACTACATCAGTAATGGTTACTTTATGACTAGTTTCTGTAGCTACAAATGAAAACCATACATCTGTATTTGGAGTTCCTGTTACATCATCCGATTGTGAGGAAGCAGTTGCTCCTGAGGTTGTACCAGCTGTAACCACAGCACAGCTATAATCTGAATTAACAGTAAGACTTATGGCACCATCACAGTCATCGTTTGATGGTGGTGTATTTGGCATTGTCCATGTAATTGTTTCCCAAGTACTATCGCCATCAGTCCCAGCACAATTTGCTTGAACATAAATATCATAGGCTGCTCCAGGAGTCAAACCATCTAAAGTTACAGGGTTGTTTGGACCTATAATTGTAATAGTACCACTACCCTGAGTAAAACCAGTAGGGCCGTATTCATAGGTCCATTCAGTTTCTGAGGCTCCAGCTGTCCAAGATATTTCTACTTCTGATGGTGAGTTAGTTGTTGCCGTTAAATCTGTTACAGATAAACAGGTAGGAGTTTCTTCAATCAAAATATCGTCTAAATAAAGAGCTGCTCCATCATCTCCTGTATAATTAAAAAGTATTTTAACATCACTTTGCCCAACATAAGCAGAAAGATCTATGGTTTGTTCATACCATGTATAGTTAGTAAATTCACCAACATCTGCTTCTTTGAACAACTCTGTAACATTTGTTCCATCATCTAAACTAACCGTGAAATCGTAATTATTATTTGGATCCACTGACCAATAATAACTCATGCTCCAAGAAAATATGAATCTTGGATTAGTTGAGGAAGATAAATCTATCGATGGACTGGTAAGGGTTTCATCTTGACTATAGTCATACGATACTGTAGCACTATTGGTTCCATTGTTAGCTGTAGTTGTAGAAATTTCCCAAGTCTCGGTTGTATTAGTTTGTGTTAATACCCAATTGTCAGGAAGTGAAGTCCCTGACTCAAACCCTTCAGACAAATATTGTCCATAAGAGAGTGAAGAGTATAAAAAGGAAAATAATAAAAATAATAATAAAGTAATTTTTTTCATAAAATAGGTAGTTTTAGTTAGTTCAGTTAACACATGTTAACTACAGCTAAAATACATTAATTATCTTAAATTGTTACTCACTATATAGTTACAGTAACATTAATAGATTCTTATTAAATATATCACAAAAAAAACAGGCTTTGATTAACAATAATCTAAACCTGTTTAAGTTTTATCGAAATATATCAGCTATTCTTCTATAAATTTATCCATGACAGCATCACTTACGCCCATATTAGAGAAGCCTCCATCATGAAATAAATTTTGTAAGGTTACTTTTTTTGTTAAATCAGAAAACATAGATATTGTATAATCTGCACATTCTAAGGCAGTTGCATTTCCTAAAGGAGACATTTTATCTGCATAGGCTAAAAACCCTTCAAACCCTTTTACACCACTACCTGCTGTAGTTGGTGTTGGAGATTGAGAAATGGTATTTACCCGTACTTTATGATCTCTTCCAAAGAAGTACCCAAAACTACGTGCAATACTCTCTAAATATGCTTTGTTGTCTGCCATATCATTATAATCTGGAAAAACACGTTGCGCAGCCATGTAGGTAAGTGCTACCACACTACCCCACTCATTCATAGCTTCTTTGTTATATAGCACATTCATTACTTTATGAAAAGAAACAGCAGAAACATCCCACCCTTTGGTGGTGAAATCATACTTGGGGTCTGTATATAGCTTTCCTTTTCGTACGTTTACAGACATTCCAATAGAATGCAATACAAAGTCTATTTTACCTCCTAAAATCTCCATAGATTTTTCTACTAAATTTTCTAGGTCTTCCATAGATGTTGCATCTGCAGGAATAATTTGAGATCCTGTTTTTGCTGCTAGGTCTTTAATAGTACCCATTCTCATAGCAATAGGTGCGTTTGTTAACACAAACTCTGCTCCTTCTTCATGTGCTCTTTCAGCAGTTTTCCAAGCAATAGAGTTTTCGTCTAAAGCTCCAAAAATAATTCCCTTTTTTCCTTTTAATAAATTATAAGACATCTCTTAAATTGTTAGTTTTTTGTTCGTGGGCAAATATAATCGTTTAATTTTTACCTTTCAATTTTTTAAATACCCAAAAACAAGAGTACTCTTGTTTCTTCAGTTTAAAATTGCTTTGTTTAATTCAGTAATTCTCTGGCATGCGTTAGGGCACTGTCTGAAATATTTTTACCACTTAACATTTCTGCAATCTCAACAATTCTCTCATCTTCAGACAATTGTTTTAAACTAGTAGTGGTGGTATTGTTTAGCTCTTCTTTATACACTTTATAATGCTGATTTCCTTTGGCAGCAATCTGTGGCAAATGGGTAATGGTAATAACTTGCATTTGCTGGCTCATCTGAGACATGATATGCGCCATTTTATTAGAAATTTCTCCAGAAACACCGCTGTCTATTTCATCAAAGATAATGGTTGGTAACTGGCTGTTTTCAGACATTACTTTTTTAATAGCCAACATAATACGAGACAATTCTCCACCAGAAGCTACTTTTTTTAACTCCCCAAATTGCCCTCCTTTATTGGCTGAAAACAAAAATGATAAAACATCTTTTCCGTTTTTGTAATAGTGTTCAGTTATGTTATTTTGTATTTGAAAACGAGCATGAGACATTCCTAAATTGTCTAATATGGCTTCTAATTGTTTTGATACAGTTGGAATAATTCTTTTTCTAGCTTCAGATATTTTTAAAGCAATAGCATCTAATTTGTTTGCTATTTCTGTTACAATAGTTTCTTGATCTAATAAGCGTTGTTCTGCGTTTTCTACAGTACTTACTTTTGTAGACAACTCCTCTAGAATTAGTAATAATGCTGAAATAGAATTAACGTAGTGTTTTTTTTGTAAGTTATAGATTAACTGCAAACGGTCATTTAACTGTGTTGCTTCTAATGGGTTAAAATCTACCTGTTCGTTGGCAGATTCTAGTTCACTAACAATATCATCTAATTCAATTTTTACACTAGAAATTCTTTCTGAGAGTTCTTGGTATTCTTTTGAATACGGAGCAATTTTAGTTAATTTATTTTCTAATGAATATAGAAGGTTTTGAATACCAATAGTATCATCAGTTGTTAGTTGAAGTGCTTCAGATAAATTTTGTTTAATTTCTTCTACATTATTTATTTTCTCTAATTTCTCCTCCAGCGCCTCTTGTTCATCTTCTACAAGATTGGCCTCAAGCAACTCATTGTATAGGTGAGAATTATAATCGTACTGAAGATTAGCCTCTCGTTGAGCTTGTAAAATTTCTTCTAATTTCTTTTTCTCACTGGTATACTGTGTTAAACCTCTTTGATAAGAAGCTAGCTTGCTCTCATTATTTGCAAAAGCATCTAACAGCTGAAACTGAAACTGTTGGTCTGAGACTTGTAAGGTTTGATGCTGCGAATGAATGTCTATAAGCTTAGACCTTAATGCTGTTAACACCGAAAGTGTTACAGGAGTATCATTTACAAAAGCTCTAGACTTTCCTGAAGGAAGAATTTCTCTTCTAATAATGGTATTTATTTCATAATCTATGTCTTCGGTTTCAAAAAAGTCTTGCAAATTGTATTTCTCTACAGATAAAATAGCCTCCACAATACACTTTCTAGTGGTGTTTTTTAAGGTAGATGAATCTGCTCTGTTTCCTAAAACTAAGCCAAGCGCGCCTAATAAAATAGATTTTCCTGCTCCTGTTTCTCCAGTGATAATGGAAAGACCAGAAGAAAAATCAATGTGTAATTCATTGATTAAGGCATAATTTTTTATAGATATTGATGCTAGCAAATACTCAAGTTTTTAAAGAAATAAATGTAATTAATTTTTTGGATAATAAACCTCTTTACTGTGAAGATTAGCCCTGATTTTTTCTTTGCTATAGTACAATTCAAAAAATGTATCATTTGCCCAGTCTTCATATAAATTTCTATAAAAAACACTGTTGGGGTTTCCAGATTGTCCGGGAGAATTGGTTGCTTTAGAATTGTCCCAATCTTTTGTATCTATCACTACTCTAAAACTTGCACCAGAAGACTGACGTAAGTTTGAACCAGAAGAACCAGGTGTGTAGGAGTTTCCTCCTCTAGGATAGGTTTTAAAACTTACCAAATCATAAATTGAATCATTCACAACATTTTCAAGTGGATGCTTTATTTTTATATGCTTATAATCTTTCTGCCCATATAGCCATAGATTTATATCTTTCCCAAACCTTGCTTCTAGCTCTTTCACAGAAGAAATAAAGGTGCTTTTTAAGAAGCTATCTCTTTCATTAGTGGAAAGTTTATTTAGATTTTCAATTATTTTAAATAGTTGAATTCTTAACAAGCCTTTTATAGTATCTGGCACATATTTTTTATGAAACTCTCTAATAATGGCTCTTTCCCAATTTACATAAATGGTTGCTTCAACAGAGGTAGTTGTGAGTTTATTATTCCAAGTAAGGAGCCTCTCAAAATATTTTTTGCTTGTTGCATCTAAGGTGTTAGGATCTATCATTTTTATGAACTTCTCTGAAGGGTACGAATGATAATCTACTTGTAAGTCCATCATTTCTTGCATGGTAAACTTATGACTAGAGTTCTTAGAAAGCACCTCACTTACTCTATCTCCTCTGTAAGGATCTGACCATGAAAACCCAACAGCGTTCCAATGCTTATAAGATGCTGGTGTTACATTTTGATTGGCTGATGCAAAAAAATTCTCTGGAGGATTTACCACATGAGGCTTATCTGTAATAGGAAGATAGCCATCCCATTCGTAATTTCCATCACCTAGCACTGGCACTAATCCACTGTGTGTATTTCTAATGGGGGCTATGCCAACTGCCTGCCATCCAATAGTTCCGTTCTTATCTGCCCAGACCATATTTTCTCCAGGAATATGGCTATAGTTACAAGCCTCTCTAAATTCTTCCCAAGATTGAGATTGATTCATACGTAAAGAAGCTAGGTATGGAGAGCCTCCTACCTCTAACCAACCACATTTTACAGCATATGCTCTATTTCTTTTTTCATCTACAAAAGTTACAGGACCATGAATAGAATAGCGTAACACTATCTCATGATTTTCTTTCCCTTTTACCAGAATAGTTTCTTTTATTTCTTTAAAATCTAACCATTCTCCCTTATGCCAGTACTGGTTTGAATTTTTAGGATTTATTTCATACACATACAAGTCTTCGGCATCGGTTCTAAAAACGGTTAAACCCCAGGCTCCAAAGCCATTATGACCAATTGAAATTCCTGGAATTTCTGGCTCTCCTCCTCCAATAACATCCCAACCTGGCGCTACCAAATGAGTAATATATCTTAAAGATGGTGCTACAATACTTCTATGTGGATCATTTGCTAAAATAGGAGATCCGTTAAATGATTTTTTTCCTGAAATGGCCCAATTATTACTACCTATACTAAACTCATCTTCTAAATCTTCTATCTTTTCTGAAAATGCAATGGCAAGCGCTTCTTTTTTCTGAAACTTCTCTAGTAGATACTCTTTTTTAAATTTTATGGGTGTTCTATACGCATTATACAAACCCAATATATCTTGGTCTAAATCTTCTTTTCTAATTTTTTTATGGAGTTTTAAAGAAGGTTCTTTTGGATGAAGCCATAACAACTCTTTTACTTTGTCTTCACCAATCTTAGAAACTGCTCTCCCAATATTTAATTCTTGGCCAATATTTCCTAAAAGCCCCTGATGTCTAGAAATAACGTCTGCTGGTGTCCAAAACTCTGGTTGTATGTCTAGTAAGGTAAATTCTATGGGAAGTTTCTCTGGTTGGTTTTTTACTTCTTCTATATAGGCATTAACTCCTTGGGTATAAGAGCTAATAATTTCATAGCCATCTTCATGATAATGATTTAATTCATCTTTTATATTTCCTCTAAATTTAAAGAGTCTGGTACCTATATCTCTTTTTAATTCAGATTCTCCAAAAATTTCAGCAACGGTTCCTGTGGCCTGTCTTCTCCATATTTCAAATTGAAAAAGTCTGTCTTTAGCTGCTAAATACCCTTGCATAAAAAAGAGATCTTCCTGATTATTAGCATAAATATGATTAATACCGTGTTTATCTCTTAGAACTTCTACCTCCTCATTTAATTGTAATTGTTTTTTTGGAGTACAAGAGGTAAAAAAAATAAAGAATATAAGTATTGAACCTAAATAAATATGGTTCATTCCAATAAGACCTTCTTTGTTTAAAAGACGAAAAAAATGTGTATCATTCATAAGTGACTATAATTTTCTGGAAGATAATTATAATATCATGAAGATAAAAATAGTTGGTAAAGATAGAACAGCTAATCCACACGAAAAGCTCAGTAGTCTTTCAAAATACTATTCTATTCTAATAATTAAATCAAAGGTCTTACTCTATACTTAATTAATTTTACGCCACTTAGCACTGTTATTTGGAGAGATTTTTTGAAGTACTACTAGTAAACGTTGTTTACTTCGGGTATTGGGACCATCTGAATAGAGATTTACTATTTCGTCTGCTTTTGCATCAAAAAATAGTCTTAGCAAAGGATTTCCAATCACTTTATTGTACAACCTATCTAAAGAGATAAGAGAATTTTCTATGGCTGCCTTTCCTTTTGTGTTATTTTCTGCCATTTCATCAAAGCCATTTCTATGATACTCATACATGGTAGTTCTAAACTGTTTTAAACCGGGTGATAATAAATTATCTATAATTTGAAATCTGTTCTGAACACCTACTTGATTAGACCATGCCGAAAGGCCACTTTGCTGCGCTTGTAATGTTACATTTTCTGCTTCCTTTAAATAAGTATCTCCACCATTTAAAGCAAAAGTATCTGCATCTACTCCTAAAATTACATATACATAAAATGTAATCATAGAAATTAAATTAGAATCAAATCTGGTTGGATTGTAGATGAACTGATCAAATTCATTATACTTAAAATTAAAATCGTTGTCTCTAATATTTAAAATTGGTGCTTCATAAGAAGTACCATACACAGGCCTAGTAGACTGTATTTGAATAGAACCTTCAAAAGTATTATTGTCTCTTTTTGTAATGATAATATTAATGGCACAATTAATACGTTCTTGTGCTTTTACTGTTTTATCTGTCCATTTTTTTTGATTCACAAACTCTGATATAGTTGTTTCTAAAGTTGTAAAAACCTGTCTATTTGAACCGCGTATTTGATCAAAATTAATGGAAACCTGACAATTTAATTCTTGCGAACTAATTGATATTGATGATAAAAAAATAAAAATTACAAGAATACTACGCATCTATTTTTTTTAATATTTCATTCATTATGTCTATAGCTACCTCAGGTTTTGATTTCAGTTCAAAAGCTACTTGATGTGTATCTTTATCTATAAACGTAACTTTATTGGTGTCTGTTGCAAACCCTGCACCTTTGTCTTTTAACGAATTTAAAACAATGGCATCTAAATTCTTTTGTTCTAATTTAGCCAATGCATTGGCTATCTCATTATTAGTTTCTAAGGCAAAGCCTACTAGAAATTGTTCTTTTTTAATACGTCCTAAAGATGCTAAAATATCTTTGTTAGGTTCTAATTCAATATCTAACGTAGCATCCTTCTTTTTTATTTTCTCAGTAAGCACATTTTTTGGTCTATAATCTGCAACTGCAGCAGATAAAATAGCAATGGCAACCTCAGAAAATTGTTCATGACAGGCTATATACATTTCTTCTGCACTCACAACATCTATTCTATGAATAGAGGCATGGTCTACCTTTTCATTACTTGGGCCGGCTACTAGAAACACTTTAGCACCCATATTTGCGGCAGCCTTAGCAATTTCAAAACCCATTTTCCCTGAAGAATGATTTCCTATAAAACGAACAGGATCTATGGCTTCATAAGTTGGCCCTGCAGTAATAAGTACTTTTTTTCCAAATAAAGGCAGGCTAGACAAAATATCGTTTTCCATAAAAGAAACAATGTCTTGGGGTTCTGCCATTCTTCCTTCACCAACCAAACCACTTGCCAATTCACCACGAGTTGCAGGAATCATCTTATTTCCAAAAGCTTGAAGCCTTTCTAAGCTAGTTACAGTTGAAGGATGAATGTACATATCTAAATCCATTGCTGGCGCAAAATATACAGGACATTTTGCAGATAGGTAGGTGGCTATTAATAAATTATCGCAGGTACCGTTGGTCATTTTAGACAAGGTATTTGCCGTTGCTGGTGCAATAAGCATATAATCTGCCCATAGGCCTAAATCTACATGATTATTCCACAATTCATTTTCTTCTTCCTTATTGTAAAAGGTAGAATGAACTGGGTTTTTAGAAAGTGTAGAAAGGGTAAGAGGTGTAATAAAATCTTTTGAGGCAGGTGTCATAATAACTTGAACTTCTGCCCCAGATTTTATAAGTAAACGAACCAAACTGGCTGTTTTATAAGCGGCTATTCCGGCAGTAATGCCTAAGAGAATTTTTTTGCCGCTTACAATAGACATTATTCTGTCTCTGGAGTTCTATGGTATACTTTACCTTCTAACCATTCTTCAACAGCAATTGCTGTAGGTTTTGGTAATTTTTCATAAAACTTAGATACTTCTATTTGTTCTTTGTTTTCGAAAACTTCTTCCAAACTATCGTTGTAAGTAGCAAACTCTTCTAATTTTTCAACTAATTCTGTTTTTAAATCAGTATTAATTTGAACTGCTCTTTTTGAAATGATAGAGATTGCCTCATAGATATTCTCTGTTTGAGACTCTATAATGTCTTTATCATAGGTAACCGTAGTTACAGGAGCTTTTGTTTCTTTATAATTCATAATTAACTCTTTACTAACTGTTTTTGTTCGTTTTTTATCTCTGATAACAACTTATCTGAATCTTTTAAAAATTTAGACTCTGGGAAGTTTCTTATTAACTTATCATAGGCTGCAAATGCATCCTTGATTCTCGTTGGTTTTTTTCTTTCTGTACTTACAATCACTAAATCATGATAGGCTTTAAATCTATAATATAAGGCTTCTTCTTTTAATTCTGATCCTAAATAATCATTTATTAGATTGTCAAAAGCTACAATGGCAGATTTATAATTTCTAAAGTCTGTTAGGGCTGTTTTATAATAGGTTTTACCAATTTCAAAAGCTTTTGTCTCTAACTTAAGTTGAAGTTCTCTATAATGCTGGTTTGCTTCAACAACTCTTTCAGAATCTGGGTATTCGTCTATAAACATCTGAAAGGCTACTAGCGCTTTGTTGGTGTCTAATTGATCTAAACTAAAAATAGGTGAAGCTAACTTATAACTATATGCAGATAAAAAAGCTCCTTCTTCTTTCTTAGAACTATTTGGATAATTTTTTGTAAATCTATCAAAATAATAGGCGGCTGTCGCATAATTTTTTTCGTTAAAATTAGACTGCGCTACCATAAATTGAATACGCTCCATTTGAGGTTTCCCTCTGTAAGAAGGCGTTACTAATTCAAATAACCTTAGAGCTTTACTATACTCTTTGGCTTCGTATTTTTTTACGGCTAACTTATATCTTTCTAACATGGTACCCTTTCCAGCGATACGTTGGTACTCGCCACAAGAATTTAATAGTAGAGATACAGAAAAAATTAGTGCTAAAATGTTGATTTTTCGCATTTGGCAAAAATAAGGTATTTAAATGGATTACTAAAACGCTTTTTTATATTTAGATTCCTATGTTTCGGAAACTTTTATCCCAAATTTTAATACTAAACTTCTTTTTAAGGGTAAAGGAGTTTTGTCTTTAATTTTATGAGTTAAAAAAACCATGATTTTTACTTGATTATTACTAGACTTTTAAATCTTTCACAACCCTTGCAAGTAAGCATAAAAAGTCTTAATTGAAAACTAATACTTTATTAAAAGTTTGTTAATTTGATTCTGGTGCTGCTTGAGGGCCAATAAGCCTTTTTACATCGTTATCAAACAAGTACAAACCACCTTTATCGTCTCCAATTAGATTAATTTTATCTAAAATATTTCTGGCAAGTGCTTCTTCTTCAATTTGCTCAGAAACATACCATTGTAAGAAATTATGAGTTGCATAATCTTTTTGCTGTAGGGTAATGTCTACCAAGTCATTAATAGATTTAGAAACTTTTACTTCATGCTCAAATAAATTTTGAAACATTTCTTTGAAAGAACCAAATTCTGCTGGTGGTGCGTTTAAGTGAGATACTTTTGCGTGTCCGCCACGTTCATTAATAAATTTCACAAGTTTTAACATGTGTTCTCTTTCTTCGTCTGAATGTGCATACATAAAAGTAGCTACACCTTCAAAACCAAGAGTTTCTGCCCAAGAAGCCATGGCTAAATATACTTGTGACGATGCTGCTTCTACCGTTATTTGCTTATTTAAAGCATCTTCAATAGTTTTTGATAACATAGTTTTTATTCTAAATTCTTTACAAAATTAACAATTTCTTTTTGAAGTTCCTCAGATGCTTTCACCAAAGGCAGTCTTACTTCGTCTTTGGTAAGATCTAAGGCTTGAAGTACTGCTTTAATTCCTGCAGGATTATTTTCGGAAAATATTAGGCTGATAACCTCCATTAGTTTAAAATGAATTTCATAAGCTTCTTTATTATTTCCTTGCAATCCTAGATTAATTAAGGTTGAAAATTCTTTAGGAAACGCTTGTCCTATTACAGAAATTACACCAGAAGCACCAGCCAAAACAACATTTAAAGCCAAATCATCATCTCCAGATATAATTAAAAAATCTTGGGGTTTATTTTTAATTAACTCTAAGTATTGTTGTACGTTATTTCCTGCTTCTTTTACAGCTATAATATTAGAAAAGTCTGTTGCCAAACGAATTGTTGTAGAAGGCTCCATGTTTTTGGAAGTTCTTCCTGGAACATTGTATAGAATAATTGGTTTAGGACTTGCCAAAGCTATGGCTTTAAAATGCTGATAGAACCCTTCTTGGGTTGGTTTGCTATAATAAGGGGCCACAGATAAAATAGCATCTATAAGTGATAGGTCTTCTGATTGAATTTCTTCAATAACTGCAGCGGTATTGTTTCCTCCAATTCCTAAAACCAAAGGCAGCCTTCCTTGATTTATGGAAGCAACAACTTCAATAATTTTTTGTCTTTCTTCTTTTGAAACGGTAGGACTCTCTCCAGTTGTTCCATTAATTACTAGGTAATTAATACCGTTAACAATATTAAATTCTACTAGTTTTGCCAAGGCCACAAAATCAACAGACTTATCTGTGTTAAAAGGTGTGATGAGGGCTACTCCTGTTCCTGTAAATTTCTGCATACAACCAGTATTTTATTTTGTGTAAAAATACATTATTCAATAGAGTTTTTGCTGTCTAATTAGCTAATAAGTCTAAATTTTACCCATTCATAGACTTTGTTAAATTTTAAACAATGTAGTGATGTAAACTTTTTTTAATTAAAATTTGTGAAGAATTTCTAGGTATTTTTTCATTTCATCAAAGAATAGGTCTACTTGGTTAATATCGCAAGCAATATCTAGATCAAAAAAACCGGTACTTGCTTTAGAAAAACCAACTTTAAAGACGGCCTCAGAAGAAGCTTCTACATATTCTAAAAAAATATTTTTTTTAGCATAGAAGCAAATTAACAAATCAAATGGCTCTTCCAGAAAACTTTTCAAACTAGTATCTAGAATATCTCCTTTCCAGTTAAAGTCTTTTTCAGAAAAATGCTTGTAAGATTTTTGATCATGTTTAGAAAACTTTCTATAACTGTATGTTTTTGGGTTTCTACGCTGTAATTTTTGAATTAAAATCTGAGAGAAATCATGATCTTTAGAAAAACGATCTAAAGTAATAATACCCACCGTTTTAATTTCCTGAGATGATTCATCGGTTAAAGAAGACCGTGTTTGAGAAAACTTACCAATCTTTTTTTTAATAAAGTGATGTTTTAATTTCGCTGTTAGCATAGATTCAATGGTACAAAAAAACTATCTTGTACTCACAAATATAATTAAAACGAATCGTGTTCTTATGAAAAAACCCTGGATTCTTTTCCTGTTCATCTTCTTGTCTATCGCATGTAAAAACAGCTCTTATGAAGTTTCTAAAATTAAGGCAACACAAATTACTCTCAATGCTGAGATAAAACAAGACAGTACTATTATACAAATCTTTCAACCCTATAAAGATAAAATGACTGAAGAAATTACCAAGTCTCTTTCTTATGCTCCTTTACAATTAGAAAGGACAGACGGAAATCTTCAAAGCACACTTGGAAATTTAATTGCCGATTTATCTTACCTAAAAGCCAACGAACTTTTTAAGAAAAAAACTGGAAATACTGTTGATTTCTCGATGTCTAATTATGGCGGAATCAGAGCTGCTATTATGAAAGGTGAGGTAACAGTTTCTAATGCTTTTGAGTTAATGCCTTTTGATAATACGCTTGTAGTAGTAGAACTTAGTTCTGAAAAAATTGAGGCATTATTTGCATATTTTATAGCTAAAAAAAGAGCACATCCACTATCTAAACAGGTTGAATTGAAAATAAAAAATGACGGATACAGCCTGCGAATCAATGGAAAACCCCTCTCCAAAGACAACACCTATTTTGTAGCTACTTCTAATTATTTACAAAAAGGAGGTGACGGCATGAACTTTTTTGAAAACCCTATAAGTTTGTATGATAGTAATTATTTAATTCGCGATGCAATTGTAGATTATTTTAAAAGTAAAGACACTTTAACGGCTATTTTAGACAATCGAGTACTTATTACCAACTAAAAAATGGTGAATTAAACAGCTTAAAATTCTATGAAAAATGAAGAGAAGAAAATTTATTAAACAAACCTCCGCTGGAGTTGCCCTTGCTAGTTTAGGTGCACTTACTTTTAACTCTTGTAAAACATCACAAAAACACATCACCATTCTTCACACCAATGATACTCATAGCCAAATAGAACCTTTTGATGCAGATCATCACAGATATGCCAACAAAGGAGGTGTGGCTAGAAGAGCTATTATGGTAGAAAAAGTGAGAAAAGAAAACCCAAACACCCTATTATTAGATGCTGGTGATATTTTTCAGGGAACTCCTTATTTTAATTATTTTGGTGGTGAAATAGAGTTTAAACTCATGAGCATGTTAAAGTATGATGCTGCCACCTTAGGAAATCATGATTTTGACAATTCTATAGAGGGTTTTCATAAACAACTACCCAATGCTTCATTTGATTTTGTTTGTGCTAATTACGATTTTAAAAATACGGTCTTAGACACCTTGGTAAAACCTTATAAAATTTTCTTTAAAGATGGTATTAAAATTGGTGTTTTTGGACTAGGAATAGAATTACTACATCTTGTAAGTCCAGATTTGTATAAAGAAACCAAGTACCTAGATCCAATTGAAATTACTCAAGACATTTCTAGAGATTTAAAAGAAAAAGAAGCCTGTGATTTGGTAATATGCCTGTCTCATTTGGGATATAATTACAAAAATTCTGATAAAATATCAGATTTAAAATTGGCTGCTGCTACAAAAAATATTGATTTAATTATTGGAGGGCATACCCATACCTTTTTACCAAAACCAACCTTAGTAAAAAATTTAAATAATGAAAACGTATTGGTAAATCAAGTGGGTGCTTATGGAGTTAATTTGGGAAGAGTAGACTTTTATTTTGATGAAAATAATCAAAGAGAAATATCAAACAAAACAATTATTTTATAAGCCTATAATTTCTCAAAATGATTACATAAATAATGGCTTAACCAATCATCTCAATAAAATCATCTTCGTTAATAATAGCTACTCCTAAATCTTCTGCTTTTGTTTTTTTACTAGGCCCCATTTTGTCTCCTGCCACAACGTAGGTTGTTTTTTTTGAAATAGAAGCACTTACCTTTCCTCCATTATCTTCAATGGCTTTTTTAAGCTCGTTTCTTGTCATTTTATAAAAAACTCCAGACACCACAAATACCTTTCCCTGAAGTTTGTCTGTTTGTCCTAGTAAATCTTCTTCAGAAACTTGCAATTGTACCCCGTGGTATTTTAATCTATTTATTAACTGCATATTTCCTACATCATTAGAAAACTCTAGAATACTTTCTGCAATTCTGTCGCCAATTTCATCAACAGAAATTAAAGCTTCTAAATTGGCTGTCATTAAATTATCTATAGATTTAAAATGCTTGGCTAGTTTTTTTGCCACCGTTTCTCCAACAAATCTTATTCCTAAAGCAAAGAGTACTTTTTCAAACGGAATTTCTTTTGATTTTTTAATTCCATCAATCATATTTTGAGCAGATTTTTCTGCCATTCGCTCTAAAGGAATCACTTGAGCTACTTGTAAATCATAGAGGTCTGCATAATTTTCAATGAGGCCTTCTTTGCGTAATAAATCTACTGTTTCACCTCCTAAACCATCTATATCCATAGCTTTTCTGCTAATAAAGTGTTGAATTCTTCCAGTAATTTGTGGAGCACAACCATAGGTGTTAGGGCAATAATGCTTTGCATCACCGGCAGTTCTTACCAAGGCTGTATGACATTCCGGACAGTGGGTTGCATACATGGTTGACTGAGAATACTCCTGTCTTTTGGAAAGGTCTACGGCAATAATTTTTGGAATAATTTCGCCCCCTTTTTCAACAAAAACAGTATCATGAACTCTAATATCTAATTTTTCTATTTGATCTGCATTGTGCAAAGAGGCTCTTTTTACAGTAGTTCCTGCCAATTGCACCGGTGCTAAATTTGCCACTGGCGTAATGGCACCAGTTCTTCCAACTTGGTAAGTAATTTCTTGAAGTACAGTAGCTACTTGTGCCGCTTTAAACTTATAAGCAATTGCCCAACGCGGAGATTTGGCTGTATATCCTAACTCTTCTTGCTGCTGTAAATTGTTTACTTTAATAACAACACCATCTGTTTCATAGGGTAATTGATGACGTTTTAAATCCCAATCATTTACAAAATTAAATACTTCTTCTATAGACCTAGCTAATAAGATGGTCTTTGGTACTTTAAACCCTGCTTTTCTTGCGGCTTCTAAGCTTTCAAAATGAGTAGCATAAGTTCGTTCATTGGTAACTACCTGATACAACAAACAATCTAAGGGTCTTTTTGCTACCTCTGCACTGTCTTGAAGTTTTAAACTTCCGCTGGCTGTATTTCTTGGGTTTCTGTAGGTTTCTTCTCCGTTTTCTAAACGTTCTTGATTCATTTTATGAAATCCGTCTAGGGGTAAAATAATTTCACCTCTCATCTCAAAATTAGTGAGAAATTTTGTGGATAATGTTAACGGAATAGATCTAATGGTTCTAATGTTTAAAGTAACTTCATCACCCTGAAAACCATCACCACGAGTAACCGCTTTTATAAACTCACCATTTTCATAGGTGAGGTTAATAGAAGCTCCGTCATATTTTAGCTCACAGGTATATTCTATAACTTCTGTACCCAAATTTTTTTGGAGTCTTTTTTCCCAATCTAATAAATCTTCTTTAGAATAGGAATTGTCTAAAGAATACATTCTGTTTTTATGTAGTAGGGTTTGAAAGTTTTTTGTAATGCTACCGCCAACTCTTTGAGAAGGAGAATTTACATCGTAAAATTCTGGATGAGCTGCTTCTAATGCTTCTAATTCTTTTAGTTTTATATCAAAATCATAATCAGATATAGTAGCGTTGTCTAAAACGTAATAATGATGGTTATGATGATTAAGCGCTTCACGTAAAGAATTAATTTGCTGCTGTACAGAATTCATGGATGCTAAAAATTTGATTGGTTAAAAATAATCAAAAGAAAACCCGAAACAAAGATGTTTCGGGTTAAAAAAGTTATGAAGTTATCAACTATTAATAGTAGGTAAACCTTCTTACTTTAGCAATATACTTTGCCAAACGAATAACCTGATGGCTATACCCGTATTCATTGTCGTACCAAACATATAAAACAACAGTATCTCCGTCTGTAATGGTGGCTTTGCTATCAAAAATAGATGGAGCAGTTGTTCCAATAATATCAGAAGAAACCAACTCGGCGTCTAAAGAATATTGAATTTGCTCTACCAAGGCACCTTCTAAGGCATTGTGTTTCATTATTGCATTAATAGCATCAGTAGTTATTTCTGAACCTAATTTAAGATGTAGGATGGCCAAAGATCCGTTGGGTACAGGAACACGAATTGCATTGGATGTTAACTTTCCTTTTAATGCAGGCAATGCTTTTGCCACCGCTTTTCCAGCACCTGTTTCTGTAATAACCATATTTAGTGCTGCAGCTCTACCCCTACGGTTTTTACTGTGCATATTGTCTACTAAATTTTGGTCGTTTGTATATGCATGAATGGTTTCTAAATGCCCTTTCATAATCCCATAATTATCTTCCAGTACTTTTAAAACAGGTGTAATTGCATTGGTAGTACAGGAGGCTGCTGAGAAGATATCTACAGTATCTGGATGGTGATTTTTATGATTAACACCATGAACAATATTTGGAATCCCTTTTGCTGGAGCTGTTAATAATACTTTACTTGCTCCTGTAGCTTTTAAATGTCTACTAAGCGCTTCTTTATCTCTAAAAGCTCCAGTATTATCTATTATTAAGGCATCATGAATACCGTAAGCTGTATAATCTATTTCTTCAGGTGCATTGGCAGCTATCATGGTAACTGTAGTACCATTAATAATTAATGCGTTGTTTTCTATATCTGTTTGAACCGTTCCTAAAAAATCTCCATGAACAGAGTCTATGCGTAATAAAGAAGCTCTTTTTTCTAACACACTTTCAGTAATAGCTCCTCTAGTAACTATTGCTCTTAAACGCAGTTGAGACCCTTTTCCCATTTTAGACATGAGCTCTCTAGCTAGCAATCTTCCTATTCTACCAAAACCATATAACACTACGTCTTTAGGTTGAATGTCTTTGGCAATAGTAGCATTCTTTAATTGATGTCTTACAAAGGCAACTTTGTCTTTGCTTCCATTAACGTCTAAATAGCATTCATAGGCCAATTTACCGATGTCTAATTTAGACGATGGTAATTTAATTTCCTGAATTGCTTTTGCAATATCTAGGGCATCATAAATAGAAATTGGCTTGGCAACAAACTCTTTTGCATAGTTGATGAGATTTAATATCTCACTGGCACGTTTGTCTACTAAAGTGTTTCTAAACAAGACCAACTCAATAGATTTATCATACCATAAATCATTAATAATATTGATAAATTCTGTAGTTGCTCTTCTTGTTTTAGCTTGGGTAATAACTTCTTTTTCGTAATTTTTTGCTTTTGACATATCTGTTTGTCTTACCGTTAAATTTGTGCAAAAGTATTTCTTTTTTTTACAATACGAAATCGATTTCGTTTAAATTTATTAATAAATATTTACACTAGTATAAAGAACCCTGCTAATGAAAATACAGCAGTCTATATTAGGGTAATTACTCAAATATAGACTGCTGTTGTAAGTTTGTAAGTACTAAAAGAAGTAGGCGCCAATTTCGCCATTTAGATCAATCATTTTTACTTTCACCCGATAGCCATTTCTAGACAAACCATCTAGTAATGCAACTGCTTCAGAAGCCGATGCTATTTTCTGATCGTTAATTTCTGTGATCACATAGCCCACCAAACTAGATGAATTTGATCCACTAGAAGCTTCTCTAATTATTTTTGCACCTAGAGCGTCGTCTTGAAATTCAAGACCGTATGATCTAGATATAAAGCGTTCTATTCTTTTAATTAATTGAATGTTTTTAGTAAGCACTTCTCCTTCTCTGTTAATAGTTAGATTAACAGACTCTCCAGGTCTTTTGGCAGATAACTGCCCACTTAACTCTGAAAATTTAGAGATTTTTACATCATCTATTTGCACAATAACATCTCCTTTTTTTAATCCAGCTTTTTCAGCATTACTGTTCTCAGCAAAATCACCAATTCTAACTCCTTCAATATCATCTTCTCTTAAATCTGGCACAAAACCAATAATGGCCTCTTGCACTTTTCCAAATTCAAGAATATCATCAATAATTTTTTTAGCAATATTTGAGGGTACTGCAAAAGAATAACCAATATAAGACCCAGTTTTTGAGGAGATAGCCGTATTAATTCCTACCAACTCACCACGAGTATTCACCAAAGCTCCTCCACTATTTCCAGGGTTTACTGCGGCATCTGTTTGAATAAATGAATCTGTAGCAGAGTTTCCTTGTAAATCTCTTCCTTTGGCGCTAACTATACCAGCGGTAACTGTAGATGTTAGATTGTACGGATTTCCAACAGCCAACACCCATTCACCAATCTTTATAGTATCTGAATCAGAAAAAGGAATGTAAGGCAAGGCTTCAGTTGCTTCAATTTTAAGCAAAGCAATATCATTCTTTACATCAGTACCCACTAGTGTTGCTTTGTATTTTTTTCTATTGTTTAATGTAATTTCAAGTTCTGATGCACCATCTATTACATGGTTATTGGTCACAATATATCCATCAGAAGAAATAATAACACCACTGCCTGTACCAACTTGCTCATATTTTCTTGAACCATTAAATAAATCTGATATTGAATTTATTCCTGAAGAAACCGCCGTGTTTTTTACATGCACAACGGCATGAACTGTTTTCTCTGCCGCTTCTGTAAAATTTGTAGGTGCATAGGTTGCCGTGTTTAAATCAAACGCTGTTGAATTGTAGTTTGTTTGAAATGTTTGAATTGGCATCATATCATCTGTTGACATAACCCGGGGTTTTTCTATAAAAACGCTATATCCTAGTAATGAAATGACACCACCCAGGATGGCCATGAATAAAAAACTTAAAAACTTTTTCATATTATATAAATTTTAAATACACTCAAAAATACAAATTATCCGAATTCAATCATCATACTTAACAGTTCTTAACGCATTTTAACCCTCTTTTAACAATCTGAAGTTTCTTGGCTTTTGTGTATCTTTGAAACTTATGATGATGAGCTTTTACAAATACCAAGGAACCGGAAATGATTTTATTATTCTAGACAATAGAGACTGTCTTTTTCCAAAGAATAATAACTCATTAATTGCGTCTTTATGTGATCGGCATTTTGGAATTGGCGCAGATGGTTTAATTCTTCTTGAAGACGATGAAAACTCAGATTTTAAAATGGTATATTTTAATGCTGACGGAAATGAAAGTACCATGTGTGGAAATGGTGGAAGATGTATGGTAGCCTTTGCTAAGAAATTACAATTATTTGATAAAACAACAAAATTTTTGGCAATAGATGGGGTTCATCATGCTACAATTGAGACTAGTACAGTTTCACTTCAAATGATAGACGTACATGAGGTTAAAGTCTCAAAAAAATCTATTTTTACTGATACTGGTTCGCCGCATCATGTTGAAATTGTTGATCATTTAGATGATTATCCAGTGGTGGAACAAGCAAGAAAAATTATTAATACTAACTACTCAGCTGAAGGCTGTAATATTAATTTTGTAGAACAGCTAAACGATGAAACATTTAAAGTAAGAACTTACGAGCGTGGTGTTGAAAACGAAACCCTTGCCTGTGGCACTGGTGCTACAGCGGTTGCAATTGCCATGCATAAGATGAACAAATCTTCATGCAATTATATTAAATTGGTTGTTCTTGGGGGTAACTTAGAGGTACAGTTTAATGCAGAGCAAGGAAGCTATACTAATATTGTTTTATCTGGGCCTGCAACATTTGTTTTTGAAGGAACTATAGCCATATCATGATGATTTTACACGGAGAAAAAGTTAGATTAAGAGCCTTAGAACCTGAGGATTTAGATTTTTTATTTACCACAGAAAATAATACTGCTTTTTGGGAAGTAAGCAACACTCAAGCACCTTTTTCTAGATTTGTTTTGAAACAGTATTTAGAAAATTCTCACCAAGATATTTATGAAGCAAAACAATTGCGATTGGTTGTTGAAGAAACTACCAACAGCCAAGCTATTGGTTTGATAGATTTGTTTGATTTTAATCCACAACACAAAAGAGCTGGTATTGGTGTTTTAATACATGAGCGGTATCAAAGAGCTGGTTTTGCTAACGAGGCATTAGCTTTGTTAATTTCTTACTGTTTCAAAACATTACATCTTCACCAATTATTTGCAAATATTACTCCAGATAACCAACATAGTATCGCTCTATTTATGGGCCATGGTTTTAAAAAGAATGGAGAAAAAAAAGATTGGCTATATGTAAATGGGGCCTTTAAAAACCAACTTATATTGCAATTAATTAATGAATAAACAAAAGATTCTTTTAGTCATTTCAACCCTAATTCTTATCATTGGAGTTTTTGGTTATAACTATTATCAAAATATCTTCGGCGATCTAGTCACTAAAGATGGTGCAATTTATATTGGCTCAAATAAAACCATAAACGATGTAGAAAAAGAACTGTTTGATTTTTTGGGAGATAACAACAATTTTAATTGGCTAGCACAGCAAAAAAAATATTTAAATCCAAAAGCAGGTAAATATATACTGACTAAAGGTATGTCTTTAAACGATATTATTAATCTTTTAAGGAGTGGTAATCAAACTCCTGTAAAGGTTTCTTTTAACAATCAAGATACATTAGAGAAATTTTCAGGGAGGATTTCAACACAGATAGAAGCAGATTCCATCTCTATTTTAGAGATTTTTAAAGACCCTATTTTCTTAAAGAATAATAAACTTACAGAATCCTCCGTGTTGGGTATTTTAATACCAAATACCTACGAATTTTATTGGAATGTATCAGCAGAAAAGTTTAGAAAAAAGCTATTAAAAGAATACACCAAGTTTTGGAACAAAGATCGATTGGCTAAAGCAAATGCTGTAAATTTAACTCCAGAAGAAGTTATGATTTTAGCTTCAATAGTTCAAAAAGAAACAGCAAAAACTATTGAAAGACCTACCGTTGCCGGGTTATATTTAAATAGAATTAAAAGAGGAATTCCTTTGCAAGCAGATCCAACAATCATTTACATATTAAAGCAAGAGCATGGTGAAGACTTTCAGGTAAGAAGAGTGCTGTATAAAGATTTAAAGATCTCATCTCCTTTTAATACTTATATCTACAGAGGCTTACCTCCCAGCTTAATTTCAATGCCGGATATTTCATCAATAGACGCAGTATTAAATTACAAAAAACACAACTACATATATATGTGTGCTAGTATTAAAAAAATTGGATTTCATGAATTTTCAAATACATTAAAACAGCATAATAGTAATGCAATAAAGTACCAACGCTGGCTAAATAAACAAGGAGTTAATAGATAATGAAAAAAAGTATTTTCCTCCTAATTCTCCTGAATTTCACTACTATATACAGCCAAAAAAACACTTCTTTTTGGACACCATCAGACACACTTCATAAACCAAGAAGAAATGCGCTTATAATTTCAGAAACTGCAATTGCTAGTGGAAGTTTACTAGCTTTAGATAAGCTCTGGTACTCAGAATATCCTAGGTCGCGTTTTCAACTTACCAATGACAATAAACAATGGAAACAAATGGATAAAATGGGACATCTAATGACCTCTTACTATGTTGGAAAAGTAGGTATAGAACTTTTAAATTGGTCTGGTGTAAGTAAAAAAAACCAATTAATATATGGCGCTACTGCAGGATTTACTTTTTTAACTGCTGTAGAGATTTTGGACGGGTTTTCTGAAGAATGGGGTTTTTCTTTGGGTGATATTGCGGCAAATGCAGCTGGAACTGGACTACTGGTTGGACAAGAATTGATATGGAAAGAGCAGCGAATTATAGTAAAATATTCATTTCACCAGACTAAGTATTCAAAAATAAGACCAGAACTTCTTGGTGAGAATTTTATGGAACAATCTATTAAAGATTATAATGGGCAAACCTATTGGTTGTCTGCCAATATTTGGTCTTTTTCAAAAGAAAGTAATTTCCCTAAATGGATAAATATTGCTCTTGGGTATGGTGCTGAAGGCATGCTAGGAGTTTCCAATTCTTTAAACAATATAGTCTCTCCAAAACCATTTAGACAGTTTTATATTAGCCTAGATGTAGATTTATCAAAAATAAAGACACAATCAAAAATCTTACAATCTGTCTTTTCTGTTATCAATTTTATAAAGATTCCGGCTCCAACCTTAGAATTTCGCAGTAAAGGTGGATTAAAATTTCATTATTTATATTTCTAAAATATTCAAATCAACTGATAATCAGCTAATTATAATTTTAGTTGTATATTCGCGCTCGCAAAACAGAAAGAGTTAAGTTATTAGAAAGTTTATATTTTTAATTATTTTATTTTTAGGATTTATCAACGCTACCGAAAATCCAAAAATCCCTAAAGAAATGGCTGCACCAAAGAATTTGGTTTTGCATTCAAAATACTCTTTAACGATTCCATATTTACAAAAAAACTTTGTTGGTTTTAAAGAAGCTTTAGCTTTTAAAGAGTCTCAAGGAAAGTATAGAGTTGTAAATACTTTGGGGTATTTAGGGAAGTATCAATTTGGAGCTTCTACTTTAGAACGATTTAAAATTTATAATACAACTTCATTTTTACACAATCCTGAATTACAAGAACAAGTATTTATCGCTTATTGTAAGGTAAATAAATGGATTCTTAGAAAAGACATTACAAGAAGTGTTGGAAAAGTGATGAATGGTGTTAAAATTACTGAATCTGGAATTTTAGCAGCAGCTCATTTGAGTGGTGCTGGGAATGTGAAAAAATACCTGCGAAGTAATGGTCTGAAAAATCTTTCGGATGCTTACGGATCATCCATTAAATCTTATATGAAAACCTTTTCTGGATATGATGTTTCGTTCATTAAAGGAGACAGAGAAGCTAGTATATAATTCTAATTACTTTTGAATAATAAAGATAGCCGGTCTTTTGTGTAAATCTGGTGATTGTTTTTTCCAATCGGCAATTGAATACGTTTTTATATATTCATTAGGCAATGTAATGTCTACTGCAATACACAATAATGTTGCTGGGGTTAAAGCTGATTTTAAATCGGTGAACATTTTTTCATTTCTGTAGGGAGTTTCAATAAAAATTTGAGATTGATTTTTTTCTTTAGATAATTTCTCTAAGTCTTTAATTGCTTTTTTTCTGTCAGAATTATCAATAGGCAAATACCCATTAAACGCAAAGTTTTGACCATTCATGCCAGATGCCATTAAAGCCATTAATATAGAAGATGGCCCTACCAAAGGAACTACTTTAATTCCTTTTTCATGTGCTAATTTTACAATAGTAGCTCCTGGATCTGCAACTGCTGGAACTCCTGCTTCAGATAATAAACCAACTGAAATACCTTGTTCGCAGACATCTAGAAAAGTACGCGTTTCTAATTCTTCTGCATACTTATCTAACTTCATAATAGTTAAAGAAGGTTGCGATTTCTTTGGTGCAATTTTTTTAATAAATCTTCTTGCAGACTTTTCGTTCTCTACAATATAATGATCTATTAATTCTACCATCGTCTTCACAGAATAGGGCATTACTTCTAGGGGCTCATTCTCACCTAGGGTTGTTGGTAGTAAATATAGCTTTCCTTTCATTTATAATTTTTTGAGATTTTTTCACAGGCTTCATCCAATAGTTGATAAACATTTTGAAATCCATCATCTCCCCCATAATAAGGATCTGGAACACTTAGGTTTTGAGATGGTTTTACCTCATCTAAAATCATTTTTACTTTTTGGAGCTCAGTGTTTTTTTTTGCTAAGGAACATATATTTTGATAGTTTTCTTTATCCATGGCATAAATGATATCAAACTCTATAAAATCTTTGATATCGAATTTACGAGCTTTTTGATTAGAGATGTCAATCCCATGTTTTTTAGCAACTGCAATAGAGCGTAGATCTGGTAGCTCTCCAATATGATATGCTGCAGTACCAGCAGAATCCACAGAAAAAAAATTAGCATCTAATTTAGATTGAAGAATTCCTTCTGCCAAGGGAGATCTACAAATATTCCCTAGACAAACCATCAATATTTTTTTCATGTAATGAAATTAAGAAAAAGGAGCGAATTTATGTAAAACTCTTCTAGGATAATTTAGAAAGTTAATTTCTTTGTTAGATCTTCAACGTATTTCCTAAACTGTTTATCAGTTTCTGTTAAATTATCAACAGTCTTACATGCATGTAATACTGTTGCATGGTCTCGTTGTCCTATTTGAGATCCTATACTTGCTAGAGATGTTTTTGTCATCCTTTTAGCAAAGTACATGGCTAATTGACGAGCTTGAACAATATGTCTTTTTCTAGTTTTTGATTGTAAAGTAACTACATCCATATCAAAATACTTAGAAACTACTTTTTGTATGTAATCAATAGAAACTTCTTTCTTGGTATTTTTAACAAATTTATCTACAATTTGCTTGGCCAACTCGAGAGAAAATTCTCTTCTATTAAAAGACGCTTGAGCAATCATTGAGATAATAACTCCTTCTAACTCTCTAACATTAGATTTGATGTTTTTTGCAATATACTCTACAATTTCATCTGGCATTTCAACTCCATCTCTAAAAAGCTTATTCTGTAGAATAGAGATTCTAGTTTCAAAATCTGGTAGTTGTAATTCTGCAGATAAACCCCATTTAAATCTAGAAAGCAATCGTTGTTCTATATCTTGCATATCCACAGGAGCTTTATCTGAGGTTAAGATAACTTGCTTTCCATTCTGATGTAGATGATTAAATATATGGAAGAATACATCTTGCGTACCTGCTTTTCCGGAAAGGAATTGCACATCATCTATAAGCAAAACGTCTACCATTTGGTAGAAATGAATAAAATCATTTCTGGTGTTTGATTTAACTGAATCTATAAATTGCTGTGTAAATTTTTCTGAGGAAATATACAACACTGTCTTGTCTGGATATTTATCCTTAATATCTACACCAATAGCGTGTGCTAAATGTGTTTTACCTAAACCAACTCCTCCGTAAATTAATAAGGGGTTAAAAGAAGTTCCTCCAGGTTTGTTAGCTACTGCCATACCAGCAGATCTGGCCAATCTATTGGAATCTCCTTCTACAAAGTTTTTAAAATTATAGTTCGCATTTAATTGAGATTCTATTTTAACTTTCTGTAAACCAGGAATTACAAAAGGATTTCTTAGCTCTCTTTTATTTACTTCTGAAGGAACAGCTATTTTTTGTGGCTTAAGTGGGTCTCTATTTGAACTTGGTATTTTAACAATTTGAGGACGATTGCTACTGTAGGTATTTTCCATACGAACATCGTAAATTAATTTAGCATCTTTTCCCAACTCTCTAACCAAAGCTACTCTTAACAACTTTATGTAATGTTCTTCTAGCCATTCATAAAAAAACTTACTCGGAACTTGTATGGTTAAAGCTTCTCCAGATAATTTTACAGGTTTAATAGGTTCAAACCATGTTTTATAAGCCTGTGGCTTAATATTATCTTTTATAAAAGAAAGACATTCATCCCAAACCGAAACAGCAGTTTTAGTCATAAATTTGTGTAGAAATTTAATTGTTTTATTATTTTATGTTTTAGGGAACTGCTTACTTTTATAAGCATTACAAATGTGTGAATAAAATTTAGTATAAAAAAATCAATTTGCTATTGATTATTAATTATTTTTTACGTAGACTAAAAAAACTTTAAATTCTATAAAAATTGAAAACCTTTTCTACTACTATTCGAGTTCGTTATGGTGAAACAGACCAAATGGGAGTTGTATATCACGGTAATTATGCCACTTATTTTGAAGTTGCAAGAACCGAATGGCTTAGAAACCTGGGAGTTACCTATAAAGATATAGAAAATAGCGGGATTATACTACCGGTTGTTAGCTTAATTTTTAATTTTATAAAGTCTGCAAAATACGATGATGAATTAACCATTTCTGTTTTTCTAAAAAAAAGACCCTTAGTTAAAATAGAATTTGATTATGAAATTTATAATCAAAATAAGGAAAAGATATCAACAGGGAATTCAGTTTTAGCTTTCTTAGACATGAAAACAAATAAACCCATAAAATGCCCAAATTATATTTTAGAAAAACTAGCTATCTAAAGCTTGTATTTCTACCTTGTAAAAAGCTTTAAAAATTTCAACTATTTTTTTAGCATTTGATTTTCTCACCGCTATAATCATTTCACAATCTATCTCAAATTTTTGGTGCTGAATGATGATAGAATTTTCTTTGAGAATTCTCATGACTTTACTCATTAAATCGTATTTAAAATTGAGTTGATAAAATACATCAACTGTTTTTTCTTTAATAATTGAAGATTCCAAAGCTAATCTTGCAGAAGACCTATAGGCATTAATTAAGCCCCCTACCCCTAATTTTGTTCCTCCAAAATACCGAACAGAAACTACTAAAATATTAGTTACCTCAAATGATTGAATTTGCCCATAAATTGGCATTCCTGCAGAATTACTAGGTTCTCCATCGTCATTTGCTCTAAACCTAATAGATTCAATTCCCAATTGCCAGGCATAACAGAAATGTCGGGCCGTATGATGTTTTTTTCTCAAAAGCTCTAAATATGATTTCACAGCATCTTCATTTGCTACAGGAAAAGCATATCCATAAAACTTACTATTTCTATCTTTAAATAGTGTTTCTATTGACGGTATCTCTATGGTTTTGTATATATCATCCATTGGTAGACATCACAAGTAAAATGCTAACAATAGCTATAACAATTCCAAGCCAATTCTTCCAAATTAATTTTTCTTTAAAAATGAACAATCCAAATAGAGTGGAAAGAATAACAATTCCAACATTATTTAGTGTAAATGCAGTTGAACTTTCCATTCCATCTGTACTTAGGGCTTTTAAGAGATACACAATTGAAAAATAGTTTGGCACTCCTAATAAAATACCTCCCAAGATATTTTTAAATTCAAACCTAAACGTACCTTTTACTATTTGATATAACAAGATAGTCATTCCTAAAATAAAAGCACATCCAAAAATCGTTGCAGAAAATAACGGAACTCCTCCCTCTTCAACAAACGATGTTTCTATAAACTTTAAGCTGGTATCTATGGCTCCAGAGCCAAAAAACAACAATATGGGAAACAATAAACTTACCTGTTTTACTGTGGTTTCTTTTTTTTCTTTTACAGAAGTCAAATAAACAGCGATTAAGGCCAATAGAATTCCAGATAATTTAATAAAACCAAGACTCTCTTCATAGTACCAAACTCCAAATACAATAGCAATTACAACAGACATTTTACTTGATACCGAAGCCACTGATAAACCATTTTTCTGAGAGGTTAGGGCCATTACATTAAAAACAAGTATAAACATAATACCTAATAAAAAAGCTCCTATAAACCAGGGCTGATTTGGGATTTCTTGAAAAGAAACTGAATTATTAGACAGGTAAAAACCCAAAACTGCCGCCACAAAATAATTAACAACAATCGCCTGAAATGTGTTAACCTTTAAAACATCAAATAATTTAAAAATGACAAATAGAAAACTTGAGATACAAATACTGATGAGTAAATAAAACATTAGTTAAATTCTTTTTGGGTAAACAAATCTACAACATCTTCACAAGTAGGATTTATATTCCACACATTAATTCCTAGGGTACTTGCGGTAGTAGTATTTTCTTCTACATCGTCTATAAAAAAAGTTTCTTCTGGTACTAATCTATTTGTATTCAATACAAATTTATAAATATCTTGGTTAGGCTTCCTTAAATGTATTTCATGAGATAGATAGAATTTCTCAAAACATTTTTTAAATTCTGAATACAACTCGGCTCCCCAAGTTTTTTGAATCCAAGAAATATGCAAGCTATTGGTATTACTCAATAAAAAGATTCGATATTTTTTTGAGGCAACTAGTGATCTAAGAAAGTCTAGACGTTGAAGAGGGAAATCCTTCAAAATAGCATTCCATGCATTCTTAAAATCTATCACAGAAATGGCAGGAAACATCAATTTAAATGTATCCAAAAATTCTTGAGTACTTATTTTTCCTATTTCATATTGTTTTGCGACTTCTATCATGTCAACAGAAAACTCTGTAACTCCTAATGTTCTTAATTGATTTAAGGTGGCTTCTTTATCTAAATTGATAAACACATCTCCAAAATCAAAAACTATATTTTTAATCATTTAAATATGTTTTAAGAATATCACCTTTTATATTTTCTTCATTTGTAGGAATTACATCCAATATAGGCGCATTTACACCGTCATTAAAATGAACTTCACCAGAAAAAACCCTTGCTTCATCCCATAGGTTTTCATCAATAAAAGTTTGTATTGTTTTTGTACCTCCTTCTACAATTAAGGATTGGATTTTGTGTTTAAAGAGTACTTCACAAATTTGAATTGCAATGGGTTTTGAAAAGTTTATTTTTTCAAAAAAAATAGCCCCTTTTACAGAAGTACTACTTTCATTAATGAAAATTGTTTTTACAGAGCCATCATACACTTTTAAATTAGCGGGAATTTTCAACTCTTTATCTATGATAATTCTTACAGGATCTTCTCCTTTCCAATAACGAACATCTAATCTTGGATTGTCATCTAATACCGTAGTTGTTCCAACTAATATTGCTTGTTCTTCACTTCGCCACTTATGAACTAATTGTCTGGAAACTTCTTTGGTAATCCAAACAGGAGCTTGAGTAGCCCTTTTTTTGGGAGCTATAAAAGCATCTAAAGTTTGTGCCCATTTTAAAATAATAAATGGTCTCTTTTTGGTTTGAAATGTAAAAAAACGCTTGTGATGAGCTTTGCATTCTTTTTCTAAGACACCAACAATAACTTCACATCCTGCATTTTGCAATCTTTCCACACCTTTTCCTGCAACCAATACATTAGAATCTATACAGCCAATCACCACTTTTTTAATCTCACTTTTAATAATTAAATCTGCACAAGGCGGTGTTTTACCAAAATGAGAACAAGGCTCTAAAGTCACATACATGGTTGCTGTTGCTAAAAGAGATGAATCTCTTACAGTAGAAATTGCGTTTACTTCTGCATGATTGCCTCCATATGGGCTGGTAAACCCTTCTCCAATAATTCTATCATCAACAACTAAAACAGCGCCAACAGAAGGATTTGGGCGTGTTGTTCCTATTCCTAGTTTAGAAATTTCAAGACATCTTTTTATGTAGTGCTCATGATTCAAAAAAAAGTAACTTTGTAAAGCAAAAATACAGGATTAAATGACAAATTCAGATTATATCATTAGAGAAATAGAACCTCGTGATAATGAACAAATAAAAAGTATCGTACAACAAGTTATTTTAGAAATGGGTGCTCCAAAAATTGGTACTGCCTATGAAGATATAGCTCTAGAAGACATGCATGGTAACTATCAAAAAGACAAGGCAATTTATTTTGTTGTAGAACACCACGGAAAAGTACTTGGAGGTGGTGGCGTTGCGCAACTAGATGGTTCTGAGAAAAACACCTGCGAATTACAAAAAATGTACTTTTTAGATGGAATTAGAGGAAAAGGTCTGGGAGCCAGTATCATAGAAAAATGTATGATGAAAGCCAAAGAATTTGGTTTTGAACAATGCTATTTAGAAACCATGCCCTATATGACAGCTGCTCAAAAATTATACAAAAGGAACGGTTTTAAAAATATTGATGCTCCAATGGGTAATACCTGCCATTACTCTTGTGATGTTTGGATGATTCGAAAATTATGATCGTAAAACAATACAGAAACTATTTTAACGAAACTCTTAAAACGATATATCCAATAACGGAAATAGATTCTTTTTTCTTTTTGTTACTAGAAGAATACTTAGGTTTTAGAAGAGTAGACATCGTTTTAAAGTCAGATTTTAAAATTACCCAAGAGACTCTCAATCTGCTGCAATCTGCCACAAAACAACTAGAACAAGAAGTACCCTTACAATACATTATAGGAAAAACTGAATTTTATGGCTTGCCATTTGTTGTAAATAAACATGTACTGATTCCAAGACCAGAAACAGAAGAATTGGTGGCATGGGTAGTTTCAGAATCTTCAAGGTTTAAAACTTTTAATACCTCTACTAAACAGACCACAGAAACAAAACAATTAAAGATCTTAGACATTGGTACCGGTAGCGGTTGCATTCCTATTTCTTTAAAAAAACAACTTCCTTTTGCAAAAATAAGTGCCATAGATATTTCTAAGGAAGCACTAACGGTGGCGAAAAAAAATGCTGTTTTAAATAATGTTGATATTCATTTTATTTTACAAGATATTTTAAAAACAGTTGCATTAGATCAGCACTATGATATTATTATTTCTAATCCACCCTATGTTAGAGAATCAGAAAAGAAAGAACTTAAAAATAATGTTTTAAAAAATGAACCTCACGTAGCTTTGTTTGTTGAAAACGACAACCCACTAATATTTTATGCTAAAATTGCCGAATTAGCTAAAAAATATTTGAATAAAAACGGCCTATTGTTTTTTGAAATTAATCAGTACCTAGGAACAGAAACAATAGATTTAGTAAACAAAAAAGGGCTAAAGAACATTCAATTAAAAAAAGATATGTTTGGAAACGACAGAATTATAGTAGCCTCTAAATAGTTTTTCTTTTGATATTATAAAACAAATGCCGCATTGTTTTTAAGATCCTACTCTAAAAACAAAAATATATCTAGTAAGTTTGCAATATGGTACAAGAGATTCAACTCCGAACAAATCTTATTGAAGAAAAAAAAGCAGGGACTTTACTTTATAAAGCTGCTCGTAAACTAGGAGTTGACTCTAAAGAAATTAGTGGCATAAAAGTACTTCGAAAATCTATTGATGCTAGAAAAAAAGAAACTTTTTTCAACTATAAGGTTGCTGTTTTCATAAACGAGCCCATTCCTGAAAAATCATCAACTGTTTTTGATTATAAAGAGGTTTCTAATGCCAAAGAAATTCATATTGTAGGATTTGGCCCATCTGGTATGTATGCTGCTTTGCGATGTATTGAGCTTGGGTATAAGCCAATAATTCTAGAAAGAGGCAAAAATGTACAAGAAAGAAGACGAGATATCAAAGCCATTAATCAGGATCATATTGTTAATGAAAATTCTAATTATTGTTATGGAGAAGGTGGTGCTGGAACCTATTCTGATGGAAAACTATACACTAGAAGTTTAAAGAGAGGTGATGTAAGACGTATTTTCGAAAACTTAGTCTATCATGGAGCAACAGAACAAATTTTAATTGATGCACATCCACATATTGGAACAAACAAGCTTCCAAAGATTATTCAAAATATTCGTGAAACCATCTTAAAATTTGGTGGAGAAATTTATTTCAACACACAAGTAACAGATTTTATCATTAAGAATAATCAATTAAAAGCAATCGTCTTAAAAAACGGAAACGAAATGACTGTTAATTCAGTAATTTTAGCAACTGGTCATTCTGCAAGAGACATGTATGAATTGCTTCATAAAAAAAATATTGCACTCAAAGCAAAATCTTTTGCCATGGGAGTTCGTGTAGAGCATCCTCAAGAGATTATAGACAGTATTCAATACAATTGTGAGGGAACTAGAGACGAGTTGCTTCCAGCTGCAGCTTATAGCCTTGTTCAACAAGTAAATAACAGAGGTGTGTATTCTTTTTGCATGTGCCCAGGCGGATTTATTGTTCCTGCAGCAACAGCAAGTGGAGAGGTTGTTGTAAATGGCATGTCTCCATCTAGGCGTAATAATAAATTTGCTAATTCTGGTATTGTTGTAGAAATAAATATAGACAAAGACATTCCTAAATATGATCAATTTGGCCCATTAAAAGGCTTAGAGTATCAAAAGAATCTAGAACGGTTGGCTTTTACTGCAGGGGGAAGAACACAAACCGCACCTGCCCAAAGATTGGTTGATTTTGTGGATGGAAAGCTGTCTTCAAATTTAAATGAAACATCGTATCAACCAGGGTTAAATTCTGCACCAATGCATTCTTTATTGCCTAAATTAATAGGAAGTCGTTTAAGAAAAGGGTTTGAAGCTTTTGGTAGAAAAATGCACGGGTATTATACCAATGAAGCCAATATTGTAGGAGTAGAATCTAGAACATCTTCTCCAGTAAATATTCCTAGAAAAGAAAACTTAGAGCATCCTGAGATTAAAGGATTATTTCCTTGCGGTGAAGGTGGTGGCTATGCTGGTGGAATTGTATCTGCAGCCATGGATGGTGAACGTTGTGCAGAAGCAGCTATTGAATTATTATAAGTAGGTTTGTAAATGAATACTTTCACATATCTTTCATCATATTAACAACTAATTATGTCTTCTAACACAAAACAACATTGGGAAACTGTTTACGAAACTAAAACACCAGAACAGGTAAGTTGGACTCAAGAAATTCCAGAAACTTCACTAAACTTTATCAATTCCTTTCAACTATCTAAAGAGGTAAAAATCATAGATATTGGTGGTGGTGATAGCCATTTGGTAGATTTTTTACTTGAGCAAGGATATACGAATATTACTGTGTTAGATATTTCTAAAAAAGCCTTACAAAGAGCCAAAGAGCGGTTAGGAAAAAAAGCAACTCTAGTTACCTGGATTGTTAGTGATGTCTTAGATTTTATACCAGACATATCCTATGATATTTGGCATGATCGTGCAGCTTTTCACTTTTTGACAACAAAAAATCAGATAGATACTTATATTTCTTTAACCCAGAAATTTGTATCTAGAAATCTAATTATAGGTGCTTTTTCTGACAACGGGCCTTTAAAATGTAGTGGTCTTGAAATTACGCAATACTCAAAGAATAAGATGTCTGAAGCCTTTAATGCAGGTTTTGAACCTATTAAATGCATAAGAGAAACACACCAAACTCCTTTTAAAACAACTCAAGACTTTGTTTTTTGTAGTTTTAAAAAACGATAAGGACATTCATTTATAAGTCTTTTTAAGACCAACATTTCTTGTACATTTGCACCTATGCGTATAGACATTATTTCAGCAGCACCAGATTTATTAGAAAGTCCTTTTAATCATTCTATTATAAAAAGAGCAAAAGAGAAAGGCTTGGCAGAGGTTGTTATTCATGATTTAAGAACCTTTGGACTGGGAAACTACAGACAAATAGATGACACACAATTTGGTGGTGGTGCGGGCATGGTTTTAATGATTGAGCCAATTTCTAAATGTATTGATGCATTAAAAGCAGAAAGAAGGTATGATGAAATCATTTATATGACTCCTGATGCAAAGACTTTAAACCAATCTACAGCGAATACGCTTTCTTTACAAGAAAATATTTTAATCCTTACAGGTCATTATAAAGGAGTAGATCAAAGAGTTCGTGATAAATACATCACCAAAGAGATCTCTATTGGAGATTATGTGTTAACAGGAGGTGAATTAGCCGCTGCCGTTTTAGTTGATAGTATTGTACGTTTAATACCCGGAGTTATAGGTGATGAAACATCGGCTCTTACAGATTCTTTTCAAGATAATTTACTTTCTCCACCAGTATACACAAGGCCCTCAAATTACGAAGGCATGAAAGTGCCTGAGATATTATTGTCTGGAAATTTTCCTAAAATAGATGAATGGCGCTCTGACAAAGCCTATGAACGCACACAACAAATACGTCCAGATTTATTGGACGAAACCTCATAAACTATCCTTGAAAGATTTAACAGTTTGAAAAAAATTACCTCATTTATAAAGAATAATACTGCAATTTCTTGGGTTATAGGGTTTCAATTATTTCGCTTTTTGTTATTACCATTTATGGGCCTAATGCCTCAAGATGCTTATTATTATTTATACGGTCAAAACCTTTCACTTTCTTATTTTGATCATCCTGGAATGATTGGGTATATTTTAAGGATTTTTACAGATATATTAGGTCAATCTGTTTTTGTTATTAAACTTGCCGATTTTACAATTACTTCAATAACCATTATTAGTTTTTACAAATTAGCATCTCTTTTTCTGTCAAAACACCGATTGTCTAGAAGTATGATTTTGTTAGCATCTACAATTTTTATTTCCATTATCTCTTTCAATTCAACACCTGATGTTCCTTTATTATTGTTTTGGACCTTAAGTATATTATACCTGTATAAGGCAATTTTTGAAGATAAAAAATGGTTTTGGATTATTGCTGGAATAACAATGGGATTGGCTTTTAACAGTAAGTATACTGCGCTACTTTTACAAATTGGAGTACTCGCTTTTCTTATTTTTTCTAGTAAATATAGAAAACTGTTAATTTCTCCATGGCTATGGATGGGTCTTGTGATATCTGTGGTAGTAACATTTCCTGTTTGGTGGTGGAACTATCAAAATGAATTTGCCTCTTTTGCTTTTCAATCTTCTGAAAGAACAAGCTCCATCGGTAAATTTGAAATAAAACCAACCTTATTTTTTGGAGCAGTTGGCCATCAATTATTTTTATTGCTTCCGGTTTTATTTAGTATTTGTATTGTATTCTCTTACAAGCACATTAAAAAAGCGTTGACAAAGTTTACATTACCATCGCAAAAAACACTTTTTTTATTAGCTTTCTTTATACCAACTTTTATCGGTTTCTTTTTAATTAGTCCTGTTTACTGGGTAAAATTAAACTGGATGATGCCATCCTATATTACTGGAATTATTATTGCTGGGATGTATATATCTAAAAAACTATTAAAGGCTCAACTAATTATTTCTATTGTATTTCATATAGCTGTTGCGAGTCAGGTTATTTTTTATTTTGTTCCTATTAAAAGTGATGATACCTGGGTAGGATGGAAAGAATTAGGAGAAAAGGTTGAAAAAGTTTCAAAAAATGATTCAGAAGCTTTTATATTTTCAATTGATGGATATAAGACCTCTGCACAACTTCGTTTTTTTACTTCAAAAACTATTTTTGCTCAAAATATCATCAACCAGCCCGCACTTCAATTTGATTACTTAGGAGATATTATGGATGATTATAAAGGTAAGAACGCCTTCTATATAGACTCAGATAAACGATACAAGAACAAAGAAAAGCTTGGAGAGCTTCCTCAAATGATTACACCATATTTTGAATCTTACGTAGAACTAGATCCAATTATTGTTGATGAAGGAACCATTAAAGAACGAAAATTTTGGGTATTCTACTGCAAGAACTATCAACCAAAAAAATAACTTGAATAGGTTTTATTTACTAAAATAAATTCTTAGATTTGCACTCGCTAAAATTAACCTCTGACGAGAATCGTGAAAGTTAGTTGTGGTCAATTCAATAAAACAAAAAAATGGAATCTTTAGTAAAATTTGTACAAGACGAATTTGTAACAAGAAACGAAAACCCAGAATTCTCAGCAGGAGATACTATTACAGTATTTTACGAAATTAGAGAAGGAGAGAAAGTTCGTACACAGTTCTTTAAAGGAGTTGTCATTCAAAAAAGAGGTACTGGATCATCAGAAACTTTTACAATCAGGAAAATGTCTGGTACTGTAGGAGTAGAAAGAATATTTCCAATAAACTTACCTTCTATTCAAAAAATTGAAGTTAACAAGAGAGGTAAAGTACGTAGAGCACGTATTTATTACTTTAGAAATCTTACTGGTAAAAGAGCAAGAATTCAGGAAAAAAGACGTTAATACTTCTTTTTTATACCATATAAAAAAAGGGCTTCATTCTATGAAGCCCTTTTTTAATTAACAAATGTTGATAACTGATGTTAGTACTTTGTTGATTTCTAATTAGTTAAAAATTTTGCAAATGTTACTTCTTACTATATATTTGGTTTATAATTACGAAGCACAGTAGAAAATGATTCGAAAGAAAAACAGACTACAAGCCAAGTGATTAAATAAAGTAACGTTCTTTATTTTCTGAATTTCCTTCCAAATCAATAAGTAGAGTTTACTCCACTTGGAATAATTAGAAGTAGTGAAGTTATGAAAGTAACAAAGCAAAACTAATAATGTATCACTTTTAGTAATACAGATGAGGAAGTACAAGTTTAGAAGAAATTCCATCAAGTTATACAGAGGCTTCAAGTCAACGTAAAACGGAATTTCAACCTGAGGCCAGCAAAGAAACAGTTTCTTTGTTTAAAAGAAACATAGAGTCATATCTCTATTTGATTGTGTAGAAATACAGATCATTGTTTACAATCTGTCTCTAAAGAAGCCATATCACTCAAGAAATTGAATGATATGGCTTTTATTTTGACCTTATTTTTGTCTTTTAATCATCTTTAAACACCTAAGAGTAAATTATCTGAAGGTTACTTCGTAAAATAGCACTAGAATTCTTAAATTTGCGCTGCTTTTATGCAAAAAAAACCTTTTTAAATCTAATCTCTAGGAGATACACAATAGAAAAAAACATGATGACCCAGAAAGCTACAATAGTTTATACAATTACTGATGAAGCTCCGGCTTTAGCTACTCGTTCTTTATTGCCAATTATAAGAGCATTTACTAGTAGTTCCCATATAGACTTTGAAACTAAAGACATCTCTTTAGCCGCTAGAATATTAGCTAACTTCTCTGATGTTTTACCTGAAAATCAACGAATTGAAGATGCTCTAACACAACTAGGTGAATTAGCAAAAAAACCTGAAGCAAACATTATTAAATTACCTAATATCAGTGCTTCAGTTCCTCAATTAATTGCTGCGATCAAAGAATTACAATCTTTAGGATATAAACTTCCTGATTATCCGGAGACAGTTGAAACCACAGATCAAAAAGTTATTTTGGAACGTTACAATAAAGTAAAAGGTTCAGCTGTTAATCCAGTATTAAGAGAAGGAAACTCAGACAGAAGAGCACCAAAGGCAGTTAAAAATTATGCTAAAAAGAACCCACATTCTATGGGAGCTTGGTCTTCAGAATCTCAATCACATGTCGCAACTATGTCTGATGGAGATTTTGCCCACAATGAAAAATCAACAACAATTGAAGGTGCAACACATGTTCGAATTGTTCATACTGATGCTGATGGACAAGTTTCTATACTTAAAGACAATATCGCATTAGAAGACAAAGAAATCATAGATGCTACATTTATGAGTAAAAATACTCTATTAAGCTTTTTAGAAGAACAAATCGTAGACGCAAAACAAAATAACCTTCTATTTTCATTACACATGAAAGCCACAATGATGAAGGTTTCGGACCCAATTATCTTTGGTCACGCCGTTCGCACTTTCTTTAAAGATCTATTTGACAAACATGGTAAAGCTCTAGATTCTGTAGGTGTAGATGTGAATAATGGATTTGGAAACTTATTGAGCAATATTAACCAGTTACCACCCTACAAAAAAGAAGAAATACTTTCTGATATAGAAACAGCTTTTGAAAATAACCCAGACCTAGCAATGGTAGATTCTGACAGAGGAATTACCAATCTTCACGTTCCTTCAGATGTGATCATAGATGCTTCTATGCCAGCAATGATTCGTACATCTGGACAAATGTGGAACAAGGAAGGAAAATTACAAGACATAAAAGCGGTGATCCCAGATAGTTCTTATGCTAGTATTTATAAAACTACCATAGATTTTTGTAAAAAACATGGCGCTTTTGATCCGAGAACAATGGGAACTGTTCCTAATGTTGGCTTAATGGCCAAAAAGGCAGAAGAGTACGGATCTCACGACAAAACTTTCGAAGTTCATGCAGATGGAATCATTCAAGTAATTGATGCTAAGAACACTGTATTATTAGAGCATAATGTGGAAGCTGGAGATATCTGGAGAATGTGTCAGGTAAAAGATGCTCCAATTCAAGATTGGATTAAACTAGCTGTAAACAGAGCAAGAGCAACCAATAGTCCTACAATTTTTTGGCTAAATAATCAAAGAGCTCATGATGCTGAAATTATTAAAAAAGTAACTGCTTATTTACCAAACCATGATACAACTGGCTTAGATATTAGAATTTTATCTCCTGAAGACGCTACGCAGTTTAGTTTAGAGAGAATTAAAGAAGGAAAAGATACAATTTCTGTTACCGGAAATGTATTGAGAGATTATCTAACAGATCTTTTCCCTATTCTAGAAGTTGGTACTTCTGCTAAAATGCTGTCTATAGTTCCTTTAATGAATGGTGGAGGATTATTTGAAACTGGTGCCGGAGGGTCTGCCCCAAAACACGTGCAACAATTTGCAAAAGAAAATCACTTGCGTTGGGATTCTTTAGGAGAGTTTTTAGCACTAGCTGTATCACTTGATCATTTTGGGAATACAAATGATAATGCTAAAGCTAAAGTTCTGGCAAAAACTCTTGACGATGCAACTGAAGCATTTTTAGATCATAAAAAATCTCCATCGAGAAAAGTAGGAGAATTAGACAATAGGGGAAGTCATTATTATTTGGCTTTATATTGGGCAAAGGCATTAGCAACTCAAAATAAAGATTTAGAACTTAAAAACCAATTTTCTAGCATTGCAGTTGAATTAAGTGATAATGAGCAAATAATTTTAAGAGAACTTAATTCTATACAAGGCATCTCAATAAATATTGGTGGGTATTATCTTCCAACTGGAAAGTTGGCTGATAAAGCCATGCAGCCTAGTAGCACATTCAATCAAATTATAGAAAGTATTTAAAAAAACAAACATAACTTAATATGTAAGAGTGCATTTATGCACTCTTTTTTTTTAGATTTGATTAATTTCAACTTATTTTTACTGAACATCTATTTTATTGTTAATTAATTTCTATGAAATATCATGAGTGATAAAAAAACTACAGAACAAGATTCTAATTACAATCATCTAGAAAAGATGTCTATATCTGAACTATTGATAAACATCAATAAGGAAGACAAAACAGTTGCTTTTGCAGTTGAAAAAGCAATTCCTCAAATTAAATTATTAACCCAAAGTATTGTTGAAAAATTACATACTGGTGGCAAATTATTTTATATTGGTGCAGGTACAAGCGGGCGATTAGGAATCTTAGATGCTTCTGAATGCCCACCTACTTTTGGAGTTTCTCATGAATTAGTGAATGGATTAATAGCTGGAGGTGATATTGCCATTAGAAAAGCTGTAGAGTTTGCAGAAGATTCTACAGAGCAAGGGTGGAAAGATCTTCAAGAGCATCAAATATCATCGAAAGATATTGTTATTGGAATAGCAGCCTCAGGAACTACTCCTTATGTAATTTCTGCATTAGAAATGTGTAATAAAAACAAGATTATTACTGGCTGTATTACATGTAATAAAAATTCTCCTTTGGGTGAAACAGCTAAATTTCCAATAGAAGTAATAGTAGGCCCAGAATTTGTTACTGGAAGCTCAAGAATGAAAGCAGGAACTGCTCAGAAAATGGTTTTAAATATGATTTCAACAGCTTCAATGATTCAATTGGGGAAAGTAAAAGGAAATAAAATGGTAGATATGCAATTATCTAATCATAAATTAGTTACTAGAGGTATTAATATGTTATGTGAAGAGCTACACATCAACAAAACTACTGCTAGCATATTATTAGAAAAATATGGAAGTGTAAGAAACGCAATTAAAAATTATAAGTAATGGCAATAGATCAGGATTTGGCAGCTAAAGGCTTTAGAAAATTATTAATTTTAGTAGGTTTATTAATAGCATCACCATTGTTGCTAACAGTTTCTTTTAAGGCTTTAAAATTATATAAAGAAGGCTCTCTTTTTTACATTAGCATAGCAGGTGTAGTTCTTTCCTCTATCTTAATTTTCTTTACACTCTATTTTGCATTTAAAACTTTTAAAATATTATTAGACGCATTGTTTTCAGATTCATAATCATGAAAAATAAATTCTATAGATTATTCCATTGGGAATATTGGCCTTTGCTAATGTTTTACATTCCTAATTTACCTCTCGCGCTCTTTTATGCAATGAAAGCAAAAAGTCTTGTATTTTATACGAGAACAAACCCTGGTATAAAAAACTCAGGAATTGGATCAGAATCTAAATACAAAACCTTGCAAATGATTCCTAGGAAATACACTCCAAAATCAATCCTTCATAAAAAAGATCAAAATATTGAGACAACCCTAACTGAACTAAAAATAACAAAGATTACTTATCCTATTATTATAAAACCAGATATAGGTTTTAGGGGTTTATTAGTTAAAAAAATTAATACAGAAATAGCATTACGAAAATATTTAGAAAAATATCCAATAACTTTTATTATTCAAGAATTTCTAACACACAAATACGAGTGTGGTATTTTTTACTATAGACACCCTAATGAAAAGAAAGGAACAATAACATCTATTACCTTAAAAGAATTTTTAAGTGTAAGAGGTGATGGCATTTCTACTTTAAAGGAATTAGTTCATTTAAACAAACGAGCTTCTTTATACTATGCAATCTTACAAGAAGATGTCTCTATAAACTGGAGTATCATCCTAGAAAAAAACATACTAAAAAAACTTTCTTCAATAGGGAATCACTCTAAAGGTACTCAGTTTATTAATGGAAATCATCTCATAAATAAAAACACAAAAAATACATTAGACCTTTTGAGCCATCAAATTAAAGGATGGTATTACGGACGTTTAGATATTAAATACAATAGTATTGAGGAGTTGTCTAATGGCAATTTTAAAATCATAGAAATTAATGGCATCATGGCAGAACCTGGGAATATTTATGATGCTCGTAAAATTAACTACTTTAAAGCATTAAAGATAATTAGAACCCATTGGAAACAACTATACCTAATTGCCGAATATAATAAGAAACATAATGGAGTTAAATTAACAAAAACAGTTCCTTTTGTTAAAGAAATGATAGCATTAAAAAGATATTCTATTGGTTTAAAAAAACTATCAAAGAAGAACAAATTAGTTCATTAACTCTTTCTTTGAAGTCATAGGATTCTAACATACCTTCGTCAGATAGTTTTATATTTCAACTATTAATCACAAAACCTTTCGTTAATAATGATGAATTATATGATTGTTTGAAATTATAACAATAATTATCTACTAAACAATAATTACATATAAAATACTCACTAACAAATACTTACTGTTAAAAATTAAACTATTAGTGATCCTTATTTTTTTTGGCATGCTATTTGAAAAATAGTTGATAGATGCGAAAGCCGAAAAGCAATAGAGTAGGCATAAATCTTATACCCAACGATTATGAAAAAAAGAACACTTTTAGTACTGGTAATGTTGATGATGTTTTCTCTTGCTGAAGCCAAAAGAAGCTCTATTAACTCAAAAAAATCAACTCTTTATAATGGATTTAACGAAGCAGTCTCTTTTGTGGAGAGAGGTATTCAATTTCATGTTTCTTTATATGGTGATTTTAATTATGACACTTACTACAATAGAGCAAGAAGAAATCAAAACACAAGAATTTTTAGAGATTATAGAGGAAGAATTACAAAAATAGGCACTGTGTTTATTCACTATGATTTTAGAGGTAATGTGAGAAAAAT
>OJIK01000016.1_pt1 | contig 68014 bp, 54 predicted proteins | sample 1595571 | NCBI WGS metagenome assembly OJIK01 (sample SAMN05416791, study PRJEB24817) | seawater metagenome | isolation source: Sea water | place: Canada:Atlantic | collected 2013-11 | reverse complement strand
TCTACACCTCTCTATTCGTCGGCAGCGTCAGATGTGTATAAGAGACAGCTCTAGAGAAAGTCAAATAATTGCTCGAGGGATGTACCTCTTCCATGTGGAAGACCTTGACAACGGTAAAAATTTCACAGGAACCTTCTTAATAGTTAAATAATGAAAAGACAATTACTATCACTTGTATTTGCTGCACTAGGCTTTACCGCTTTTGGGCAGAGCTATGTATCTATTTCAGATATCAATTATGTTAGTGCCACAGACCTTGCGGCATGTGACGACACTTCCGCCTATTTAGGTCAAACCATCATTACACGTGGCGTAGTCGTCACTCCAGGAAATGTGAGTGAAGTGTCTTCGGGCTCTGTAACAGGAGGTGCTAGACCATTTATTTTTATTCAGGACACTGCGGTTGGCGGACAAAGCACACCTTTTGCAGGAATTGAAGTGATGGGGGTATACTCTAGTAGTACAGGCGCATTGCAAGTACCTGCTACTTTTACTCAAGCGCTTCCCGGCGATATTGTCGAGGTGAAAGGAGTGGTGGGCGAATACAACGGCTCCAACCAACTATCTCTGGCTGATGCGAATTCATTTAGTATAGTTACTGTTACAACGGATCCTATTGTTAGTGATACCATTACAGTAGGTGACCTTAATGACGCCCAGTTTGTGAATAACCTAAACACAGGAGAAGGTTATGAGGGTGCTTTTGTAACCCTAACTAATGTTACAGTTACCTCAGTAATTCCATTTAGTGGAAACCGCGTAAGCTTCAATATTGCAGATGCAAACGGAAACAGCCTCAATGTTTCTGATAGATTCCTCGCGCAGAAAATGACTTCATGGAGTACTGTAAACACTAATTCTCCACAGACCCAAGGTTCTTTTGCCCCACCTGTACCGGGCACATTTTACACGTCTATTTCCGGAGTTGTACGCCATGATGCTAACGGCTGTACTGGTGATAATGGACGTGGATATGAAATCAATCCATTTGCGGCATCTCACTATGATATTGGATACGCACCACCTTACATTGCAAATTTTGAGCGTGATCCTGCCGTTCCTACGTCTAATCAAGATGCAGAGATTACCTGCAGCATTACTGACTTTGATGGTTCTGTAGATTCAGTTGCTATTGCTTGGAGTGCTATTGACACGCAGCAAGTGCAAAACTTCACCGTAGTTCCTATGACGTTAATTACAGGAACAACTGACGAATATTTCTTTGAAATACCCAAGCAAAATGATGGCACGCTTGTTCGTTACTATCTCTATTCTCAAGATAATGATGGTAACGCGAGTTACTACCCAAGCACACCCATCAACCAAGCAATACCTAACGTAGATTTCTATACGGTTCGTGACAACGGATTGACTATTCCGGATATCCAGTTTACCTTCAACTCAAACGGAGCAAGTACTTTAAACGCTCAGACGGTAACGGTAACCGGTATTGTAACGGCGTCAACTAAAATCGGTGACTTAGGATACCTGTACCTTCAAGACGAAACAGCCACTGCATGGGCTGGTATTTGGTGTGTAGGAATAGGACTTAACAGTTACTACCGCGAAGAAGAAGTAACGATAACGGGTACTGTTGAAGAGTACTATGGCATGACTCGATTGAACGTCATTTCCTCGAACAAGACCGGAAACAAAGCTACTATTACCCCTACAGTTATTGATCCATCCGATTCTGCCAGCTACGCCAACTTTGGTTGGGAGCCTTTTGAGAGTATGTTTGTTCGATTTGAAGATCCACAAGCAGGGAAATTATATGTTTCTCAAACCAACTTAGGGTTTGGTGATTATGCGGTGAGTAATTCAGCGACTGCACCGGTATACAACAGTGCAAGAGTACTTGCAGGTCGTCAAGCAACAACAGCGTATTCTTCTTTGAATGTACAATTGGTGACGGATACCTCTTATGCCAACTTAGATGGCGAGATGAACTATACCCCAATAGTAGTGGACAACACCATGAATTTTGACGCTATTGAAGGGATCTTATACTTTGGATTTAGCAATTTCCGTTTGCTTCCTCGCAATAACATGGACTTTATCAATCCATCGGTAACGTTAGACAGCATCTCTGTTGCCTCATCTCCGATTGGACTCGATGAGTGGGCCTCAAGTAACTTGAAAGTATATCCAAACCCAGCACAAAACTGGATACAACTAGAAAGTGCTGGTGAAGGTATTTGGACGATCTCAACAATTTTAGGTGAGACAGTCACCCAGAGGAGCACGACGGGATCATTACGTATGGAAACAGCGGATTGGTCTTTGGGAACCTATATAGCTCGCTTCAGCGGTGCTAAAGGGGCAGGAACCGTGGTATTGATGATTCAACACTAAGCATAGAATTAAATGCGCAATTGGCTCTTATTTATAGTCGTGCTCTTAGGTGCGGTCGGGTGTAAAAAACCTCAATCAGTAGTGGAAAACATTCCGCCTGAGACCACTATTGCTATTGACAGCATCCAAAGAACAGGTGAGTTGCGTCTAAACGCGAACGTACATTTACATTGGTATGGTTCGGATGCAGATGGATTTATCGACTATTTTAAGGTTAAAGTGAATGAAGGAGTTGAGCTGGAAACCAAGTCAACGGATAGCGTCTTTACTTTTGTAATTGATGCCGGATTGGATTCTTCAGATGTACGTATTCAAGTGACGGCAGTAGATCATCTGGGTCTAGAAGATCCCACTCCAGCTTATTTATGGGTTCCTCTGAAGAATGCCGCACCCACTTGTCAAATAGATGCTGATAATATTGCGCCAGATAGCGCAAAGATAGTACTCACTTTGCGCTGGGATGCTGAAGACATCGATGGTGATGAGACTATTGTTGAAGCGGAGGTACGATTGAATAACGGCCCTTGGACAGGAATTGATCTAGGCCAGGGTCTACTCAGTTTTTCACTTCAACCTAATGGTACAAAAGCATCATTATTTCAAAATGGATTTTTGGTAGACTCCTCCATGATTGGTGCAGTTGCTAACGATGAAAATGTAGTTTACTTGCGCGTAAAAGACTGGGCAGGATCTTATTCGGATGTGGATACAAGTTCTAGTTTTTATTGGAGCTCTAAATTGGCTCCGATGCTCGTTCTCAATAGTCAACCTGCCTACATAGGTGCGCAGTACAAGAGTTGGTTAGATACCATAGGTGATCCATATGATTTCGTTCAGATGGATGCAATTACTGGAGTAGGAATTCCTTCTTATTGGAACCCTACCATGCGTTTGTTATTGGAACAATACGATCGTGTTCTTCTTTTTACAGATGCTACCCAGTTCCCTAACAATGGTGGTTCGGATTATTTATTAAACATTCTAGCGCCCTCCGTTCAGGCATACGTTCAATATGGGGGTAAGATTTTCACAAGTGCCCAATTAACAGGTTCTATGGACATGACCGCTATTAATGATGTCTATCCGGTGAGTGGTTCTATTTCCTCCGTTGGTCAAGCACGTCTGACTAATGACAGCGCGATGGTCCCGATAAACAGCTTAAGTACGGCTCCAATAATTAGTCCAAAAAACATCGTACTCGGAGTTGCCCCAGTGGTCCCCGCTGCAGATGCAAATGCCTACTACTCGGCACAACTAACAAAGATTGCTGGGTGGACCGGCGATAATACCGTTGGAACCATTCGTGAAAGAAACGGAGAGGTATATGAGGTGTTTTTCTCTATACCATTGCACCAGTTTTCCAGAACCAATTCCCTTAACGGAGGTGATCTCCTAGAACATATACTGCTCCATGAATTTTAGATCATTCTATATCATATTCATGATCTGCTTTAGCATCACTGCAGTTGCCCAAGACAAAGGGGTGCTCAAGGGCACGGTTGTAGATAAAGGAACTGGAGAGACGCTTCCAAATGCGTCCATCTCTATCGTGGGTAGCTACTACCAAGGAATGACTGATTTCTCAGGTGACTTCACCATCCTAGATATAAAGCCAGGCACGTACAGTGTCAAGGTTCAGTTTATAGGATACCAGCCGACTTTAGTTAATGGTGTTAAAATCAAAGGTGGACAGACTAAAAATCTAAAAGTGGCCATGAATGAGCAAAATGAGATGCTCAATACGGTCACTGTAGTAGGTAGAAAAAACCAAGTAGATTTAGAACAAGCCTCATCAGCGATATCATTTTCATCAGACGAAATAAGTTCACTTGTAGCGAAAGGGGTTGAAGACATTATTGCGCAGCAAGCTGGTGTCCAGAAAACTACGGATGGAATTCAGATTCGCGGTGCCCGGGTATATGAAACGGAATACCTCGTTGACGGTATCTCTGCTCAAGATCCATTAGCCGGTACTGGAGGAGGAGTCTCTGTTAGTGCATCTTCATTATCCTCTATTGATCTTATGACTGGTGGTGCTAGTGCTGAATACGGAGGAGGTTCTTCAGGTGTTGTAAATACAACGATAAAAGAAGGTGGTAAAAAGTTGCAATGGAGCGCTAGATATAGCTCCGATAATTATACTCCAGCAAGTTTTAATACTGACCGTGCTGAGGTGACTCTAAGCACGCCTATTCCGGGCACTGGAAAAAAACTAACCTTGTTTACCAGTGCAAATGCTGATATTTCAGATCATTACTTCGGTGCAACGGCAAGCCAATTAAAAAGTAGCTTATTCCCCGACAATTCTTCATTGTGGGCACCCAGACAAAGTAATGATTACACCCACACCACTAAACTCACCTTTAGAAGTCCAAAAGTGGGTAAGATCAGCTTGACGAACAGCCACAGTTTAAAGGTGAATCAGAATTCAAGGACTTTGCAGATAGTTGGTTTTGACGCGCTTTTAGCACCAGGTTTTCAGTACGATCGCTCGAATAATTTAGACAATGCCACCACCTATACCCACCACAGTAATCTTACGGTATTGCAATGGCAGCAGAGACTTAGTCCAAAATCAGGTGTGAGTTTCTCTAGTGGTCGCTTATTCACCAATCTGCGAGCAGATGCGAATGGCCGTCCATTCCGTTCTAATACCGTTGATCAGATATATGATGAGAATTATATCTACACTGGCGCAATGGATATATTTAATCCAAACGACCAGTCGGGTACTTATTATCTGATACCTGGGGACGGTTTGGTCAATAACGGTGGTGTTACACCAATATGGCATGATCACTACGCTGAAGAATATACCTTAAAAGGTAAGTACACCTATACGCCAAACAAAACGCACACAGCCTCTGGGGGATGGGAGCATGCTTTTACGGAATATCAATGGGTAGACGTATTCCGTCCATGGGTAGGAGCTCCAATAGTACTTAATGACTCTACCACAACACCCTCAATTTCCATTGGGAGTAGTAACGATATTTGGAAAGTAGATCCGCAAAAAGGCGGCTTATTTATTCAAGACCGTATAGAGTACCAGGGGATTAAGGCAACTATTGGTATGCGACTTAATTACTGGGCTCCAGGAAGTTTTGCTGATAACGCCATTGAGGATGCCTCATCGCCGGTATTAGATCAAATTAGAGAAGACTATATGGCCAGTACTATAGGTGCCGCTGGCTTGCGCTGGAAATTAAGGATGTTACCTCGTTTAAATGTGAGTTTTCCAGTAACAGAAAACAACGTACTGTATTTCAACTATGGCCACAGTATGAGAACACCGCATCCACGATTTTTATATGCTGGTTTGGATCCCGAGTACCAAGACCGTTCGTTTTTGTCGAATTTAGGAAACCCAAACTTAAACCCAGAGGTTAACATCTCTTATGAGATTGGTTACAAAACTTTGCTAGGAACTCGACTTGGATGGACCCTGAATGCTTTTAACAACAACAGGTTTGACTATATCGTTGCTAGACGTGTTATAACGACGGATGCTACCGGCCGGCCGGTAACGAAGACCATGTATATCAACCAAGACTACGCTAAAGTTCTCGGGGTAGAAACACAGTTCAATGCGAGAATAGGCGAAAGCTTCCAAACCTTTGTGAATGGCTCTTACCAGCAAGCTCGAGGCAAGAGTAATTCTGCTCGTGAAAGTGCTTTGCAGATTGCTCAGACAGGAGAGGTTCCGTTATCACAGGAGCAATTCTTGGCTTGGGATCGCCCTTGGAAGTTTAATGCAGGTATTACCTATGCAAGCGACAGTAGCAAGTGGCGTGGGACATTAAGTGGTCGTTACACCTCTGGTTATCGCTATACGCCGCAGAATTTGGTCGGATATAATTTTTTAGGACGTCCTCAATATGAAGTGGATAATACCCGCTATTTAGAAGGTCGTGGCTTATACTGGTTTACCGTGGATGCTAAAGTGAGTTATCGCTTGTTGAGCTTAGCTGGTGGACGTGGAGTTTCATTGAGTGCTGAGGTCACTAACTTGACCAACCGTCGTAACTCCCAAATCATTAATCCAATCACTGGATATGCTTATGAGTATGGTGATAATGTGCCCATTACATGGCGCGATCCGCGCCCTGAATTTAATGGCCCCCAAGAAAGTGGTGTAGATCCACGAAACCCAGCTAGATACAGTGCACCTATTCAATGTTTCATCGGAATGCAAATGTCATGGTAAAGCGTCTACTACTCTTACTCGCATTAGGAAGCTGTTTTACAGTAGAAGCGCAGCTTCTCCCAAACTACGGCGAAGAGCGTGCGGGATTAAGCTCGTTTACATTTCTGAAGAGTCCTATTGATCCATGGAGCGCGGGACTGGGAGGCACAAGTTTGTCTAATAAATCTGCCTACGCTTTAGCTACAAACCCTGCACTACTTACTGCAGGAAATCAACAGGGATTGTTATCTGGGTCACGCTATTTAGGTGCATCTATAGGTCACGATTTTGTAAGTGTATCTAAGGCACGCAATGCAAATCAAACCATAGGTGTTTCCGTTAACTCACTCTATTCAGGTGGTATTATGGAACGTACCGTTTGGCAGCCGGAGGGAACAGGAAGAATAGTGAACGGTGCGTTAACCACAGTTGGCCTAGGTGTTGCCCAACGTTTTTCGGATTATTTTAATGCCGGAATCCAGTTGAAATATGGTCAAGAGCAGCTTGGGGCATTTGTTGCCCATAGTGTGGCGGTTGATTTGGGATTCCACTATGAATTGGATTACCGAGAACTAACCTTCGCAGCCGCCATATTAAATTTTGGCCCTTCGACGCCAATTATTCAATCAGGTATTTTACCCACTACGGTGAACACAGATACTACGGCATCTTCAGTTGCCGCTCCCCCGCAAGTATTCTCCATGGGAATGCGCTTTATTGCATGGGAAGAAGGTAAACATAAGGTGTATTCCTCGTTCCAGTTGAACCATCCCTCCGACAATAACGAAAACTATAGCATAGCGGCTGAGTACCTCTTTATGAATCTTTTTGAAGTCCAATTGGGATATCGATTTGTTTCTAAATGGGGCGCGCCCTCTTTTGGATTCTCAACGAAAACTAATTTAGGTGGTTGGCCCATGAAGATGGGTGTTTCAGCAATTCCATCTCCAGCTGGTGGATACCAAACGGTAATTGGATTAAGAATAACACCACTAACCTGGCTACAATGATGAAGTGGATGAACTGCATAGCCCTTACTTTAACAGCCCTATTTATAGGTGGCTGTGATAATTATTGGGGAGATAAAACGGATTTAGGATTTATAGACATACCCAACTATGAAGTTCGCGAGGTCGCATATGTTCCTTTAGAACCAAAGCTTTATGATGTAGCCGCACCGGTGGATATAGCCATTGGTTTTGACGAGTTTTTATATGTTGTAGATAGCGTTACCTCTGAGATTGCTCGCTTTGATTTGGCATTCCAGCCTCAGGGACGAATTTTTATTCCTGGCGTCACGAAAGTTGTTCAAGACCGGAGGCTTCAGTTGCTTGCGATAGGTACTTCAGATACAACGGTAAACGGTGTAGACTATGATTTGACCACGATCTACAGGATAAATTTTGAAGAGAACGGCATTTTGGATTTTAATAATGCAACAATAGAAAAAGTAGCGGTACACCCTTTTTACTTTAAGAACAGCTTCTCTTCGTCCGACGCTAGTGTGAAATTCACGGATATTGCTGTGCAAGGTGGAAACACAGCGGCATTGAATAACCGTTACTACATTTCAAGGACCGGAACGAATACGAACAATGCCGGTTTTGGCCCAGACAATGCGGTTGTAGTGTTCTCAAACACGGATGATTTTGTATCCAGCGTCCCCGTTACAGCTGCGGGTGCAGTGTATAACAACTACTTTAAGCGTCCCTTAGCCATGGCGTCATTTACGCAAGCGCCACAAATTTCAGCGCAGCCATCTCAAGACTTTTGGGTGATTAATAACCATCCCGATCAGAGTATTCAGGTACAGCATGTGCAGTTTGAGGAAGGTCCATTTGGCGCGGTATATCAACCCGTGTTTTACTCGACCACTGATCCAGTTGCAGATAGCTACTTACAAACTGCAAATAGGTTCATAAATCCGATTGATATCGCTTTTGCAGGTGATGCAAATGCCTTTGTGTTTATCGCAGATGGTGCAGTTGACTCTGTTTATCAATTCACATCCAACGGGCTAGAAGGTGTGCCACCACCACCGGCTTCAACCGCTGACAAGCACGCTATAGCTACGATAGGTGGGTTTGAGGAATTGTCAGCATTATGTTATTATGACAAAATACTCTACGTCGCTGATAAACAAGCGGGTACCATAAGTAGGTATCAATTAACCTTGGACTTTGAATAGCCATTTATTAATATATCCTCCGTACTTTTATAATTCAATTAATCTTCAAAATGCACATGAGAAAATTTACACTTTTACTGACAATGGTCCTTGGTGTATTTGCTGCAAACGGTCAATCTTGTGATGACCTTTTCTTCAGCGAATACGGTGAAGGTTCATCAAACCACAAGTACATTGAAATCTATAATCCATCTGCGAGTGCTATTTCGTTGACAGGTTATACTGTTTACATGAGTGGTAACGGCGGGTCTTACACGAATACATTTACCACAAATGCAACTATTGCCTCTGGTGATGTTTACGTAGTATCCACAAATCAAGCTGATAGTCTTATACAGGCTGAGGCTGATACGGTATTAGGCTACCCATCAATTGTTCACTTCAATGGTGACGATGCATTGATATTATATAACGGTACTGATACGGTTGATGTGATCGGTGTTCCTGGCGTAGATCCTGGATCAAGCTGGGCTGTAGGTACTGGGTCAACTGCAAACCACACGTTAGTTCGTAAGAGTTCCGTGACAGGTGGTTCAACCAACTGGACAACCGGTGCAACGGAATGGGATGTGTATAGCCAGAATACGTGGACTTATATAGGTTCACACTCAAGTAGCTGTATTGTAACTCCATATGTGGTAACCTTTATGGTAAATACCGCAAATATTACAGTTGGAACGAACGGTCTTTATCTTGGTGGCGGTGTCATTGGAGGTGCAAATGCAGTACAACTTGCAGATCCTGATGGTGATGGTGTTTATGTAGGTACTGACACTTTGAATGGTTCAAATGGAGGAAATTTTATTTTTCTTAATAGCCCAGCAAATGCTTCGGATTGGAATGCTAAGGAGAACTTAGCAAATCTACCTTGTGCAGATGCTGCAAATTACAATGACCGTATCCTTCCAACGTTCTCGCAGGATACAACGTTGATGTTCTGTTTTGGAACGTGTTCTACGGATACTTCTTGTACTGTAACAAGTACAAACGTAGATGTCACCTTCCGTGTTGATATGAATTCTGTTTCAGCATCCTTCACAAATGTTTATGTGAGCGGAACATTGAATTCTTGGAGTGGTAATGCAAATCAGTTGACTGACCCAGATGGTGATGGCGTTTATGAAGCAGATATCAGTCTAGCGCCGGGCAGTTACGAGTATAAGTTTACTTATGACAACTGGGTGGGTCAAGAATCTCTAGACGCAACTTTAGATAGTGCATGTACATTAACGACAGGTTCGTTCACTAATCGTTACGTTACTATTCCAAATGCAACTACGGTTTTACCTGTAGTATGTTGGGAAGAGTGTAGCTCTTGTGCGATAGTAGTAACGGGCTGTGATGAGTTGTATTTCTCTGAATACGGTGAAGGTTCATCAAACCATAAGTACATTGAGATTTATAACCCAACAGCAAATGCGATTTCGTTGACAGGTTATACTGTTTACATGAGTGGTAACGGCGGGTCTTACACGAATACATTTACCACAAATGCAACTATTGCCTCTGGTGATGTTTACGTAGTATCCACAAATCAAGCTGATAGTCTTATACAGGCTGAGGCTGATACGGTATTAGGCTACCCATCAATTGTTCACTTCAATGGTGACGATGCATTGATATTATATAACGGTACTGATACGGTTGATGTGATCGGTGTTCCTGGCGTAGATCCTGGATCAAGCTGGGCTGTAGGTACTGGGTCAACTGCAAACCACACGTTAGTTCGTAAGAATTCTATAACAGAGGGGTCAATAGATTGGACAACCGGTGCAACGGAATGGGATGTATACGCTCAGAATACGTGGACTTATGTAGGGTCACATTCAAGTAGCTGTATTACCGTAGTAGTTCCTACTGGATGTAGTGAATTGTACTTCTCTGAATATGCAGAGGGATCTTCTAACCATAAATACATCGAGATATACAATCCAACAGCAAATGCAGTTTCGTTGACTGGTTATACTGTATACCAGAGTGGTAACGGTGGGTCGTATACGAACACATTTACGACGAATGCTTCTATTGCTTCAGGTGATGTATACCTGATTTCAACAAATCAAGCTGATGCTTCTATTTTAGCTGTTGCAGATACTGCGCTAGCTTATCCTTCTATTGCTCACTTTAATGGTGACGATGCAATGATTTTATTCAATGGTACAGATACGGTTGATGTGATTGGTGTTCCTGGTGTAGATCCTGGCTCAAGCTGGATTGTAGATACAGGATCAACTGCAAACTACACGTTAGTTCGTAAGGATTCAGTGACAGGTGGTTCAACCAACTGGACAACCGGTGCAACGCAGTGGGATGTATATCCACAAAATACATGGACTAATGCGGGTTCACATACTTCTAGCTGTATAGTCATTACCATACCTAATGTCACATTCCGAGTAGACATGAATAATGTAACTGCCTCTTATACGAACGTATATGTTTCAGGTACCATAAATGGATGGAGTGGAAATGCCAACCAATTGACAGATGCAAATGGTGATGGTGTATATGAAGGTACTATTCCACTTACAGCTGGATCTTACGAATATAAGTTCACCTATGACAACTGGGTAGGTCAAGAATCTCTTGATGCAACTTTAGATAGCGCATGTACATTAACGACAAGTGGTTTTACTAATCGTTATGTTACTATTCCAAATGCAAATACTGTTTTACCAGTAGTTTGTTGGGAAGACTGTAGCTCTTGTCCTGTATATGCTCCAACGTATACTATCGCCAATGTTGATGGTGTAGATGCTGATGGTGTTGCGGATAGTTTAAATGTATACTGTAAGCTTGTCGGAACCGTAATGGGTGTTGACATGCAAGGCGCTGCAACTATGGTCCAGTTTACCATCCATGATGGAACTGGAGGCATGGGCGTTTTCTCGTCTGTTGCAACTGCTCAGAATTACACAGTAACTGAAGGTGATCAGGTTAGAATGATTGGTTCGATTGGCCAATTCAACGGTTTGACTCAGATGTACCCAGATAGCATTGTATTTATATCTGCAGGTAACACATTGCCTACTGCTGTTGTAGTAACGGCACTAGGCGAGAGTACAGAGAGTGAGCTTGTAACCTTTGAAAACATGGTACTTGTTGATCCTAGCCAATGGTCAGGTTCAGGTTCAGGATTCAATGTAGATGCTACAAATGGTACAGACACTATCGCTGTGCGTATTGACAATGACGTAGATCTTTACAGCCAACCAGCCCCAACAGGTACATTCAACGTATCAGGTATAGGTGGCCAGTATGATTCTAGTTTACCACACTTGAGTGGTTATCAATTGTTACCTCGTTACATTGCTGATATAGTTCCCGGACAACCAGCCTACAGCCCTAAATTAGTTGTAAGCGAGATCATGTCAGGTTCTAACGCTTCAGCATGGGCAGCAGATTGGTTTGAGATCCATAACTATGGTGATACAGTGGTTGACCTAACAGGTTTCTCTTGGGATGATGAAAGTGGTATTTCAGGTACGTCCGTGTTCCCAGCGATGTCTATCGCAGCAGGTGAGGCGATCGTAGTTTGGAATGACGTCGCAGCAAATGAAGATAGTTTGTTGGTTTCTTGGAAGTTGACTGCTGGTTCAGTTCAAGTAATTTCTACAGATGAGTTGAATGGGTCATTCCCGTCATTGAGCCAGAACGGCGACGGTGTTTATCTATTTGACGCCTCAGGAACTGACTTAACTAATAGTCTTTACTTATCCGCTACGGCAGGATATACCGTTGAGTTTGATACAACAGGTATGGCGACAGGTGTTGCTGTAGATGGTGTAAACGGGGCTTATACTTCTTCGTTAGGTGATGTAGGTTCTCCAGGGAACTTAGCTCCTAATCAAAATGTAGGTGAGCTTGGTTTGATGGGTCGTATCTACCCTAACCCAACTACAGGTAGCTTCCAGATTGAAATGAAGCAAGCAGATCGTTATGCTGTAGAGGTAATGGATATTCGCGGAGTAGTACTTACTACAGTTTCAGTTGAAGGTTCTGTTATTCCAGTTGAATTAAATGCAAGTGCAGGAATGTATTTGGTACGTGTGACTTCTGCGAAAGGCACCGTAACTCAGCGCATACAGTTGCTCTAAGAAATTAGAACAACTCGCTAAATTTAAAAGCCGCGATCCGAAAGGATCGCGGCTTTTTTATGCCTCAGTTTAATAAACAAATAACTAAAAAGAGTATTCTTAATAAAGTCACTTTAGAGCTTTGGTAAATATTTCCGCTCCAGTTTTATTAAGGTGATCGCAATTATAGAATAACGCGCTACTTGGAGAAAATGAGGAATGCATCATAGGCAGGCTAAGAAGTAGTTTTTCAAATGCCACCTGGACATCAACAGGGACAAAATTACTGTATTCAGATGTTAAAGGAGCGCGTAGGACTCTTAACACCATGTTGTGGCTGTTACAAGTGCTGATAATGTCTGAGAGAGCTTTAATAGAAGCCTGGGAAAATACAGGATCAGTAGTGTTGAAGTGACGAGCTAGAGTCTCTGTGCAATTGATCTTCGATATTCCAGATTTAGGTTGGTAGCTACCTAAAAATGAAGGTTTACCTGAAGGTCTAGGCAAGATATGTTCTCGGCCCCAATTCCAAAAAGAAGATCTGTAATTCCCCAGAGATTCCCAATACTTAAAACCGTAGAGAGGAAAATAGCGTTTTGACATCTGTCTTGAGGATTTGCTAGAACTAAATTTAAAGTCGTTGTAACCAGTAATATTATTAGGGCTTAAGATTAGTAAAATAGTATCGGTCTTTAAATACGAAGCGATCCATTTAACTTTTTTAGCGGTCGCCGTAAGGGGTTCGGCAGTTTGGGAGAAATTACTAGAATACGGAAAAAAATCGGGATCAAACCCCGTCGCGGCATGGCTATCTCCAAGTACTACAGTATGAGAATTGTGTGTATTAATAAATACTTTGTAACGCCAGTAATTGAAGGCTATAATTGTCGTCAGGAAAAAACCTAAAAACCCAGAAATTAATACTATTCTTTGAATAAATTGCTTCATGCTAGAATTGGAAATAAATGAAGGTTTGTTGTCCTCCTGAGTAAAGCAAGATCAGATAGGCGAGAGTCATGTATATGGCGATTCTCGCTGGCGCTGTTTTAGAAAGAACTCCCTGAGTTAGAAAGCTGAGTGCAAAATCGTTTTTTCTTCCGAGCCAATCGCCTATAATGAGTAGGGTGATGAACAATAGTAAGGATGGCTTGACGGTCAATGAAAGACCACCGTGAACTCTAATAATTTGTTGTAGGTAGTCCATAGCTTCTGAAAGAGAATCGGCTCTGAAAAAAATCCATGCTAATGTCGTCAGAGTAAATGTCCATATAATCTTATGTGTATCCTTTAACGTAGCGTGATCTAGGTGCTTCCTGTTCCCTTTACTTAGCATCAACGGAAGAAAAAGTATAGCGTTGATCAGCCCCCAAAATATAAAAGTCCAGTTAGCTCCATGCCAAAATCCAGAGACTAAAAATATGGCGAATGTGTTTCGTATTTTAAGAGCTGTAGACCCTTTTGAACCTCCCAAAGGGATATAAATATAGTCGCGGAACCATGTAGACAATGAAATGTGCCAACGCCTCCAAAATTCTCCAATATCTCTAGAAAAATAAGGTGTTCTAAAGTTTTGCTTGAGCTCAATGCCAAACAATTTTGAAATGCCAATAGCGATGTCTGAATAGCCAGAAAAATCACAGTAAATCTGTATAGAGAAAAGCACTGCACCTAGAATAAGCGCCAAGCTAGAGTACGACTCGGGATTACTGAAGGCGAGATCTACAAGAGGAGCCACAGCATCAGCAATGACAACCTTTTTAAAGAACCCCCATAGGGCTTGTCGAAGCCCATTCGCAGCGTTAGTAGAGTTAAATACTCTGATTTCCCCCAATTGCGGAAGTAGGTGAGCAGCACGTTCTATAGGACCGGCGACGAGTTGTGGGAAGTAACCTACAAAAGCGGCGAAGGCAATAAAATCGGATGTATGTTTTAGTTTCTTGCGATAGATGTCAATCGTATAAGACATTGTTTGAAAGGTGTAAAAAGAAATACCAACAGGAAGTATGATCTTTAGGAGAACTAGGTTTGTGCTTAGTCCCATTCGGTCTGATAGTACGACGAAATTCTCTATGAAGAAGTTGTAGTATTTAAACACACCAAGTAAACCGAGATTAAAGATCATGCTTGCAGAAATGAGCAATTTGCGTTTTACACTGGAGCTCGCGGTATCCATTATTTTTCCGAGGATAAAATCGACCGCCGTAGAGGCAATAATCAATGTAAGGAACCGTACATCCCACCAACCATAGAAAACATAAGAAGCGAAGAGTAGAAAAATATTTTGCACACGCAAATTTGTTCTAACACTCCAGTATAAAACGAATACAATGGGTAAAAAACAAAAAAAGGTTAAAGAGTTAAAGAGCATTATTAAGAATTCGGTTATAGTTCTCAGCGATCGTGTCCTCAGAGAACTGAATGCAAGCAAGCTTGTAGTTGATTAGACGTTCAGCATCCTTTAGAGGTGTTCCTAGCGCTTCGACACTCATGTCATCCCAAGTATAAAAAAGGTATCCCTGCTCCTGTAAGAATGGGAGTAAGACACTCTCAGGATGAAGAAAAATCTTAGTACCCGACATCAATGCTATAAATAGTGTATTGCCGGCTTCCTGTCTTCGATGACCAAAAACAGCTATGCCTGAAGTACAAATTAAATCGAAGTAGGCGGTGCGATCTAGATATGTCAATATCGGAACGAAATATGGGCCAAGTGCTTTTTTACCATAGGCTAGGGTCGCTTCGATATGAGAAGTATCCCCATAACTTAGCGGCGTTTTCACCATTTGTTCTACTCCTAAATCACGAAGTTTTCCAAGTAAATGTTTGTGGTTTCCACTTTGCGATCCGCTGTGGTTAAGAAGTATGGTTTTTGATTGATAGTCCGGGTTATTCCCTACCCACGTTTTTACTAATTCAATATCTGCAGGATTGAAAGCGCCATACTGGAACTTCAGCATCTTACCCTTAAAGCCATAGTTGTCTAACAAGAGTTGGTAATCACCAGGGCTCCAGAAGCACCAATAATCAATAGTATTTTTTACAAATGGCGCATAGTGGCGATGATAAGCACGTAGTTTTAAGAAGCGTAAAACTCGATCGCGTAGGCTCTTTCCTTTTATACGAGTAAGTAGTCCTTGCGGCTGATCAGCTTTTTCATAGAGCTGAAATCCTTTAAAGGCTTGTAAAAGTTCGTATAAATCGTTTCCATAGAAGAGCCAGTAAACGGGTGCTTTATTCACGTTTTTAACCCAATTAATTTTTTGAAAGGTTACCAAGTGGATGTAAATGCGGTCTATAGAAACTTCGTGCTCTTCCTGATAAGATTCCCACTGCGAAGCATGAATTACATTATCCTTTCCGTTGACAAATTTGTAAGGCGGCTTAGGGCCAAAAACCAGATACAAATGTCCATGAATAATGCCCTGTGCACGCTCCATAAACGGTGGCAAAAACTTCTCGTCATTGATCAGGTGTACGTACATGGGCTAGGCGGAATAACCGAATTTCTCCAGGGTATCTTTGGAAAGATTCCAAAGTAAATTTTGAGCGTCCATATCTAATGTATTCCTAAATGCTCCGGCTCTTTTGGGATCTACAGGTTCTAGTGTCTTCTTTTTCCAACCGATAGTTTCTGCTGGTTCATCATTCAGTAGATAATAGGTCGCCATTTGAGGATGATACTGCAACCCTAAAAAGGCACAAACTTTCCCCAATTCCGCCTCCGGTGCACGAAGCAAGTCTTCATAGCGAACTACAAAATGATTTTTATCAGAAAGAAATGCAGTTGTTTTTTCGTTATTAGCGCACCAATTTTTTGAAATTTCTTCCAAAGAAGAACTTAATTTGGGAGCGTATTTACCTTGGTGGGCCTTTTCTTTTAATGCCAAATAAGAACAGGCTACATCGCGAACATCACGCACTAAATGTAGGTACTTGGCGTGGGGCATAGCTGCGTGAATCTCATCAAGAAAATCTAAGTAATAGTTGTTCTTGTCAATAAGTGCAGATGCCTCACTTCTATGTCCTTTATGACTATGATAAGCTTGAAATACTGCCTCGCAGAGTAGTTGGTAAGAAGGTTCTATGATGCGGTCAAATGCGTGGACCAATTGATTTATATCTAGACCCCATGTTTCCATTTTCTTGCTTTCGAGGACTGCTTTTGCAAAAGCTTTTCGCTGGTCGGAATCTTTGAAATCCGCCGCCTTAAATAGATCGTGGTTCCATTGTATAAAGCCACATTCAGGAGGCGCCACCATCTCAGGATGGGCGTTAAGCATTAATCTAAACAAGGACGTCCCACTCCTGGGGTTGCCTAAAATGTAGCAAAAACTCATAATCTTAAAGGTACAAATCCCATCCACCTAAGATAAGGCCAGTAGGGGAGTTATTAGTGGTCATCTCTAGTCGTTGTTTTCTGTAGCAATCCAGCCTTTGCTTGCTTGTATAGCTTGGTTCCAATTTTTGCGTAGTAAGAGGAAATCATGATCCTGTGGATTAAATGTCCTGTCTATATCTATGAGTTCTTTAAGCTGCTCTAGATTGTCCCATATACCGATCCCAAGTCCAGCCAGTAGTGCCGCGCCCAGTGCTGTACTTTCTGTCTCGGCAGGACGAACCACATCACATTTCAGTAGATTAGATTGGAGCTGCATCATGGTGTCATTTGCGCTAGCACCGCCATCTACTTTGATTGATTTCAATGCTTCACCAAGGTCTTTTTCCATAGCTCCTAAGACATCACATGTGCTTAGAGCAATTGCTTCCAAGGCAGCATAAGCGATGTGGCTGTCGTTCGTTCCCCGAGTAATACCCATGATGGATCCGCGTGCGAAACCATCCCAATGTGGCGCGCCCAGACCCGTTAACGCAGGAACAATGGTGACGCCGCCGCTGTGCGACTCTCGCAAAGCAAGTGATTCAATTTCGCTACTGTTTTTTATGATCCTCAATCCATCTCGTAGCCATTGCACCAGTGCGCCAGCGACGTAGACGGATCCTTCTATGGCATAGGTGAGTTCACCATTCAATTGCCAGGCGACTGTACTTAGGAGCTGGTTGGAGCTTCTAACAATTTGTTTCCCGGTATTCGCAACGGCAAAGCAACCTGTACCGTAGGTGTTTTTAGCTTCACCAGTTTCGAAGCATAATTGGCCAAAGAGGGCGCTTTGTTGGTCTCCAGCAATTCCGGTTATAGGAATTTCGGCACCAAATACTTTCTCAGCAGTAACAGCTAAATATCCGCTGCTATCAACGACTTTGGGAAGCACGCTCATTGGAACCTCAAAAAGGGCGCAAAGATCTTGGTCCCAACATCCATTGGAAATATCATAGAGCATCGTTCGGCTGGCATTGGAGGCGTCTGTAAGATGAGAGTTTCCAGCAGTGAGGTTCCAAATGATCCAGGTATCGACTGTTCCAAAACGTAGCTCTCCACGATCTGCACGCTCGCGTGCGCCATCCACATTATTGAGAATCCAACGAATTTTACTGGCGCTGAAATAAGCATCAGGTATAAGTCCTGTTTTTTCTATGATCATTGATGCGTGCTCTCCGTTGCGTATGTCATTGCAAAAATCGGCAGTGCGTCGGTCTTGCCATACGATGGCGTTGTACAGTGGCTTTCCGGTTACGGCGTCCCATATTAGGGTAGTCTCACGCTGATTGGTGATTCCTATCGCACTGATGTCTTGCGGTTTTACTTTCCCCGCCTTTAGTGCTTCTTTGATCGCCGCTAGCTGGGAGTCCCAAATTTCCATAGGATTGTGCTCCACCCAGGACGGATTAGGATAGTGTTGCTTAAACTCGAACTGACCTAAACCTATTTTTTTAGTGTCAACATCAAATACGATTGCGCGAGAAGATGTAGTGCCTGCGTCTACGGCCAAGATATATGGTTTCATAAGAGTGTGTTGCGTATGCCAAGCAAAATAAGGAGAATGTTGTGGAGATGGAATTATTAGCTGATGCTTTTGCTATATTTCCGATCAATTCAATCAAACACAAAACCATGAGTGCACTTTGGGCAGAATTTATAGGGACACTTCTTCTATTATTGATCGGTAATGGGGTTGTCGCTAATGTGGTCTTGAAAGGAACGAAAGCCCAGGGAGATCCTGGATCCTGGATAATGATTACGACCGCGTGGGGATTAGCTGTTTTTGTTGGCGTGGTTGTAGCCGGTCCGTATAGCGGTGCGCATTTAAATCCGGTGATTAGTTTAGGATTTTGGTTAGACGGATCGCTTTCTACAGATCTATTACTGCCTTACATGGGTGCCCAGTTGGCGGGTGCGGCAGTTGGAACTACGATTAATTACATATTTCATAAACCACACTATGACCTGACTACCGACGGAGCTTCCATTCGAGGTTCTTTCTGTACATCTCCTTCGATACCTCATACCTGGAGTAATCTATTCAGCGAGCTCGTGGGTGCATTCGTATTGATGTTTGTCGTCTTTTACATTACGGAAGGTAATATCGCTTATGAGGATAATGATGTCCCTGTGGGCTTAGGGTCTGTCGGTGCTTTACCGGTCGCATTCTTAGTGTGGGTTATAGGCTTGGGACTTGGCGGAACTACGGGGTATGCAATTAACCCTGCCAGAGATCTAGGTCCACGTATCATGCACCAGTTATTGCCTATCAAGAATAAAATTGATTCGGGGTGGCACTATGCATGGATTCCTATCGTTGGACCTTTATCAGGAGGCGCGTTGGCGTACTTTGCAAAAGAATTTTTATTGACTACGGTATAAATGAGCGTTTTTCAACGTCAAATCATCAAAGGATCACTTTCTAATTTTGCGGGAATAGGCCTTGGCGTGTTAAATAATATCTGGATTTTTCCATTGGCTTTTTCATTGGAAGAATTAGGGATTTATCGCTGGGTAGAGCGCACAGCAGTTTTGATAGCAGCCATAGCTCTTTTTGGATTGCACCGCATGTATGTACGCTTTCAAAGCCGTTTTTCGGAGGATCAAGCAAGTCAATTCTTGTCTAATACGGTGTTTTTAGTGGCATGCCTCGCTATCGTTTCAGGCGTTTTATTTACGGCATTTGCACCCTGGTTAGCTACGCTCCTAGATGTTAATTTCCAAGGTTCCCAATTACGCGCCTTAGGCGCAGTGGTTGCGGGGAGTATGACGTATACTTTAGGGCTTTCCGTTGCTTCTAGCGCCAAAAGAATTTCGGTCCCGTTTTTCTTTAAAAATGTTGGAATTAGATTGAGCTTACTTATTGGTGCTTGGATGGTAAGTCAAGGAAATGCAACCTTCGGATTTTGGATGCAACTCCTCGCCTACACTCACTTAGCAGTAGGAATTGTAGTACTTATTTACGCTCTTAAGCTCAAAGGCATTCCATTGCGATGGCCTCGTTCCCTGGGAGAATCCATGACTCAGGAATTGGCTGCCTTCGCGGGTAGTGGGATTTTAATGGCCGTAATGACCATGAGTTTGGCTACGATAGATAGTCAAATGATTGCCTCTCTGATGAGTATGGAAGCTTTAGGAATCTACAGCATTGCTTTTTTCATTGGGAGTTTTGTTGATGGTATACGCCGACCAATTTCTCAAGCACTGTCACCTCAGTTTGCTAACCTATGGAACGAAGGAAACACAGACGCCATTGCAAAAATGTATGCTCGGACTTCCAGAGTGCTCATGGCTGTTGCTATTGTAAGCTTTGTCGTGATTGTCCCAAACATAGATTTTATCTTTGGACTTATTCCTGATCCTGACCGATTTGAACCGGCAAAATCTGTGGTCATTCTGATTTTGTTGTCTCGTGTGATCGATTATAGCTTCGGCTCGAATGGTGAAATTTTATCTAATGGTCCTCACTTCAAGTGGAATCTTGTCGCTATTTCCGGATTGGTCGTAGCGATTATAGGTTTGAATTTATGGCTTATCCCTGTTTACGGATTAGATGGTGCTGGATTTACTTTGGTTATAGCCTATGCAATTTTCAACACCATCAAGGCCATTTATTTATGGCATAAAGAGCGTATTCAACCTTTTGGCACTGCGCAATTACTGCTGTTGGTCATTGGCGCAATAACATTTATTGTAGCTTTTTTGACTTCAGGAGAAGGTATAGTAGCGCTCTTGATTACTAATGCAATCATTGCCATCGGATTGCTCGTTGGTTTTCTAACTTTGAGAAGTAAAATTTAACTCCCAGAGCATTAGCTTTGTTTGATATGTCTAAGATTCTAGTCACCAAGCCTTTTCAGGCACCGTATGATGAGATTTCTACTGAAATCCAGCGCGCATGGGATTCCGAGTGGCTCACTAATAATGGTCCTATACTTCGCCAGTTGGAAGACGGCATGAAAGCTTACTTAGGGACACGAGATTGTGCTGTAGTCAGCAATGGGACTATTGCTATACAAGTCGCTTTGCATGCCCTTAAAGTGGATGGAGAGGTGATCACCACTCCCTTTTCGTATGTAGCAACTACATCGAGCTTAGCTTGGGAAGGATGTACACCAGTTTTTGTGGATATTGACCCAAGGTCATTTAATCTAGACCCCTCTAAAATTGAGGCTGCCATTACAGAAAAAACCACGGCTATTTTAGCGACCCATGTTTTTGGAGTGCCTTGTGATGTAAATGCGATTGATAAGGTGGCCAAGAAACATGGACTAAAGGTTATTTATGACGCCGCACATTGTTTCGGAACCACGATCGGTGGGAGTTCCATAATGAATTATGGAGATATTGCCACCTTGAGCTTGCATGCTACAAAACTCTTTCATAGCGTAGAGGGTGGTGCTATTTTTGTAAACGATACGATCGCTCAAAAGGTGGATTCTATTGCCGGGGAAGTGAGTCCACTTCGCTTTGAGGTGGATCGTTTAAGAAATTTCGGACACCATGGGCCAGAGATTTTTAGTGGTGTTGGGATAAACGCGAAAAATAGTGAACTCCATGCTGCAGTGGGTCTGGTAAATCTGCGTTATGCGGACAAGATCATTGCGGACCGCAAAAGACAGCACCAGTGTTATAACGATTTGCTACAAAGCCTGCCATTACAGTATCCTGAGATACCTGAAAATGTGGAATGGAACCACAGCTATTATCCTGTAGTATTCAGAAGTGAAGCCGAGGCATTGGCTGTGAAGGATGGTTTGGAATCGGTTGGTATTTATGCCAGACGTTATTTCCACCCTGCATTGAATACACTGAATTATATTGATTTTCCTGGAGTAACCCCTGTTGCTGACCAGATATCATCTTCCATATTATGTCTTCCCTTGTATTACGGACTCGAGGAGGATAAAATAATGCGTGTTACCTCTGAATTGATTCGTATTTGCACAGATTATAGATCATGATAAAACTGCCGAAAGCCCTCCGTGAACTTTTTGGGACGCATGGTGAACCTGAGGCGGTCCCACTAGAGCAGCCCATCTTCGTGACGGGTTGTATGAGGTCAGGCACCACATTTTTAGTAGATAAAATGGCCAGTCATCCACAATTGTTAAAGATTGGGGTGGAATTGAATCAAGTTTGGACGGACCTAGGTGGAGCCTCAATCAAGGAAAGATGTCACTATAAAACAGCTGATGATGCTTCGCCAGTTTATACCTATCAGATGGCCAGGTATTTCGCGGATTTCATTTCGCAAAGTCAGTCATTGAAGCGTAAAGCCATGCGCCGATACTTAAAACATTACCATGGCTTAGGTAGAGCAAGTTATGATTGGTCACACATTGTGCCGGTCAATAAAAGTCCTCACCTGATGAATAAACTAGGGTATGTAGGAGCCTTGTTTCCAAAGAGTACCCTTATTGTTATTGTTCGGGACATATACAGTCATTCCGCCTCTATGAAATTCCATTTTGACAAGCTGCACCGTCAGGATGGCAGAACGTATTTCATGGAACCAAGTCCAGAATCATGTTACAGCCAAACGACCAACGAAGTGCCTTTTAATGGCATAGGTTATCCAGGGGATTTCTCTATTATTCCGCAGATGTGGATGCGTATGAACAAGCTTGCGCTAAAGGAATTTGAATCGGCTAAATTTGAACGTAAGATTCTAATTAGTTATGAGGAGTTGGTGACAAACCAGCAAGCTGTATTGAGTAAGTTATTTGATGCATTAGACCTTAGAGATATTCATAGCGAGGTCGCTCAAAATATAGCGAAACAAGCTACTATACTAGTGAATACTACCACCAAAGGTGATCCCTTGAAGAAGTGGAAAAAACAATTAAGCCCAGCTGAAATAGAAGCCATAGATACCGTGTTGCTTCAGCATAAAGAAGATTACACCTTTGTCCAAGATTTTGTCCAAACTCACCAACTTAAGTAGAATATTTTAAGATGAAATCTCTATTCCCAAATTTAATCATAGGCGGTGCGCCAAAATGTGGCACCAGTAGCCTCTATTTTTGGCTTAGCGCGCATCCTGATGTCTATGGATCGCCCAAGAAAGAGACTTTTTTCTTTGCAGATAAAGTCAATAGATTTAACAAGGAAGCGAACATTCATGAGCACGCTGTAATGCGCTATTTGGAGTTTTTTAAGGGAGGTGAATCAGCCACGATAAGGTTTGAAGCAACAGCACATTACTTGTATGAAGACCAAGCAAGAAAAGCTTTTTCTCAAGCAGAGGTTCCGCCGAAAATAGTCTTTTTATTCAGAGAGCCTTCAAAGCAGATGTATAGCCATTATAAAATGGAACGCTACCGTACAAAAAAGGTGGATCTTCCGTTATCAGAATATATTCACTTACCAAAAATTGCCAAATATGTGGATTATGCAAGGCACCTCGAAAAATGGATCAAAGACATGCCTGAGGGCCATGTAGGCGTTTGGTTTTTTGAAGATTTCATGTCCCGGAAAGAGGAGGTTATGAAAGAGATCGCTGCCTTTGCAGGTGTAGATCCAGATTTTTATGAGAATTTTGATTTTGAGCATCGAAACGAGAGTGTAGCGATCAAAAGTGGTATGCTACATCAGATTGGCTTGAGGATACAGCCGCTTATTCCACACGCTTTGCAAAAACGATTACTTCCACTGTATATGAAAATCAACAGTGGTGGACGTGCTCCTGATGACCAGGGTCATGCGGTTGTTTTGTCTGATTTTAAAAAGAAATGGTCCCATGTTGGAGCATCTATTAAGTCCTTATTCCCTTCAGTACCATTGGAAAAATGGCGTTAAATCTGATTTGTGATGTGGTCTTCCTGAAGCAAATTGTCAACCCCTCTTTTTCGACGTCTTTTTTAACGACATTTGTCATCAAATAGAACAATATGAAACATTGGTTTTTAGCATTATTTCTTGGATCTACAGCGATGGCATCGGCCCAACCATTGACCTATTATCAGGACGCATGGGGAGAAGATGGCGATGACCTTCGCGAGGCATTATATGATATCATACGTGTACATACACGGTTGACTTATAGCTCATCTTCAACAGATACTTGGGATGTACTAAAAGTGAGCGATGCGGATCCGACTAATGCGACCAACGTTATGCTGATTTATGCGGGAATTCCAGTAAACGGACCGCAAGAATATAACAATAACCAGGGATGGACACGCGAACACGTATGGCCAAAATCATTGGGTGGTTTTGGAACTAGCGCCGGGGTAGGAACAGATGTACATAATCTTAAACCGTGTAATGGAGGATTAAACTCCTTGCGTTCTAACCATGAATATGATGAACTTGGCACGGGTGGAAGTCCAGTTAATTTTAATGGTTCAGCAACCGGAAGCAGGTATAACGGTTCTGCAGGATTGTTTGAGCCTAGGGATGACATTAAAGGTGACTTGGCTCGTATCATACTTTACATGGACCTTCGTTATGAAGGACAAGGTGGAGAACCAGACCTAATACTGCGTGAAGCGCTAAACTCGGGAGGGAATACTTTCGCTGTAATGTCAACCCTGTTGGATTGGCACTTTCAGGATACCGTAGATGCTTTCGAATTGCGTAGAAACCATGTGATTGATAGTATGCAGGGAAATCGCAATCCATTTATAGATCACCAGGAGCTTGTTCATTATATATATGGAGATTCCGCTGGAATAGCATGGAACCCATTTATGGATATAGAGGTTATTGAACGCGCTGAAGGCGGCGAAAGTATGTATTACCCAAACCCAGTAGATACTGAATTGCGCTTAGTTACCTCATTTGAAGGCAAAGCGACTTTTACGAGTGCTTCTGGCGAGACTTTCCGCCATCTTGATCACATTGTGGGTGAGAATCTGATAAACGTCTCTAAATGGCCTTCAGGAGTGTATCAGCTATATTTAGAGAGTGGTGAACAACACAAAGTAGTTATTTCACATTAACATCTATGGCCGAGTTGAAAGGCTTGGTATAAAAAATCAAAGCAAAAAAAAGCCCGACACTTGTGTCGGGCTTTTTTTTGGTCTACTATTTAAGAGAGTAGCTTTCGCACTATCCCATTAATTACTTTTCCGTCTGCTTCACCGGCCATAGCACTAGAGGCTTTTCCCATCACCTTTCCCATATCTGCCATAGACGAGGCGCCAAGTTCCGTTATAATACTTTTGACTTTCGTTTCGATTTCTGCCTCTGTGAGCATAGCCGGGAGGTAGCGTTCAATGATGGCTAGTTGCTCCTCTTCAGGAACTGCAAGATCATCTCGACCTTGTTCGCGAAAAATGGTAGCGCTATCTATACGTTGTTTACGGAGTTTTGTCAGAATGCGCATTTCACCTACCTCATTCATTTCAGTTGCTCCTGCAGCTGTTTTTTCGTTTAAAAGTGCGGTTTTTATAGCACGCAATGTTTCAAGTGCAGTGCGGTCTTTTGATTTCATGGCCGCCTTTAGGTCGGTCATGATTTTAGTTTCTAAGGACATATTAGTCTACGTTATCGTGTAAAAATGAGTTGTTAGTTCTAATGTTCCCCTCTGAATCAATTCCTAAGCTTGAGGGCTGGTCGTTACTTTTTGTTGGTAAATCAACTTCTAAACCTTGACGCATATAAGCAGGTATACGTTCCACATCATTCAGGTTTTGTTGGTTTGATTTGAACTGGTATTGAAACGATTGTAATCTTGAAATACGATCTCTGACTTTACTAGGCATTTCACTTAACGTACGTCTTGGGATTTGGCTCAATGGACGTTCCATATCTTCTGCTGCAGGAAGATTAGTCTCCGTTTCTTGCTCGTTTGGCAGTAAAGTACTTTTCGTAGCTTCCTTCATCTCGAAGTTGAGATCTGGATCCAAAGTATCCTCTACTTCAACCTCCACGCTGTATTCCTCTTTATCAAAATCTAATGATTGTACACTATGGCTATGCTCTAATGTTTCGAGCTCAGATTTTCCGCGTAAAGCGGGCATCTCGTCGAGGCTAATGTCAAACGCATCGTATGGCGTTTCTCCTGCTTCAGCTTCTTTTGATTCTGCCAACCCTTCCGTTTCATAGAGGCTGGTGTCTAACGTGAATCCATCACCTTCTATGTCGTCTAATGTAAAAGTAGACATGACTTGAGTCTGTGGAGTTTCAGGTGTATCCTCTAAAAGTCCTGTGCTCGGTATTGACAAGTCTTCCGCGTTTGGCTCTGTGGTTTGTGATCTGGGCTCTTCAGGAATAGGTGCTTCTAGTGCCTCAGGCATTGGGTGTAGCGTTTCTTCCTCTTGAATCATGCCCTGCGGTGATTCCATTTTATCAGGAGCAGGAGCATCAAAAATTGGATCTATTTTTTCTACGGACTCCATGGTCACAGTCGCCTGCTCCTCAAGGTCGTCCTCTTCAATGTTGAGTTCGATTTCTTCTTCTTCCGGATCAACAGAAGTGCTGAATAGATTCCATGACGGGGCCTCTAAGGGCTCGTATTCATGTTCAGTAGTTTCGGAATTAGTCTCCTGAGATTCTTCCTCCATATCCCATTCTAGAACATGGACTGTAGCCTCTTCTTCGCTTGGAATATCCTCATCTTCGCCCATACGCTGCTCAAAAACACCTTCGGAATCCTCTGGCATTTTAGGGAACCCAACCATGGGGTCTTCTTCACCGTATTCTGCTGAATTTTCAGTAGTGTAATCTTGTATTAAGGGTGTATCCATCACCTCAGATGCTTCATCAACTATAACGGTTTCATCCGTTATAATTTTCTCTTCTACAGCTACGGGATCGTTGGTAAGGATAGGCTCCTCAATACCACCGAGATCCATGACTACACGTTCGGATGAGTAGGGTGTAAGTGGTGGTTGTTCGGTGGCTGTTTCCTCCGTAACAGGAGTGCCGGAAATCGTGGTTTGTTCCGGGTTAAGATCATGAACGACGACTTGAAGTTTATCCGTAGGTAGCATTCTTGTTCCTGTTGGAAATCCGGTTGCGACTATAGTACAAGTAATCCGACTGCCAATCTCTTCTTCTCCACCAATACCCATGATGACGTTTGCATTGCCACCAGCTTCGCGTTGAATGTGGTCCGTGATTTCACCAATCTCATCTATGGTTACTTCATGCTCGCCGTTTCCAGAGGTCAATAAAAGCAATACATTTTTTGCGCCCTTGATGTGGTTGTCATTTAATAATGGAGAATCCAGGGCTGCCGCAATTGCTTGTGCCGCGCGCCCAGATCCTTCGGCAGAACCTGTTCCAAACAAGGCACTTCCGCTGTTTTCTAACACCGTTCTTGCGTCGCGTAGGTCAATGTTTTGTGTATAATGATTGGTAATTACCTCTGCAATCCCTTTCGCTGCTCCGGCAAGTACCTCGTCCGCCTTCGCAAAAGCGTTACGAAAACCCAGGTCACCATATACTTGGCGCAGTTTATCATTGTTGATGACAATTAAGCTGTCAACAGACTGACGCATTTCTTCAATACCCTTCTCCGCCTGTGAAGCTCGAATATTTCCTTCGAAACTAAAGGGAACTGTAATGATACCAATGGTCAGGATACCCATCTCCTTTGCCGCTTTAGCAATCACTGGTGCGGCACCAGTTCCGGTTCCGCCTCCCATACCAGCAGTAACGAAACACATCTTTGTTCCAGTTTCTAGAATTCTTTTCAGCTCGTCCAGACTTTCTTTTGCTGCCTCACGCCCTATTTCAGGATCCGCACCAGCACCTAATCCTTCTGTAAGCGAAACTCCTAGTTGAACTTTGTTAGTTACAGGACTGTGGTCCAAGGCTTGTGCATCTGTATTACAAACGATAAAATCTACACCGTTGACACCAACACTACTCATGTGGTTCACTGCATTAGATCCACCGCCGCCTACGCCTATAACCTTGATTACAGAGCTGCGATTCTTGGGTAAATTAAATTGTATTCCGTCTTCAAACATGGGGTCGTGTTATTCTATGTCGTCGTTTTCTAACCATTCCTTGATACCACTTACAAATCCCTTCCAGAAAGGATCTTTACGTGGCGGTGCCATTGCGCTTCCAGTTTGATCTGGAGCACCTTCAACCTCTAGTTCTTCTGCCTCTAGAATCTCTTCTGTTGGGGGAGCAGGTAAGTCACTTTCGTTCGGGTCATATGCCATAGGAGCAGAACGATTCTCAAGTGCCATGCTCAACAAACCTATGGATGTTGCATATACGGGGCTGGCCAATTCCTTGACGTAGCCGCTCGCTAAATGCTCGTTGGGATAACCAATTCTTGTAGGCATTCCTGTTAAATATTCCACCAATTGACTCATGTGTTTGAGCTGAGATCCGCCACCCGTTACTACAATCCCTGCGATTAATCGCTTACGAGGATCGTTTTGCTGGTAGTTGCGTATTTCCGCAATCACACTTTCCATGATCTCTCTCACGCGGGCATTGATTATTTTCGAAAGTGTCTTTAAGCTGATTTCTTTTGGAGGCCTTCCTCTTAGACCAGGAATACTAACAATTTCATTCTCTTTATTCTCACCAGGCCAAGCAGAGCCAAATTTAACTTTTAGTAATTCTGCTTGCTTCTCTATAATCTCGCAACCTTCCTTAATGTCTTCTGTGATAACTTTTCCTCCGAATGGAATGACCGCCGTATGACGAATTATACTGTCTTTAAAAATCGCAATATCCGTAGTACCGCCACCAATATCTACGAGGACCACACCAGCATCTTTTTCCTCTTCAGCCAATACGGCGTCCGCCGATGCTAGTGGCTCTAGCGTGATGTCGCCAACCATAAGATCACTTTGCTCAACACATCTAGCGATGTTTTTAATCGAGGCTATTTGTCCAACTACAATATGGAAATTGGCCTCTAAACGAGAGCCGTACATTCCTTGTGGATTAATGATGTTGCTATCTCCATCTACACGATACTCTTGCGGAAGTGCATGAAGAATTTGCTCACCAGGCATCATCACTAAATTGTCAACATTTCGCTTTAGATTCTCAAGATCAACTACATTGATAATCGCCTCGGCATCATCGCGCATGATATAGTCTGAGTGCTGCATAGAACGTATGTGCTGACCTGCGATTCCCACCATCACTTCAGTGATTTTGAGACCAGAGTTATCTTCAGCCATCTTGATGGCAGCTTGAATGCTCTCTATGGTGAGCGTAATATTTGCCACCACTCCGCGCTGCACACCAAGACTCTTACTCTTACCTATACCTAGCACATCAATCTTACGGTGCTCATTTAATCTACCAACGACGGCCACAATTTTTGTGGTACCAATGTCTAATCCTACAGCTAGTGGGGCGTTTTGTATCATCTTGTGGTGCTTACTACTTGGTTCTTATAGCGCAGATCAATACGCTTAAAATCGTCTAATTTTTCAGGGGTGTTTGCTGCATAGAAAGCAGTCAATTTATTCAAGTCATCTGTTAGTCGCTCATCTGAATTCAACCATACAGTATGATTGTATCCTTTTGGAACTATAGCCAGACGATCTTCGCTTTGGTCTAACTGTGCCAGGTTGGCATCGTTAAATACTTGGGAGAGGTAGATTCTATGGAGTGTAACTCCAGCCGCTGCAGCTTCGCTGCTGTCCTTTACACCTGTAATTACAGGGACGTCAACAATCGCCTCTAAAGGTTTCTTTAACACCTCGTTTTCGGTAGTGACTAAAAAAGTGGTTGCTCCTATCATTACTACAGCCTTTACTTGCTTGGAGACCAGTGCTATTTTCAAACGCTGGTCCATATTCCAATATACCTGCGCATCTGCTACGTATGGCAGGGCTTCAAGAGAGGTTTCTAACAAAAAAGCATTGACCGTTAAGGCATTAGAATCACCCTGCTCTTCTAGGAAGGTATTGATGACGGGTTGCAGGTTGGAATTGAATATAAGAGTTTGATTATCAGGAAATTGAATTGAAACATCGACTTCACTAAACTGTACCTCATTCCAGTGAATCATACTAAGGGATCTTACAGTTATGAGGCCTGCAAATAGGAGAATGGCGATAATCACTCCAAAAATTCGTTGCTTTCTCATGATAACGCCTCTTTTAAAGGTGACACAAAATTCCCAACATCACCTGCTCCAACGACTAAGATCACTGAAGCTTGCGTCTGTTTTACCCTTGCAACAAGATCAAATTCATGAACAACTTGAGCCCTGATGATTGCAGCGGCAAGTGCTTGTGAATTGACTCCTTTTATAGGTTCTTCTCTCGCTGCGTAAATAGGTAATAAGAGGCAATATTCTGCACGGCTTAGTTGCTGGATAAACCCATCCATAAAGTCGCGCGTTCTACTGTAGAGATGTGGCTGAAAAATCAAACACACTTTTTCGTTTGGATAGAGTTCATCAATACTATCCATGAGCGCCTTTATTTCTGTTGGATGATGAGCGTAGTCCTCAATCAAGACTTTAGATCCTTGAAGATGAAATTCAAACCTGCGCTCAATTCCTTTGAATAAAGGTAAACTACTGGCGATTTTTTCGGGACTCATCCCAGCATGATGCGCTAGAGACGCTGCCAGTAACGCATTATAAACATTATGCCTTCCTGGCATCTGTAATCTTGTTTGGAGTGCTTGTCCAGCTATATGAAGAACAAAAGAATATGCACCCTTCTTAGGCTCAATAGCGCTGGCCCAACAGTGGTTCTCAGGCGAGCCTATTTGTATGGTATGGTCTATTGGACTACCAGTGAAAGTTGGGCCATTTGTTTGCTTCACAAAAGCATCAAAAGTGTCCAGCAGGTCTTTTCCGTCCGAGTAGATGTCTAAGTGGTCCGCGTCAACTGTAGTTATGGCAGATGCCCATGGTTTGAGGTAAAGTAAGGATCTGTCAAATTCGTCTGCTTCAACGATGATGAAGTCAGAACTTCCCAAGCGATAATTGGTACTCGTTTGTGTCATTATGCCTCCAATAAACGCAGTAGGATCTAGACCGGCTTGATCCATCAAATGAACGAGCATTGCAGAGGTGCTTGTTTTTCCATGTGTTCCAGCAATGGCGATACATTTGTGATCATTTGCAATAAGGGCTAGTGCTTGCGCACGTTTGATGGGGTTGTATGCTTTAAAGAAGTTAAACCAAGCCAGTTTTTCTGGAACAGCAGGTGTGTAGATTACTGTAGTTTCCTCCGAATCCCACCCTGGGTAGTGGCTCAGGTCTTCATTATAACAAATCTGAGCACCCTCTTGCTCTAGTGCTGAAGTTATACGAGTACGAGAGTTGTCGTAGCCAAAAACAGCACTGCCTAAGCGCAAGTAATGGCGTGCCAAAGCACTCATGCCAATACCGCCTATCCCGAGGAACACCATATGTCGCTGCTTCTTATGCACCAGTGAGTTGTTCTATTAGATTAGCAATGTCGTTGGTCGCGTTAGGTTGGGCTAGTTTTTTGATATTCGCACCTATTAGTTTACCTCGTCTACTGGAGTTATAGAGAGCGCTGAGCTCCACGGTGAATCGCTCATCTAATTCATTCTCAGCAATAAGTACAGCCGCTCCTTTTTCACTCAATGCCTTTGCGTTGTGAGTTTGATGATCTTCAGCAACGTTTGGACTAGGAATCAAAATTGCAGGTTTTCCAATGAGGCATAATTCACTCAGTGTTCCCGCACCGGCACGACTAACAATAACATCCGCCGCCGCATAAGCAGCAGGCATATCATCAATAAAGGCGCTTACGACAACGCCTGATTGAGTTTTGGAGACGTATTCTTTTTCATAGAGTTTGCCGCATTGCCAAAGAAGCTGCCAACCCTGTTCTTTGAGAAGCTCAAGACTCTTGTCTATGTGCTTATTTACTTCACTTGCTCCAAGAGATCCTCCAAGGATCAGAAGGAGTGGTTTTTCTGACATAAAACCCAACTGGGTTTTGCTTGCACTTTGTTCAGGCAAGGCTTTAGTAAACGCCTCACGTACAGGGTTTCCTGTAAGATGAACCTTTTCACTAGGAAAGAATTTTTCTGCATTGGCATAAGCGGTACAAATAAAATTGGCCTTGTGACCGAGCCTAACATTCGTTACTCCTGCAAAAGAGTTTTGTTCTTGAACTAGCGTGGGTATTCCCATATGCTGCGCCATCAATAGCGCGGGACCACTTGCATATCCTCCAGTGCCGATAACAACATCGGGCTTTATTTTTTTTATGATGTTTCGGCAAAGCCATAACGCATAGACCAGCTTAAAAGGAACATTCCAACTCTTCCATGGCTTTTTCCTATTAATTCCAGCAATGGGAACTCCTGTAATCTCAAATCCAGCAGCGGGAACTCTAGTCATTTCCATTTTGCCGCTTGCGCCAATAAAATGTATGGTGGCTTGTGGATGCCGTTTCTTAAGTTCCGTTGCTATGCTTAGAGCTGGGAAAATATGCCCACCGGTACCGCCGCCACTTATAATAAACGTCTTACCCATTCGACCATTCTTTTTCGGCAGCGGATAAGGCTGAATGTTCATCTACTTCTTGTGGGCTATCACCAATTATTTTTGCTACATCCGTGTGACTCACACTCAGAATAATTCCAAGTGCGATACACGTCATCCAAATAGAAGAGCCACCGGCACTAAAAAAAGGTAATGTCTGCCCGGTTACAGGGAACAGATTAGTCGCCACCCCCATATTAACAATGGTTTGTATGATTATTCCAGAGGAGGCCGCTAATACGAGTAGGGTGCCGAATTTAGTATGTGCTCGCTTCGCAATACGAATAAAACGCCTAAATAGAAGTCCGAAGAATAGGATAAGTGAGGTAGCACCAACCAGTCCGTACTCTTCTGTGATTACGGCAAAAACAAAATCTGAATTGGACTGAGGAAGGAAGTTTTTCTGTACGCTTTTCCCAGGTCCTTTTCCAAATAACTGTCCTTCTGCAATGGCCATTTTAGACAGGTCACTCTGGTAAGATCCATCTTCATCACTTTGGTCTGCAAAGTTGACAATACGTGCTTTCCAGGTGGCTACACGGTTCGAAATACTTGGAAAAGCAAGTACGATAAGGATGAATATAAATAGGGCCACTATGGAGGCACTAAGTATTTTTAACAGGTGTTTCCATGGTACGCCCGCGACGATCAACAGCAATAGTGACATGGTGAAAATGACGGCTGTGGTAGAAAAATCCGCTGGCAGTATAAGTACTAATGTCAAGGCTATTGCACCTAGTGGATATCTCAAACTTTTAAATTCAGAGAGGTCTCGTGGTTTTGCGAACCATTTAGAAAGCCAAACGAGTAGGGCTAACGAAGCAAATGCGGAAGTCTGAAAACTTAGTCCAACAAACGGAAGACGAACCCATCGTGATGCATTAGCACCTCCCATTTCAATCCCTTGAGTAAGGGTTACGATCAACATGATTATCGCTACTGGAAGCAAGATCATAGATAGTTTACCTATGAGTCTAAAGTTTAATCGGTGCACAGCATACAAGAGTATAGCGCCTAGAAAAAGGTGAAAAAGATGTTTGGTTAAAAACTGAAAGGTGTTTCCGCCACTAAACTTGTGCGCAAGAGAACTGCTTGCGCTGTAAGAAGGCAAGAAACTGGCGAGCATCAGGATGAGGATCAATCCCCAAAGAAGCAAGTCACCTTTAAGATATTTTTGTACCGTATTCACCCAGGTCTAGAGGTTTCTCACTGATTGCTTAAATTGATTTCCACGATCTTCATAATTTTCAAATAAATCAAACGACGCACAACAAGGGCTTAGTAGTACTGCATCTCCCTTCGTTGAGAGTTTAGCCGCTTTACGAACAGCTTGACTCATAGAATTCGTCTCCACGATTTCTACTACCCCAGAGAATGCCTCAATAATTTTAGAGTTGTCTATTCCTAATGCAACGATTGCTTTCACCTTGTATTGAACGAGCTGAAGAAGCTCGCTGTAATCATTGCCTTTGTCGACACCTCCTAAAATCCAAACAACTGGTTTTTGTTGGCACTCTAAGGCATAATACGTTGCGTTAATATTAGTTGCCTTTGAATCGTTGATGTATTCAACGCCACTGATGTTCAAGACACTTTCTAGTCGGTGCTCAAGGGCATCAAAAGAGGTGAGTTGTTTGCGTATGGTGTCTTTGCGAATTTGAAGTAATTTACTTCCTAATCCTGCGGCCATGCTGTTGTACATGTTGTGTTTTCCTTGTAAAGCGAGTTCTTCAATAGTCATTACGTCGTTGTTTAATGTTATTGTTATTTTATTATTGTCCAGTGCCGTTACCCTATGTTGACTTGCGGGTTCGTCGCAACCAAAGGCATGGAGACTGGGTTTTATGATCATTTTTTCTTGCCATTTCCGCATAAACTCGATGCTTATCGCATCGTCATCGCAGTAGATGAAATGACCCGTTTCAGGAGTGAAATCCAGCAGTTGGAATTTGCTCCTAGCATACTTGCTGAGGTCATAGTCGTAGCGATCTAAATGGTCAGGGGTGATGTTTGTAAGGATGCTGATGTGTGGCTTAAAGAGGTATGCATCGTCTAATTGGAAACTACTTACTTCCAATACAGCTACTTCGGGATCAGGCGCGCCAGATTCTATGCGCTTTGCAAGAGCTCGTGCGAGACTAAGTCCAATATTACCTGCTAAAATGACGTCTCTTTCTTCCTTGATAATATGGTGGCACATCGTAGCTGTAGTTGTCTTTCCATTGCTACCTGTCACTGCTATAATGACAGCATCAGTGTGTCGTGCTGCCCAGTCCACTTCTCCCATAAGAGGTATTCCGCTCTCTTTAATAGCGAGAATCACTGGAGCAGTGTGTTTAATGCCTGGGCTCTTAATGATGGCCTCTGCCGTCATAATGCGTTCTAAACTGTGCCCGCCATCCTCATAGGAAACACCCCACTGTTTCAGCGAAGATTTATCCTCTTCACTCAACGTACCAAACTCACTGAGAAACGCTTTTACCCCAAGCATAGATGCTAGATAAGCGGCTCCCATGCCGCTTTCTCCGGCACCAATGATGGCTATATGTTGGTAAGCTTGGTTCACTAGATTATCTCAGTTTTAAAGTTGCAATAGCTAGAACTGCGAGCATGATGCCTACAATCCAAAACCTGGTGACAATTTTAGTTTCAGGCATTCCCTTTTTTTGGTAATGGTGGTGTAACGGACTCATTAAGAATACCCGTCGACCTTCGCCATGTTTTTTCTTTGTGTATTTGAAGTAGCTCACCTGTATGATCACGCTCAGGTTCTCTACCAAGAAAATTCCTGAAATAATGGGCAATAGAAACTCCTTACGTACCGCTAGGGCAAGGACAGCGATTATAGCCCCAATGGCTAATGAGCCGGTATCTCCCATAAAGACTTGAGCAGGGAAGCTGTTGTACCATAGGAAGCCAATTGTGGCACCAATAAAGGCCGCAGTGAAAATCACAAGCTCACCAGACTCAGGAATGTACATGATGTTGAGATAACTAGAGAAGACGATGGAACCGCTCACATAAGCCAGTACGAGCAGTGCTGTTCCCGCTATTGCTGAGGTACCTGTCGCTAGCCCATCAAGCCCATCGGTTAAATTGGCCCCGTTAGATACGGCTGTGATAATGAATATGACTGCTAAAATATAGACGACTGCAGTAAAGGGTTTCCCTGATCCACCCATCCAGTTGGTGAAATAGGCGTAGTCAAATTCATTGTTTTTGAGAAAGGGTAGGGTAGTTTTTGTACTCTTCACAGCGTCTCCATAGGATATACTTTGCGATGTCTCTTCCCAGGCTTCCATGTTCGCGACTGGTAATTGCTCCTTAATAGTCACTTGTGGGTTGAAATAAAGCGTACTTCCGACAATAACTCCAAGCCCAATTTGTCCTATGACTTTAAATATTCCCCTTAGGCCTTTTTTGTCTTTTTTGAAGACCTTGATGTAATCGTCTAAGAAACCAATAGCCCCCATCCATAGCGTTGAAATAAGCATAAGAATGATGTAGATATTGTCCAGTTTTGCCCAGAGTAACGTAGGTACTACAATGGCTAAAAGGATAATTAATCCGCCCATAGTTGGTGTCCCCGCCTTTTCTGTTTGACCGTCTAGCCCCAGGTCTCTGACTGTTTCTCCTACTTGAAGTCTTTGAAGCCTTCCGATCAGACTTTTCCCGAAAACCATACTGATGAGCAATGAGGTCATGACTGCCATAGCCGCACGGAATGTGATGTATTTAAATACACCTGCCCCCGGAAGGTCGTAGCTCTCATTAAGAAAATCGAACAAGTAGTATAACATCTCTAGCTGTGTATTAGTAATTGAATTTCTTCTATGTCATCAAAGTGCAGCCTTACACTTTTGATCTCTTGGTATTTTTCGTGTCCCTTACCCGCCAACAAAATGATATCTCCGGGTTCTGCGAGCATTACGGCAGATTTAATGGCTTGTCTGCGGTCAAGAATTTGTATCGTTCTTGTCTCCTGATCAGGGCTTAATCCATTCGCCATGTCCTGCAGAATGACATTGGGGTCTTCATCTCTGGGATTGTCTGAGGTTAGGATGACTCTGTGGCTAAGCGAAGCGGCTATCTCTGCCATGATGGGGCGCTTTCCTTTATCACGATTTCCTCCGCATCCCACAACGGTGATGATTTTACCTTGTCCATCGCTTAAGATCTCTATGGTCTTTAGCACATTTTTAAGTGCATCAGGGGTATGTGCGTAATCAACAATAGCGGTTATTCCATTTCCGATGATACTGTGGAATCTCCCTTCAACCGGCTGTAAGAGGCTCATCGTAGTAAGCACTTGTAGGGGGTCCTTGCCAAGTTCTACTGCTACGGCAAAGACCGCCGTTAAGTTGTAAGCGTTAAAGTCGCCTAATATTCTAGTCCAACATTCTTGTTCATTGATACTGAGCAGCATACCGTCGAATCGTCGCTCAATGATTTTGGTTTTATAATCAGAAGGGAATTGTAAAGCGTAGCTTTTTGTGCGTGCTTTACAATCCTTAATCATACTGATGCTATGCTTTACATCATCGTTGTAAATGGCAACAGCATCACTTTTTAATTGGTCGAAAAGAATTTTTTTCGCCTTCACATAGCTGTTCATATCGCCATGATAGTCCAAGTGGTCTCGTGTGATATTGGTGAATACTGCCGCGTCAAAATCTACGTGTGCTGCCCGGCATTGAGCAAGAGCATGAGAGCTAACTTCCATGAAACAGTATGTCACTCCTGCATTTACCATCGTACGCATATGCTGTTGTATCGATAAAGCGTCTGGCGTGGTATGTGTTGCTGGAATAGACTCCTTGCCAATCTTTATATCTATAGTGCTCAGTAGTCCGCACAATGCGCCGTCTAGCTCAGAAAAAAGATTGAATAGTAATGTGCTAACCGTGGTCTTGCCATTAGTTCCGGTTACGCCTACTACGGTCATTTCTTGTGAGGGGTTCTCGTACCAATTACTGGCAATAGCGCTGAGTGCCATGGCACTATTGCGCGTAACTATATACTGTATACCTGCGGTGGTGTTTTCGGGTATATGCTCGCATACGATGGCGGTAGCGCCAGAAACGACAGCTTGTTCTATAAAGTTGTGACCATCGACTTGAGTGCCGTGTATAGCAACAAAAAGGGAGTTGTCAGTTACCTCTCTGCTGTCATAGCAAACGTTACTTATGGCAATTTGAGTATTCCCAACTACCTCTTTTAATCGTACCCCGTAAAGCAAGTCTTTCAGTAGTTTCATCGCAGGTAAAGTTTAATCTCTTGGCATTGGTTTAGCGGTGTCCCAATAGCTGGCTCTTGGCTACTCACGTTACCTATTCCTTGAATTTCTGCACTGAGCCCTGCTGACGCAAGCACACGAAGAGCCTCCCGTGCATCAAGCCCTGCAAGATTTGGGAGGTAGTTGCCTTTTAAAGCTTTGTCGTAGGTACTTAGATTGAATTCTCCTGTTTTGGCTATGGCTAATTGGCCGGGATTCAGTGTTAGTGGATCTTGAGGCATTTGACTATATACTTCATCTGCAATGTCTTTAAAAACTGGTCCCGCAACAACGTTTCCGTAGTAGCCAATGTGGTAATCTGGTTTGTTGATGACCACAATACAGCTGTAAGCGGGCTTATCTGCTGGGAAATAACCCGCAAATGAGCTTTGATAATCTGTCGTGTTTCCCGTCCAATAATTCAATTGGCAGGTTCCTGTCTTTCCTGCGAGCTGGATGTTGTCATCTAAGAGATTGGTAGCCGTTCCCCTGGTCACAACTCCTTTTAGAAGGACTTGAAGCTTTGCTATAGTGGCTTGTGAACAAATGGCTTGGTTGAGCACCTTCGTCTCAAACTGCTCTACAATACGTCCGTGGTCCATGATTCTATTAACCACCTGTGGCTGCACCATTTTCCCATTATTCGCTACGGCGTTGTAGATGGTCAGTAATTGTAAGGGTGTCATGGAAAGTGAATAGCCATAGGCCATCCATGGTAAGGTGAGTCCGGACCAATTATTATCTGATGGCTTCGGTATATTGGGAGTGGTTTCACCCTTAATGCTTACGCCCGTCTTCTCGTGAATTCCCCTACGATAGAGGAAATCCACGTATTCTTCAGGTTTGTCCTTGAAGTTTTCATAGACGAGTTTAACGATTCCTGTGTTTGAACTTACTTCAAAGGCACGACGTAAATTAATCTTACCATAACCTCCTTTTTTGGAGTCACGCACGTTTTTGCCATAAATGGTATAGACTCCGTTTTTAGTATCCACAACGGTTCCTGTATCCGCGACGCCTGTCTCTAAAAGTGCCATAGTTGAGAGGAGCTTCATGGTCGAGCCAGGTTCTGTCGCTTCCCAAACAGCGTAGTTTCTCAGTTCCGTGTAAGTACTGTCTTCGTTTCGCCCGAGGTTGGCCATGGCAACAAGTTTTCCCGTAGCGACCTCCATGACAACTGCGCATCCATGATCCGCCTTGTATTTCTTAAGTTGCTTGAGTAGGCTTTGCTGTGCGACATCTTGAATGCGGGTGTCTATCGTGGTATGAAGATCAAAACCGTCCATAGGCTCAATAGATTCAGAATCTTCTAAAGGTTTCCAGTCGTTTCCCGCAATTTTTTGTTTTAGTCGGCTTCCGGGTTTTCCTTTTAAATACTCGCTATAGTAGCCTTCAAGTCCAGCACTTGCTCCTTCAAGATCATAGCCAATCGTTCGCATTTTAATGTTGGTTGCCATTTGTACGCGCTGGTGGTCTTCTTCGACAATCAATCCTCCTTTGTAGGCACCACGGTGGAGGATGGGGTATTGCTTCATGCGCTGCATTTCACTAAAGTTGAGCTTGGCAGCTAAAGGCACATATCTGTGTTTTTTCGTGCGTTCCTCTCTAAGGTATTGTGCCCAGCCGCTGGCAGTGTACTTGTGGTTTAGTGTCGCTAATTTTTGACCGAGGCCGTCTATTTCCGCAAGGAAAATATCCTGAGGGACTGTGACGGCATCAAAATGTACTTTGTAAACAGGTTTTGTTGTGGCCAATGTTTTTCCATCAGCACTGTATATGTCGCCACGTTTAGCGTGAATGATCTTTCGTTCAATAACACGGTTCTGGCTTTCTGCTCTCAACTCAGGGCCCATGACTAATGACACGTAAAAGAGTCTACTCAGGATGACCAGTAGCATCAAATAGATCCCACCACTCATCCAGGTAACTCTGGTTTTCATGTTTTTAGTCTCGTTATTCACTTTCTACAACTATTTTCTCTGGTCGTTCGTCTGGGTTAATCAGGTCCAATTCTTGTGCACGTTTTAACACCCTGCTTTCTAGTGATAGCTTTGTCAAGCGTTCTTTTGTTTCCGTATGCTCTGCTTCTAATGTTTGTCTCAGTTTACTGAGTTCATCAATCTCATGGACTTTACGATCAGTGCTGTGGCTCACATAGATTGAAAAAAGTGCTAATGCGCTAAGCCATGCGGCAAAAGGCAGCATTCTAATGAGACCCTCATCAGTGAGTTTCAATCGGTCTGTAACGGCTTCTATGGCTTTCTTAAGCTTGCTCATTTCTCGTCCAAGGCTCTTGAGTTCGTTCGGCTATTCTAAGTTTTGCGCTCGTTGCGCGCGGGTTTATTGCATTCTCTGCTGCGGAGGCGATGACCGGTTTTCGGGTAATTCCTTTTAGAGGTACTCGTTTCACACCGAACATGTCGCTTTCTGTTGGTCCCATTGCCTTGCCATCGCGCATGAAGTTTTTCACCATACGGTCCTCAAGACTGTGGTAACTCATTACAACGAGTCGCCCACCTGGTTGAAGAACATCTATGGCGCCATAAAGCAGCTCTTCTAGTACTTCTAGTTCCTCATTGACTTCCATTCGGAGTCCTTGGAATACCTGTGCGATATACTTATGCCATTGTCCTCTAGGAGCAAGTGGCTCGCATAGATCGCGTAGTTGTGCAGTAGTGGTTAGCGGGTTGTTTACCCTGGCCATTAAGAGGGCATTGATTAGAGAGCGCAAGCCTCTGATGTCAGTGTGTTTTTTAAATAGATCGTAAAGTGCTTGTTCCTCATAGGTATCAAGAACCTCTTGAACAGAAATACCTGAGTTAGGATTCATTCGCATGTCTAAAGGGCCATCAAAACGAATAGAGAATCCTCGTTCTCCCTCATCAAACTGGTGTGAACTAACTCCTAAGTCAGCTAAAATGCCATCTACATGTTGCACACCGTAAAGTCGCAGGTGGTTTTTTAAGTAGCGGAAATTGGCCGCAATAAACACAAGGTTAGGGTGGTCTGTTAGGTTGTTTTTGGCATCAGGATCCTGATCGAAGGCATATAGTTTGCCTGTCGTCAAAAGATCTAGGATGGCCCTGCTATGGCCACCGCCGCCGAAAGTGACGTCAACATAATTCCCGGTAGGATCTATATTGAGGCCTTCAAGGCATTCCGTTAAGAGAACTGGATCATGATAGCTCATTATGACTTGGATTTTTTCCGCCCATTACTTCTTCAGCGAGCAATCCAAAGTCATCGTTATCCACGTTCACTGCACTTTCGTAAGCTTCCTTGTCCCAGATCTCTACGATACCACTATGTGCACTAAGCACAATATGGCCGCTGAGGTTGGCGAAGGACTTGAGATCTGGACTGATACCCACTCTCGTGGCGCCGTCCAATTCTACCAGCTTGACTCCTGCAGTGAAAAGTCGAATAAAATCGTTGTGCTTTTTAACAAAGCGGTTTAGGCTATTTACCTTCTCCATGACTCCATTCCACTCTTGCATAGGATACAATTCCAAACACTTGTTAAACACGCTTCTTTTGAGTACGAAAGCATCGTCCATCGCGGGCGCTAGCTGCTTTTTCAGCGCGGCCGGAAGACTGATGCGACCCTTCGCATCCATCTTGCATTCGTGTACTCCAATCAGATTTAACATGTGTATAGATTGCTCTCTTACAAAAGTAGAATTATCATCCCACGATTTCCCACAAAGATACACATTGTGAATAACTTTTGTTCATTAGCCCATTAAATATTCGCTTATCCCTTATTAGGCGCGGTGGGAAGAAGTGGGAAATAGTGAAATCAAAGTGTGTATAACCTTGTTAATAGCGTAAATAGAATTCGCAGGATAAAATGACCTAACTTTGCGCTAATCCTAGGAATATGAAGATTAAAACAGTCGAATTCGTAAAATCCTCTAGTGTCATTGAAGAATGTCCTGAGGGAATAAAAAATGAGTTTGCTTTCATCGGAAGGTCAAACGTTGGCAAGAGCTCACTCATCAACATGTTGATGCAGAGAAAGGAACTTGCCAAGATATCTGGCCGACCAGGAAAGACACAGCTTATTAATCACTTTGAGGTGAATCAAGACTGGTACCTGGTGGATTTACCGGGTTACGGATATGCGAAAACTTCCAAGAAGAATAGAGCGGTTTTTCAGAAGATGATCACCACTTACATTAAGGAGCGTCCTAACCTTATAAATACTTTTGTCTTGGTAGATTCGCGCCATGATCCACAAAAAATAGACATTGAGTTTATGGAGTGGTGCGGTATGGAAGGCATTCCCTTTGGTATCGTTTTCACGAAAATTGATAAGCTAGGATCTTCCGCGTTAATGAAGCAGTTAACAAAGTACAAGAAGAAACTAATGCAACATTGGGAAGAACTTCCTCCATTATTTATGACCTCAGCAGAGGGACGTACAGGTAGGGAAGAACTATTGCGTTATATAGATACGGTGCACCAAAGCATTTCTCCAAGCATGTATGTGAAGGACAAAGAAGTGTTCTGGGAAGGCGGTGAACAGAAGCCTACTGATGAGAAATAAAAAAGGGGAGCGTTAACGCTCCCCTTTTTTATTTAGTCTTTTGGTGCTTCAATGATTCCTGATTTCTCACCAAAGTACCTAGCGAAATCTCTCATGTCAGCGGCTAAGGCTGTGTCCTCTGTAGCGCGCTCATATCCATCAGCCATAGAGATGAAAGTTTGGTGAAACATTCGTTTCATGTCGTCCATCAACATGTCTTTTGTCCACAAATCAATGCGTAAACATTCCGATGTTTTATCATCCCAAACACCCATCATCATTGCTTTCGCATTTTCATTGGTGACGCCTCCGTCAGTTGCGCTCCAGTTGATGGATTCCGGAATTTTATTTTCATCTAATCCTACGGTGATGCGGATTTCACTTTCTTTAACTACTGCCATTAGGGTTTGTATTGAGCTTCGCGCAAGAATTTTTGGGCGTCGCGGATGTTTAGAATTTCATTCAAAGATAGTTCGGGATGGTTGTCTGCAAAGCTGCGCACCATTTTATAACCGATAAACTGGGCCACTTGTCCTGGCACATCGGCATCCATCGCAGTGCCGAGTTTTGAAAATGGTGCCGGTTCAGCCAAGCGTTGACGTATCATCATATCTGTGCTAAACAATAGCTTTTCACGCACAAACACCTCCCATACTTGACGTTCACTGTCTTCCAAAAACGCAAAGGCTTCTGGTGAATAACCCAGGATTTCAGCGGTACTTATCTCAGGGCAAAGTGCTTCTGTGGCAAGATGACGCTTACCGTAAAAAATCATTTGAGCAAGCAGGGTTTCGTCATTAAAATTGTTCGGATTTATAGTGCTTACTAATGCGTGGGCAAATTGTACTGGAAGCTGTTCCTTACGCATTAACTCACGTTGGTATCCAGCTATAGATCCATAACCAGGATAGGCGGCACCTAAGTAGTTATCTAAGCCTACGAAGGCAAAAGAGGGCTCCGTTGTACTCCCAGAATAGTATAAGCAAGGAGTTTCCAGATCGATCCCACTGATGTAAAAATAGAGATGACTTGGAATACTTAATTCTAGTAACGCGTTTGCTCTAGCGGCGATCATGGCTAATTCCTCTGAAATAACCCTCTTGTTCAGTAGGTTTTGAACGTTTGTATAGTGGTCTTTTAACAGTTGGTTCTCGCGTTCATTTTGCCAAAAAAATCGTTGACTATTACTCTGAAGGAATGGTTGGAAACTCTGCTGAATATTTTTCCAGTCCATGCTGTCCCCACTGAACAAGGCATCATCAAAGGAGCGCACCTCCCAATTGACTTCTGGAAGATTTTCCACTGTAAATAGTGAACTTTCTCGTTGACATCCTCGTTGAATAAAGAAGGCCATAGCTGCTAGGAGCGTCGCAGTGAAGAGGTATATTTGGTAAGATCCTTTCATAGGGACAAAATTAAAGGGAAAGAGATGAAATTACAGGAAACTGCGGATCATATTACAAATTGGCTAAAAGACTATGCATTGCACGCAGGTGTGAAGGGCTTTGTTGTTGGTGTTTCGGGTGGAATTGACTCTGCCTTAACTTCTACGTTATGTGCCTTAACGGGTCTAGATGTGTTGACCTTAGAGATGCCTATTCATCAAAACCCACTGCAAGCATCTCTAGGAAGAGCGCACCAGCAATGGCTTAAAAAGTATTTTCCAAACACTAGCCATAAGAGCATAGAGCTCTCCGGAGTATATGATCATTTTGTCGAGTCTATGCAACCTGGAGGTGCAGATCACGAACTTTCTTTGGCAAACACCAGGGCACGTTTGCGTATGTCTACGCTTTACTACCATGGTCAAGCGAATGGATTATTAGTAGCAGGTACAGGGAATAAAGTAGAAGACTTTGGAGTTGGATTCTACACTAAATATGGAGATGGCGGCGTAGACCTGAGTCCCATCGCAGACCTCTATAAAACAGAGGTTTTTAATATTGCTAGAGAGTTGGGCATTGTGGAGGGTATTCTTACTGCTAAGCCTACTGACGGATTATGGGGAGATGACCGCACAGATGAAGACCAACTGGGTGCAACCTATCCAGAATTAGAGTGGGCAATGACTCAAAATGAAGCAGGTAAAAAAGCTTCAGATTTCGTGGGTAGGGAAGCGGAGGTGATGTTCATTTACAACAGATTCCATACCGCGAATACTCATAAAATGATACCTATTCCGGTCTGTCAAATTCCTAAAGAGTTCAAGCTTTGATAGGCCTTAGTCTAAGACGACCTCATCCATGAAGAAATAGGTTGGATATCCGGCACCAGGATGCCAGCTTTCCAATGCTCCTGCATTTTCATAATGGACACGAATGGCCTTAACTAGAGTGGTTTTAAAATCAAAAGGCAAGGCTATTCTGTAGGGCTCTTCTTGAGTTAGTGCACGCTCTTTTAAACTAGTGCTACCCACTTCAGTCCAGAGCTCATCTACTAAAATCTCTACGCGAACCCGCTGCGGCAAGGCGATCCAGGCACGTATATCCTTAAGTAACCCTACATTGACAGTATTCAGGTTTTTTGGGTTTGTCAATGAAATTTCCAACGTTGCATCTTGATCGTAGATACCCATCCAACTACCTTTCCGCCAATCTCCATCTCCTAAAATTCCGTCCACTAGAGTTTGTGGTCCATCTGCACTGTACTGCGGATGAGACACGCCGCTCAGCCATGTGGCGTTTAAGTTATCATCACGCTGACTAAACACTGCTTTTGCAATGTGATTTCCATAGCCGTAATGAGGTGTTTTAGCTTTAATGAAACCGCTTTCTATGGCTTTGCCTTTTGTTTGGCGTCCCTTTCTGTCCTTTTTCCATTGTACACCTTCATCTTGGATGGAGCGCCAAACATCTCCATAGCCGGTGGATATAATCTCTACATCTGCAGGCGACGTAAAACTGCGCGGAACACGTATTATAGGTGCTGGAGGAGTAGGATTGTTCATGGAGTTAGTGTAACGTTCTGTTTGATTCCAGCTGGTAGCACTGTCATTTTTTGTTACGGTCCAATTTCCTCCGTCCAACAACTGCTCGTGTGTAACGTATCGCTTTTGTTTCCATATAGGCGCTGACCCTTCTTCGCCTCGGTTGTAATCCGCTATATAATTACCGGTACCGGTGGTAGAAATATTTAAGACTTCTCCACCAGGCATGGACCAGTGGATCTCGTCCCAAACAGGAGTGCTTAATTGGTATTCAGGCTTGCCAGGGACTAAAGGATATAGACCTACGGATGCCATAATATACCAGGCGCTCATTTGACCACAATCTTCGTTGCCGTGCAACCCGTCTGGTTTGTTTTGATAGAATTGGTCTAAGATTTGATGAACTCGAAAGCTGGTTTTGTTTGGCGTATCTGTAGCGTTATACAAGTAGGCGATGTGGTGCGACGGCTCATTACCATGGGCGTATTGTCCCAGCAGCCCTGTAATATCGACCTGCTCACGACCTAAAGTTTTACTAGATGCTGTAAATAATTGGTCCAATAATTCTTCCAGAGTTTGATGACGATTTTTAGTGACAGAAGCTTTTCCTCGGCGGGGAAGTTTGTCCCATTTTTGACTGTTGCCGCTGAAGACATGGAGTAGTTCCATCCAGCCTTCTAAATCATGAACGGGAGAGAAGGAGTATTGATAGGCATTAGCCTCTGTAAAATGGTTGTTAACCTCCCTAGGCTCATAAGGACTGAAAAAATCACCATTACTTCGTGGGCGTACTAACCCACTTTCAGGATCTATTAAAGATCTGTAGCCAGTAGATCGCTGCTGGTATTCATTGTAGGTGCTGTAGTCATTGAAAAGCTTTGCTGTCCATGCTATACATGCATCGTCATAAGAATATTCCAAGGTTTTAGAGACGGATTCACTTTCGTTCTCAATGCTTAAGAATCCGTATTCTTTATAATCGGCCAAGCCAAAAACATCCATTTCGGCTGTGGCACGCATAGCTTCAATAGTTAAAGCAGTATCCGTATGATATCCTTTAGCGATGGCATCTGCTAGGACAGAGACACTATGGTAACCAATCATACAATCGGTTTCATTTCCTGCCAATTCCCAAATAGGCAAACGTCCCCGTTGTTTGTACATATCAAGCATGCCATAAACAAACTCTTGTGTCCGCTCAGGCTGTGTGATGGTGTAAAGTGGGTGAGCCGTTCTATAGGTGTCCCATAAACTATAAACGGTGTAATGCCGGTTGATAGTGTCCAGATAGATTTTATTGTCTGCACCACGGTAACTACCGTTCACATCACTCCATACATTCGGAACACTATAGGCATGGTATAGCGCTGTTGCATAAATGGAACGTTGGTCTTTATTGTCGCTTTTAACCTTAGACTTGGACAGTTCTACTTCCCATTTCGCCACCGTCTCCTTTCGTAAACTTTCAAAATCATGGTTGGTCAATTCTGCCCCAATATTTGTCCAAGCACCTTTTTCTGAGGTTCCGCTCATTCCAATCCGTACAGTTGTTTCTCTAGTGCCTTCAGGCATAGGAATCCAAAACACGCCGTCGCTAATCTCAATGGCTGTATCCGGCCTTGCCGTGATGTCGAATCCAAAGTAGAAATGTTGCTCACGCGCCCAGCCTTCTGAGATTCTTCGGCCTTGCCACTTGCCTATTCCCGAAGCTTCAAGGGACTTCTCTAAAACTCGGTCTCGGAAATTAAGATCGACCATGATCCCGGGGTTTCCACCTTCAGGAAATTTGATGCGTAGAATCCCAACTCGATCTCCAGCCGTGGCTTCAATCTGCGTCCCGTCATCAAGGGTAACTGAATAATATCCAGCCTCGGCAACTTCACTCGTTTTATCAAACTGAATGTGTGCCCCTTCTTGGGTGGGTTTGGAATAAGGAAGCATCAGAAGATCCCCGTAGTCGCTAACTCCCGTTCCGCTTAAATGCGTTGAGGTAAAACCATATAGCGCAGTATCGGAATAGTGGTAGCCGCCACAACCGTCCCAACCCTCATATCGTGAATTAGGTCCTAACTGTATCATGCCAAAAGGTGACTGGGCACTGGGATGTGTATGGCCATGTCCACCAGTGCCTATAAAGGGGTTAATGTCGGATACACTGGTCCATTCGTCTTGCTGGGCATGTAATGTCAATCCTATGAATAAGGCAATAAGAGGTAAGGTTCTACGCATAGGCTACAAATTAGGAAATATGTGCTAAGTTTAAGCAAACGCAGAACCATGTCAAGAAGAAGATTTCTTAAGAACCTAGGTCTCGCCAGTGCGGGTGTAACACTTTCCCCTTTTAAAACTATTGCAGAAAATATTCCATCAGCCACTTCGGGGGGGCAATTCCCTATTGTCATCAGCACTTGGGTCCATGGTATGGAAGCGAATGCTGGTGCTTGGTCTGTCCTCTCAAAAAGTGGAAGCGCGTTGGATGCCGTACAAAAAGGAGTAGCGGTTACAGAAAGTGACTTGACCAATCGTTCCGTGGGATTGGGCGGAAGACCCGACCGCAATGGACATGTGACTCTAGACGCTTGTATCATGGACCACGATTCAAAATGTGGCGCTGTAGCATTTTTAGAAGATTTTCAGCACCCTATAAATATTGCTCGAGCGGTGATGGATAGAACGCCTCACGTCATGCTCGTCGGCAGAGGTGCAGAACAATGGGCGCTGGAACAAGGGTTTGATAAGGTAGACTTTCAGGTACCACTAATGGAGGTACAGCAGGACTATGAAGAGTGGCTAAAAAAATCTGAATATAAACCAGGTGTGAATGTTGAGAACCATGATACTATAGGCATGTTAGCCATGGATGCCTATGGTAAAATCGCAGGTGCCTGCACAACTTCTGGGATGGCTTATAAGGTTCATGGCCGAGTGGGAGATAGTCCCATCATAGGGTCAGGATTGTTTATTGACGGCGATGTTGGTGGCGCAACAGCCACTGGTGTCGGAGAAGCTGTGATCAGGGTCTCAGGAGCCTCGGCCGTAGTGGAAGCAATGCGCAGAGGAGCTACACCGGAAGAGGCCTGTTATGAAGTCACCCATAGGATACTGAAAAAACATCCAGAAGTAAACGGATTACAAGTAGGCTTCCTAGCCTTAAATAATAAAGGAGAATACGGTGGATATAGCGTTTATAACGGCTTTAATTTTGCGGTCCGTCACGAAGGTCAAGACGGTATGGTAGACGCTAAACATTTTAGAACATGGGAGTAAAAAATCAACAAAGAAAGTTTTGGAAGATTTTTATTGGAGGGCTCTCACTGGTTATCGTACTAGCAACTTCAGCTGGCCGCTGGATACCTAATTTTAGGTGGGAAGAGGAACCAGAATGGGCTAATGTAGACGGTTTGATTCCAGCAGTACAATATTATGATTTTGATAGTACCGGTTGGAATCTAATCAGCCAAGCTGACTTTATACTTGACTCAATGATGGGCACGGAAGCCTATCGAATCACTTCATCGCCAGATGGAATTATGATTACACACGGGGAATTAGGTAATTATAGAGCCCAGGCGACCTTAAACCAATTGGGTTTGCTTGGCCACGAATCCGTCGTATTGCCCTATGGAACAATAGAGGATGCTCCAGCCTTCGCTCACAGAGGCGTGCTACTAGATGTGGCACGACATTTTTTTAAAGTGCCAGAAATCAAGCGTCACTTGGATGTAATGGCTCTTTATAAATTCAATGTATTTCACTGGCATCTAACAGAGGACCAAGGGTGGCGCATTGCCATAGAAGCTTATCCAAAGCTCACTGAAGTTGGTGGTTGGCGCACATATGGAGATAGCGTATATGGTGGGTATTATTCCAAAGAGGAATTGCTTGATGTTGTAGCCTATGCGTCGGGATTAGGAATAGAGGTTATTCCAGAGATTGAAATGCCAGGACATAGTCAGGCAGCGTTAGCAGCTTATCCAGAACTTGGTTGCACTGGAGACTCTATAGGGGTAGCCACCGATTGGGGCGTATTTAAGGACATATATTGCGCAGGTAATGAGCAAACTTTTGATTTCCTGGAAGCTGTATTAGACGAGGTATGCGAAATATTTCCTTCAAAATTCATTCATATAGGTGGTGATGAAGCCCCTAAGTTTCGTTGGGAGCACTGTGCTAAATGTCAGGCTCGTTTAGCAGCTGAAAACCTCGAAAATACAGAGGAATTGCAGCGTTATTTTATCACTAGAATAGAAACCTATCTAAACTCAAAAGGCAAGCAAATCATTGGTTGGGATGAGATTTTAGAAGGGGGGTTAAGTCCTAACGCTACCGTGCAAAGTTGGCGTGGTTTTGAAGGCGCTCAACGTGCGGCTGAATTAGGCCATGATGCAATTGTGAGTCCCACCTCACATGCCTACTTTGATTATCCTGTTGGCAACATTGACTTACCTAAAGTATACAGTTTTGACCCGATCCCCAAAGATTTAGACCCGTTACTATCAGGCCATATTTTAGGTGGAGAATGTAATTTATGGTCAGAGCGTATCCCAGATATGGAAACTCTAGATAGGCGATTTTTACCCCGTGGCATCGCCATGTCAGAAGTGTTATGGGCCTATCCCAAAGAGCGAGATTACGAATCGTTTCGCGCGCGCATTCAACCTCATTATAACGTGCTCGATAAAATGGGGTACAGTTTCGATGTGGAACAAGTTCCTTCAAGGCTGGAGTCGGAGATTATCGTTGGGAACCAGTTTTATCCTACCTTATTAGAGGTTCGAATAGAATCAACTATGCCTGATTTCGAATTGGCATTGAATGTAGATGGATCCCCAGTGGACTCTATAGCTAAGTTATTTCGAGGTCTTCATAAAATAACCTCACAGCCAGTGAAGTCCGGCATAAGTTTTGGAGCACCTCAAGTGTATAACTTTGCTGTTCATGAAGGGTTGCTGACGCATTCTTGCATGACATCTGCACCTTCACCTTTTTATAAGGGCAGTACACCGATTCCCTTGTCTGATGGACGGTTAGGGTCATTGAACTTTAGAGATGGCGAGTGGCTTGGTTACTATGGTCCGGAAGGGTTAGATGGCCATTGGAATTTTAGCTCGCCCATAGAAATTGATTCTATCAAAGTTAATTTTATTCAATCGCGTCTCAGCTGGATTGTAATTCCAGAAACCGTGTATATCGACTTATATGTTGAGCGTGATGTATCACACCGGTATGAATGGAACAGGACTTCTTTACTTTCCCAAGAAGGAACTTTTATTGAAACTATGGTGATCTTTCCATCCGAAGGTCCGGTCACTACCTTGGATATAGAAATACCAAATACAGAAACTCTTCCTTCAAGCCACCCTGCAGCAGGGCAACACGTTTGGCACTTTATAGACGAAATTCAGATTTATGGCCGTCCCCTTTGAGATTGAAATAGCTGTAGAAGAGGCGACCCATGCAACCTTGTTGAAAGAATGGGGTGTAGATAGAATTGAGCTTTGCGCGAACTTAGCAGAAGGTGGACTTACACCTACATTTGGCCAATCTTTAGAGGTAGTCCGTGCAACTGAATTACCTGTATATGTTATGCTTAGAGCTAGGGCTGGAGATTTCCAATATTCAACCTCAGAGAAACGTCAGATGTTAGCAGATCTTGAAAGGCTTGCAACTTCCGGTATACAAGGGGTCGTTTTTGGCGCGCTTAATCCAAACAAAACAGTCGATCAAGATTTCTGTGACAGTCTCATTAATCGCGCAAAAAAATTGGGTTTAGGCACCACTTTTCACCGGGCATTTGATGCTTGTGTAAACCCTGAAAAAGCGATCGAATTCTTAATAAACCGCGGAGTAGACCGCATTTTAACATCCGGTTTTCAACCAAGTGTTCAGCAGGGAATGCATGGCATTGCTCAAACTTTAGCTCAAGCGAAAGGTCGAATAAGTATCCAAGCAGGTGCTGGGGTAAACGCGGCTATTGCATCTGAGTTATGGCGTACTGGAATTCGCGCTTTTCATGCTACTGCCAGGTATTGGGAGCAAGAGGAGCAAAGATTGGGTTTTGAAGGACGGTGGATACCTGACGAAGAAAAAATTAAAGCGCTACGCCATGAGGTGGATCGTTGCTCAAAAACATAAGGCATAAAAAAAACCGCGGACTCTTAAGGGTCTGCGGTTTTTTTTATGTCCTTCAGGTTGGTCTTTTATTTAGCCCAACGCTGAATCTGTGCAAGGTCGAAATCCAATGGGAATGGAACACCAGGTATAGTTTGAGTCAACGTAGTATCATAACGGAAAATGAACGATTCTTGCTCTAAGGTCTTGATGACAAAATTAAGATTTGATGGAACAGCTCCTCCGAGAATGTCTAGACCAATATCAATACCCTCTAAAGAAAGTATAGTGTCGTTCATAATGGCCCAGCCTAAGGAATCAATTTGTGTTCCCGCAGAGTCAATGATTAAACCTCCATTATCCATAAAGTTTGCCGTCATATCTGTAGTTGGCTCGAGGATGGTGGAATCAAGTAAAGGCAATGCTTGGATGTTAATTTGTTGGTTAACTCCAGTCCAAAGACCAGTTACTTTAAATTCTGTGCTTTTGTTTTCCCATTTCGCACAACCGATCATAGTGGTGGCGACTAAAAGAGTCAAGACGATTTTTTTCATGTTTAGGTTTTTTTATATAAAATCAATAATACTATTATCATGCCAAAAGACTTAGGGCAAGTTCTTTGTCTTTTTGTAATTGCTGTTTTAACTCATCTAAGGTATTAAATTGTTCCACACTTCGAAGTCTATGGTGAATTTCAAATTGTATCACCTCGTTATAGAGTTCTAGCGAATGATCGCATAAATGTACTTCAATGCTTCTGTTTAGCGCCCCCACGGTCGGCCTTCCCCCTATATTCGCCATGGCTTTATAGCGAATTCCCTTGTGAATGGCCCAAACTGCATAAACGCCATCTTGTGGAATGAGTTTGTGCTTGAAGTCTAGGCGGATATTCGCGGTTGGAAACCCTAAAGTTCTGCCTATTTGATCTCCATATATTACAGTACCTGTCAAGGAATAAGGATAGCCTAAATAATCATTTGCCAGTGTTACATTCCCTTGGTTCAAGGCCGCGCGAACCTTGGTACTACTCACGTTAGTATGTTCTATGTCAAGCGCTGAAATTTCCTCAACCTCAAACCCATAGATAGGGCCAAACTCTTTGAGGTGATCAAAGCTCCCTTCCCTGTTTCGACCAAAGTGATGGTCATATCCTATTACCAGGTGCTTAACCCCGATAGTATTGACCAAAATCTCTCTTACAAACTCAAGTGAAGGTGTTCTTGAAAATTCTTTGGTAAAAGGTTGAATGATCAAATGGTCTAGCCCACTATGCGCTAAAAGTCTTGTTTTTTCCTCAATACTCGATAGTAATTCTAAAGGAACATCAGGTTGAAGTACCAGTCTGGGATGCGGACTAAAAGTAAGAAGTACACTTTCGCCACCGACTTCTCTTGCTTTTTTGACCAATTGAGAAAGAATTTTTTCATGGCCTAAATGCACGCCATCAAAGGTTCCCGTGGTGGCCACGGCACATTCTAATGAATTAAAATTCTCTAAACCGTAATGTACTTTCAACGTTCGTCGTATTTTTCGCAAAATACGCATAGATAATCGCACTCCAATGGCAAAAATTCAACCCTTTTATTCCATCCAAGCTGGATGGTTACGTTACAAAAACAAAGCAGGAATGTACTCAGCTTTTGCGGTGGTCAGCATAATCCTCTCAGGTGCGCTTGGCGGCATAGCCACTGCCGTAGGATCTGTTTTTGAGGGACAAGTGTTTCTTCAAACTACAGTGACGGCTCTTATTATTGGAATTGTTGGTGCCTTTTTAAATATGGGCTATGCGCATTTTGCCAAAAATGACATAGAAGGAACAGATGTCGAGTTTAAGGACTTCTTTACGGGCTTTATTCTAAACCGAAGCAAGCTTATTGCGGTCACTATCGTTGCTGTTTTGGCGGCTCAAGGATCTTCTTTGCTTCTTCCGGATGAGCTCATGGCTTTTAATATCACCCAAGAGCAGTCACAAAACATGGAGGAATTGATGATGGCATTTGAAGATCAATTGGAATTAGCGAAAGCTCATAGTTCATCTTTATATCTTTTCGTCCTTATTCAGGGTATTTTAGGTTTGTTCTTGTTCTTTACAGCCTTTAGGAGCTCATTGGAAGGAGAAGACCCATTGGTTTCAATTCAATGGTCTATTCGTCATGCTTTGTCGAATATCATTCCAATAATTACGACGATGTTACTCTTGGTAGTTTTGACGATCGTAATTACCGTATTCACATTAGGACTGGGCCTTTTAGTGGTATTACCGTTGATTGCCTTAGTGACGTATGATATGTACACGCAGCTCTTGCAAGAAGATGAGAATATTGAAATAAACACCCCAAAATAGGGGCCTGTATATCCCTGTGAGGTGAAACTGGATGTAGAAAATAAAAAACCCGATCACGAAGTGATCGGGTTTTTTGTGTGCGGATGAAAGGACTCGAACCTTCACGCCGTAAAGCACCGGTGCCTAAAACCGGCTTGTCTACCAATTTCAACACATCCGCAAAAATCAGTGCGCAAATATAAAACAGATTAATTCGGTAATCAGATTTTGCTGAAGAATAAATTTCAAGTCTATTTTAGTGAAGTGATAAATCAAAATGTTGCAATCACATACCTATGGAATTCACTTCATTAATGCTAACTTTGAGAGAAGATTAAAGCCTCTAAATATGCCATCATATTCCCCAGAAGAGTTATCTACCAAAGAACGTCATCAAATTTTATTGGCCTCGGTAGCGCCAAGGCCTATTGCATTAGTCTCGACGGTGGATGAGTTTGGAAATCACAATCTAAGCCCGTTTAGTTTCTTTAATATCTTCTCTTCTAACCCTCCTGTACTGATTTTCAGTGCTGCGCGAAGAGTCAGAAATAATACCACCAAGGATACGCTGCACAATGCAATGTCTCAAAAGGAAGTGGTGGTTAATGTGGTTAACTATGATATGGCCCAGCAGGTGAATTTGAGTTCAGCTGAATATGATTCGTCTGTAGATGAATTTGTAAAATCTGGATTAACGCCAATCCCTTCTGATTTAGTTTCTCCTCCACGAGTTTTAGAAAGTCCTGTAAGTCTTGAGTGTGAGGTTATGAACGTTCACCAGTTAGGTGAAGAAGGTGGTGCTGGTAATTTAGTCATGTGTTTGGTGAAAAAGATTCATGTTACGGACCACGTAATACTGGATGACGGAAGTATAGACCAAGAAGCTATTGACCTGGTTGGAAGACTGGGAAAAAAGTGGTGGGTAAGAGCTTCTGGCGATGCCTTATTTGAATTAGGAAGTCCTGCAATAGGAATAGGTGTAGATCAAATTCCAGAGGTGATTCGTAGATCAACAGTATTGACTGGAAATAATTTGGGTCAATTAGGTGCTGTAACTTCCTTACCTTCGTTTGCTGCTATTGAGGCCATGAAATCCGATTTTGACGTACGAAGAATTCTTCAAAATTTCTCGGATGGAATTGAACTTAGAGAAGCGTTGCATGAGAAGGCTAAAGAGCTTCTTGAGTTAGAAAAAGTTGTCGAGGCTTGGAGTATATTATTAATAGATAAATCGGCTCAGTAAGAGTCAGTAGTTATGCAGATGGAAGCGAGAATTTCCCAAATCATGGACGAACAAGTGATTTCTGATAGATTCAGAAAAAGAGAGTTCGTAGTCCAAACTAAGGAGCAGTATCCACAAACACTTTGCTTTGAGTTTACTCAGGATAAAACGGGTGTTTTAGACAGTTATGCTGCAGGTCAAGAAGTGGTTATTGAGTTTAATGTTCGTGGACGTGAATGGACACCGCCACAGGGAGGTGCTACAAGATATTACACAACGTTGCAGGCCTGGAAAATGTCTCCATTAGCACAATCAGCTTCATCAGCCCCGCCTACAGACCTACCTCCAGCTGGCCAGCCATTTGCTCCTTCAGGTGCAGATAATAGTGTTCTAGACGACGACCTTCCGTTCTAAGACTATGTCCAAAGCAAACAACCCTTTGTGTTTCATCGGTGAAGAGAACTGGCGCGTGCCAGACCCTACTGATGTTGCTAATGATGAAGGGTTAATAGCACTTTCGTGGGATCTATCTCCTGAGATGTACAGGAGATTGTACCCAAAAGGTATATTTCCATGGTTTGAGCAGGAGGAAGTCGTGTTTTGGTTTTCACCAAGTATCAGAAGCGTGACGCCCACTAATGGCGTTGTGATTTCTAAAAGTATGCGTCCATATTTCAATAAAAGACAGTGGCAGTTTAAAGTCAACAGTGACTTTTCTGCCGTTGTGGACCTCTGTGGAGAAGTGCTCAGAACGGATCAAGAAGGCACGTGGTTGTCGGATAAATTCAAAAATAATTTTTGCCAAATGCACAGCCTTGGCATGGCCCATAGTTTTGAAGTATGGGAAGGCGAAGAATTAATAGGTGGGACTTTTGGAGTGATGACGGGTGATGTATTTGTTGGTGAGAGCATGTTTCATTCCCGCCCTAATGCCTCAAAATTCGCCTATATTAACATGTGTATGTATTTGCATGATCAAGGTGTTCTCTATGTTGATAACCAGCTCCCAACAGAACACCTTTGCAGTTTAGGTGCTTGGGATATAGACCGCGATGAGTTTTTAGGAATACTAGAAACACATGTCGCAGATAAGGTTCCTCATCCCTTGCCCTTAAATGAGCATTATCGACCTCAATAGTTTATTTGCCTATGGCAGTTGTGATGCCATTAATGCTGAGGACACAAAGAGCGATCAATGCCCCTGGGATTAGGCTCAAATATCCTTTGCCCATGATGATATAGGGGTAATAATCTCGGATCATTCCACCCCATGATGGTAGTGGAGGTTGCGCTCCAATTCCCAAAAAGCTCAATCCACTCTCAATCAAGAGTGCACTGGCAAAATTTGTAGCACAGATCACTACCAATGGTCCTAAGGTATTTGGGAGAATTTCCTTAAAAATAATATGAGCTCTGCTGAATCCTAGAACTTGCGCGGCTTCCACATATTCTTTGTTTTTCTCAGCTAAAAATTGGCCACGGATAACCCGGGCAACTTCCACCCACATAGTCAGTCCAACGGCAATGAATACTTGAAACAGTCCTTTGCCGAGCACAAAGGTCAGTGCAATCACCAGTAGTAACGTTGGAATGGACCATAAAACAGACATAAGCCACGTCAAAACAGCATCTATTCTGCCACCGAAATATCCAGCACACGCTCCTACTGGAATTCCGATGATGATGCTCACTAAAACTGAAACCAATCCAACACCCAGGCTTATTCTACTGCCTAGTAAAACACGAGAAAAATGATCTCTGCCATATTTATCTGTTCCAAAATAGTGAGTGCCCTGAGCAGTTTTTGAGCCAGGCTCAAGCAATGTGTGTTCCAGGTCCATCTTATTGGCATTGGGGCTATGATCCAGTACCAAGACATCTGCAAATAGCGCACAAAACACAATGAACGATAACGTGATTATGGAGGCTTTAAACATGGCAGATCGTGGCATAATCGCGTAACGGCTTATTTCGTTAGGTCTGAAATAATATTCAAACTCTCCCTGATTACCAGGTCTTTAGATAATGATTTGAACCACTTCGTGTAAATATCTTTCTGTACACTATCTGTTTCGAACATGACCAAATGATCTGGCAACGCTACAACTCCAGCGCTGTCGCGAAGTCTATTTATGTTTTTGTATTGCTTTCCAGTTGCTCTTATAGAGTCTTGAACAGCTGCGTAATCTTGATAGTTTAGTGGTATAAATTGGTCTTTACTACTCGAGGAAATCCAATCTGCATAGCTGACAAAATCTTTAAATGAAGCGTTGTTTTCCAGTCTTTTGGCGGCGCTATTTTTAGCCTTTTCAAACTTTTGATCCCACGCGTTGATTTCGTTGTATTTCGCCCGTGAAACAAAGTCTACTTGAAGCGCGTTTGGATATTCTTTTTCGCCAATCTCAATTTTATCATAAGCTCCAGGTAATGAAATGTCTGGTACGACTCCTTGTAGCTGGGTCGTTCCTCCAGATATTCGATAAAACTTTTCAGTTGTAATTTTAATAGCACCGAGCGGTTTTAGATCGTTTAGAGGGCCGCTAACAGCACGGTCGAGGTCAAACATGTTCTGCACGGTTCCTTTACCGAAAGTGCTTTTTGCAGGCCCTACAATCAAAGCTCGGTGTCTGTCTTGGAGTGCAGCACTTACGATTTCAGAGGCTGATGCACTATAGTTGTTGATTAAAACCACCAATGGCCCATCCCAATATATCTTTGGATCACTATTGCCTTTACCGCGTGTACCGCTTTGAAAATTCTTTACTTGGACCATAGGACCTTTTTCAGTGAATAGTCCAGCAATCTCCGTAGCTGCTTGTAAGGAGCCTCCACCATTATTTCTTAAGTCAAGAATGATTCCATCTACTCCTTGTTCTTTGAGTTTGATGATTTCATTTTTTACATCTTCTGCAGCATTGTGGTTGGATTCATTGTAGAAGTTGACATAAAACTTAGGAAGTTTAATGTATCCTGTTCGTACACCTACATCTTCTGTTCTTACGAATACACTATCCATTTTTTTGAACACTTGACCATCAAGAATCGCACTTCTTGCAAATGTGCTTTCCAACTCTACTACATCCCTGATGATAGGAATGATCTCGCGCGAACCGTCTTTTTTCTTGACCGTAAGCCTCACCTCTGTACCTTTCTTACCGCGTATTAATTTTATGCCATCACGAACCTTATAGCCTACAACGTCCACGGCTTCTTGATCTCCTTGAGCAACGGCGATGATGCGATCTCCAGCTTCTAGGTCGCCTTGTCTCCAACATGCAGACCCTGCGATGATTCTCTCAATACCGATGTAGTCGCCATCTTGTTTTAATTGAGCACCAATTCCTTCAAACTGGCCTGTCATACTCAGCTCAAAGTTTTCGTTTTGTTGAGGTGCCAAGTAGGAGGTGTGCGGATCATAAGATTCACAATAGGCATTCATATACATGCCAAACCATTCTAGGCGTGTGATGTCCATTAAGTTATCAAACCACTCCTGTTGCGTTTCTAATTCCTTTTCACGTGATTCAGTTTCTAAAGAAGAGAAATCCTTGATCACTATTTCTTCATCCGTTTTAGCGTCTTCTTTCTGAGCTTCGTCCTTTTCGTAAACCCTACTTAAAATCCGCCACTTTAAATGTTTTTCCCATTGCTTGATAAGCTCATCTTCATTAGCAGCAAAATCGCGCTTTTCCGGATTACTAATCATCTGTTCAACAGGACCGTAGTCTAATGGACTTTCAAGAAGTGTGGTGAAAATACCTTTTGACCGCTTTATGCCTTCGCTCACTTTGTTGAAACTCAATTCAAAAAACTGCGTATTGGTGGCATAAAACGCTTCATCTAATGCAGTTCTGTAATAAGACAGTTCATCTACTTCTCCCTTTGTGAAAAAAAGCTTGTTGAAGTCTAATGTCTCCAGGTAGGAATCAAAAATTTCTGCACTTAATTCGTCATTCATATCCTTCGGTTGAAGGTGCATGGTTGTAAGCGCATCCCTTACTAGTGCAAAGATGACAGATTCTTTGTCTTCTTGTGGTCCAAACCATTTGAAACCAAGAATCAGTAGTGCTCCTCCAAGCAGAGGCAGTAGGTATTTAATGTTTTTACGCTGCATAAGTTGTTTAATCATAGATATAAGCAAGTTACAATCTTTGCATTATCAAAGCCCCTTATCAAACGTTAAAGGAAATGAAAAGCTTGATCTGTTTTGCTAAGCCCATAAAAGGCAATTTGTTACTACCTTTGCAGCCCTTAATTGAGAGGAAGAAAAAACAAAATTGGACTTAGAATGAATATTACCAAGAACGAAGTAGACGCCCTAAACCTGTTGGTTAACATTGAAATCGCTCCGGAAAACTACCAATCAAAGGTAGACTCAGTGTTACTTAATTACCGCAAAACGGCAAAGATACCGGGATTCCGTCCAGGTAAAGTGCCGATGGGTTTGGTTAAAAAGCAATATGGAAAAGCCGTATTGATTGAAGAGATCAATAAGATGCTTCAGGATGGTATTTACGACTATATCCAAAAAGAGAAATTAAACATTCTAGGTAATCCACTGCCTATCGAGCAGGCGGAATTAGATTTTGATACTCCGGGTACTTACACTTTTGCTTTCGAGCTGGGGCTAAGTCCAGAGTTTGAGGTTAAAGTATCTAAGCGTAATAAAGTAGATGGCGTTAAGATTAGTGCTGATAAAAAAGTGATTGACACTTATGTTGAAGATATCCGTAATCGTTACGGAAAAATGTCAAGTCCTGAGTCTCCAGAGCCTTCCGATATGTTCTACGGAACTTTCACTGAAGTTGATGCTGACGGAAATGCTGTTGTGGGTGGGATCGTTAAGGCTGATACACAGTTTTTGGGTACAAATCTGAAAACAAAGAAGGTGCAAGTGGAGCTGACAAAAGCGACTATGGGGGACCATTTCCCAATGAATATTGCTAAATCATTCGTCAAAGACTATAACGTAGCAGGCCTTTTGGGTGTTACTGACGCTCAACTAGAAGCATCATCAGGCACACTTCAATTTGAATTGAAAAACATCATGAGAATGGAGCCTGCGGAACTCAATCAAGAGTTTTATGACAAGGTGTACGGTGAAGGCATGGTGACGACTGAAGATGAGATGCGTGCAAAAATGAAGGAAGAGGCGGAGCGCATGTATCAAAACGAAGCGGACCAGTTCTTCTTAAATAACGTTGCAGAGCATTTGCTAGAAAAAACAAAGTTTGATCTACCCGTGTCATTTCTTAAAAAATGGATGCGTACTTCAGGCGACAAACCTTTAACTGCTGAAGAGATTGAAGCGGATTGGGAAAAAACAGAAAAAGGACTTCGTTACCAGTTGATAGAAAATGCAGTGATTACAGGTGCGGAGATTTCTGTAACTAATGACGACTTGTTAAACCATACGGTTGAATTGGTTAAGGCTCAGTTTCAACAATATGGTCAGGATGCGATGGATGATGAAATGTTGAAAGGCATTGCTGAAAACGCTTTAAAGAATGAAGAAGAAGCACGTCGAATCAATGACCAAGTATACAACGCTAAACTAATGGCGCACTACAAGGAAAATTTCAAAGTGGAGGAGAAGGCGGTTACCTATGACCAATTCATTAAATTGGTTACAGAAAAGTCCTAACTTTAGAACAATAACCTTGAAAGAGGTGTCATTACATTAAACCTATTTTTCATATGGATTTCGGAAAAGAATTTAAGAAATACGCTACGAAACATGTCGGTATACAGAGCATGTATGTGGATCAATATATTGATGCATCATTAACGCCTTACATCATTGAGGAGCGTCAGATGAATGTTGCTCAAATGGATGTTTTCTCTCGCTTGATGATGGACCGCATTATATTTTTGGGGACTGGCATCAACGATCAAGTAGCAAACATCGTTCAAGCACAGTTGCTGTTCCTGGAAAGTGCAGACGCAAAGAAGGATATTCAGATTTATATCAATTCTCCAGGTGGTTCTGTATATGCGGGACTGGGTATTTACGACACCATGCAAGTGATCAATCCAGATGTAGCGACTATCTGTACAGGTATGGCAGCATCTATGGGTGCGGTTTTAATGTGTGCAGGAACTAAGGGAAAGCGATCTGCATTGAAACACAGTCGTGTGATGATTCACCAGCCTATGGGTGGCGCTCAAGGCCAGGCTTCAGACATGGAAATCACGCTACAAGAGATTTTGAAATTGAAGAAGGAGCTTTATAGTATCATCTCACACCACAGTGGTCAGGAGTTTGATAAAGTACAGCATGATTCTGATCGTGACTACTGGATGACTGCCGAAGAAGCAAAGACTTACGGTATGGTAGACGAAATTCTGCTTGGTAAGACTCAGGCTAGCTAATGAGCGAAGAAAAAGACAATCTACAGTGCTCCTTCTGCGGAAGAAGTAAAGCTGAGACAGAAATGATGATCGCTGGTGTGGATGCCCATATTTGTGACCGTTGTGTGGATCAAGCTGGAGGTATTTTACATGCTGAGTTATCTGACAAGCCACAAACGAATCCCTTAGAGGTAGCTGCGAAGCTGGAGTTTGATTTCACACCGTCTCAAATCAAGGCGCACTTAGACGAATACATTATTGGTCAAGAGCCAGCGAAGCGTACGCTTGCTGTGGCAGTGTATAATCACTATAAGAGAATTGGTTTAGTACCGTTAAAAGATGCTCCTGAGGTTGACAAGTCCAACATTGTTGTGGTAGGAAATACCGGAACAGGAAAGACATTGATGGCGCGTACGATTGCGAAATTATTAAACGTTCCATTCACCATAGTAGATGCAACAGTATTGACTGAGGCAGGTTACGTTGGTGAGGATGTGGAAAGTATTTTAACTCGTTTATTGCAAGCCGCTGATTATGATTTGAATCGCGCTGAGGTTGGAATCGTATTTATTGATGAGATAGATAAAATTGCTCGCAAAGGAGATAACCCATCTATTACACGTGATGTAAGCGGTGAAGGTGTTCAGCAAGGCTTGTTGAAGCTTTTAGAGGGATCTAAGGTGAACGTACCTCCTCAAGGTGGTCGTAAGCATCCCGATCAGAAATATATTGAAGTAGATACGACGAATATTCTTTTCATTGCTGGTGGAGCTTTTATTGGTATTGAAAAGAAGATCAATTCCAGATTGAATTCATCATCTCTTGGTTATTCTAAGGAAATACGTCAGAACATTGAGGAGAGTGAAGTGCTCAGTTACATTACGCCAAGTGATTTAAAAAGCTTTGGCTTAATACCTGAATTGATTGGTCGTATGCCTATTGTTACGTTCATGTCTCCGTTGGATCGTGAAGCATTGAAAGCCATATTGACTATCCCGAAAAACGCATTAATTAAACAATACCAGCACTTGTTCCATATGGATGAGATCGCATTAACGTTCGAGGAAGAAGTATATGACTACATTGTCGGAGTGGCATTGGAATACAAGCTTGGTGCACGTGGTTTGCGCAGCGTATGTGAAGCTGTTCTTATTGACCACATGTTTGATGCTCCGGGGCTTGAAGCGAAGGAAATACGCATTACAAAAGCCTATGCACAAGGTCAAATTGAACGTAGTTCGTTGAGAAAGATAAATTAAGAGAAAATCCTTTTAATTGAATACCAAAAACGCGGCCCCACTAGGGCCGCGTTTTTGGTTATAATGAGAATGAAAACAGGACTATCTCATGGTGGTGTACACATTTTGTACGTCATCGTCTTCCTCGAGCTTCTCTATAAGTTTCTCAACCTCTGCAACTTGTTCTTCAGATATCTCTTTCGTAATTGTTGGAATATATTCGAATCCCGACTCTAAGATTTCATGTTCTAATTCTTCTAGTCCCCGGGAGATATTCCCGAATTCAGAGAATTGGCCGTATACCATAATGATGTTTAAGGTTTCTCCATCTTTTTCTTCGGTGTCCGCAAAGACATCTTCAATACCAAAATCTATCAGGGCAAACTCAAGTTCTTCTATATCTATTCCGTCAGCAGAAATCTTACAATTACACTTGTGCTCAAACATAAATTCAACAGAGCCCTGTGTTCCGAATGAACCATTGAGCTTATTGAAGTAGGAGCGGACATTAGCTACAGTACGGATGTTATTGTCTGTCGCTGTCTCTACTAAAACCGCAATTCCATGTGGTGCATAGCCTTCATATACAATAGTTTTGTAGTCTGCCTGGTCCTTTGAAGTTGCTTTTTTAATGGCGCGTTCAACATTCTCCTTAGGCATGTTTGCCGCCTTTGCATTTTGGTAAAGTAACCGCAATCGGTAATTAGAATCAGGGTTGTCACCACCTTCTTTAACCGCCATGATAACGTCCTTAGTAATGCGCGAGAACGTTTTGGCCATTCCTGCCCAACGTTTAAACTTGCGTTCTTTTCTAAATTCAAATGCGCGTCCCATAGAGTATAAGTTGTGTGTCCAATTTCTTTTACCGGTTTCCCAAAAATAGCGACAATCATCGAGCTTTCTTAGTCTTCTTTGCTTTCTTCAGTTTGATTTCTTGCTCAAGCTCCCATTTGTTAATCTCGCTCTTACGACCAATTTTTCTGGTGATATAGTCTTTCTTTAAATCCCATCCCCTTGCTGGACTGTATTCTCGGCCGTAAAAAATGATCTGAAGATGCAGCTTGTTCCATAGGTCGCGCTCAAAAAGCCTTTTAGCATCTCTCTCTGTTTGTTCCACACTACGTCCATTTGAGAAGCCCCAGCGGTACATTAAGCGTTGTATATGGGTATCTACCGGAAATGCTGGAACACCAAAAGCCTGGCTCATAACAACACTGGCCGTTTTGTGTCCCACGCTGGGCATGTTTTCCAGATCTTCAAAAGTTGCTGGCACCAAACCCCCAAACTTTGTGACAATGGTATTGCTAAACGAATGAATACCATTACTCTTCATAGGTACTAACCCACATGGCCTTATGATATCCGCTATTTCCTCGACACTCAGCTTTGCCATGTCGAAGGGGTTATCAGCAACTGCGAAGAGCTTAGGGGTAATCTTATTGACTCGTACATCCGTGCATTGCGCGGATAATACTACGGCAACCAGCAGTGTAAAAGGATCTTTATGATCTAAAGGCACCAGTGTTTCAGGGTACAATCGCTCTAGCTCGTTAATGGTGTATTGCACTTTTTCAGCCTTGGTCATGCGGATAATTATTTACGGTTGAAGGATACATCTTGAAGTAAACAAAGCTAACTTGGACTTGTTGACAAATAAAACTAATTCACAATGGCATTAAAAATCGGACAAGAAGCACCTTCCTGGAAAGGTATAAATCAGCACGGAGAAAGCATTTCTTCTGAAGGCCTGATGGGTAAAAAAACAATCTTATTTTTTTACCCAAAAGCAAGTACCCCAGGGTGTACAGTAGAGGCTTGTAATTTTCGTGATCACTATGAGGATTTGGTAGATAAAGGATTTGAAGTGGTAGGCGTTAGCGCCGACTCAGTAAAGCGTCAATTGAATTTCTCCGCGAAACAAAAATTGAATTTTAGTTTAATCGCAGATGAAGAAAAATCCATTATATCCGCGTTCGAAGCATGGGGCAATAAAAAGTTTATGGGAAAGGAATACGATGGCATTTTCCGCCATACTTATGTCATTGACGAACAAGGTAAAATAGAGCATGTTTTGGAAAAAGTAAAGACCAAAGAGGCAACGGAACAGATCCTGTTGCTCTATTAAAACTCATTTTTTTGTGTAATTTATTAGAAAGGGCTTTGCTATTTCAATCAAAGTTCTACATTTGTATAAATCTAATATTATTAGCATTCTAAGATTATGAGCGCAGACAACGAAGCCAAATTAAAGGCACTCAAACTCACTATGGACCGTATGGACAAAGCCTACGGCAAGGGAACAGTGATGAAAATGGGCGATGCCCCTGTAGTTGAAGTAGATTCTATTCCTACAGGATCATTGACTTTAGATGTTGCCTTAGGTGTGGGCGGCTATCCTACTGGTCGTGTTATTGAGATATACGGACCGGAGAGTTCAGGTAAAACCACATTGACATTGCATGCTATTGCAGAATGTCAACGTAAAGGAGGAATAGCTGCATTTATAGATGCAGAACATGCTTTTGACAGATCCTACGCTGAAAAGCTTGGGATTAATACAGACGATCTGATCATATCTCAACCTGATAATGGTGAGCAGGCTCTGGAAATTGCCGACAACTTAGTTCGTTCAGGAGCTGTTGACATACTCATCATAGATTCTGTAGCGGCTCTTACTCCAAAAGCCGAGATTGAAGGTGAAATGGGTGATTCTAGAATGGGCTTACAAGCAAGGTTGATGTCTCAAGCGCTTCGTAAGCTTACGGGGACCATTTCGAAAACCAATTGTTGTGTCATATTTATCAATCAGCTTCGCGAGAAAATCGGCGTTATGTTTGGTAACCCTGAGACTACTACCGGGGGAAATGCTTTAAAGTTTTACGCTTCAGTTCGTGTTGATATTCGTCGCTCCACTCAGATTAAGGACGGTGACAGGGTCATGGGTAACAGAACTAGAGTGAAGGTGGTAAAGAATAAAGTAGCCCCTCCATTCCGTACGGCAGAGTTTGACATTATGTATGGTCTTGGGATTTCCAAGGCAGGTGAGCTTATTGACTTAGGTGTGGAACATGATATTTTAACCAAAAGTGGCTCTTGGTTTAGTTACGGTGAAACGAGACTAGGTCAAGGTCGAGATACGGTGAAACAACTCTTTATAGATAACCCTGAATTGGCAGAAGAGGTAGAACTGAAAATAAGAGCTGTTATAGACGCGGCAGAATAAGCCTCTTCCTACATTTCTTTATGATAAACTTAAGGCGCTGTTATTCAGCGCCTTTTTGTTAATAGTCTGTTAAGAAAATCCATAAATGCTTAACATTCAGTTGACGTTACTGTGGTTTGGTACTTGTACTTTAGAACTGTATTTAACCATAAGTTATATCTAAAATGAAAAAAGCTTTACTCATTCTAAGTGCATTTTTTGCGGTAATATCCGTAAATGCTCAGGAGTCAGCAGCAGATTCGCTCTTTAACATGTTGGACGAAATTGTTGTGACTTCAGCTGTAATTGATATTGCTGTTGCGCGTCAAACGCCGGTAGCCGTATCTACGATCTCTCCTTCAGAGATTTCGCTGAAAGTAGGAAATCAAGAATTTCCTGAAATTATGAATACCACTCCAGGTGTTTACGCTACCAAGCAAGGTGGGGGTTATGGTGATTCAAGGATCTCTTTAAGAGGTTTTGATCAAACGAACACTTCGTTCTTGATTAACGGTCAGCCTGTAAACGACATGGAGAACGGAAGATTGTATTGGTCAAACTGGCAAGGTTTAACTGATGTAGCTTCTGGTATCCAGATACAAAGAGGTCTTGGTGCTTCTAAATTAGCAGTCCCCTCTGTAGGTGGTACGGTAAGTATCTTCACTAGAGCAGCTGACAAGAAAGAAGGCGGTGCGCTAACGCAGAGTGCAGGTAACGATGGTTATTTCAAAACTTCTGCGGTATACAATACTGGTAAGAATGACAAGGGTTGGGCTTCATCTTTTCTGTTAAGTAGATGGATGGGTAATGGCTATATCAATAATACGCAAGGTGAAGGTTTTAACTATTTCGCTGCTGTAGGTTATGCTCCAGAAGGTTCTAATCATAGCTTAAACTTTACTTTTTTAGGCGCTGGTCAATGGCACCACCAAAGAGATGTTTTTGTATCTATACGTGATTATCAAAATTTTTCAGGAGATAAAGGTTACCTCTTAGGTACGACAATAACAGATGAAAGAGAAGATGTAACGGGCTTTAAAGGTGAAGGTGGTGCGATCAACCGCAGATGGAATAGTAATGGTGGAACCAGAACTAATGCTGATGGTAATATCGAAGAGTACTCCATGCGTAGAAATTTCTACAATAAGCCACTAGCTACTATTAACTGGGATTGGGAAATTTCAGATAACCTTAAGTTAGTTTCATCTTTCTACGGTTCTGCGGGACGTGGTGGTGGTACAGGACCTCGTGGTAAAAATTACTACAGTAGTGGCTTAGACATCCTGCCTTTTAGAAAGGATTTGACGGAGCACTACCTTGAAGATGGTAAAGGTTCTAGAAATGCAGACGGTACTATTGATTTCGATGCAATTATTGCAGCAAATCAATCAAGTACGGATGGCTATACTGGTGATGTTGCAGGGTTCGAGGGTCAAATGATAGGATCTAATGGCTTTAGAGATAGCAACGTTAATAGAGCTGTTTTAATACGTCGTGCTTCTATGAATTCTCATGACTGGATTGGCGCTATCTCTAACTTAGAAGGACAGTTCGGTGATTTCAGAACTTCCATAGGAGTTGATTTGAGAAGCTATAAAGGCTACCATTACCGCGCATTGAATGATTTAATGGGATTAGATGGATACTATTCTGAAGGTAACGAGAATTTACCAGGGCAGATTGTGAGCACCACTATTGATGCATCACCTTTTGGGAGTACTGGCCTAGATGGCCCTAAGATTGATTATTTCAATATTGGTAACGTAGGTTGGGCTGGACTTAACGGTTTGGTGGAATACAATTCTGACAATGTCTATAACGTAGTACTGCAGGCAGGCTTGTCTAACCAGTCTTTCCAACGTGAGGATGAGTTCAATAACGTTGATAATCCAATGTCAGAAACGGCTAACTTGCTCGGTGGTTACTTAAAAGGTGGTGCAAACTACAACGCTACAGATGCCTCTAACTTCTTTATGAATGCAGGTTTCATTTCTCGTCAACCTCAGTTTGGTGCAGTATTCCCTAGTTATGCAAATAACATTGAAGAAGATCTAGAGAACGAGGAAATCACATCTGTTGAATTCGGTTACGGATACACGTCTAACAACCTACGCATTAACGTAAATGCATATTCTACTTCATGGGGTAATCGTTTCCAAACGGTTTCTCTAAGCAATGCTAATGGTGTTGATGGTACTGCTCAGTTCAGAAACATTGACGTTCAGCATAATGGTATCGAG
>OJIK01000015.1_pt1 | contig 69228 bp, 65 predicted proteins | sample 1595571 | NCBI WGS metagenome assembly OJIK01 (sample SAMN05416791, study PRJEB24817) | seawater metagenome | isolation source: Sea water | place: Canada:Atlantic | collected 2013-11 | reverse complement strand
GCCTCGGTCTCGTGGGCTCGGAGATGTGTATAAGAGACAGGACTAACCGCGTACCCGCGTCCGTCTTCGGTGACCACTCCGATTCTTCGATCTCTTTGATGCTGAAGCAAACAATACCCTCCTCCGTAACAATTTCAGCAAATGCTAGCTCAGCCATACGGCATCCGTGGTATCTAGCTAAGACTGCCCATGCTCTGTCTTCATCACTACTGAGATTGGGCAGAATGTTCAGCAACTCGCTATCCAGCATCTGCTTTACAGGCCTCGCGTCCGGCATTCCCATCTGGTGATCTTCAAAGGGGTTCAGTCTCTCCTTGCAGTGACCTCGTTTAAGTGCCGTTGTAAATAACTTAGCTAGTCTATTTGTGTGGTCGACTCTCGTTGCGTGTGCTGTCTTGGCTTTGAGGCCGTCAATCCAGAGCGCCACCTCTGGGGCTTGGATGGTATCAAGCGCAACGTCAGATTTGTCATCCAGATACAGGGCCACCGCTCGGTCATAGGCGGCTAAGGTTTTCTCTTGAATTTCGCCACGTCTGAGCTTACGGAAGTCTCCGAGCGCATCCCTCAGTGTGTATTTGTATTTGGCTGGGATTGGTTGCCCTGTGGCATCTGCGAGAGAGGTGGCGATAGCGGCTAGTGTCTCTGCTGTGAGGGTCTTAGGATCGATGATTCCCTGCTGTAGCCCATCCAGTATCGAAGGGTCAATCACTGGCGCTTGGAGTCCCCCAAAGGTTAGGGCCGTCCGGCTTATCTATAGGCTGTTGATGTACTAGCGCCAGTTGCTCGAGGTAGTGCTGTCTTGGCGGTACAAAGTCCACAATGCCCACACCCCCATTTGCAATCCAATCATCAACAATTTTCTTCCTAGCTAAGGCTATGGATGGATCGTGAGTCTTCAGCGAAATCTGTAGGACCTTTTCTGGGTCGTTACCGTTGGAGGCAAATCGCTCCTTCAGATGCTGAGGAATCCGTGAGCGATAGCTGTACGTTTTGCCCCTAAGGGATAGTTTAGATATCTTCATTGAAATAGACATTGTGTGCAATTTGTGTGCAGTCTATCTTGGGGATAATGCCTATGTCTAGTGGCCTACAGGTCTGCGGGCGTTACTGGTGCCCAGGAGAGGACTTGAACCTCCACGACCTTGCGATCACTAGCACCTGAAGCTAGCGTGTCTACCAATTCCACCACCTGGGCATATTCTTAGATGGGTGCGGTCTTGAATTGACCGGAGCGCAACTCTAACGAGAGCTATGGAAGCTGTCAACACAGGGATAAAAGGGTACAGACTAATTCATTTGCTCGGAACAAAGAGGCTCGATATAAAAAAGGTGATGGCGCATGGCGAGGAGTTGATTGTTAGCCTTAGAGCGATTTCAACCCCTGCGGGGCGCCCTGTAAGGCGGGCGTCCAAAATGCTACGCATTAGTGAGCCTGTCAACACCCTGGGCTCCCCTGTCCCTAGTGACTGTTGTCACATACTTTGTAGATTGCTGGGTGTATAATGCCGCCTTCTTAATTCTAGTATTCTTCCTTAATGTCTAAAACTCCAAAATCTAAAGATCCCCACGCGCAGCGTGAGGCTGAAAATTACACTAATCCCATTCCCAGCCGGGAATTTATTCTTCAACTGTTAGAACAGATCGGTGAGCCAATCGGACATCTGGCGCTGTGTGAGCAGATGAAATTAACCTCCGAGGAGCAGATCGAGGCGCTACGTCGGCGACTCATCGCGATGAGTCGTGATGGTCAGATCATCAGCAATCGTCGGGGCCTATTCGGCTTGGCTGCGCATATGGACCTGCTCAAGGGTCGCATACAGGGTAACAAAGACGGCTATGGCTTCTTCATTCCTGAAGACGGTTCCGGGGATATGTTCCTTGGTACGCGGGAGATGGAGAAGCTATTCGATGGCGATGAGGTGCTTGCGCGGCATTCTGGTTTTGATAACCGTGGCCGGCGCGAAGGCATGATAGTCGAGATACTTAAGCGCCGCTTCGAGCAGATAGTAGGTCGCTACTATCGTGAAGATGGATTCGGCATTCTGGTTCCTGATAGCAAGCGAGTGAGCCATGAGATTCTGATTCCAGATCAGAACGCGGGCAGTGCAAAAGATGGTCAGTTCGTCGTTGCAGAAATTACCGAATATCCTAGCAAGCGACGCAAGGCTGTCGCGAAAATTGTCGAGGTTCTCGGCGACAGCACGACTCCCGGTCTAGAAATAGAAGTAGCTGTGCGCAGTCACGATATTCCCCATGTCTGGCCTTCCGCCGTAGAGAAAGAAACCTATCGCTTTTCGGAAGAGGTCGGCGAAGCTGATCTTCAGGGACGCGCCGATTTGCGCGACATCCCATTCGTTACCATCGATGGCGAAGACGCGAAAGATTTCGATGATGCGGTATTTGCTCGTCAGCATAAAGAGGGCGGCTGGACACTCTTCGTTGCGATCGCCGATGTTTCACACTACGTGAAGATCGGCAGCGCGCTAGATGATGAAGCTATTACGCGAGCGACCTCTGTCTATTTCCCAGGTCACGTGATTCCCATGTTGCCCGAAAAACTTTCCAATGGCCTCTGCTCATTGAAGCCCAAAGTCGACAGACTGACGATGGTGTGCGAGATGGAGATCTCGGCAAGTGGTGAGATGACTGACTACAGTTTTTATGAAGCAGTTATCCATTCTCATGGGCGTATGACCTACAACGAAGTTTCCGATATCGTGGAACTTGCCGAGAACGATGCTCAGAAGAGCATACAGGCAACTATTAAGAAGCGTCATGAGTCCCTCATTGAGCACTTTGAGAATCTGTATTCTCTTTTCCATGCGCTAAGAGCCGTAAGAGATAGTGGCGGCGCTATGGATTTCGACACGACGGAAACGCGCATCGTATTCGGTGAAGATAGGAAGATACGAGAGATCGTCCCGGTGTTTCGCAACGACGCGCATCGCTTGATCGAAGAATGCATGCTGTGCGCGAACGTCGCTGCGGCACGCCTTTTGGAAAACTCTAAGCTGCCCGCTCTGTACCGTGTGCATGAAGGCCCGAATCCGGCGAAGCTAGATAATTTGCGCATGTTCCTCAAGGAGCTGGATCTGCATCTACCAGGTGGAGACAAGCCAGAGCCCGCGGACTATCAGTATGTACTGAAGCAGATGGCGGGTCGCCCCGATCGTATTTTATTGCAGACGATGCTGATTCGTTCCTTGATGCAGGCGGTCTATTCGCCTGATAATTTAGGGCATTTCGGTTTGGGCTATGATGCCTATGCGCACTTCACTTCGCCCATTCGTCGTTACCCAGACTTGTTGGTGCATCGTGCCATCCGTTACCTAGTTCGTAACAAGCCCGGCGCTCATGTTAAGAAGCAGCCCGGAGCGGCTGATCTTGCGAAGAAAGCAATTTACCCATTCGACTTAAAACAGATGGTCGAGTTGGGCGTGATCTGTTCTACTTCTGAGCGTCGCGCTGATGCCGCGAGCTATAGCGTCATCGATGCGCTGAAATGCGAATACATGCAGGACCGGGTGGGAGACGAGTTCATTGGCACTGTTACCTCGGTGACGAGTTTTGGTTTGTTTGTAGAGCTAAATGAAATTTACGTCGAAGGCTTGGTGCATATTAGCGAGCTTAGCAACGACTACTACCACTTCGACCCAGTGCATCATAGTCTGAGTGGTGAGCGCAGCCAGAAGACCTATCGTCTGGGTGACAGCGTTGAAGTCAAAGTTGTGCGCGTTGATTTAGATGAAAAGAAGATCGACCTGCAGATGGTTGGCCTGAAGCAGTCGGCTAAAAAATTCGGCAAGTCGAAAGCCAAAAAACCGGACTCTAAAAAGCCGCAATCGAAGAAAGAAAATCACGCCAAGAAGAAAACAGATTCTTCGAAGAAGCCGAAGCCCTCTAAGAAATTGAAGCACAAGAAGCGCCAAGCAAATGTGGAGTCTAAATCTGGTAAGGGAGCGTCTACTGCGACAAAGACTCCTGGAAAGAAGACCAGTGCTGAATCTGGAAAGCCTAAAAAGAAACCTTCGTCTAGTCGCAGAAAGAAACCGAGCGCGAAGCCTAAAGCGTAGCTGCTAGCTTAGTCGAAAGTGTAAACTCGGTCTTAACAAAAATAACGACGATCACCATGAAGAACGAAAAAGACAATCAGGCAAAAGTAATCGGCATACATGCGGTTTCCGAACTACTCGTTCAGCGACCCGAATCTGTAAGCCGCCTACTAATCCAGGTTGGCAGAAACGACAAGCGCATCAATGAGCTTCGCCAGCTAGCGGCTGGCGGGAATGTAACGGTAGAAGAGCTCAGCAAGAAAGCCTTCGAGAGAGAATTTGAGGGAGTGCATCAGGGTGTCGCCGCCATCGCGGAATTCGAAAACAGCACTCTGTCGGAAAATAGCCTGTTCGAGTTGCTGAAGGGTCTAGACCATCCACCTTTATTACTGATACTGGATGGTGTTACCGATCCTCATAACCTAGGGGCCTGCATACGCAGCGCAGACGCGGCAGGCGTCGATGCCGTGATTATTCCCAAAGATAACTCCGCAAGCCTGAACGCTACAGTACGCAAGGTGGCCTGCGGGGCTGCTGAAACGGTCAATCTCGCCACGGTGACGAACCTAGCTCGTTGTCTGGACAAGCTGAAGGAAGAGGGCATTTGGCTCGTAGGAGCCGCCGATCAGGCTGACAGCTCCGTCTATGATCAGGATTTCAGCGGTGCGATAGCGTTGATCATGGGCTCGGAGGGCAGTGGCCTACGCCGTCTAACGCGCAAGAGTTGCGACTTTCTGATATCTATCCCTATGGCGGGCGCGCTAAGCAGTCTAAATGTATCAGTGGCGACGGGAGTCTGTCTGTATGAGGCCCGTAGGCAGCGAATTAGCAGTAATAGTTAAATATGAGTTAAGTAATAAATAGGCAATAGTCATCCGGCGCGCAATCAAATAGCAATAAACGGCCTATTAACCGTGATTTAGCCCCTCTAAGTAAGAGTAAAGCTTGCATCCCCCACTCAGAATCCCTAGAATTCCCCCTCGTTTTTATCTGCGGGACTAGTTTCCGTAGCTACATAACTCCTTGTCTTACCGCGCACATCAGTGCTGAGGAAGGCATTAACCCAGAAGGAGTCTCTATGAGACACTATGAAATTGTATTCTTGGTGCATCCCGACCAGTCCGAACAGGTCTCAGGGATGATCGAGCGCTATACTCAGTTGATGGCCGATAGCGGTGGACAGATTCACCGATTGGAAGACTGGGGCAGACGCCAACTCGCCTACCCAATAAATAAGATTCACAAAGCACACTACGTACTCATGAACATTGAGTGTAACGGTGAAGCTTTGGAAGAACTTACTACTCTATTTCGCTTTAATGACGCGGTTATTCGTAACCTTGTTATTAAGACAAAGGCGCCTGTAACGGAAGAAACTTTTATTCTGAAGGGCGAGCGCGAAGGTAAAGAGCGCAAGCAACGTGCCGAGCAGAAGCGCAAGATGGAAGATGACGCCGCCGCCGCATCGGCAGCGAAAGCCGCCGCAGCAAAAGCAGCTGAAGAAGCTGCCGCTCCTGCTGAAGAGGCTCCTGTTGTTGAAGAAGCACCAGCTGAAGAAGCGGCTGCACCTGAAGCTGATGCAGAGAAGCAGGACTAAGTTACTGCAACTTCCAAACCCTTTCCTAGAAAGAATAGAGATAGATAGACAGGATAAAAATTATGGCTCGTTATTTTAGACGACGTAAATTCTGCAAATTCACAGCAGAAGGCACAGTACAAATAGATTACAAAGATCTTGAAACTTTGAAAGCGTATGTTTCTGAGACGGGCAAGATTGTCCCTAGCAGAATCACAGGCACAAAGGCTCGCTATCAGCGTCAGCTTTCAACAGCAATTAAGCGTGCGCGCTACTTGGCGTTGATTCCTTACACGGATAGTCATCAGGTTTAAAAGGTTATAAGTATGCGCGGCCTTGCTGAATTCGTAATGAAGGGACGCAAGCAAGCCATAATGGCGGTGCTGCTGTTAGGCCTAATACCGATTTTAAATTTTTTAAGCCCGGTAGTAGTTGGCTTAGTCGTATTACGCAAAGGTTTGACCGAGGCCACGCAAGTTTTAGTTTGGGCCATTTTACCGATTGGTGGGTGGGCCGTAGCAGGCGATCCAGTTCCCTTGATTATGTTGTTGGGAATTACCGGATTGGCAGGGCTTCTGCGAGCTACAGAGTCTTGGGAATTTACCTTGTTAGGTGCAATTGCCATTGGCATTTGCGTAGAGGTTTATTTGCGGTTGCAGCCGGCAGTGTTGGATTTTGCTTTTATGCAGATGCGGCCCTACTTCGATGCAAACGGCATACAAGGCGAGCAACTGGATGCGCTGAGAAATGTTCTGACCAGCTTTATGGGCGCGGTCTATATGTTTCTCTCCATAGTCCTACTAATGCTGTCTCGCTGGATGCAGGCTGCAGTGTTCAATCCCGGTGGATTTCAAAAAGAATTCCATGGACTGCGGGTAGAACAAAAAGTAGCGCTGATCCTAGTCGGCTCAATGATGCTGGCAAATTTTGGAATACTCATCCCGCAAGCTTGGATGCTGTATTTGGTTTTACCGCTGATGTTCTCAGGGCTTGCCCTAATACATGCGGTGGTGGCGGCGAAGAAGTTATCGAGCCTCTGGTTAGCTGTGCTGTACGCACTAATCGTGTTGCCATTAATAGCGAATTTGATCGTGCTGCTTGCACTTTTAGATAGCTGGTACGATTTTAGAACGCGCCTGCAGAAGCCGGCGTAAACGGAATAAAGTACTGGCAATCATTGCCAGAAAAGATTTAGAGATGAGGAAGAACCAATGAACGTTATCCTGCTTGAGAAAATGGCAAACCTAGGTGAAATCGGCGATACCGCTACAGTGAAATCTGGATTTGCGCGCAATTTTCTGTTCCCTAAGGGAAAAGCTATACCTGCGTCAAAGCAGAACCTAGCTGATTTTGAAGGTCGTAGAGCTGAGCTAATGGCTGCTCACGATTCGAACGTGGCCGCCGCGCAGAAGCGCCAGGCTGTCGTTGCTGATACCTCGCTTAGCATGCAGGTTAACGCGAGTGATGAAGGCAAACTATTCGGCTCTGTTGGTACTCAGAATATTGCGGATGCTTTGAACGCGCAATGCGGGTCCGATATCGTTAAGGCAGAGGTATTGCTGCCAAATGGTGTTATTCGCGAGCTAGGCAGCTTTGCGGTCGTATTGGATCTTGGCTACGCAGTGACAGCGACTATCAACCTTGCAGTGCAGGGGCTTGATGCCGCTGCAGGCGTCAGCGCAGACGGAAGCATGATCGAAGAGATCGAACAGGCCGAAGCCGCTGAAGCAGATGCAGTTGAGCAAGCCGAAGAAGAGACAAAGGAAGACTAAGACCGGGTCATCATGGGCTGATTCTAGGCCTCGACCAATTAGTTTTCATAAAACATCATCTGTTAGCTCAGATGGTGTTTTTTTTCGGCCAAATTCCAGTATTATCAAACGTACAAATAGCAGAACAAGTAGAAGCAAAAGATGTCATTCGATAGCCCCAATAGTCCACAGAATCTTGCAATTAGTAATGTAGCGGCATTGAAAGTGCCTCCTCATTCGGTTGATGCGGAACAGGCAGTATTGGGTGGTCTGATGCTGGATAACACGGAATGGGACAATTTGGCAGATGTGCTTCTTCCCGAGGATTTTTATCGTCCTGAGCATCAGATCATCTTCCGAGTAATGTCACAGCAGAGCGAAGACAGAAGTCCTATCGATGTCGTGACATTGATGGGATCCCTTAATAGCCTGAATGAATTAGAAAGTGCTGGCGGCATTGAGTACCTTAGCGAGTTGACAGACAATGCTAGAGGCACGGCAAATATCCATGCCTACGCCGAGATCATCCGTGAGCGGGCAATCCTGCGCCGCCTGATCAGTGTCGCCAATGGTATTGCCAACAGTGGCTACAACACCGGTGGAAAGAAGGCCGCGGTCGTCTTGGACGAGGCTGAGCAAGAAGTCTTTAGCATTGCGGATGAGCGGCCGCAGGATCAAGGCCCTGTCCCGATCAATCCTTTGCTCAGCAAGGCCGTGGATAGAATCGATGAACTTGCGGGCTTAGATGGCAGCCTCACGGGACTGTCCACTGGCTTTACCGATCTTGATGAGATGACCTCCGGCTGGCAGAAATCGGATTTGGTTATCGTCGCCGGAAGACCCTCGATGGGTAAGACGGCATTTGCCATGAATCTGGTTGAGAATGCAGTGATGAGTACTGATGAGCCAGTACTGGTCTTCAGCCTCGAGATGCCGGCACAGAGCCTGATCTTTCGTATGCTCTCTTCTATAGGCAAGCTTGATCAGACGAAACTGCGTACCGGAAAATTAACTGAAGAAGACTGGCCGGGCTTTAATAATGCCGTGGCGAAACTTAAAGACCGACCCCTTTTCATCGACGACAGTGCTGCGTTGAGCCCGATGGAGATGCGCGCGCGAGCACGTAGAATCGTGCGTGAGCATGGCAGCCTAGGTATGGTTGTAGTGGACTATTTACAGCTAATGCAAATCAAAGGCTTCGGTGATAATCGCGTCGGCGAGATCTCTGAGATATCACGATCATTGAAGTTGTTGGCGCGCGAGTTCGAGTGTCCAGTTATAGCGTTGTCGCAGCTCAATCGTAGCCTCGAACAACGACCAAACAAACGGCCAGTAATGTCGGACTTGCGTGAATCGGGTGCGATCGAGCAGGACGCGGATATTATCTCCTTCATCTATCGAGACGAAGTCTACAACGAGGACTCGCCGGACAAGGGAGTAGCCGAGGTGATTATCGGTAAGCACCGTAACGGCCCCATCGGCACGGTAAGACTGAGCTTCGTTGGTAAGTACACTCGCTTCGAGAATCATGCACAACCGAGGTACGACGACAGCTACACCCATGGATAGCCACGCCGCCACTTATCCGGATCGATCATGATTGACTCCTCACCTAGAGCTTGGGCTACGATAGACCTACGTGCGCTCAAGAAAAACCTCTCGCAAGTAAATGCTCATTGTCCTGAATCACAAGTCGTTCCTGTGATAAAGGCGAACGCGTACGGCCATGGCGTCGAAAAAGTGGCATTGGCACTGAATGCGATGCACAGGGAATTTGCAGCCCTTGCTGTGGCCTCTATGGAAGAAGCCATGGAGCTGCGTACCCTCGGTATCAGTACTCCAATCCTCCTACTTTCTGGATTTCGCAACAAAGCGGAAATGGATCTCTGCCTCAATCACAAGATTGAGCCGATGATTCATTCGATGTACCAGTTTGAGGAAATCGATAAATATCTGCAGACTGAAATCCTTTCAGGGGTTGGCAGAGTTTGGGTGAAGTTCAATAGCGGTATGAATCGACTCGGCTTCGACAAAGAACAGGCCTTGCGAGTCTATGGCGACTTGCATAGGCACCCTGATACAGAGGTCGTACTCATGTCTCATCTCGCCAGCGCCGACGATCCCGAGAGTAAATCCGCGGTGGAACTCACACAAAGGCAGATAGCGGAGTTCGACTCGCTTAAACAGCAGATCGCAAGCTCGACTCAGGGGCCGGTGCAGGCAAGCCTCGCCGCTTCGGCCGGCATATTGTCACTTCCCCAAACGCATCATCAATTCGTGCGGCCCGGGTTTATGTTGTATGGCGGATCGCCTTTTACTAATCGTACTGCGCAGGAAATTGGGCTGCTGCCTGTTATGACGCTTTGCGCGAAGATCTTCGCCATCAACACAGTCGAGGCCGGGGGCACGATAGGCTATGGCGCGACTCATCGTTGTAAGCAAGACACACGAGTGGGAATTGTCTCTATAGGTTACGCTGATGGTTATCCGCGCTCGGCGAAGAATGGTACGCCAGTTCTTGTAAAAACCAAAGACGGGGCACAACGCACCGCCCTACTAGGCCGAGTGTCTATGGACACGATAGCGATCGACCTGACAGGGCTCGATACGGTACAGCTAGACGATGAAGTAGTGCTTTGGGGAGACGGGCTTCCGGCTGATGAGGTAGCCCAGCACGCCGATACAATCTCTTATGAATTATTCTGCAAAGTCACTAAACGAGTTGAATTTGTCTATACTGAGGAACGACTGTGATGCGTTTTCCTTCGTCCAGTTAGTAACAAAACAAACTACAAAAAATTGAATACAGAGTATGTCTAAAAACAAAATCGCATTCGTCTGCACAGACTGTGGCACTGAACATGGTCAATGGCAGGGACAGTGTGCCTCCTGTAAGGCATGGAATACGCTATCGCAAATTAACCTAGGCAATAGCAGTAGTACCTCGCCGGCAACCAAGGCCGACTTCCGCAAACAGGGTTATTCCGGCGCTAAATCTAATGTACAAAATCTTTCCGACATAGACCTAGAGGCCCTCCCGCGTTTTAGCAGCAGCATCAGTGAGATGGATCGCGTTCTTGGTGGCGGTCTCGTGCCGGGGTCGGCGATTCTAATTGGCGGCAATCCGGGCGCTGGCAAGAGTACGCTCTTACTACAAATAATGTGCCTGTTAGCAAATACTGGAAAGCCAGCCCTGTATGTCACTGGAGAGGAATCTTTGCAGCAGGTTGGCATGCGAGCGAAGCGTTTGAATTTGCCTGAGAAGAATTTAAAGATGTTGGCCGAGACCAATGTTGAGCAGATCTGCAAAGCGGCGCAGGAGCATCAGCCACAGCTGTTGGTTGTGGACTCGATTCAGGTTATGCATAGCGGCGATGTAGCGTCGGCGCCAGGCAGCGTCTCTCAAGTGCGCGAGTGCGCCGCTTACCTTATTCAGTATGCCAAGCAGACCAACACGGTTCTGTTCCTGGTTGGTCACGTGACGAAAGATGGCAATCTGGCGGGCCCCAAAGTGTTGGAGCATATGATCGATTGCTTCATCATGTTGGAGGGTGGCAACGACAGTAAGTATCGCATCCTACGTGGGCAGAAGAACCGCTTCGGTGCAGTCAACGAGCTAGGCGTGTTTGCCATGACGGAGACCGGGCTCAAAGAAGTTAAGAATCCCTCAGCGATATTTTTGGCGAGAACTGAAGAAGACACACCGGGCTCGATAGTCATGGTGTTGTGGGAGGGCACGCGCCCGCTGCTGGTTGAGATTCAAGCTCTTGTCGATGGCAGTCAATTGGGCAACCCGCGTCGTGTTGCAGTTGGTCTTGAGCAGAATCGCCTAGCAATGCTGTTAGCTGTGCTGCACCGTCATGGCGGATTGTATATGGCGGATCAGGATGTCTACGTTAACGTAGTGGGCGGGGTCAAAGTGACCGAGACAAGTGCCGATTTGGCATTGTTGCTCGCGATTGTATCCAGCTTTCAGGATAAATCCCTACCTAAGAATTTGGTCGTGTTCGGGGAGGTGGGCTTAGCGGGTGAGATTCGACCTGTGCCGGGTGGACAGGAGCGATTACAGGAGGCTGCTAAGCATGGCTTCACTAGAGCTATCGTACCAAAGGCGAATGCGCCGAAGAACAAAATCCCAGGCCTCGAGGTAATCGGCGTCAGCAAGATCACCCAGGCTCTCGAGGCGATCTAGTCGTTCTAGTAATACCCCAGTTAATCTGGAGCCCTATCGAAATCTGCTGCAATCGTGTGAGTCGCTTTCCAATAGTGGAAGGCGCACCAGATATTCACCATCAGCGTGACCGACATCGCGTAGCGTAGCGAATCAGAGCCGTAAGTTGGTTCGAAATAATCGCTCATGAAGCCAGTTAGCATCGGGCCCAGTCCTAAGCCGATTAAATTCAACATGAACAGCAAGATCGCCGATGCCATGGCGCGCATGCGAATGCCAACCAAGAAGTGAGTCGAAGCAATGCAGGGCGCTAGATACCATCCACCACAAAATACCGGCAGAAAGTAAGAGAATGCTGCGCTATACCCATTGGGCATCAGCAAAAAAGTAACCAATCCTAAAGGGATTGCCAACACCGTTGAGATGAAGGGTATCCAAATATACCAAGTCTTGTCCCCGGTCTTGTTAGCCATTCGATCTGACATCCAACCACCAAAGAAGGTGCCGGCCAAACCACCGATGCCCGCAATCAGACCGTAGTACCAACCCACATCTAGAATCGGCATGCCATGGACGCGCCCGAGAAATAGCGGCATAAAGTTGCCCATGCCATAGGTTACGAAGGCGTGTAGTGCGCAGGCAAAAGAAAGATGTCTAAACGATTTTCTATCCCAAAGGAAATGCAGTACACGCAGAAAGCCGGGTGGCGCCACGTCTTTGCGCGATTCGGCCATGCCGCGAGGTGGCTCCTTGATTACGAATCTAACGAGTAGCGCAAGAAATATTCCAGGGATGGCGACCACTACAAAAGCGACACGCCAATTGAAATATTGAACGAGATAGGCGCCGCCGATCGTGCCGACCAGAATGCCGCCGTATACTCCGAGAGAATAGATGGATAAAGCCGTAGCCCGTTGCTCCGCTGGGAAAATATCGGAGACTATTGAGTGAGCTGGAGGCGATCCGCCTGCTTCTCCAACACCGACGCCAAACCTAGCCATGAATAACTGAAAGAAATTATTTGCCGCTCCACAGAGAGCGGTCATCACGCTCCATATGGTGATGGATATGGCGATGATATTGCGTCGGTTGCTAATGTCGGCCAAACGCGCGATGGGTATGCCGAGGGTTGTGTAGATCAATGCGAAAGCGAGGCCGGATAGCATGCCGAATTGACCATCGCTAATCTGCAGGTCGTCGATGATGAACTGCGCGAGAACATTGATGACCTGCCTGTCTACGAAATTGGAGACGTAGGCGGCGGTGAGAATGCCTAACACTAGATAACGGTAATAAGGGTTCTGGTAGGCCTTGGCGGCAGCTACTTTTTCTGGCGATAAGTTGGACGCTGAATCTTCCGAGGTGTTTTCGGAGCTACTATCGGTGTTCGCAGTCATTCGCTGTCCTCAGCGTTATTATTTTTTAGGGGTCAAAAGAATCTAACCGGCACTGGGAGCCCAGTTCATGGACTGGGCTTCGATCTACAGCATGAAAACACTTATTCTGCTGCCAGTCTACGGATAAGTACCGCGCTGAGTTTTGCGCGTTCGACCAGTGAACTCACGCGGCCCTGCTCCCTATTGGAATGGGCGCCGGTGCCGGCGCTGCCTAGGGAATCCAGCGTCGGTAGCCCAACTGCCTGGGTAAGCGATCCATCGGTGCCCCCGCCGGAATCACCAATCCCTAGCTCCTGTCCTAACAGGCGGCCAATGGCGATGGTCTTGTTCAATAGATAGTCCGACTCAGGTGTGGCTATCTTTGCCGGGCGATGTAGATTGGTCCAACTTTCTGTCGTTAATTCTCCGGAATCTATTGGGTAGCTAAAGACGCTACCGAAAATTTCTTCGAACTGCGCGACTGCATCAATGCCTTGCTGTGATTCTGGATAGCGCAGGTCTATTAGTGCTTCAGCACAGGGGGCGATTGTATTGCGTGCTTCGCCGCCGCTGATCACGCCCACGTTGACGGTCACTCCGGTTTCATAGTCGGTTATGTTCTCAATTTGCACGATCTTGTAGGCTAGCTCTTTGATCGCCGACCTGCCTTGTTCGTGAGCACCGCCCGCATGAGAGGCTCTGCCGTGCACGACGAAACGCGCCTGACCCAATCCCTTTCGTTCCCGCGTAAGTCGATTGTTGCCAGAAGATTCATACACTAGGCCCCAGTCGTGCAGTAGTGCCTGTTCTTCAAGATACTTTCTCGACGAGAGTGAACCCATTTCTTCGTCGCTATTGAGTAATACGGTAATAGACTTATCACCCAACTCGCCGTTCTCGTTTAACGCCTTGAGTGCGTACAGCATCACGACCAAGCCGCCCTTCATGTCGGAAACGCCAGGTCCATACATGGTGTCACCTTCGCGACTAAATTCTTGGAACGGGCTGCCCGGCGGAAACACCGTATCCAGATGGCCCATCATTAATAGCTTTGAGCCACTGCCACTCTTGCTGGCAAGAATATGGTCGGCAACATCAACATTGTAATCGCTGCCTGGGCAACTCGGCATCTCGATGACTTCTCCGGGGAGGGTTGAGAGAGAAAAACCTAGCTGCCGCAACTCCTCGCTGAATATCGAAGCAAGTTCATTGACGCCCTGCTTGTTGAGACTTCCTGAATTGATGTTGGTGATCCGCTCGAGCATGTCGAGCATGTTTTCTTCCTGCGAATCCAGCCAAGAAGTGAGCTCACGCTCTTCAGTGTTCAGTGAGGGCTCAACAGTGTCCTGCGCATAGCCAGAAAACGTGAAAAAGAATACGGACAATAAGAGTAGATATGTTCTTCTCAGTTTTATTACATTCAACGTCTCTAAAAATTTCGAGTGCGTGGACTTGCTGCTTAATTGGTTCATTTGCGTCTTCTCATAGTGATAGCTGACTTATTCGTTCGGAGCATTTCCACCACCCTATTTACTCGATGGTCGCAGCACAGTTTGGATATGTCTTGCTCAATACCGTAGCAAATACGATAAGCAGGTAAAGTAGCACGCCGATGGACAATATCGCCATAACAGCCTGCCGCTGTCTTGCGGATTTAGTAGCAGATTGAGGCAGCGCCCCAAGCGCCGATGCCGAATAGTCCCTTTTAGACGTCGGTTGTATTTGCCTGTGACAGTGTTCATACTCTTTTGCCCATGAACTCTGACGAAAATCCTATTTTGCGAATCAAAGGCTTGAATAAATTCTATTCGGGCGGCTTTCAAGCACTCAAAGACATCAATCTCGAAATTGAGAAAGGGGAGATTGTCGCGCTACTCGGGCCGAACGGTGCTGGCAAGACAACTCTGATCTCAGTCATCTGTGGCATCGTGAATCCTAGCTCTGGCACAGTGAGCGTAGATGGCTACGACATCATTAAAGACTTTCGCAAGACTCGCTCGATCATTGGCCTAGTTCCTCAGGAGCTCACCACAGATTCCTTCGAGACTGTATTCAATACTGTCTCGTTTAGTCGCGGCTTGTTTGGTAAGCCACCGAATGCGGGGCATATCGAGAAAGTACTTCGCTCCTTGTCTTTGTGGGACAAGAAAGACGATATGATCATGACCTTGTCCGGAGGCATGAAGCGTCGTGTATTAATCGCAAAGGCGCTCTCCCATGAGCCGACGGTATTATTCCTCGACGAGCCAACAGCGGGTGTGGATGTCAATCTTAGGAAACACATGTGGGAGATCGTGCGCGAGTTAAAAGCTGAAGGCGTAACGATCATTCTAACCACGCACTATATCGAAGAGGCAGAAGAGATAGCGGACCGAGTTGGAGTAATTAACAACGGCGAGATCATTCTGATCGAAGATAAAAGCAAGTTGATGGCGAAGCTTGGCAAGAAGCAGTTGATCCTCGATCTCTGTGATCCATTGAGCGTTTTACCCGAAAGTATGGCCGACTACGAACTTGAGCTTAGCGAGAACGGGTTGCAGCTAGTTTATACCTTTACTACGACCGGAGATCGCACTGGCATCACCGCATTGATGGATGATCTTAAGTTGGCCGGCATTGCGTTTCGTGACTTGAACACGACGCAGAGTTCTCTGGAAGAAATTTTTGTTAATCTAGTTGAGGAGTCGTCATGAATATCTACGGCATTATGGCGATCTACAAATTCGAAATGGCACGCACCAAGCGTACCCTGGTACAGAGTATTGTCGCACCGGTTATCACCACATCTTTGTATTTCATCGTCTTCGGAGCGGCAATCGGCTCAAGAATCGATCAGGTAAGCGGAATTAGTTATGGCGCATTTATCGTGCCTGGGTTGATCATGCTTAACTTGCTGACTCATAGCATCTCGAATGCTTCGTTTGGTATCTACTTCCCGAAATTCGTTGGTACGGTGTATGAGATGCTTTCCGCACCAGTATCCACTCTCGAGGTGGTGTTGGGATATGTCGGTGCCGCCGCCTCCAAAGCCGTTATACTGGGCATAATCATTCTGATTACGGCGAGTTTCTTCATCGACCTGCAGATTGCTCACCCCATCCTGATGATGGTATTCATCCTGCTTACAGCAATATCATTCAGTCTATTCGGATTTATTTTGGGAATTTGGGCAGACAATTTCGAGAAGCTCTCGATAGTGCCGATGTTACTGGTGACGCCACTGGTTTTTCTTGGGGGTAGTTTCTATTCTACGGATATGCTGCCGGAGCCGTGGCAGACGATCTCTCATTTTAATCCAGTGTTGTACTTGGTGAGTGGTCTACGCTGGAGTTTTTACGAGATCTCTGAGGTCAACGTGATGTTGAGTCTGGCGAGTATTCTTATCTTTATGTTTGCGTGTCTGGGCGTGGTCTACTATCTATTTAAGACAGGTTATAAGCTTCGCAGCTGAGTACCCCTGTGAAATTGGCCTTAGTTATTGATTCGCTGTCCACCACGAAACTCCATTGCCTGCGAACTGCCGCTAGCATTGGTGTAGGTGCCACGACCATCGCGCTCACCGCGTAGCCAAGGGCCGACATAATGATCTCCATTGGCGAAAAAGTAGGTGCCTTGGCCGCTAATTCTGTCGTCTTGAAACCCCCCGCTAAAGCGATTTCCATTCACGAAATGTAGCGTGCCCTGACCATTCTTATCGTTGTTCTGCCACTGGCCCTCATAGCGTTCGCCATTTGCCCACTCTTTCTCACCGCAACCGTGCTGCTGATCATCGCGCCATTGCCCAGTGTAGCTATTGCCATTTTGCCAATCGAATGTGCCTTGGCCATTACGTTTGTCTGATTGGAATTGCCCTTCGTAGCGATTACCATTTTCCCAACGGAATGTACCCTGCAACTTTTGCCCAGCGCGCCACTGGCCCTCGAAGCTATTTCCGTTGGCGGAATAGTAGGAGCCCTGACCTTCGAAGAGATCTTCCGTCCAATTGCCCTCGTAGCGATCGCCGTTCAGGAAATAAAATGTACCGCGACCCGTCTTCTTACCGTTTAGGTAACGACCAACGAAGCGCTCTCCGTTAGCGCGACTTAGTACGCCTTGGCCATGCCGAAGCCCGTTAGCGAATTGTCCTTCATAATGATCGCCACTGGAGAAAAAATACACCCCGCGACCGTTCTTTTGGTTATCTCGAAACTGACCTTCGTAGCGATCGCCATTCACTAGCGTGAGCGTGCCTTGACCCTGGAACAAATTGTTGAGGCACTGGCCATCGTAGCGATTACCATCTGTCCAGCGATAGACGCTAGAACCGCTCTCGCAGCTCCCTCTGATCCAGCCATTCTCAGCGGCATTGGCGCCATTACTTAGTAGCAGGGTTGAGAGTAGGCTCAGAATAAATAGAATTTGTTTTTTCATTGCTGTGTGATCTTACAATTAGGAGGAGTTAGCTAATAGCATCGGCTTTAGCAGAAATAGGTTATCACGCCATCATAGCGCGACTTTGTCAGTCTTCCGACCCTATCGCATTTTTTGACGTTTTTCTTAATCCGTCTAATTCGTGGGGGAGCTGTCGACGAAGAGAATTCGCTTGGTAATCTTCCATTCGTCTGAAGATTTTTCCCAACTGATTCGATAGATGCCGGAGCTAGAGATTCGAGCGGCTGCGTCTTCTACGGTTTGATGAGTTATCAATGCCATGTTTTCTGTGACGGCATTTCGTTCAGAAAGTTCCAGAAATACAAGGTTCGAGAAATGGTGTCGGGTTTGCCGGTCGGCGAGGCGACCAGTATGGGCATTTTTCGCGTATCTGAAAATAGCGACCTTTCCCTGCAGCCTAGACCCTTCTATCAAAGCATCTTTTCGCCACCTCTCCATCACTGCGTCTTCAGTAAACAGATCTGCGAAGGATTGAGTGCTTTTGGAATCCCAACGATAGGGGTATTGAGTAAGTGCTTCGGCTATGGCTATTCTATTGCTTAGCAACCCAATCTCCTCGGCGGCCTGCGCGGGGAGGTTTAGCAGGGCGAAGAGGCATGTAGCTACAATTAGATACAGTCGTGACTTAGATCGGAACATAAGCTAGGCACTCTTTTTTAAGGAGTGCCTAGCTTAGCAGATAGCGATGCTCGATCTACTACAAGAATCAAATAGAGCGTGTAGCGATCGCAGGCTGGATTCGAGCGGCGCGAGCTGACGGGCCGAGGACCGCAATTTGTCCGATGAGGGTGAGAATTATCATACCCATAGGCGTGTAATACCAGTCCATGGTCGGCGATTCGAACAATGACGAAAGCATGATGCTGAAGCCAATCGTAAACACTGCGCCTAACGTTACTCCTAGGGCTGATATAAAGAAGTTCTCTATCATGAAGTGGCGCAGAATTTCGACCTGGGTGGCGCCCAGCGCACGGTGCGTTCCGATCTGCTTGCGCCGTCTGTTAATGCCGAATACAGCGAGACCTACGATGCCCATAGAAGTAATAAATACCAATGTCACTATGACGACTAAAAGTATAGTAGCCATCGCGGAGTCGAGCCTATAACTCTCTGCGCGCGTCTCATCAGGGCGTCCCTTTTTTTGGCGATATTAATAATAGACCGGTCTAATAATAAATCATAACGGACCGGAACAAAAGACATTGGAAGAGCCTGTAACGTTTAAAGGACCAGCTGATTTAGAGGAAAAAATTATGACTACTAAGCACAGACACGCAGCTACTCCAAGGTTTCAAGCTCTTCTTGAATTGTCATCGCAGCGATTGTCGCAACCGTTGGACATGGCTATGGCAATTTTTTTATTCCTGCTGCTGACTTGCTCGTCAGCCTATGCCGCTACCGAGTATGATCCGTTCGAAAAGGTCAACCGGGTCACCTTTGGTTTTAATGTCGCTTTGGATCACGCGGTTTTGAAGCCCTTGGCGAGTGGCTATGACAATTTTACCCCTAAGGTAGCGAAGACAGGCGTTAGAAATTTCTTTAACAACCTAGATGACGTACGTGTCGGTGTAAACGATCTTCTGCAACTGAAATTTACTCAGGCGGCAAAAGACTTTGGACGCTTTGCAGTAAATAGCACAGTGGGTGTTGCGGGTTTGTTTGACGTTGCCGGGCCAGCTTTTAATCTCCATAAGAATAGACAGGATTTCGGTAAGACTCTCGCGCACTGGGGCGTAGGTTCTGGGCCCTATCTCGTGCTGCCAATTATTGGGCCTAGCACAGCACGCGATGCGCTGGGCTTTAGCGTAGATACCGTGGCTGACCCTATTGAGTCGATCGATCATGTGTCATCTAGAAATAGTCTGCTGGCAACAAAGAGTACCGATAGGCGCGCAGATTACCTGTCATTCGATGATCTGATAATAGGAGATGCCTATCTGTTTGTAAAAGGTATTTACCTACAATCGCGCGAGTACGCCATCAATGGCAGCTATGCTGAAATAGCTTTCGATGATTTCTAGATAGACTTACTTTCACGAACAAAGTCGAGTTAGCAAATGATAAACATGGAATTCAGCAAGAGAGTTGTTGTCGATAGCAACTCCCAGGAATGGGTGGCGAGTCCGAAGCCTGATGTGTGGCGCAAGCCTCTTGCTCGCGAAGATGCAGAACAGGGGCATGCGACTAGCGTTGTGCGCTACGACCCCAGAGCGAAACTCTCTGAGCATGGCCACCCACTTGGCGAAGAAATATTAGTGCTATCTGGCACCTTTTCCGACGAGATCAGCGACTATGGTGCGGGAACTTACTTTAGAAACCCAGAGGGTTTTAGACATTCTCCTTTTAGTAACCACGGGTGTGAAATATTGATCAAGCTACATCAGTTCGCAGAGGACGACGATAGCCATGTGTGTATCGATACCGGTAAGGCGAGGTGGCTGCCAGGCCAGGGAATTCTAAAAGTGTTGCCCCTGCATCAGTTCGAAACCGAATCGATCGCCCTAGTACATTGGCCGAAGGGAGAACAATTTCATAGACATGTACATATGGGTGGCGAAGAAATTTTTGTCATCAGCGGTGAGTTCATCGATGAGCATGGGCGCTATCCCGCCGGCACTTGGATACGCGGCCCGCACATGAGCACACACACGCCCTATGTTGAAGAAGAGACCTTGCTATGGGTGAAGGTTGGCCATCTGCCTGCTTAGAATGGGTGTACAGAACTGCCTTTTCCTAGACCGACCTGGATGAAAATGGACAGTCTTCTTCTCAATTACTATTCCTGCTATTCTGGGCTAACTACTATTGAATAGAAGGTGGCACCGTGAATTATTTCTCCAGTATTAGCAGCCGTTTTTTTCAACAACTCTGCGTCTTAGTTGCACTCATTGTTCTAAGCATCAGTGCAGTAGCACAAAATTCCGCGGAGGAAGAAGAAGCAGTTGCCGGGGCAATGGGAGCGATGGATGCATTCATGCTGGGCTTTAATGCTAGAGATCCTGAAGCATGGGCCGCGTCGCTGAACTATCCTCATGTTCGATTCGCAAGTGGCAGCGTAACTGTTTGGGATAGTGCAGAAGAGTTCGCTCAAACACTTGCGTTTGAAACTCTACCGAGATCAGGATGGGATCATTCTCATTGGCTAACGCGAGATGTAGTCTTGGTTTCATCGGAGAAAGTGCACATCGCTACGGTATTTCAACGTTTCAACAGCGACAACGAAGTTCTCTTCACCTACGAGTCGTTGTATATAGTGACGAAGGTTGATGGTCATTGGGGTACACAAGCTAGATCGAGCTTGGCGCCTTAAGTTTACTCCAGCTATTTTGCATTAAGAAACCAGAGCCTTGGTTTGGCCATTGTCGTGTCGTGCTGGATAATGTCTCAAATTTAGGCGTTCCGTTACCAAGTTATAGGCTTCCCCGCCCAGTCTAGAAACTCCGCGCCGCTTTCTCTATTTAGGTTTTTCATAATTCCAACCAAGGAGCTCGCAACAAAATTCGGCGTGAACAACTTTCCTTCTGGTACATTCGCTTGAAAAGGCTTTGAGAGTTGCGTGTCTGTTGTTCCAGGATGAAACGCAATCAGCTTTACATTGGGAGCGCAGCGCTGGTATTCGATGCCAGCCGTCTTTATAAGCATATTCAGTGCCGACTTTGACGCTCGATAGGCATACCAACCACCAGATCGATTATCTTCGATACTCCCGACACGCGCACTGAATACGGCGACCGTGCAATCGTTCTTACTTCTCAGTAGCGGAGCGAGGTTGGCGAGCCAGAGCATCGGCACAATGGTATTGGCGTGGAAGAGCGTTTGGAGCTTTTCTGCGTTGATATCCTTGAGACGTTTCTCGGGTGCTATCTGTTCTGTGTGCAGCAGGCCATTGCAAATAAAAACGTGAGAAAAGTCGTTCTCTGGTGAGCGCAGATTGGCGCACACTTCTTTTATCGCTTCTTCAGAATAGTCGCAGCATACCCACCGCAGCCTGGAACCAAATTTTTCTTGCAGGTGCGAGTTTGTGCTTCTGCTTATCGCGGTAACGTGCTCGACCACGCGACCACTCAATAGTTGTTCGACAACACACTGGGCAATACTGCTATTGGCTCCTACTACGATCGCTCTTGTCATTATATTTCCTGTTTCGTGGACAATAAATTGAGCTACTTCCCTCTAGACGTCTTTTTTAAAGGAAGGAAAGACAATAATACGCCCGTTACCTCTATTCAGTTTTTTTGGATATATACCGAACCGGTAAAATTGAACAACAGTTTTTAGCCGTGGTGAACGTAAATGAACATACTGCCTGTCTTTAGTAGAGCAGGGTGATCTTGTTGGTACAGATGAGTGTAACCCTAGGTTATTAGATGAAGAGCAGGAAATAACTCCATGTCACAAACCCAAAGCAATAACATACTGATTACCGGTGCCTCGGGAATGATAGGTAGTGCGCTGGTTGAGTACCTCTCACACTGTGGCTTCGCGGACCATCAACTAAGTCGGCATTCCAGCGACGCGCTGTTCTACTTTGATGGCGCTGCCGGCCGAGTGCATATGGATCCGTCAATCCCGCTATTAGCGGTCATAAACTTGGCAGGCCCCAGTATTGCCGACAAGCGCTGGAGCGAGGGTAGGAAGCGCGAAATTCTGGATAGCAGGCAGCGATTGACACATGCTTTGGCTGCAGCGCTGGCGAAGTCAGATAACAAGCCTCGAAGCTTTCTTTCAGCATCAGCGATTGGCTTTTACGGTGAAACTGGCGAATTCGACGTCGATGAAAAAAGCCCTGTTGGCAGCAATTTTTTGGCAGAAGTAGCGCAGGCTTGAGAAGAAGCGACGGCTTCCGCTGTGGCAGCTGGCATCAATACTATTCATCTTAGATTCGGGATTGTGTTAGCCCACTCGGTGGTGTGCTTAAGAAACTACTGCGGCCCTTTACGCTGGGCTTAGGCGAGCGCGTTGGGAGTGGGCTACAGGGTATGAGTTGGATTAGCATCGCTGACGTTATGCAATTATCCACAAGCTAATTAGTAATAATCTCGAAAGTGGACCGATCAACCTCGTTGCCCAGCATCCTATTAGTAATCTAGATTTCAGCGAACATCTTGGGCAATCCCTGCATCGGCCTCACTTTATGCCGTTGCCAGGTTTCATGGTGAAGTTGCTTTTCGGCGAAATGGGGGAGGCGCTGCTACTAGGCAGCTCGCGAGTTACTTCACATAAGCTAGCCGATCTTGGCATTCAGTTGGAGTACCCGACTCTGCCTTCTGTGCTTACTGCACTTCTTAATCCATGACATCAACGCTTAGTTAGTGAGCGAGTTGCCGGCTAGCTGCAGAGTTAAAAAAGCAGGCTTATTATTCAGTGAACCAGAATTCAATCTCGCAGGTATCTTCTCGAAATTCGGCGCTGTGTTCTTTGTTAGCTGGAACGTGGTACCACTGACCAGTCGAGATAGTTGTCGTTGCGCCGTCCACAGTTAGCAGCAGTTCTCCTTTAGTAATTACGCCAACATTGTCTGTGTCGTGTCGGTGCGGTTCGATGAGGGTGCCGGCAGGGTAGGTAGCAAATAGTACGTCATAATTCTCAGCGGACAATTTCCTCGCATCGAATCGGCCGCTGAACTTTGGGAGATTACAGATTAGATCAGGGTAGTAATCAGATAAGGGCATGAAAGTTTCCGGGTTTGAATTTAAGGAATATTCAATTTTGTAAATAGAGCTAATAACTTTGAAAATTTATTTGTAGATTTATTTGAATATCTGGACTACGACCCAACACAGCAGGAATCCAAATCTCTATCAGCCTCTCTTGATTATACTTAAGAATCTGACCGAGGATAGCCGCCTTAGGGTGGTTCGTGCTTTCGCTGGACGTCCCGAGTAATCAGTGTATCGTGGCATTCATTCACGAATCTGAAATGGTGCGTTGATTTGAGCTACAAAGGTGTTTATTTTATGACAATGCTGCATTGTCGAACATCTTTATTTATTTAACGCGATCTGACGGCCATCAAGTGAATGTCCAGATCGATACCATCTCTGGAGGTAGGCGTGTCCAAACAAGTTACACGTAGAGAGTTTCTAAATTTATTGGGTGCCGCCGGCGGAACCGCGGCAGCTCTTAAAGCAGGCTCGGCACTGGGTCTGCTTCCGCATACAGCGCAGGCAGCCACCTTGGATCTGCGCGGAGCTAATCCGGCGAATCGTAAAGTTGCCATCCTAGGTGCAGGTCTGTCGGGTCTCACCGTTGCCTATGAGCTCAGCAAGGTTGGCTACGAGTGCACGATATTGGAATCCTCGCATCGACCGGGTGGCAGAATTTTTACCGTACGCCACGGTGACTTGATCGATGAAATTGGCAACCGCCAATATTGTGAATTCGACGACGAGCCGCACATGTACTTCAACGCTGGTGCGGCGCGTATTCCAAGTACTCACAGAAACCTGCTGGCCTATTGCAAAGAACTGGAGATCGATCTCGAAGTATTCATCAACGAGAACAAGACGTCCTATTTACAAGATCCAGCGTTACTTGATGGAAAGCCGATCCGCAATATCGACTACACAACTCATACGCGAGGGTTTCTGGCGGAATTATTGGCGAAGTCACTCTCTGCCGGAGAAATGGACCAGCCCTTTACCGACCCAGAAGCGGAAACTCTGATGAGCTTGATTCGCTCTTTCGGGGACCTCAACGAGGACAATCTCTATAAGGGGAGTTTACGTGCAGGCTATGCGTCTGGTGGATTCTTAGAGCACGGTGCTCAGAAAGATATCATTGCCATGAGGGACCTTTTGAAAACGCAGATGGGCCGCCAGTTCTTGAATGCTAACGAGGGCGATACTGGGCCTATGCTGTTTCAGGCCGCGGGTGGTATGGACAAGATCATCGAAGGGTTCACCAATCATGTAGGTCATCAGATTCACTATCGTTCGATGGTGAATGCTGTCGAAGTCAAAGATGACGGAATCGACATTGCTTACGATCAGGATGGCACGCGCCATTTACTGCAGGCTGATTTCTGCTTCAATTGCATACCGAGTCATATCATGACTGGTATCACCAACAATTTCCCAACTCAATATGTGGATGCGCTTAAGTATATTCGTCGCGGAACAGCGTATAAGGCTGCCTTCCAAGCAAAGGAGCGCTTCTGGGAGAAAGAAGATATCTACGGCGGTATCAGTTGGATGAATAATCCTAGTAAACAGATCTGGTATCCGAGCGCTGGCATGCACAAGCACAAGGGCATAATGCTGGGGGCCTACGACTACGGCGACGGCGAGCTACACACCGCCATGACTCATGAACAGCGTATCGAGGCTCACCTCACTGATGGCGAGAAGATTCACCCTAACTACCGTAATCAGGTTGAGAAACCTATCACTATCGCCTGGCATCGCATGAATCATATGCTTGGCTGTTCTGCGCGATGGCAGCGTGATCGTAACGGCTGGACCCATGAGGAAGAAGAGTTGTACCGCGCGCTACAGCAGCCAGTTAACGGTCGCCACTATATGATCGGTGATCAGGTAAGCATGCATTCAGCATGGCAAGAGAGTGCGGTGATGTCGGCGCAGTGGGCGATGGCTGATTTGAATCAGCGGTTGATGGCGTAGCTAATCAAGATTTGGAGAAATAAAAGTATGTTGAAGGCATTTCTGGCATTCGGTCTTTGCATGGTTTGTATTGGAGGCGCCAGCGCGGCGGAATCGGAGCGCGAACCATTCGACGATCGCTATTGCACAACTTGTCATGGCACAGACGGCCGCGGCAACGAAGGCGTGCAGGCTCCTCGACTTGCTGGAATGGAACCTTGGTACCTGAGGCGACAATTGGAAAACTTCCGCGCCGATATCCGTGGTGTGCACGCTGAAGATAGAGAAGGTATCGCCATGCGCCCCATGGCGACGAAACTAACCGATGAATCGATCGATGACATCATCGATTGGATATCCAGCTGGGATTACATGCCTGCACAAGCAACAATACAGGGCGGTGATCCACTACGCGGTCGAGGCTTGTATGGCGGTTGTGCTGTCTGTCATGGGGCAAACGCGACGGGCAATGAGAGCCTTGGCGCACCCGCCTTGGTCGGACAGAATGACTGGTATCTCGTCACTCAGCTAAAGAACTTCCTAGCTGGGTACAGAGGCGCGCACCCGAATGATACCTATGGGGCACAGATGCGCACCATGGTGAGCACTCTGCGTAATGAGGCTGGCATCCTCAATGTAGTGAGTTACATCAACACGCTTTCCCGTTAGACTAGGCGCTGCCATCCAAAGGAGCTGACATATGCCCATTATCGCGATAGTAAACCTGATCCTCTTCACGGCCTTAGTGAGCCTGCTTTACCAGTTCGCTAAGAATGAGGCGTTTACGCTTTCCCGACGTGTGTTCATGGGCCTCGTTGGCGGCACTGTGTTCGGACTGTATCTGCAGTTTGCGTTCGCTGGGAATCCTGTGGTCATGGATGCCACACTCGAGTGGACAAATGTAATCGCGAACGGCTACGTCGGCTTGCTGCGCATGATGATTATGCCGCTTATTCTGATTACTATGATTGCTGCCGTACTAAAGGTGGATGAGATCAAGTCGCTGGGCAAGATTGGTGGCACAGTAGTCGGAACGTTGATCGTCACTACGGTTATCGCTGCGCTAATCGGCATCTTGATGGCCACATTATTTCAATTGAATGCGGGCGATCTGGCCGGCGGTGCCGCAGAGATGGCACGTGCAGAAGTATTGCAAGCAAGACAGGGTAGTGTTGCCGATCTGAGTCTTGCCGAGCTCCTCGTTAGTTTCGTACCCACCAACATCTTCTCCGACCTTGCTGGTCAGCGCAGCATGTCTATCATTGGTGTTGTGGTCTTCGGTTTGATTTTTGGTGTCGCTGCATTGTTGGTTGCCGAAGACAATGCCGAGCAAGGCTCGCGAATCCGTAGCGCAGTTGACACATTACAGGCGATAATTATGCGCCTCGTTAAGCTTGTTATGGCGCTGACGCCTTACGGTGTTTTGGCGCTGATGACTCGCGTGATAGCGACATCCGATGGCCAAGCCATCATGAACTTGATCAGCTTTGTGATCGCATCTTATGTAGCTATCGCCCTAATGTTCACGGTACACGCTGTGATCATTATTGGCTTGGGCGCGAACATTAAAACTTATTTCCAAAAAGTGTGGCCGGTTCTCACGTTTGCATTCGTCACGCGCAGTTCTGCTGCAACTATTCCTCTGACAATTCGTGCACAGATAGAAGAACTCAATGTGCCCGCACCGATTGCTAACATCGCCGCTTCGTTCGGTTCGACTATAGGGCAGAATGGCTGCGCGGGAATCTACCCAGCGATGCTCGCGGTGATGGTCGCGCCTACGATGGGTGTAGACATTGATCTCAATTTCATAGTTAGTCTGCTAGTAATTATCGCGATAGGTTCATTCGGTATCGCAGGCGTCGGCGGTGGTGCGACTAATGCGGCATTGGTAGTCTTACCCGCAATGGGATTTCCAGTAGTGATTGCCGCACTGTTAATTTCTATCGAGCCTTTGATAGATATGGCGCGTACTGCATTGAATGTGAATGGAGCGATAACAACAGGAATGATCACTACCCGCATACTAGGTGATAAGGACGCTGCCAGAGAGGCGACTAGGCCTGAGGTAGAATTACAAAAATCATAAGTACGCTTTAGTTTTATTAAGAATAGAGGAACAAAAAATAATGATTAAATTTAAGAAGCCACTCACTGCGATTTCCATAGCAGCATCACTTGCCGTTGTCCTGGGCATTGCTGCCGTTTCAAGCGCCGCAGAAATTGTACGTACTGGCGAGGGAAGAAACTTCTTCAATAATATTATGATTCCAGCTGGTGCCGAGACCTTATACCTCAGCGGTTCCGGTGCGCAGCAACAAGCTGACGGCACGTGGGGTGATATGGAGCAGCAGACAATCGACACATTTGGCCGATTCCAAGAAACGCTAGAGGCGCAGGGCTGGTCTTTAGAAGACATCGTACAGGTACGCGCATTCGCCGTATCCGGTGACGATGGAGAATTGGACTTCGCCGGTTTTAATGCTGGTTATCAGCAGTTCTTTGGTAGCGAGAAAAATGCAATGAAGCCAGTTCGTTCTTTCGTAGAGATTGCTGGCTTGGTTGTCCCCGGTTGGCTAATTGAGATCGAGATTCGTGCTGCGCGAATGCCTGACTAAAAGTTTTTCGCTAAGGCGAAAGAATACATAGGAATATTGAAAGGCCGCTATGATGCTAAGTCATCACAGCGGCCTTTTTGTTGCCCGCCCATAAGAACGAGCACTATTGACACTCACCCGCCAGTCGGCGAAAGTGCTAAAAAAGCTGAGAGGGGTGAGCCTGTAGCGGCCCACACAGGGGCTAGATAGTTGCTTCCGAACTGGGGGAGAGTTATGTCTCTGCGTGTCCCCAAAATTGCTAAATGATCAAAACCTCAAGGTTGTGGACGCACTCATGGTGGTTGGGCAATTTGCCGATGGGGCGGCTACGACCAGCGATCTCAGACGAATCTTCTTAGGCGCTGGAGCCAGATTTAAAGTCTAACGCTTACTCTTGGCAACAACATGGCTGCTCTCATGTTGCAATCACGGTTAAAGATCGTCGCGAACTAGGGTAGTCATCTCTCGGAGCATAAAGGTTGTGTAAAAGACAGGCTGTGGTTATCTACTCTTCATTCACATACACTTTCTTCACTTGTTCTTTCTTATCCTACTATCGGTGCGCATCATGACTCGTTCTCGTACTTTCCTGTTTTCACTGTGCTTGCTGGCTCCCCTTACGGTTGTGGCGCAGCCGCAGTTCGACGTATTCGAGGCGAGTATTACCGAGATTCGGGACGCCCTGGATGGAGGCCAAGTGAGTTCGATGCAATTAGTTCAGCAGTACCTAGATCGGATACAGGCCTATGATAAGCAAGGACCAAAACTCAATAGTATAGTACGCGTAAATCCGCAGGCGCTGGCTCAAGCGCAAGCACTCGATACGGAGCGAGAGAGAACGGGTTCGCGTGGCCCTCTGCATGGCGTGCCCATCGTAGTTAAGGACAACTACAACACGGATCATATGCCGACAACTGGAGGCTCTGTGGCGTTAGCGAATTTCATTCCCAGCGAGAATGCGGCGCAGGTGGATAAACTGCTGCTCGCAGGAGCCATCATTCTGGCGAAGACGAACTTGCATGAGTATGCCTATGGCATCACGAGTATCGGTTCCTTAGTAGGGCAGACACGTAATCCTTATGATCCCAGGCGCGTTCCCGGCGGCTCGAGCGGTGGCACCGGTGCTGCCGTAGCGGCTAGTTTTGCCGCGGCTGGATTCGGCTCGGATACCTGTGGTTCGATTCGCATACCGTCCGCATTTAATAATCTATTTGGACTGCGGCCCAGCAAGGGGCTTTCTAGCATCTACGGCATTCTTCCGCTTTCTCATACTCAGGATGTAGCAGGCCCGTTAGCGCGCAGTGCGCAAGACCTCGCTATTATTCTCGATATTGTTTCCGGCTATGATTCCCGAGACGAGGCTACACAGATAATGAGAACAGCGGCTGTCCCGGCATTTATGGATAGACTGCATTCTGCGAATCTGGCGGATCTGCGCATAGGTAAACTACAAGAGTATTTCGAGGGTTCTGATGGCGCAGTGAACACAGCAATAGAAGACGTTCTCGATTGGTACGAGCTACAGGGTGCCGAGATTGTCGATATTGAGATACCCGACGTGGAGGATCTAATTCGACGCTCGGGATTAATCGGGCACGAGTTTAAGCCGGATATAAATAACTATCTGGACACGTTTTCCCTGGACGACGGCCTGAATCTGAATTTCATTGTCAGCAAGGGTCTCTATCATGAGGCAGTCGATGGTGTGCTTAGCCGATCGAACGCATCGGAACTCGACGAGCCAGCCTATCGAATGGCGATAGCGGTTAGATCCCAGCTGCGTGCTGCTATAGAGGCGGTGATGAGTGAGCAGGGCCTGAATGCGATCGCCTACCCAACGATCAAGCGCACACAGGTGTTCACAGGCGACTCGCAGCCGGGTAGCAATTGCAGCCTTAGTGCGAACTCTGGTTTGCCAGCCCTCTCGATGCCTGCAGGGTTTACTAGCAATGGCTTGCCGGTGGGTTTGGAACTCTTGGGCGGGTTCTTGCAAGATGCTGAATTGTTGGCTATCGCGCAGACCTATGAAGCGGCAATGAGTAGTAGGCGTGCTCCCTCAACAACACCCGCTCTAGAGTCAGGGCTCGCGCCGGCTTCGCAGAGCTTTGAGCTTGTCTTCAGTCGAGGGTCGCTGCGTGTTGAGGCGCGCTTCGAATACAGCAGGGTTACGAATCTATTTGAATACCACGTCAGTAAAGGGCTGGCGGGAGAGCAAGCACAAGGGCAAGCAATTACAGCGGTTACGCTGGTAGTTGATTCGAATGGCGACGGCGAGCTCAATGAACCGATTGTCCTCAACTTGCTGCCCCCGGATGCAGAAGCGGCCACCGGTAGTCACTATATGTCTTCCGAGTTTCGAATGGCTGTCGAAGAAAGGCGTCTCTACCTGAAGGTTTTTGGCGTCTCGTTGCCTAGCGCAGGAGCGGTGCAACTGCTAGAGTAGCTAGAAATAAGTGTTATTGTTCTATACTAAAAACATCGAGGCCACGCTATGAATCCCAACACCAGATTGAGAACGAGTGTTCAGCTCTTCAGCCTATTCACATTGTTCTGCTCCAACATTCTCTTCGCACAGGATGTGCAGCTGGATTTCGACTACTTTAAGAACGAAGTGCAACCGATCTTCCTCTCCAAGCGTGAAGGCAACGTTCGCTGCATTCAGTGTCATACGCGCAGTAGTGGTTTTAGAATACAGCCTCTAGAAGACCACCAGCTATTTTGGACCGACGAGCAGTCGCGAATGAATTTTGATTCGGCCAGCAGTTTTAGCCTAGCCGGCGAAGATCCGCTGCGAAGCCGGTTCCTAACACACCCCCTGGCCTATGATGCAGGTGGCGACCCCTTTCATGGCGGTGGCAAACACTTTGATAGCCAGTTCGACCCTGAGTGGCGCATCATGGCCGACTGGGTAGCTGGAGCTAAAACAAGGCGAGAGCCCTCCAGTGTAGCAATTCGGATTATTCAAACGAATGCGGCAGGAGATGATTCAACGATTATCGACCCAGAGACGAACCAAGTGGTTGGTCATATATCTGATATAGAAATTCCCCACGGTGTGGTCGGTGCACCCGATGGCTCGCAGATCTATATCACGAATGAAGTTATGCACTCTCTGGATATAGTTGATGCTAGAACTCTGCGCGTTAAGAGACGGATACCGCTTAGCGGTAGGCCGAACAATTTGGGTGTAACCAGCGACGGCAGTAAAGTCTACGTGGCAATCATGGAGATGCCGGGGTCAGTGGATATTATCGATGTGGCCAGCATGACAAACGTGAAGACATTGCCAGTGAATGGTGCCATTCACAACGTCTATGTGACGCCAGATAGCCGTTACGCTGTAGCTGGTTCGATTCAAACTCGTACCATCAACGTCATCGATACCAGCACGGATGAATTGGTTTGGGAGCTAGAGATGAGCTCTGGAATCCGGCCCATGACGTTCGATACGAACGCCGACGGCTCAACCAAGAATATATTTGTGCAGCTCTCTGGTTTTCACGGCTTCGCGGTCGTCGATTTCGCGAGTAGGAAGGAGGTTGCGCGCGTAGAGCATCCCGCAGTGCCGGGTGAGGAGGCTCATCTGGATGGTTTACAGGGTGCGCCTGCACATGGTTTGGCAGTATCCCCAGACGGCACGATGCTCTGGTCGACAAGCAAGGTTTATAGTCACGTCTATATCCATTCTCTTCCTGATCTGGAAGAGATTGGCCGTGTTTTCGTAGGTCAGCACCCAGAGTGGATCACGTTTACGCCTGATGGCAAACGGGCGTATATCGGTGCTGCGGGTGACAATGTTACCTACGCTGTAGATGCTATTAAAATGGAAGCCATCGCGCAGATCCCCGTGGGACAGGTGCCTAAGCGCGTCGCCATGGTGCGCATGGCGGTGGATTGAGCAATCTAGAGAAGTAGCTAGGAAAGTAAATAGGAAGGTGGCTAGGGAAGAACGAGTGTGATCGCGATGTCGTAGCTGCCAGATTCACCGGAACTGAAGCTGGTTACGCCTAGCCAATAAGTGCCTGGCGAAAGTGTGGTCTCGAGTCGAGAATTCGTGCCACTGCCGTTGTTATCATTCTGTAGTGCTAAGTTGCCTACCTCATTACTTACGATATCAACAAGCAACAGGCTTGCATCGAAAGCCGAAGAATTAAGGTCTATTCTCACGGTAGACGCTGCCGTCACCTCAATCTGCACAAGATCTAAAAACCTATTGTTAAATATGAAATCAGTCGATCCAAGGCTGCCACTAATATCTGGGTTAGGATTTATCAGCACGTCCACACCATATACTGAAGTGAATGTTTCGAAAGAAGTAGATGGATTGCTCGTGTTCGATATGATGGATACGTCGTAACTGCCTTGAGCGGCGTTGCTCGCGCTGCTTACTCCGAGCCAGTAAGTTCCCGCCTGGATGCTACGATTGATTCTCGCGTTGTTACCTGACCCAGAGTTGTCATCGGTGAAAGTGAAGCTGGGCAGTGCCGACTGCGTTGCAGAGACTCTAACAAGATAGAGGAACGGGTCGAATGATTGTGAATCAAGTTGGATATCTATCAAAGAGTCATTTTCGAAGGTGTATTGATACAGATCGAGTGACTTGCCATCTAGTTGATTGTCGCTGCTGCTTAGTGTGCCACTGAGATTATTGCTGGAGTTAGATCCTGATATTGTCGCGTTGTCGGGAGCCACGAGAGTAACGCCGTAGATGTTCGCAAGAGTAATCTCCTGCGCCATCTCGTTTTCGCCGTAGATAGAAGCAATGCCCGCGATGTCGTCACTTTGTAATGAGTCTGTGTCGGATACGAATGCGCGCATGATTGCGGAATTTGCGCTCGAGTGGTTGAGCCCTAATGCATGGCCTAGTTCATGCAGAGCTACGCGTTCAAATTCGCTATCTCCATCGAAGCGCAACGATCCGCTATAAACATCCCAAGCCTCAGAGCTATTGAACAGGATATCGCCATCAGTGATGAGAAAGCCGCCGGTACATTGCAGGTTTTGGCAGATACCGGCGCTGAGTGTAACTGCCAATATGTTTGCGCCAAATTCACTGCCACAAACAGACGCGCTAAAATCGATACCAGTCGAGCCGTCGCCAAATAGCCCTTCCCCACGATCTATGCAGGGGTCTAGGTAGTCATCAACTGCCACAAATTCAAAGGAGCTAACATCGCTCCAGGCAGACATCGATCGCTTGAAGGCATCGTTCCATGTTCCACCGGTTGGAGAGCTTCCGCTAATACCGACATGAAAGACGGCCTGTCCATTTTCCCAGAAATTCTCTGAAACCTCGAACGCGTGACTAGAATTGATGCTCAGCAGAGTGATTAGCAGTAGGGCGGAGATTCTCAACAGTGATTCCCTAGTTTGCTAACAGATCGGTAATACGCGACTTGAATTCCTCAACAGTCAGTGCGCGCTCGGCCATGATCGAACTGGTTTGGGTCATGACGCCGGCTGCGATATCGGTGTTGCCCTCCGCAATCGATAATGGCTTCTTGATGCTGCTAGGTATAGACGATACTGCCTCCACATCTAGCACGGGCTGATTGTCAGCGGTACTGATCCTGCGCGTACCGTTGTCATCTACGATGATGAAATGGCCTTGTGACCAACCGATGAGGGGATTGATTAGATCACGCGACATGGACTCGACGAAATAGATTCCCTGTTCAGCCATTTCTGGAATACGCATGCCGCTGACTTGCACGATTTGACCATTGAATGCGCCGCCCATGAATTTGAGTTCTACCGATTCACCGGAATAGTCGCCCTTAATGATGTCGTTAATTAGGAAGGTGACATAGGTGCTGATGATGCCGCTGTTGCTATCCTGGCGAGTCTCGCTATTTATCACGGAGCCTTCGAAAACGAACTCCGCATCTGCTGCGACCTTGTCGATATTCATTCCTAGGATTGTGGTCGCAGACGCAGAAGAAAAAGCGAACAGACATAGGGAGCAAGTAAGAACGGTAGCGAAGTGTTTCGCGTGCGTATAGAGAAATGTGTTCATGAGATTCCCTCTGGTCGAAGCTGGGCTAGAAAAACAGGATGGGGTGAAAGTGCCATATTCAACATTCCTTGTGAGGGCCGGTCGCCGGTAGCTATGCCGAGACCAAGAATTCCGAATTCAAGAATTATAATGTAGAGATACTATCAAAGACAGGCGACTGTTCTAGTTTATCTCTTTGAGTCTCACTTTCCTTGAAGTCTGTCCCAGATCGATCAAATCACTCTCATTTCGAAAACTGGCCTTTAAGTTTGTTCAATTTACTCCATTACTAACGCACGAGCGCTCTTTTCGATGACAAAACAGGGCAGAGTCTGCGAAAACATAGGCAGTTTACACTGCCTTAGAGGGCCGTATAGTGGGGATCATGGTTACGACGACTTTTGCAGGCCTATTTCTGTTGCTCTTAGGTAGCCTCAGCTCGGCAATCTGGTTCGCTACATTCCCTATCCAGTCACCGGTGGATTCTTTGCTGGCATTGGCTACATCTTCATACAGGGTGGTATCACTGTAGCCAGTGGTCGCGACGACGACCTAAGCTCTATTACTGATCCCCAATTCATTCAACTGGTGACGCCGGCGGTCGTGCTAGCGCTATGTCTAATCATAGGCAAGATGTTCCGTGACAACCGTCTCTCGGTGCCAGGGATCTTGTTGTTGTGAGTTCTCTTGTTCTATGGGGTGTTGGCGATGGGTGGAATCAGCCGCGAACAGGCTGCTGAAAATGGCCTCCTACCTATCATCGAATCCGCGGGCACGCCGGTCCCGGTTTTCCATTGGGAGTATCTGCAGGAAGTGAAGTGGATAGCTATCTGGGAACAACTCGGTGGCATCGTAGTCGTTGCACTACTCTGTTCTATGATGCTCTTGCTCGATGTCTCTGGTATCGAGCTTCTTGCTAAGAAAGATTTGAATCCCGACCATGAGCTAGAAGTTATGGGTTATGCCAATGTGGTGAATGGGATGCTGGGAGGATTTTCTGGTGTGCATGACGCATCGGATACCGCGTTGGTGGATAGACTAGGCGGCAAATACAGGCTGATGGGCATCGTCAATTCTCTCTTGGTAGCAGCCGCAATTCTAGCGGGCACCGAGTTTATGGAATTGGTGCCGGCATTTCTTCTCGGTGGATTGCTCATCTATGTTGGTTTGGGATTTCTTATTGACTGGGTGTGGAAGGCGCGCGATGAATTACCTCTATCTGACTATGTCGTAGTCATACTTATCCTCGTTGTCATCATCTTCTCAGACATCCTGCAAGGAGTTACGTTCGGATTCTTCGTTGCCATTATTTTGTTCGTAGTGAACTACTCGAAACTCAGCGTGATTAAGGTCGAAACCAATGGTGGCGACCACGCGAGCAATGTAGATCGCGATCTCGAAACGCGGGAGTTGTTGAATAAAGAGGGATATCGTGTACTTATCATGGTGCTTCAGGGATTCATCTTCTTCGGTACGGCAGATAAACTGATTACGTCCATCCGCAATCGAATCATGGAGCTAGACGGTAGTAAATTCGATTTCCTAGTGCTGGACTTTCATCACGTCAGCCAGCTAGACACATCAGCGACCGTAACGTTCTCCAAACTAGCGCAGCTCAGTGATCGAATTGGTTTTCATATCGTGATTAGTAGCGCCGAAAAAAAATCGATCAAGCAATTGGTTAAACATGATTTCTTTACCCTTGACGATCAACGACTGGAAAGACATTACAAAGAACAACTGGATACGGCGGTCGATTGGTGTGAGCGACGCATACCTCAAGATTTAAAGCTGAACGACGAAGAACAAATTCTCGAGTTGCAGGACGTTCTCGGCCGAATCGCTTATGAAGAGGTAGATGTCAAATTGTTGTCTGACTTCTTCGTCGTCGAAAACAGAACGGCGGGCGAATACTTATTTAGAGAGGGCGATAAAGGAGAGAGTCTGTATTTTGTCGGCTCTGGAACCGTGGTAGTTGTTCTTAAGATTCCTCGGCAGGTTGAGCGAATATTACGTAAGTACAAAGCCGGCGCAATCTTAGGGGAGATGGCTATCTATACTGGTGAGAATCGAACAGCCAGTGTGCGCATTGAAAGCGATGCCCGCCTGTTTAGATTGGATAAAGAGAAGTTGGAGGAGATGTTACGAAGATTTCCTGCATCTACAGCCGCACTGCATACCTACATCGTGAAAGTCTTGTCTGAACGACTAGGGCGAGCGAACAGAAATTTGAGTCGTTATATCTAGAGGGCCAGCCTCTCAATCAATTACTCAACCGGCCGCAGTACCACTGGTACCATCTCACTTCCTTGAAACCAGTTCGCATCAATACGCAGCAATTTCTCGCCCGCCTCGTCGAATCGCAAGGTGCCGGTGAACTCAACATTTAACCGCTGGATCACAACAGTGAGCGAGCGGCCATTGAGCCTAACCCTGTCCGCTGGCATGCCATATACGCCTAGCCCATCGCTGATTATACTGGCGGAGTATTCTCCGCCGGCCATGGAGAAGTTGAAGATCAGACCTAAATCATCCTCGCCAATTACCAGTGGTCCACCCCAAGAACCGACGAGCGGAGGGTTATTGGTGTCCACCGCCGCCAGAGCAGTAGTAGATTGCAGGCTCAGGAGAAGGCCTATGAGGGTGAAAGAGAGTAGGCGCGTGATGTTGATAGCAGTTTTCATAAGATGGATGTTAAGCCGCAAGCCGCCTCGGTGCAAGTTGAGACCTAGAATGCCGGAGGCTCCCATTTGTGGCTGATAAGCCATGTCTGATGGATTTTTTTCTGTCGCTGGAAATCTTTACCGAGGCTAGATTTGGTGTAGTCACGAATCTCGAACTTCTTTAGGCTTTCGCTGTCTAGTTTAAAGTTGAGCTTATTGGTGGAGAAAATTAACAGCCCGTCTTTGTTCAGTTTGTTCATGGCATTACGGATCAGCGTGCCATGATCCTTTTCAATATCCAAAACATTGTTACTGCTCTTTGAATTTGAAAAAGTAGGCGGGTCGAGGAATATCAAATCAAACTTTTCGTATTTCGAGCTGAGATAGTCGATGCAATCGGCCTTCTTCAGGCGGTGTTGTTTGCCACCTATCTTATTCAGAAGGAAATTTCGCCGTGCCCAATCAAGATAGGTGTTGGATAGATCGATGCTCAATGTGGAGGTGGCACCACCTAAAGCGGCCTGCACGCTGGCGCTCCCGGTATAACAGAATAAATTCAGAAAACTTTTGCCTTTAGCGTTCTCGCGAATGAATTGACGAATGGGTCGATGATCCAAAAATAACCCGGTATCCAGATAGTCTTTCAAATTTATCCACAGCCGTGCAGGGCCCTCATTCACGACAAAGAATGATTTGCTCTGGTCCTGGGCTTCATATTGCTGTGTGCCGCGCTGGCGTTCACGGGACTTAAGCACAATATTTTCCCGGGCTAGCCCGAAGACTTCTTGAACAGCCGCGATAGCCTGCTCTCGTCTCGCACTCACTTTTGACTCAATGATCTCGGAGGGGGCCTGATACTCCGCCATCTGCACGAACTCGCCATAGCAGTCGATAGCGAACGCATATTCCGGCAGATCGCGATCGTATACACGAAAGCACTCAATATTCTGCTGTCGCGCCCACTTTCCTAGTAGGCGTTGATTCTTGCGGAGGCGATTTATCAGCATCGTCACGCCTTCGCCCTGTATTGAGTTTTCGTCGATATCGGAATTCATGGGGAGATTGAGAAGCCTGTTGTTTGCCTGCACGTATTGACGTGGCAGAATACGGGATCCACATGATACGCGAGTTGATCGGCAACAGAGAATAAAGATTATGGGACGAGACGAATTGGATTTAGTGACCGACCTGTACAACATGTTCGTGACCTATATGGTCACCTACAGCTTCCAGATATTCGGTGCGATTGTAGTTCTTGTAATAGGAATCTTCGTCGGCAGATGGGTAAGCAATTTGGTCCTGACGCTGTGCGGCAAGAAGTTGCTGGATATACCCTCAGTCGATTCTTTTCCAGCAACGTCCGCATAGCCATCATTGTCAGTGCTGCTCTCATTGCATTGCCGAAACTCGGCATACAAGTTACTCCCTTCCTAGCAGCGGTCGGTGCCCTAGGCTTAGGTGCTGGATTAGAGATGCAAGGCCTATTGTTGAACTACGGAGCGGGACTCAGCATCATCTTCAATCGGCCATTTATGGTGGGCGATACAATTCGAATTGAGGGCGTGTTCGGCATAGTGAAGGAAGTTCACCTTGCCTATACATTGTTGAGCAATGAGGATGAAGAATTGATCCTAATCACTAACAAACATATAGTTGGAGAGATTCTCCACAACTCACATACGAACACTATCTTGGAGCTCTCGATTGGCGTCGCCTATGGCAGCGATACCGATGCTGCTATAGCTGCCATTACAGCGAAACTAGCAGAGATTGATGGATTGAGCGAAGAGCGCGCTATTCAGATCGGCATCGATGAGTTCGGCGACAGTTCAATCAATATCGCGGTACGTGCTTGGGCGAAAGCCGAAAGCTTCCATAAGATCCGACTTGCTTCGAATCAAGTGATTAAAGATGCGCTGAGTGAGGCAAATATTTCCATTCCGTTCCCGCAGCACGAAGTGCGCGTATTGCCGTAAGGGCCCTATTTTACAGGGGTTTTTCTCGGATATATGGCTTGCAGGCACTGACTGTATCCATTACTTTAGTGAGAGCGAGTGAGACGGGCTCGTTTTTGACCGAATGGCAGGGAGAACCGATTCTGATATTTCCCCAAGCGATGAGAACTCTACAAAATTAAAAAGAATGAGGTATCAAAGTGATGAATTATTTTTCTGAATCTAAACTAAACCGGAAAGTATTCGGGGGAATTACTGCCTCGCTTATTGCTTGTGTCAGTTCACTTGCTTTGGCACAGGATTCTGTCGAATGGCTAACCTTAGGCAGTGACTATGCACACACCCGTTACCTGAGTGTTGATGAAATCACGCCAGAGAATTTCGAAGAATTAGAAGAGGCATGGGTCTGGGATGGCGCAAGCTTCAACGCGGCGAGCGGACGCTCAACACCGAGCTACGTCGATGGCAAAATTATTACCGTAGCAGGGCCGCGTCGCTACGTGATTGCTATCGACGCAAAGAGTGGTGAGACGGTTTGGACTTATGTCGAGCCGAAGACTGCTCGCTACGAATATTCCATGCGTAAAGATTACGGTAAGGGCGTCACCATCGCCGAGGTCGACGGACGCAAGGTGGTCTACATCACTTCGCCGGCGTTCTTCCTCACGGCATTGGACCTTGAGACCGGTGCTCCTGTGGAGGGCTTCGGTGGTCAGGTTCCTGTGGATGGCTTCCCGGCAACGGGAGTTGTTGATCTACTAGCCGACTTAGGCCACCCCTACGATCCTTATGAAGGAATTCCCCTAGAGACTGGCTATATCACTTCCTCTTCCCCGCCGATCGTAGTCAATGGCACGATCATAGTTGGAAACTCAGCCGAGCAGGGCTATAACCAGGCGCGAATCGAGAATATACCAGGGGACATTCTTGCCTACGATGCAGCAACGGGCGACTTCAAGTGGAAGTTCAATGTGATTCCCCGCCCCGGCGAATACGGCCACGAGACGTGGGAAAATGATGCCTGGCAGTGGACTGGTGATGTGTCCTCTTGGGCGCCACTCTCTGCCGATCAGGACTTGAACCTTGTCTATATTCCGACTAACTCCGCGACTATAGATTTCTACGGGGGTTTCCGACCCGGCGACAATTTATTTTCCGCGAGTTTGATTGCTCTTGATGCCGATACTGGCGAGAGAGAATGGCATTATCAGATGGTGCACCACGACATCTGGAACTATGACACACCGACTGCTCCGGTTTTATTGGATGTTACTATCGAGGGCCGCGACGTACCTGCAATCGCGCAGGCGACGAAACAGGGTTTCGTATATGCATTCAATCGTGAGACTGGAGAGCCGTTGTGGCCGATGGTCGAGCGTCCCGTACCAAGCTCGCGTGTGCCGGGAGAGAAGCTCTCGCCGACTCAGCCTTTCCCAGCGAAACCCGAGCCATTTGAATTACAGGGCATCTCTATCAATGATCTCGTCGACTTCACGCCCGAGCTACGCAGACTTGCTATAGAGGCTGTGTCTGAATTCGAGATCGGACCACTTTTTAATCCGCCTCTACATTATGACAACGCGTTGGGTAAGACGGCCGCACTGTGGTGCCCTGGCGGCGGTGGTGGAGCCAACATCAATGGACCTGCCGCAGCCGATCCTGAGTTAGGCATTCTGTATGTAACCTCAAGCACCGGTTGTACGGCGCGAGTACTTGGCCCGGGTGCCGAGGCTGATCTGCGTTGGAACGCGCCGACTGGGACAACCTTCGCCGACTACGCCGTTGTCCGTTCTGCCTCGCCAGGCCGTATTCAGGGTATTCCCATAACTAAGCCACCTTATAGCCGTATTCAGGCTATCGACATGAACACGGGTGATACCTTGTTCACGCTGCCTGTTGGAGAGACGCCGGATAATATTGCTAATCATCCGTTGCTTGCTGGCGTCGATATAGGCAATACGGGAAGCGGCTCCAAGGCGACAATGGTAGTTACTAAGAACATGCTGATGTATTCCGGTGCGGTTGGAGATGGCACGCCACACTTGTTCGCGATAGATAAGCGTACCGGCGAAGAGCTAGCGCGAATCGAGACCACTGAACTCAGTCGCTACGGCATGATGACCTACCAACATGATGGCCATCAGTATGTGATGCTGCAGAATGGACCGAGGCTTACCGCTATGGCATTACCTGGCGCGATAGTCGGCGGTGACGACGGTCACTAGTCTAGCGGTAGCCTTCGACGCGGCAGAAATGCCAGATATGTAGAAGAAGGTAGGTAAAAGAAAGTACAAAAAAAGCCCGTTGACCAAATGGTCAGCGGGCTTTTTTTAATTCTTCTTTTTTAGTTCTTACAATTGCTTATCCGTTTCCAGCATTACTTCCATGCGCTGGCTGGTGCGTTCGGATCGGACCTGAGGAAGCGAATCAGGTCAGCGTGGAACAGATCGGGTATTTCAATCTGCGGAGCGTGCCCTACATCCGGATAGAGCAGTATGGTCGAGTTTTGTAGCTGGTTATTCACATTGTGCGCGAGCGTTGGAAAATCATCGACTAGGCCATCTTCCTCGCCACCGATAACTAGCGCCTTCGATGCAATATGCTGCCAATCATAGACGACTGGATCATCATAGAGCATCTGACCCTGCAACCTGCGAACTTGTGCTACGCGATTCCATTCGCCACTCATGGTTTGTCCAAATTGTCGGCGCACGAATTCCAGATGCTCTGGTGGCCAACGTAGTGGGAAATAATTCTGATGACCGCGCAGGATTGACTGGTACGTAGTCGTTCCTCCCCCAGCGAAAGGGTCTCTCCAAGGTCGACTCTGGCGCTGATCGGTTAGGCCGATCTGATTTACCATAACTACGTGAGTCGTGATGTCTGGATACACCATCGCGAAACGGCTCACTGTCATCCCACCCATTGAGTGCCCAAAGATTGCGACTTCGTCAATTTCCAGCTCATCTAACAACGACTTCATGTTCGCTGCTACGAAATTGAAGCTGTAGGGAAGTATCGGCTTAGTTGATTTGCCATATCCAATTCTATCCACGGCTAGGACCCGAAAACCTGCGGCGGATAAAGCTTTGATAGTGGGTGTATAGGCTTCGGAGTAGAAATTCATCCCATGTTGGATGAATACTGTCTGACCGTTTGCTCGCCCACTTGGAGGCACATCCATATAGGCCATGCGGATATCTTGCTGGAAGCGATTCAATTCCAGGAAGTGCACTGGGTAGGGGTAGGGGATCTCTTCGAAGTTAGCCGAAACAGCGCCCCAGTGTGCTGGCGCCTCAGTCGGAGGCACCTCAGGCCAATCGGTCTGGGCCAGGGCGGGCATCGAAGCCGCGCTAAGCAAAAAAGCGCTAAGTGATAGGACTATTCGTTGTTTTAGATTGAACATATGCAACTTACCTAAGTTATGAAAATTCTTTTATGGGCACTGGCTCTTATTGAGCGCTAGAGTATTTCAGGTTGTGGGGCAGGTTTCAAAAGGAATTGTGTTACAAATTGGTGCGCGCGGGGAGTTGCGCTGAGTTTACTGCCGATTCCTTGGTTCGAAACCGACAGCATTATAGCCCGAGCGCCGGTTTAGTCCTCTTTCATGCAGCGTGGGTCGCTGTTCTGGATATTCGCGATTGTCTCACGGTCGATCGGAAGTGGTGCGCAGCCATGACCTGTGCCGCAAATTAGGTCCCATTCGGGTGTGGCTAGCATATGACAGCCGAAGCAATTGCCGCCGAATTGGTTCACAACTTCAGTTGTGCCACGAACAGCGATCTCGGAACCAGCTGCGGATACAGTAAGCTCGAAAAACTCCCAGTCATTCGTAGCCTCATTCCAGCCAGCGTCGTGTTTAATCATCACTTCGCTAGGAACCAAGGAAATTACCGAGCCCGCTGGATATTCTCCGCCGGTTTCCGAATTTGCAACCGCGAGAGTAGCGTCAATGTCGCCCAGCATATTGTCCACGAAGAAGGCGCCAGTCGATGATCTGGTCATCTCAGTTAGACACTTAAACAGATCCTCGGTTACGTCTAACTGTTTGTCTTGGTCCTGTGAGTTGCTTTGGCTAATAGCTGTCAGCGAGAAACAGAGTAGTAAAGCCATTTTTAGTGAATTTAGTGAGACTAAGGATTTCATGAATTTCTCCGGATATTGAGCGAGCGTTTGTTCGGCCCGCATGGTATTGGGTCTAGCCTGATCTTGCAAAGGAAAGCGGCGCCGCGTGGGGAGTAACAAGCGACTCTGAATTGTGTCTGGACTCCGCGCTTAGCTACGCCTATTCTTGCTTAGAGAGTGTTTACTGGGAGAATGCCCGTGTCAAAGCTTGCTGTTATGCCTTTTATTTTGTCGATGCTACTGACAGTCCAAGCCCATGCTCAGGTCGATGCCGACGATCTCTATGATCTTGTGGAGCACAACTACGCCAACAACGACGGCGTCAGCATTCACTATGTGAGCCTAGGTGAAGGCCCGCTGCTGGTCTTCATTCACGGTTTCCCGAATCAATGGTATGACTGGCGCTATCAGATGGCGGCGCTGGCGGATGACTATCAGGTTGTTGCAATCTCGCTACGTGGGTATAACCGTAGCGACAAGCCGCAGGGAGTGGAGAACTATGAGTTACCACATTTGACGGCTGATGTGGTGGCGGTCATGGATGACCTTGATGAGCAGAAGGCCACTATTGTCGGCCACGATTGGGGAGGCATAATTGCTTGGTCCTTCGCCGAGGCCTACCCAAGCAAGACCGAGAATTTAGTAATCTTTAACCGACCTCACCCTCGATCACGCAAACGCGAGATGGCGCTTAACAATGAGCAGAAAGAACGTAGTGCCTACATAGCAAGATTTACCAATAGCGACGGAGATCTCGGCGGCATGGACGCGGAACGACGTTCACGCAGTCATGAGGGTACGGTTTGGTATGAACGTTATCTGGGTGCTTACCAACGGTCAGACTACGAGGCGATGCTGAACTACTATCGCGCCTACTATCCCAAGCCACCCTGGATGGTGGACGAATCACCAATCGTACCTCTTGACGTTCCTGTGCTGGAGTTTCATGGCCTGGACGACGGTGCCTATGTTAACGAGTCGCTCAATGATACTTGGGAATCCATGGGGCGTGACTTCACTCTGGTGACGCTGCCGGGGATTGGCCACAACTCACAGAACACCGGTGATATTCAGTTTGTCACTACGATGTTGCGCTCTTGGCTGGAGATGCAGAAGAGCAGGTAGTGAATGCGGGCAGACTCTGTGCAGTATTGACTACGCAGAGTTTCTCGATGCATTAATGTTGCCATACAATGAACGCACGACCATCTTCTCGAAGTCTTCGATACGAGGGTCGTCTTCATCGATACTTCTGAGTTCGTTGATCTTCATCAAGGCAAACTGCTGAGTCACCAGCAATGGCAGAACGATTCGCTCGCGTAGCTCGATGCTCAGCCTCGCTCGAGGATTATCCTGCAACAGGAAGTCTTGTTCTGCCACCTTCAAAATCATCTCATGGGTTAGTTCATGCTCAGCATGAATCATCTTCCAAAAATCGCCGAAGCGTTCGTCTTCCTCCATATAACGGGTTAAATGGAAGTTGGTCTTGGCGAGATTCTGCATACCGTTGGCGATCAATGCACGAAAGAAGCCCGAGTCTTTGTAGAGTTGGATGCAGCTGTCGAGCTGCCCCGCGTTCTCTTGCTCCGCTAACGCGGTGCCGAGGCCGTAGTAGCCAGGCACGTTCTGTTTAAGCTGCGCCCAGGCTCCTACGAAAGGTATCGCTCGAAGATCCTCAAATTTCAACTGGGAATTATCACCCCTCTTCGCGGGCCGGCTGCCAATGTTTGTCATGTTGTAGTAGTGCAGTGTACTCATCTCTTCCAGATAAGGCAGGAACAGCTTGTGTTGCTTCAAAGACTCGTACTTTCTAAGGCTCGTAGTGGATAGCGACTCGATCAGGCTGCTCTGCTCATCGTTCAGCTCTCTCTCGGCACGGTCATAGAGATTGTTTTCCAAGCCGGCAAGAGCAGCAGGCTCAAGTTGTGCTTTGCTGCGGGCTTCACTCCATAGTTAGAGCTTATGGTCTGCCCCTGCACAGTCATCTGAATTTCGTTGCTTTCAATTTTCTTGCCAAGCGCAGCGTAGAATAGATAAGCGTTGCCGCCGCCGCGAGCCGATGGGCCGCCGCGACCATCGAAGAATATGACTTCGATGCCCGCTTCCCTGGACGCAGCAGTTAGATTCTCCTTTGCCTTATAGATGGCCCAGTTCGCCATGAGGTAGCCGCCATCTTTTGTGCCATCGGAGAATTCCAGCATAATGGTTTGTCGATTGCCACGATTGACGAGGTGCTGCTTATAGTCAGGGTTCGCATAGATACTGCGCATGGACTCGCCAGCGCGATTCAGATCGTTAATTGATTCGAATAGGGGCACGATGTCTACGCTTAGGGGTTTGTCCTGCCAGCCACAAAGCTGGAAAAAGGCATACGCCCGGGCCATATCAATCGGTCCATGGCAGTTGCTAATAATATAGCGATGGCATCCTTGCTCCCCGTTAAGGGTTTGAATTTCATCGATAAGAGAAAACGAACCCACCGTGTCCAGCACTACTTCATCATCGCTCGAAGGGAGTTCGACACTTCCGGAGATGTTCAGTAATTTGTCTACTTGCTCTGCCTCACTAAGATCATTCAAACCGCTAAAAAGTGACGAATTCTCTTCAATGACGGCGTCGAGTGCGCGAGAAATTACGCGACTGTCCTGACGAATATCGAGACTCGCGAAATAGAAACCGAAGAGGGTAACCTTGCGTCTGAATGAACATAGCTTGTCCACGAAAAGGCCCTGATTCTGCTCTAGCAGGATAGTCTCTATCTCATTAAGCTTTCCGATCAGTGCTTGGGCGTCCAGCGTGTAGACAGGCTTGCTCTCGGATATTTCGTCGTGCAGTTGCTTCTCGAGTTCATCAAGAATTTCGTAGGTTCCCTTAAAGGTGAGGCGCCTTTTAAGTTCGCGAACCTCGCGGTGATAGCAACTCGCGATGCTATAGCGTAGCTTCGACGCGACGCGACGAGTCGTGTCGATATTTACAAATGGATTTCCATCGCGATCACCGCCGGGCCAAAAACCGATTGTCATGAGTTTCTGATTCTCAAGCACCGCGCGTTCATAGCGGCCGGCGAACGAGTCAACTATCTGTCCCATTACTGGATAGAATATGTTGCCTAGATACCAGCTAAGCAGTACGGCCTCGTCATAGGGAGACGGTTTGGTTTTCCTCGAAAATGGCGTGTTCCCTAGTTGCTGTAGAAGGTTTCTCACCTCAGAATTATCATTGCGTGCAATAGCACGTGTTAAATCATTGATGATTGCGAGTACCGGACCTGGATAGAATTGTGTGGGATGTGCGGTCAGTGTTACGCGTATGCCGAATTTTTGAAGTGTCTTCGAAAATTCTTCACTTAGATTGTTCGTTTCGACGTTCTCAGCCACAGTTTGTAAAATTTTAAGCTTGTCGACCTGATGCATCTTGCGATAGGCCGCGTCTTCGAGTGCGTCAACTAGAACTACTTGCCGTTCGACGTATTGAATGATTTTGAATAGAAAGTTGTTCTTATCAGTAGCAGTAAAATGTGGTTTGTGCAGTTCGAAAAATTCTTCGACTATTACGTCTGGGTTCTTGCCGTCGATTAGGCCTTGCTGGCAGACGGCATCTAACAAGGGTAACAGCAATCCAGTTTTTTCCACGGCATCGAGTGGCAGAGTGAGAAAAAGGCCGTTATAGAGTTGGTAGTTTAGGCCAATCAGTTCTTCGAATTTATTGGATAGTGTATCGCTCATTGTTTATCTTTTTTAATTAGTGCTTGGTTTTTAAATAAGCTCTATTCCCAACCATTTAATCGAATAGATCGAGCTCGACGATATTAGCCATCGCTGCATAGCCGGCATCGTTGGGGTGCAAATTGTCTTCGGTAAATTCGGGAAGGATTCGACTAGGGTTCGCGGGGTCCTGTACGGCCTTCTCAAAATCGATAACGCCGTCGAACTCCCCGCCGCTGCGAATGAAGTCATTGATCTCCTGTCTTACGAGTTCTCCTTTGGGCGTGAAGTAGGCCGCGCCTTCATAGGGAGTGAGGGTAGCCCCTATAACTTCTATTCCTTGGGCGTGAGCGCGGGCTATGATCTGCCGATAGCCACCGATGACTTGTGCAGCTGATATTAAACTCCCGCTGGGAGACATGCCTATGTCGTTGATGCCCTCCATGAGGACCATATGAGTCACGTTGCTTAGCGCTAGTACATCGCGTTCGAAGCGAGCCTGTAGGTTCTGCCCGAAGAGCGAGTTGCCCTGAGTCGTTACTCTATTGCCGCTTATGCCTGCGTTCACCACGGCATACTTTTTGGAGCCACTGTCTGCGAAGAGTCTTCTTGTGAATTGGTTAGGCCAACGCTGGTTGGCGCTCGCGGTAGATCCCCAGCCATCGGTGATGGAATCTCCTACTACGGCGATTGCAGAAATCGAATTGCTATTAATTACGTCGATGGCAGTAAGTAAAGGCCAGGCCGCAGTTTCCGTTTGGTCGGTGAAGTTCACAGAGTTAGTCTGATCTGAGCCCTCCGACATATAGTTGGTTTGATTCGAAAGCGCATGCGCAGTTAGAAATCCGTTGCCCTGCGGAAGATAGAGACTAATGCTCAGGTTTGTCATCTCGGGCAGGTCATAGTTGAGTGGATCGCTAAAAACAACTGCACCTTTGGGTATAGAGACAGAGGACTGGCCCGCGAATTGCAGCGGCTTATTAGTACCTGACTGGATTGAACTTCCCTCAGATTGCAATGCAATGCTAGCAGCGCCAATTTGTATCGCTTCATTGCCATGGGCATTGCTTAGACGAATGCGCACGCTTTCGCCACCTACGCTGCTGTGGACGATTAAACGCAGTGTTTGATTTTGCGGACTATCGTCGGGGTTATCGTTTCCGGGCAGAGTGCTTGGCGAAGTACTCCAAGTAGTAACCCAACGTGGGTCGCTCTGTTCCTGCGCGAAAGCGAATGGGCCTGAAGCAAAAGCTGAAAACAACAAGAAGGCTGCCAGTAAGGAAACTGGAACACTCCTAGACTTGGCAAAGCTATTTTTCTGTTCTGATATTTTCGTCATTTTATTCCAACGCAAATGTAAACTATTATTGTGTATCTGGTCTGCACTACCGATTGGCAATGAGTAAAACACAGAAACCCGAAGATGAAAATCGCAATTCATGAGTTGCGAGTCGATACTGTGCCTGCTATAAACTCGATTTGCCCAACGCCTGAGATAAGGTGCTGGTGTGTAATCAGGATGACATTAAAACGGGGAAGAAGCGCTATGGAATTACTACCTGCAATTGAGACGGACTCGCCGAATGGTGCGGCTGTGAATGCATCAATTATTTGGTTGCACGGTCTTGGTGCGGATGGAAGTGACTTTGCGCCGCTCGTGCCGCAATTAAACCTGCCTGACAGTTTTGGGATACGTTTTATTTTCCCTCATGCGCCATCAATCCCGGTATCTATCAACAATGGCTTCGTAATGCCTGCTTGGTACGATATTAAGGAAATGAATATCGATCGACACGTCGATGAAGAGCAGCTACAGCAATCAGCAGCCAGCGTGCATGCGCTTATCGATAGAGAGATCGAGCGCGGTGTCGACAGCAGCCGCATCATCGTTGCTGGCTTCTCGCAGGGCGGGGCAGTTTCCTTCGAAGCCGGATTGACCTATCCAAAGCCCTTGGCGGGAATAATGGCTCTATCAACCTATTTCGCGACAGCGGACAGCATCAAGGTAAATCCCATCCAAAGCGGTATGCCGATATTGGTCTGCCACGGCAGCATGGACCCGGTAGTTGCCGAGGCACTAGGGCAGAAGAGCGTAGCTACACTGAAAAACCTAGGATTCGAGCCAGAATACAACAGCTATCCCATGGAGCATTCCCTGTGTCCCCCGCAGATCGTGGATATAGCTGACTGGATAGGTCGTACTCTCAGTTAAAATTATCGCAGAGTGCATAGCTAGGTTCTGCGCCTGCAAAGCCATTTGTAGTAAATCAACTATTGACCTTAGAGTCAGCTCTAAGGTTATACTTGTACCAAGTTTTAGCCAATTGGCGTAGATTTTGGGATCGAGAACATGTTGAAAATTAGTGAACTCTCTCAGCAGACGGGGCTTTCAGCCCACACCCTGCGCTATTACGAGAAGCACGGCCTGATTAATGCCAGCAATCGAAGTGAGGCGGGTTATCGCTTCTATACCGATTCTGACGTGCGTCGTGTGCAGTTCGTAAAGACGGCGCGCAATACCGGGTTCTCTCTAGCGGATATCGGCCAGCTGCTCTCCATACGAGTGGATAAGCGCAGCCACAGCTGTCAGGACGTTACTGACATCACCCAGAAGAAGCTGCTTGAGGTAAACGCCAAATTGGCAGAGTTGCAATCTATGCAACAGACACTAGAGCTGCTGTTGGCCAGCTGCTGCGGTGGCCCCGAGAATGCAACCCACTGCTCGATCATGGAGGCCCTCGATGCGGGGCTACCTAGATAAGACAATAACGAAGCGAGGTTAATCAAATGAGCTTACTGACGATTTTTTGGAATTTGCTTGTCGAGAGTGCGCCTTGGCTGCTCATCGGTTATTTGTTGGCGGGGATAATCTCGCAGGTTATTCCTAGCGAGTGGGTGCACAAGCAGTTGGCAAAGCCGGGCTTCGTCTCCATCGTAAAGGGCGCGCTTATTGGAGCGCCTTTGCCGCTGTGTTCCTGTGGAGTGATTCCTACTGCGTTGGCTGTGCGCAAAGCAGGAGCATCAAAAGGTGCCACATCTTCTTTTTTAGTGGCTACTCCAGAAACAGGTGTTGATTCGATCTCTTTTTCTTATGCGGTCCTCGGTCCAGTATTTGCGATAGCGAGGCCTGTTGCAGCGCTGACTAGCGCGATCATTGCCGGAGTGTTGGTGAATAGCTTCGACAAAGAGGACGAGGTAGCAGAACCAGTTAAGGCCGAAAGCAGTTGCTGCCACAGTGAGAAAAAAGAACAGCTTGAGACAGAACCCAGCCTAGGCAAGAAATTGATCAGCGCGTTGCAATACGGCTATGGCCGGATGATTTCCGATACGGCGAAATGGCTGGTAATCGGCTTGGTGGCGGCAACCATCATTACCGCTGTCGTGCCGCAATCGTTCTTCCTGCAGTGGGGAGATGGTTTGCTGGCCATGATCGTCATGGTAATCGTAGGCCTACCTATGTATATCTGTGCAACAGCCTCGACTCCCGTCGCCGCAGGCTTGCTCTTCGCTGGCATCTCACCCGGCGCCGCTTTGGTGTTTATGCTGACCGGCCCCGCCACGAATATAGCAACCATGGGTGTGATTAAGGAGCAGTTAGGTATGCGTTCACTAATCGCCTATATGATAGGCGTGATCGTGACTGCAATAGCGTGTGGGCTTATGCTGAACCAACTCTATGCTTTCTACGGCTGGGAGCTGCAGATTTCGATGATGGCGCACGGCGAGAGTTTCCCGCTGTGGAGGCAGTTAGCTGCTGTGTTGTTGTGCGCATTACTCGCGCGAGTTTGGGTGCAGCCCTTGTTCGCGAGTAAGGAGAGTAAGGCTCCTAAATCGGAGATGGTCGAGTCGACCTAGCTTAGGGTTATCTTGAATTTAACAAAGGTGGATGCGATGCTCCGCATCGAGCCGAAAAACCCGGTCTGCCGAATCGGGAAGTGTCAGCAAGCAGTGCCGCGTTAGGCGTTCAAAATGCTGAATGAATCGTTCGATGGCCTGGCGGTCCATCAGCCCGCTAGCATCCTTCGCAGCAATCGCTCGCAGCTTCTCTTCTTGCATGCTACGCCATTCTAAGACTTGTTCGAATCCGGGTGCTTGTAACATCAGCAACATGTGGATTTGTTCGAATACAGATTGGTAGCTCCCTGCCAGTTGTTGATTGACGTAGGTGCGCCAGCGAGCGTCGCTGTCCTCTTTGCTTTCTAGTTCATTGATGGCCGAGGTGAGCTTATCCTTTGGTTGTGGCTTTACCCCGACGAACCAGCCTTCGAGAATGATAACCTCTACTGGCCCGCGTAGTTGTTCGCGGGCATCAAGGGGGCAGCAGTCATCGACAGACTTGTCAAATCTCGGAAGAGTGATTTTCTGCCTTGGGCCTGCCTCGGCGAGTTGTTCCAGCAAGTGCAGCGCGAGATCTACATCGTGGGTGCCGGGCACGCCGCGTGATCGTAATAGCGGATGAATTTCGTCCGCCAATTCCTGCCGTTTTGCCTTGGAATAGTAGAAGTCATCGATAGAGAGGTTGGCCGAGCGCCGACCGTTGCTCGTAAGCAGGGAGCTCAGTAATTTCGCCAGCGTAGATTTCCCCGTTCCTTGGGCGCCGTTGATGCCGATTAGCAGTGGACCTTGCCGGCTCGATTGAAGCTTGGCTTCTATATCGTGAAGCAGCGGCAAGAAGCACAGCGTCGCATCCGGCAAATAAGTGGTTGGGAGACGCTCGCGCTGGATAAAATCTTTAATAAGCTGTTGATACATTGTGCGTAGGTTAACAGCTAAGAAATTGCAAAGGCAAAAATTGATTCTGTGAACACTGTTCGGTGTGTTCACAAAACATCCTGTGTTAGCATCGAATCAGTAAATCAACTTCTACTGCAGCTACACAAACTTATCTCTTTTCGTCTAGTTCTTAACACCTAGTCAAGAGTATCTAACTCTTAGCACAACAACCGATTCAACGCTAAATGAAATCTTCACTGCTGCCAGAACGACCCTTGATTATATCGCCGACCCTAGCGGCGACCATAGGCTTGGAGGAGGCGGTCATGCTGCAAGTGTTGGCCGAGCTAATCCACGGTAAGGAAATCTGTCGGCGTGCTTCGAACCCGAGCCTCGAATGGGCCGTGCTTAGCGACAGCGATTTTCAGACTGCCTTTCCTTTCTGGGGCGCTGTGGACATTCGCCGAGTACAGAACAGCTTACAAAATTTGGGGCTCATAGTTGTCGACCAAATTGCAGAGTCACGCACTAGCTTCTATGCAATAGACGATCCCAGTAACGAGTCTGCAGACAACAATTTTGCGAGGATTCAGTCTGCGCCTAGCATGCAGCCTGAAGTGTCTCGAGTTGCAGCTAAGAATCCAACACCCTCGATTCCCAGTAGCGGCAGTGCCTCGTTGATAGAGCCGAATTGGCAGCCGAGTCTGGATTGGATCAAGAAATGCCAGCAGCACAATGTGCCAGAAGAATTTGTGAATGCCCTTATCCCCGAGTTCGTTAGCTATTGGCGTGACCGTGCTCAAGCGCGTTTTTCTTGGGGAAACGCATTCTATAAGCACGTGTTAAAGGAATGGCGTAACGAACAAACTCGCAAGGGGGCTTTTGAGCTAGCCACTGAGATGTCCGCCACATGGCGTCCTAGCGAGGATGCGGTTGGCATCCTCGAGATTTCTGACATTAACAGCAGCTTTATAGAAGATGCTATCCCTGAGTTTGTGCTCTACTGGCGCGAGCGGGGCATGGTTAATGGTGCTTGGAATACGAAGTTCCTTGAGCACATACGCAGACAGTGGGCTAAGTTTTCGGCATCATTTGGCTACGATGATACGCCGAAAGCAATTCAGGTAAATTGGCTGCCTAGCAATGACTGCTTCGAAATATTGCAGTTGGCGGAGATCGATGAAGAGTATGCTCGGAGTAAGATTCCCGAGTTCGTTATGTATTGGAAAGACAGTCAGCAGGTAAAGTCATCTTGGAACACGGTATTTCTCCAATTCATCAAACAAGACTGGGCGCGCCAGCTGAAACAAACTGAAGGTGCAGATGTAGGCTATGCAGAAAATCAATCCCTTGTTGGATCAAGCCAGCAAAGAGTTAAAGAAAGATTCCAGCGAATCGCTGACAGAAGCTGGGCGGAGTAGATCCGCTGCGGTTGTTAGCGAAGGTGTTGCGGAACCCACTGGCGAATTTAACGACGACGCCAAGCTCGACCGTGTCGATGCGATAAATCAGATCTTCGCAGAATTTGAGTTCGCCTATCACAATCAATTCCACAAAGCCTTCAACGATGTGGAAAGCCAAATCATTGCCAAAAAGTATTGGCTTGGTACTCTCGAGCAGTACTCTCCATTACAGATCGTGCATGCGGCAAAGCAGGTAATTCGAACACAGGATTATCTGCCGTCGATAGCAGCCTTGGTGAAAGCCTGTGAGCAGGGATTAGATTTATTTGGATTGCCGTCGCCGCGACAGGCCTATATTGAAGCCTGTGGAGCGCCATCTCCTAAGCGCGATTATCCATGGAGTCACGAGGCGGTGTATCTAGCTGGGCAGGGCGCGGGCTGGTTTGTTCTGGCTTCCGAGTCTGAATCGGCCTCCTTTCCTTTGTTCGACTATCACTACCAGCTTCTGTGCCGGCGCGTGATAAGTGGTGAGCAGCTAGAAACGGTTGTAGCTACGCCTCTTCCCGACAAGATCCCGCGCCCACTGCGCAAGGATGACGCGAAGGCACGTTTTGCGAAAATGCGAGACGAACTGGGGCTTTAGTTCTTGCGACTAAGCCCTTCCCCAAGCTAGCCGTTTAACTTCTTGTACTTAACACGTGTCGGTTCGTTGGAGTCGCCGGTGCGTTTTCTGCGTTCCGCCTCATAGTCCGTGTAGTTACCCTCGTGCCATGTGACTTCGCTTTCACCCTCGAACGCGAGAATGTGAGTGCAGATACGGTCAAGAAACCAGCGATCGTGCGAGACCACAATGACGCAACCTGGATAGGCGAGCAGGCCTTCTTCGAGGGCGCGCAGAGTCTCAACATCCAGATCGTTAGTGGGTTCGTCCAACAGAAGAACATTGCCGCCGCGCTTGAGCAACTTAGCCATATGCAAGCGGTTGCGTTCACCGCCTGATAAGTCTTTTACAAATTTCTGCTGATCGCCGCCCTTGAAGTTGAAGCGGCTAGCGTAGGCTCTGGAGGAGACCTCATACCTGCCTATTTGCAATTGCTCTTGTCCATCAGAAATTTCCTGCCAGACGGTGTTCTCTCCAACGAGTTCGTCGCGGCTTTGATCGACATAGGCAAGATCGACAGTCTCTCCTAATTCTATCGAACCGCTATCGGGTTGTTCTGTTCCAACGAGCATACGCAAGAATGTTGTCTTACCAGCGCCATTACCACCGATGATACCGATGATGCTTCCCTTGGGTACCGAGAAGCTCAGATTCTCGATCAGGCTCTTGTCAGCGAAGCCCTTACAGAGGTCTTTCACCTCGATGACTTTATCCCCCAATCGATTGCCAGGAGGGATATACAATTCAGACGTCTCATTACGTTTTTGGAAATCTTGTGAATTCAGTTCCTCGAAGCGCGCGATACGGGCCTTGCTCTTAGACTGTCTTCCCTTAGGGTTCGCTCGCACCCATTCCAGTTCAGATTTTATAGTGCGTTCGTGGGCGGCTTCTTTCTTAGCTTCGGACTCCAGTCGCTGCTCTTTCGTTTCAAGCCAGTTAGTGTAGTTGCCTTCGTAGGGGATGCCATGGCCGCGGTCCAATTCGAGAATCCAACCTGCGGCATTATCGAGAAAATAGCGATCGTGAGTGATCGCAACCACTGTACCTGGATAGTCCTGCAGGAAGCGTTCTAGCCAGCCGACACTTTCAGCATCTAGATGGTTGGTGGGCTCATCGAGCAGCAACATGTCTGGCTTGCTGAGTAGCAGCCTGCACAGGGCTACACGGCGTCGCTCTCCTCCGGACAATTTTCCTACTTCGGCGTCCCATGGCGGCAGGCGCAGAGCATCTGCGGCTCGCTCTAAGACCCGCTCAATCTCCCAGCCATCGCAGGTATCGATCTTGGTCTGTAACTCGCCTTGTTGCTCCAGAAGTTCGGTCATCTCATCATCGCTCATGGGCTCAGCGAATTTATCGCTTATTGCGTTGAACGCCTCTACGAGTCCGATGATCTCCTGTACGCCTTGCTGCACGTTGCCGCGCACATCCAGATCCTCATCCAGTTGCGGCTCCTGCGGTAGGTAGCCGATATTGATATCAGACTGCGCGCGTGCCTCTCCGTTAAATTCCTTGTCTACACCGGCCATGATTCGCAGCAGCGTCGATTTGCCGGAGCCATTCAGGCCCAATACGCCAATCTTTGCCCCAGGGAAAAAAGACAATGAGATGTCTTTTAGAATTTGTCGTTTCGGCGGGACGATCTTGCTGACCTGATGCATGGTGTAAACAAATTGTGCCATTGAGCTGTTTCCTAAGAATAACGGTCGTAAATTTAACGTTTCTGTAAATTATGCCTTCAATGCAGCGGATTGAGGCTGACGCGGATATCGTCTGCGGACTCAATTTTACTGCTGGCGAGGCTGCAACACTGCTTGCCCTGATCAGTCGTTATTATGGCACAACAATAGTGCACTGTTCTGCCCATTCACGTACCTCAATACAGTCAGAATACTAAGAATATTAATGCTCAAAGAAAGCTCATCATGTAGAATAGCGCCTTCAAAAATCCTGATCTGTGAGCAAAACCGCGAAAGCGAATCTGGCGCAAACCGGGGCAAGAATCCACATTTAAGCATAACCCTTATTATCAGTAACCCTTCGGAGTAGCAGATGTTTAAGAGCGACACTAGTCTTTCAGAATTTGACCCAGAAATTAGCGCGGCCATTGAAAAAGAGAGAACTCGCCAAGAGCAACACATCGAGCTAATTGCGTCCGAGAATCACACGAGCCCGCTGGTTATGGAGGCGCAGGGTTCAGTGCTTACCAATAAGTATGCCGAGGGTTACCCCGGCAAGCGTTACTACGGTGGTTGTGAGCACGTTGATATTATTGAGAACTTGGCTATTCATAGAGCGAAGGAATTGTTCGGGGCAGATTATGCAAACGTACAACCACACTCAGGCTCGCAGGCAAATGCAGCTGTGTACATGGCGCTGCTGAAGCCTGGCGAAACTGTATTGGGCATGAGCTTGGCAGATGGTGGCCACCTTACTCATGGTGCCAGCGTGAGCTTCTCGGGAAGAATCTACAATGCTGTGCAATATGGCCTGCATAGCGAAACCGGCGAGATCGACTACGAGCAGGTAAATGCACTGGCTCAGGAACATAAGCCGAAGATGATTGTGGCGGGTTTCTCCGCTTACTCTCGTGTCGTCGACTGGCAGAAATTCCGCGATATTGCGGACAGCATTGGCGCCTATTTAATGGTCGACATGGCTCACGTGGCGGGATTGATCGCTGCCGGCGTCTATCCAAGCCCGGTAAACATCGCCGATGTCACTACGTCTACTACCCATAAGACCCTGCGCGGGCCACGCGGTGGAATCATTCTCGCTAAAGCGAATCCTGATCTGGAGAAGAAGTTTAACTTTGCGGTCTTCCCAGAGAGTCAGGGCGGGCCATTGATGCATGTTATTGCAGCGAAGGCGGTGTGCTTCAAAGAGGCAATGAGTGAAGACTTCAAGACGTATCAGGCGCAGGTAGTCGCTAACGCAAGAACTATGGCGAAGGGATTTATCGATAGAGGCTTCGATATTGTGTCCGGCGGTACGGACGACCATCTATTTCTTCTCAGCTTAATCAAACAAGATGTTACTGGTAAAGATGCCGATGCGGCTTTGGGACGAGCGAATATTACGGTCAACAAGAACGCCGTTCCAAACGACCCGAGGTCGCCATTCGTAACAAGCGGCCTGCGCCTAGGCTCGCCTGCAATCACCACGCGAGGGTTCGGTGAGGCTGAGGTTGCCGATCTAACTGCTTGGATGTGTGATATTCTCGATGATATCGAAAATGAAGCGGTGATAGCCGAAGTAAAGCAGAAGGTAATTGAGCTCTGCGCACGCTTTCCTGTGTATCAGTAAACGTAGTGAGTGATAGCTGACTCCTTAGACGAGTCGATCGAAATAGTCCCTTACTACATTATTAGAATATTAGTTGAATGAGTAGTTTTTATGCATTGTCCTTTTTGTGGCGCGATTGATACCAAAGTAATAGATTCTCGGTTAGTGGCCGAGGGCAATAACGTCCGCCGTAGACGCGAGTGCATCACCTGCGAAGAGAGATTTACCACCTACGAATCTGCCGAATTAGTGATGCCGAGAATCATCAAGACGGATGGCATACGAGAACCGTTCAACGAAGACAAGTTGATGGCAGGCCTAACCAAGGCGTTGGAGAAGCGTCCAGTAAGTATCGAGAAGGTGGAAGAGGCGATTACGCGCATTAAGGCAAGTCTACGCTCTAGCGGAGAACGAGAGATACAATCTAGAGCGGTCGGCGAGCAGGTGATGAAAGAGCTTCGCGTTCTAGATGAAGTGGCCTTCGTTAGATTTGCCTCGGTCTACCGAAGCTTCAAAGACCTTGATGAATTTCGAGCGGAAATTGACCGCCTCTCCGAAGACAACTCCAAGTAAGTTCAGAGCATTTTTCCAGTCTCGGTATTGGCGGCTGCCTCAAAGCCGCTTTCTCGAAAAACCCGGTTTCTGTAAAACAAAGCCTCGTTCATGAAAACCATGAAAAAAATCAGCAACGATAAACTACAACCAGAAATTCTTGACTGGCCAGTCTATATGCGCAGAGCAATAGATCTGGCCGGCAATGCCATCAATACGTCGCCGAACCCTAGAGTTGGTTGCGTTCTTGTTATTAATCAAGAGATCGTAGGCGAAGGTTGGCACGTGGCTCTAGGTGAAGCCCATGCCGAAGTGATGGCATTGGAGCAGGCAGGTGATAGGGCAAAATCTTCGATCGCCTTCGTTAGTTTAGAGCCCTGCTCCCATACAGGTCGCACGGGCCCTTGTAGCGACGCGTTGATCAAGGCAGGAGTCTCGCAAGTTGTAATCGCCTGTATCGACCCAAATGTGGAGGTTGCCGGTAAAGGCGTTGAGAAACTAATTGCTGCTGGGATCCCCGTAACCCAACTAACCGATTTCGATTCCTTGGCGCGCGCAGTAACTCCCGGTTATTTCAAGAGACGAGAGCAGGGCATTCCTTATGTTCGCTGTAAGCTAGCTATGAGTTTGGATGGCCGAACCGCTCTGGCGAATGGCGAGAGCAAGTGGATAAGCGGGCAGCAATCACGAAGTGATGTGCAGAGGCTGCGGGCAGAAAGTAGTGCGGTGATTACAGGAATAGAAACCGTATTAGCCGACGACCCCTCTCTGAATGTCCGCATCGGTGATCTAAATCTTGCTCAAGAGGACCTCGCTCGTAACGAGAAAGCTCTTTCAAAACAACCTCTACGAGTAATTCTCGACAGTCATCTGCGTACTCCCACTGAAGCCAAAATCCTCTCATTGCCGGGTGAGGTAAAGGTATTCTCCATCGACACGCCTGGCACAGCTAAAAACCTTGCATCGAATGTGGAATACGTACAAGCAGCGGCGAGTGGCAAGAGAGTAAGTCTGCATAGTGTGCTAGAATCGCTGGCCTCCGATTTTGCCTGTACCGAAGTGCTGGTAGAGGCGGGCGCCACGCTAAGTACAGCGTTTATAAAGGCGGGCTTGGTAGATGAATTAATCGTCTATATTGCGCCAAAACTACTTGGTAGCGATGCCCGCTCTTTGCTTAATATAGCGGGCATAGAGTCAATGTCGGATAGCTTGAATTTTGAGATTACCGATCTGCAGCAGATAGATTGCGATATTCGCGTCGTACTGAAGCCGGTCTGAATTTAAGCCCCCAGAAAACTAATTCGTATAAGTGAAGAATATAATGTTTACCGGAATTATTGAGGCGATTGGCTCAGTAGCCAAATTACAACAGTTAGGTACTGACTGGCGTCTCACCGTAGATAGTGGGAAACTCGATCTAAGCGATGTTGTTCTCGGTGACAGTATCGCCGTGAATGGCTGCTGTCTAACAGTTGTCGAGTTACAGGAAAACTTCTTCGGTGCTGATGTTTCTAACGAATCCATGCGCTGTACTGCTCTCGGGGAATTCAAGGACGGCACGCCCGTAAATTTAGAGAAGGCCATGCTAGCTAGTGGCCGTCTCGGCGGCCACATAGTTAGCGGTCATGTGGATGGTGTGGGCAGTTTAATTGAATCGTCCGCAGACGGTGCAAGCAGGCGTTTAGTCTATGAAGCTCCAAAAGAAATAGCGAAGTATATCGCCGGCAAGGGTTCTATCTGTATCGATGGCACTAGTCTGACTGTGAATGAAGTAAGTGGTCAAAAATTCACCGTCAACGTTATTCCTCACACTCAGACAGAAACGATAATTGGCGACTACAAAGTGGGTCAGAGCGTGAATCTGGAAGTTGATCTTATCGCTCGTTATCTCGAGAGACTGTTGCAGGGGTCTGATGCCAGTGAAGAAGGTGTGAGTAAAGAATTTTTGGCAGAACATGGCTTTGGCTAAAACAGGCGCAAGGCAAAGATTGTTTTTTTTACACAATTTAAAATGAGTTTGAAGAAATTATGAAGTTGAATTCTATAGAAGAGATCATCGACGATATTCGCCAGGGAAAGATGGTGATATTGATGGACGATGAAGATAGAGAGAACGAAGGTGATCTCATTATTGCTGCCGAGCGAGTGCGTACTGAAGACATTAACTTCATGGCGACCAATGCGCGCGGCTTAATCTGCCTTACTCTCACTCATGAGCGCTGCGAGCATCTGAAGCTGCCTCTAATGGTGAATGAGAACAATACTCCCTATAACACAAACTTCACTGTCTCTATCGAGGCGGCTACCGGAGTAACCACGGGAATTTCTGCAGGCGATAGAGCCCGCACTATTCAAGCAGCCGTTGGACGCGACAGTGTCGCTGCAGATATTGTGCAACCAGGACATATATTCCCAATTATGGCGCAGCCTGGCGGCGTACTGCGCAGAGCAGGTCATACTGAAGCTGGATGCGACCTTACCAGGCTGGCTGGGTATTCACCGGCCGCCGCAATCGTTGAAATCATGAATGAAGACGGCTCGATGGCGAGGCGTCCAGATCTTGAGAAATTCGCAGAGAAACATGGCATCAAGATTGGCACTATCGTCGACCTTATCCATTATCGAATTGCGAACGAACATACTGTTACCAAGGTTTCCAGCAACAAGATGGAGACGAAGTACGGCGAATTCGACGTGCACTCTTACAAGGACTCTATTAGTGGCAGCCTGCATCTAGCCTTTACTATGGGAACAATCGACTCTGATGATCCTCAGTTGGTACGAGTCCATATACCAAATACGCTGCGCGACATCTGTGATGTGCACAATTCTAGCCGCACCAGCTGGTCTTTCAGCGATGCCTTGAAGAAAATCGCCGAAGAGGGTAGGGGTGTGGCTGTGTTATTATCCGGCGAAGATTATGGTCAAGATCTTGGGCAGAATATTGCAAATGTTTTGAACGATGGGTCTGAGCGCGCTTCGACTAATCGCAGCGGTAGCGATCTCACCATCGGGACTGGCTCGCAGATACTTAGGGATCTGGGCGTCAGCAAGATGCGTTTGTTGAGCTTCCCAGCGAAATTTAATGCGATCTCAGGATTTGATCTAGAAGTAGTTGAGTTCGTTGAATTCGAGAAATAGACGCGGCGAGAAAGTTTCACGCCGGAATGAGTCATAGAAAAAGAGTGTAGGAAAAGACAATGGGTATAAAGACAATAGAAGGTAATTACAACAACGCGGTAGCGAGATACGTTATTGCTGTGGCGCGATTCAATAGCTTCATCGTGGATCATCTGCTCGAAGGCGCTATAGATGTGCTGCGCAAGCACGGTGTCATGGACAAAGACATCAGCATTGTTAAGGTGCCGGGTGCTTTCGAATTACCATTGGCCGTGAAGAAAATAGCAAGCGGCGAAGATTGCGATGCCGTGATCGCTCTGGGTGCGGTAATTCGTGGCGGTACTCCGCACTTCGAATACGTGGCTGGTGAATGTGTGAAAGGTTTGAGTCAGGTTAGTCTCGACAGCGGCAAGCCGGTAGCATTTGGGGTGCTTACAGTTGACAGTATTGAGCAGGCGATAGAACGTGCCGGTACGAAAGCGGGCAACAAAGGCGCTGAGGCTGCAATTACTGCAGTAGAGATGGTTAGTCTTCTAAGGCAGCTGGAGAAATAAGTGGCGCCCACTAAGGCCGAATCGAAAGCGAAACCTTCGGCCCCCAAAAAGAAGAAGCCGCAAACTAAGGTTAAGATTCCACTAGCGCAGCGGCGAAAGGCCCGCACACTAATCGTGCAGGCCCTCTATCAGTGGCATATCAGCAAATCCGAGCCTCTGGAGATCGAAGCACAATTTCATGAGCAGAACGGCGGCAAGATTGATTGGGAATATTTCTCGGAAGTCTTTCTGGAGATTCCCAAGCAGCAGGAAGCCCTAGATAAACGCATTGCTCCCTTGTTGGACCGTGAGTTGAAATCATTGGACCCGGTAGAAAGAGCACTGTTGTATCTTGGTACATTCGAATTGGCGAATCGCATAGATATTCCTTATCGTGTGGTTATCAATGAGTGTGTTGAGTTGGCTAAAACCTTTGGCGCGACTGACGGGCATAAATACATCAATGGTGTATTGGATAAATTAGCTAAGACTCTTCGCCCCGTGGAATTGGCAGCTAAGAAGTAGCTAGTATTTCATTTAGAAGCGATCGTCTTCTCATTCATGGCGGTTGTAGATTAAGCGCCGGTACTGGACGTCATGCAAAAGCCAAGCAGCCATTCAGAATTTGAAATCATTCGTCGCTTTCTCGTGACACCCAATCTATCTTTCCCGCGTGAAGGAATCGAATTAGGCATCGGCGATGATGCCGCTCTCATCGAGGTTCCACCGGACAAGCATTTGGCGATGTCGATGGATGTGCTGATATCCGGTATACACTTTCCACTAGGCGCCGATCCTTCCTTGATTGCCAATCGGGCGCTCGCGGTAAACTTAAGTGATCTCGCGGCCATGGGTGCGGAGCCTTACTGCTTTACGCTAGGATTAGTCCTCCCACATAGCGATGAAAAGTGGCTAGCCAGCTTTAGTGGCGGCCTCGAACATCTAGCAAGACAATACAATTGTCCTTTGGTCGGTGGCGATACGAGCTCAGGCCCAATGAGTATTAGTATTCAAGTACAAGGTTTAGTAGAAAAAAAGCGAGCAACTCGAAGAAGTGGTGCAAATGTGGGCGACAGAATTTACGTCAGCGGCGAGCTCGGTGATGGTGCCATAGCACTGCTTGCTTTGGGCTTAGACTCACATCTGGGCAGTGAATTTACCTTCGCCGTTAGCGAGCCTAGTTCGGAATGTAGGCAGTTCTTTGAGGACGCCTACTTCAAACCGCAGCCACAGATTGGGCTTTCTTCAGCAGCCGGGAAATTATTTTCAAGCGCTATCGATATATCCGACGGACTGCAGGGAGATCTGCAACATATCCTCGATCAGAGCGAAGTGGCCGGCAACATTAGATTGGAAGCGATACCCTATTCCAAATCTGCCCTGTGTTGCGTTAGCCCAGAGAATAGATTGCTAGCGGCCCTATTTGGCGGCGATGACTATGAGTTATGCTTCACTGTCGCCGAAAAAGACTGTGCCGAGCTGGATTCTATCGCTAACGATTTAGGGGTCAGTGTTACCTGTATTGGCGACATCAAAGCGGGTAAGGGAATCGAGTATTTAGACGCGGATGGCTCCCCAGTCGAGCTCAACGCTCAGGCTTTTCAACATTTCAGTGCCACGGCTTAAACTCATGGTAGTAGACTAGAGTGACTATGAACTCAAACAAAGCGATATTAGCTAACCCGATACACCTGTTGGCCTTTGGCTTCGGGGCGGGTCTTTCCCCTAAAGCTCCAGGCACTGTGGGTACCGTCGTTGCAGTGCTTATCTATCTTGTGCTGCCGAGTATGCAGCCAGTCATCTATGCTGGATTGATACTGCTTAGTTTCGTTTTTGGCATCTGGATTTGCGGTAAGACGTCAGAAGATCTGGGTGTTCATGATCATGGCGGCATAGTCTGGGACGAGTTTGTGGGCTATTGGGTTACCATGTTTATGGCGCCAAGCGGCCTATTTTGGGTGCTTCTGGGCTTTGTCTTGTTTCGCCTGCTGGATATTTTTAAGCCCTGGCCCATTAAATGGGCAGATAAAGAGTTAGCTGGGGGGCTTGGAATCATGCTTGATGATGTATTAGCGGGTATAATGGCCGCTCTGTGTATGCAGGCCCTGGTTGTGCTAATAGGCTAAGGCTTGACGGAATTAGAGGAATTTTTTTTGACAGTTTCATTTGTAGCATCGGCAATTTTGCCCACTCAGTGGGGGGAATTCACAATTCATGGCTTCGAAGACCAGTCTGACGGCAAAGAACATGTGGCTTTGGCCTTCGGTGATCTAAGTTCAGACCAGCCGGTGCTGTGCCGAGTTCACTCTGAATGTTTGACCGGCGACTGTCTGTTCAGTCTACGCTGTGATTGCGGTCCGCAGCTGCAATACGCGATGGAAAAAGTAGCAACCGAAGGCAGGGGCATTATCCTTTATTTGCGCCAGGAAGGGCGTGGCATCGGTTTGCTGAACAAGATTAAAGCCTATGCGTTGCAAGATGCCGGGGCTGATACGGTAGAGGCGAATGTTCAGCTGGGCTTCGAGGCTGATAGCCGAGGGTATGAAATCTGCAAGCCCATGTTGGATCATTTCGACATTTCGAGTCTGCGAATCATGACGAATAATCCCAGAAAGGTAGATGCTCTTACCGAGATGGGTATCGATGTCACCGAGACCGTTCCAATACACACTGGCGCTAACCCTCATAACGAGAGTTACTTGGCCGTGAAGTTCGACAAATTAGGTCACAACAAGCCTGCCTAGCCCGTGCCTCCCTCGAAAAAAAAGATCACTGTTGATTTTCTCCGTCATGGAGAGCCGGTCGGTGGTGACGTGCTTCGAGGCAGAATCGACCACCCGTTGAGTGAATTGGGTTGGTTGCAAATGCAAAAAGCCACTGCACTGACCAGGCAGCGGAAATTGTCCCCTTCGACGCCGAACTGGACCCATCTAATATCCTCACCACTGCAGCGCTGCCGAGTTTTCGCCGAGCATCTCGCGGACGTTACTACACTTGAATTGCGTGTAGCCAAGCAGTGGCAGGAAATAGATTATGGTGATTGGGATGGCATGTTGCTCAAAGACTGGAGAGAAGTGGCGGGTCCACAGTTCAAAGAGTTTCGCAAGGACGTGTCTAAGTTGCATCCCCCCAATGGAGAGGCGTTTCTTTCATTCAAGGACCGAGTGCTTCAGGCGTGGAGTGAACTGGCCGCTCTTCCTGATGGGAGTCATGTATTAGTCGTAACACACGGGGGTGTGCTGCGTGTTGTACTCCCTGCCGTGCTGGGTATGCCGCTCAATCGCAGCTATCCATTGCATATACCCTTTGCATCATTCAGCCGGATTGCTCTTTCAGTTGCAGCTGTCTCTGAAGAAGGATCGGGAGTCGGCGCGAGCCTGCTATTTCACAATGCGGCGGAGTATGAGGCCGGTTAGTTATTTCCTGATTTCTCTCTAGTCATATCAATCTGTTCACACATGCGCTGCGCACCTATTAATGCGCGCGGCGTATGTCGCTGCAACAGTTCGGGTGGCACGAAGAATAGCGAGTTGGTGCTAACGGCGCTGAGCTGTTCCCACTTGAGCCACTCGTCTAACCATTCAGGGCGTTCGATGTCCATACCGCTGGCTACGACCGCCTGCGGGTTTCTAATCAACACAGACTCCACACTTACCTTCGGCGCCACTAGTTCGATGTCGGCGAATATATTCACACCGCCACATAACTCGATAATGTCATTGATAAGCTCGTTGCCACCGGCACTGATCAATGGCTTATCCCATACTTGGTAGAAAGTTCTAACAGGCGTCTTAGTTCTATACTTTTCCGAAAGAGTCGCCAGATTGGTGTCGAACTCTTCGATTACCTTTGCCGCGAGAGTTTCGGTACCAGCCAATGTTGCCAGTCTTCGAATATGGCTAGGGATCGACTCTAGCCTTTTAGGCTCCGCGATGTAGACCGTAAGACCCAACTCGCGGAGTCGATTGACAGCGGCGCGCGGATTTCCTGTCTGCCAGGCAACGACTAAGTCGGGCTGCAGCTGCAGAATTTTCTCCATGTCTAACATGTCGTACCGGCCGATGATTGGTAGCGCCTTAGCGGCCTCCGGATAGTCGCTGTATTCCACAACACCCACCAGCTTGCTGCCCGCACCAGCGGCATACAGTAGTTCGGTGAGTGAGGGGGCGAGGCTGATAATCCGTTCAGCGCTCTCATCGAGTTGCACGAGCGAGCCCTCGTCATCGCGCACTTCAATTGAGAACACGGGCTGACTAATAACAAGAGTTGCAAGTGTCAATGCTAGCGAAAAGTTTTTCCGTAATCTCCTTGGAAGAATTTTTCGAGCCGTCTCACTACTACTAAGAGCCACAATCATCAATGCTCGCAAAAAGCCAAGCGGCAGCTGGGTAGAAAGATTGTTCGATGTGCTATCAAAAGAAAACGACATGCCAAATGTTTCTAACGCATTATGATGTCGGCATTCCGTTGATGTTATCGGATGGGTAATCATCAGTAGTCGATGCCTTTCTGAACTTTTACGCCGTCGTAAAACGCGTGTTTGTTTTCACCCAGTTCGGTCACGGTGTCCGCCAGTTCTATAAGTTCCTTGGCGGCACTACGTCCGGTTATAACAACGTGCTGGCCTTCGGGTCTGTTCTCCAGTGCGGACAACACCATCTCTTTATCGAGATAGCCATAGGTAAGCATGTAGGTAAGCTCGTCCAGAATTACGACATCAATCTCGGGATTCGTCATCATTGCTGCGCCGTGTGCCCACGTCTTTTCGGCGGCGGCAATGTCCGAGTCGCGGTCCTGAGTCTCCCAAGTGAAACCCGTGTTCATTACTTGAAATTCAACTAACGGATTGTCGGCGAATAGCATCTGCTCTCCGCATTCCCACTGGCCTTTTATAAACTGAATCACGCCGCAGCGAAGTCCGTGTCCAACACTGCGTGCAAGCATGCCGAAAGCAGAGGTGCTCTTGCCCTTGCCGTTACCGGTGAGAACCACCAGCAGGCCCTTATCGATTGTGGCCGCCGCAATGCGGCCGTCAATGTGTTCCTTTTTGCGCTGCATAGCCTTCTTATGGCGTAGTGCTCTCTCTTCGCTAGTCGACACGCTGTTCTCCTGTGTAGGTTAGATGGATAACTGATCGGGGTGGTGATGGGTGCTGCCTCAGAACGAAGTGAGCCTTAGACAGCTTTCGATTGAATCTTGCAGTCTTTCAATTTCTTCTTGATGGCCGTGCTGATGCTTCCGGCATCAAGTCCTACCTCGGCTAGCATTTGGGGCACCTTTCCATGCTCTAAGAATGCATCTGGCAATCCCAGGTTCAGGACGGATATTTGGTAGTTAGAGGCGAGCAGGAATTCGTTCACGGCAGAGCCTGCGCCGCCCATCAAAGAATTCTCTTCGATAGTCACCAGCAATTGATGTTGTGCAGCCATGTCACTTATGGTCTCCTCATCTAGTGGTTTGACGAAGCGCATGTCCACTACTGTCGCATTCAATTTCTCAGCCACTTCCAAAGCAGGGGTCACCATGCTGCCAAAGGCAAGGATTGCTACCGAACTGCCGCGCCTGCGTAGCTTAGCCTTGCCGATCTCAACTGGGTTTAGTCCAGTCTCAATTTTCTGGCTCGGCCCCTTGCCGCGCGGGTAGCGAATAGCCGATGGTCCATCAAAATGATAGCCCGTCGATAATAGCTTATGGGTTTCGTCTTCGTTGCTCGGAGTCATCACTAGCATGTTTGGAATGCAGCGTAGATAACTCAAATCAAAACTACCTGCGTGGGTGGGCCCGTCTTCACCAACGAGACCAGCCCTGTCGATGGCGAACATCACGTTCAGATTCTGTAAGGCAACATCATGTATCAGCTGATCATAGCCGCGCTGCAAGAAGGTTGAGTAGATGGCAACGATTGGCTTAAGTCCATCGGTGGCCATTCCCGCGGCAAATGTTACGGCGTGCTGTTCGGCGATAGCTACATCGTGAAAGCGATCAGAGAATTGTGCGGCGAACTTTCGCATGCCGGAACCTTCGCCCATGGCAGGTGTTATGGCCACTATTAGTTCATCTTCGGAAGCAACTTCGCACAGCCAATCACCAAAGACTTCCGAATAGCTCGGCGAGGATGTGTTTTTGGGAGCTGACACCTCGCTTTTTTCAGCAGTCTCCAAAGGCTCGCTCGCAGGAGTTGGGCCCGGATCTATCTTGCTCAGCGCGTGCATGCCAAATGGGTCGTTCTCGGACTCGAGGTAGCCCTTGCCTTTCTGCGTAACGATATGCAGCAGTTGTGGACCACGTAAGGTCTTTATGTTGCTCAGTATATCGACAAGCCCATTGGTGTCGTGGCCGTCTATTAGGCCAATGTAGTTGAAACCAATCTCTTCGAATAAGGTGCCGGGTGACACCATACCTTTCATGTATTCTTCTGCGCGGTGAGCAGCCTTCAATGCGGGAGGAATCTTGGAGAGTACTTTCTTGCTGCCAGTGCGAATGAAATTATAGGGCTTGCTTGCCCACATGCGCGCGAAATAGCTGGAGAGTCCACCGACATTGTTCGAAATGGACATATTGTTATCGTTAAGAATGACGAGGATATTGCCATCCAAATGACCAGCGTGATTCAGTGCCTCGAAGGCCATGCCCGCGGTCATCGCGCCGTCGCCAATAATTGCAATATTATGCCGCTCTTTACCCTGCACTTTCGCTGCGACCATCATGCCTAGCGCCGCACTGATTGACGTGCTGGAGTGACCGACACCAAAGGTGTCATATTCGCTCTCGTTGCGATTAGGGAACGCGGCAAGGCCGCCCGCCTGACGCATGGTCAGCATCTGGTTTCTGCGACCGGTAAGAATTTTGTGTGGGTAGGCCTGATGACCGACATCCCAGACTAGTTTGTCGTTGGGTGTATCGAATACATAGTGAAGCGCGATGGTTAACTCGACAACGCCGAGTCCTGCACCAAAATGTCCGCCAGTCTGACCTACTGAATAGAGAAGAAACGCGCGCAGTTCTTCCGCCAACTGTGCCAGTTGACCTAGCTCCAGCAGTTTTAGGTCGTCAGGATCGTCTACCTTGTCCAGTAATGGCGTGTCGGGCCGGGACAGGGGTATTTCATTAAGCATAGCTGTATATTAACTCCAGATATCCTCTAGATAGTTTACAAGCCTGCAATGTCTGCAGCTAACAGCCTAGAGGGGGTGAAAACCGGCGTAAGTCAAAGAACTGTCACCGAATTGTCAATTATACTCTGATCAGTGCAATCTGCTCACTACAAAGGCGGCTAGTTCTCGCAATGGGTCTGCACTGGCAGGAAATTCCTGCAGAGCGGCGATAGCCTTCTCCGAAAGGGAGTTGGCTAGAGCCTTTGCCTCATCTAAGCCCAAGACTGAAACATAGGTGGGTTTGTTTTTGTCGCTGTCTGACCCTTGCGGTTTGCCGAGTTGCGAGGTGTCTCCGACTACATCCAGAATATCGTCCTGCACCTGAAATGCCAGCCCTATATTGTCTGCATAGGCTGCCAGTGCGGTCATCTGTGAGTCGCTTGTCGACTCACAGCTCAGCCCACCAAGTAGCACGGCACAGCGAATTAGGGCGCCGGTCTTGAGGCTATGCATCTGTTCCAGCTGTTGGATGTTAAGTTCTAGCCCCACCGCCTCGAAATCCAGGCTCTGGCCACCGACCATGCCCGTGGCACCTGTTGCCTGACTCACCAACTGCACCATGGCAAGGCGATTGCGTGCCCCTAGCATATTTTTTTGGGTTAGAGGGTCCGCGCTTAAAATTTGAAAGGCCAGGGACTGCAGAGCATCGCCGACCAGTATCGCTGTAGCTTCGTCGTATGCCTTGTGCAACGTAGGCTTGCCGCGGCGAAGGTCATCGTCATCCATCGCAGGAAGATCGTCGTGCACTAGAGAGTAGCTATGAATGAGTTCGATTGCAGCGGCTGCATTGTCTGCAGCGGCTAGTTCGCCTCCCACAGCGAGCGCGCTACCGTATGCCAGAACGGGGCGAATGCGTTTGCCGCCACCCAGACAGGCGTAGCGCATCGCCTCAAGAAGTGTAGAGCTGGCGATTTCGGCGTCGAGTGCTACGTCAAGACGCGCATCGACGCGTTGCCGGCATTGCTGCAGAAATTCATCCAGCTGGAGGGGGTTCGATGTGCTCATTGGCTTGGCTTATTCTTCGACTTCGTCGAGATCTAACTGTTCGGTGTCGCCATTCTCATTCAGCAATACCTGTACTTTCTGCTCTGCATTCTTGAGCGCGGTCTGACATTCGCGGGTCAGCTTAATGCCCTTCTCAAATGCAACTAAGGACTCCTCGAGACTAAGCTCGCCATCCTCCATGGAGGACACTAACTCCTCCAGTTCTTCTAGCGCTGCCTCAAAATCGAACTTGGCTTGTTTCTTTGTTGTCATGATCTTATTCCGGTATCGCGGCTATTCCCCCGGGCATTACGACTGACATTGAGAGGGCAATCTTCGACACGCTATTTCATAGAAGGGTGATTATACGCCAAGTTCATCGGATTTCATGCCAAAACGGCGTGATAGACCGATATTGTCGCCAGTTGATCATCCGAGCGCTTTCTGCTGCAATGGGCCCTATCTTCATACATACGAGAAGGAGGGTTCTACAGTTGATGAATTATCTATCAAACGCTCGCCATTCTGTTTTGTTCTGGCCAGCGCTGGGCCTAATTCTCGCTTTATCCATTCCACTATCGCTTCTTGCCCAACAAGACAATACGGCGAGCACGGCAGCTAGTCTGCTAGTAAAAACCCTAGGCTCGATCGACTATGTTGAGATCAATACTCCCACAGCATCTGCCAAGTCGAAGCAGTTAATTATTTTCGTACATGGGACGCCTGGCTCTTATACCGCATTCAGAAGTTATCTGAACGACCCGATTATGCAGGATAAATTCTGTCTCTTATACACATCTCCGAGCCCACGAGACCGAGGCTGATCTCG
>OJIK01000012.1_pt1 | contig 72984 bp, 63 predicted proteins | sample 1595571 | NCBI WGS metagenome assembly OJIK01 (sample SAMN05416791, study PRJEB24817) | seawater metagenome | isolation source: Sea water | place: Canada:Atlantic | collected 2013-11 | reverse complement strand
AGCGTCAGATGTGTATAAGAGACAGCTTAAAGAGTATAGATTCGATTGAAATTATTACCATGCTTGATTTAAATGGATATATTCATGCAAAAAATCATTCTATTGATTCCATCTTTCACTACCAAAAAAAAATATTAGAACTCACCAAAGATCCGTTAATTATAGCAGAATCTAATTCAAGACTGGCATTTGCGTATTCATTAAATAATATGATGGTAGAAGCTATTAATATCTATGAAAAAAGTCTTGAAACCTATAGCAATGGTAATAACAAGCAAAAACCTATTCAAGCTTTAGTTAATATAACAAATTGCCTAATAAAAATAGGAAACCTTGAGCATGCCGAGCATCGTATAGTTCAATTATCTCAAGCAGTAGAAGCAATTAAAGGAAGTTTAAGATATGAAGAGTATAAACAATTGGTCTTAGTAATGCAATCTAAAATTTTTATTAGTGCAAATAAATATAAGGAAGCATTACACATTTTAAACCAAGTAGATACTACAAAAATAAAAGCCAAAAATATTAAATTAAGATACTTCAGCGCTTCAAGTGAAGCATATAAAGGCTCAGAGAAATTTACTTTAGGAGAAGTATATTTAGACAAAGCATATAGATATGCTAAAAACAAGATTGATATCTCCAATGTTAAATATTATATCGAAAAACTGTCTTATGCCCTACATGATAATAATTCAAAAAAGGCAGACACTTATTTTAAAAAAGCAAACAAAATTATTCTAAAAAATGATAACTATAAAAATATTATAGCCTTTAATGTATTAAGCCGTTATTATGCTTCTAACAAAGAATTCCAAAAAGCTTTTGTCTTTTTAGAAAAGGCAAGCTTATTAAAAAACAACTTCAATAGAACGAAAGCAAAAAATAAATCAGATGTAGATAATTATTTTATAAAATTTAATAAGGAGTTGCTAGAAATGAAACAGCTTTCTGATTCAAAAGATGAGGTAATATCTAAGAATCGTTCTCTTTACATAAGCACAACGTTATTTATTGTATTTATCTCGTTTATTATTATCGTAATAATAATTGCTTTCTTTTATATAACAAGAACATTTAGGAAAAGAGAACAATTTAAAACCAAGGTTAAAATATTAAGTGAAAAAACTATTTTAGAATCAAAGCAACGGTTTTTGGAGAATATGTCTCATGAAATTAGGACCCCTATAACTACAATCATGGGCTACTTAACACTCCTACAACAAAACAGCCTAAACGCTGAAAAAAGAAAAAAATATACAACTAAGGCTTATGCCAATACTCAAAAAATGATTACCACTCTGAATAGTTTTTTAACACTATTGAGGGCTGAGAAAGGTAAACTTATAAGTAACAAAAAGACAACCCTTCCTTTTAATCAATTTATGAAGGAAGTAATAGCTAATTATCTTCCAGATTTTGAAGTAAAAAAGATGCATTTTTATTATAACACGAATGCAAAGGATAGCCTGAATATTAACTATGATTTAGAGAGTTTAGAAATTATACTAAATAATTTAATTTCAAATGCCATTAAATATTCGAATTCAAATAAAAATATCTATTTAAATATCTATTTTTCATTAGAAGGAATAGAAATTATTATAAGAGACGAAGGATTTGGTATTCCAGAAGAAGAAAAAGAAATGATATTTACACGTTTTTATCAAACCAAACAAAATATATCTACTGGTGGTTTTGGTATTGGCTTGTCTCTACTTGCAGAGTTGGTTAATAAATTAAATGGGGTAGTACGTGTAGAAAGTGAAATAAATGTAGGAAGTATTTTTTACGTAAATCTTCCATATGAGCTGAATAACTTTACTTTACATACGAATTCTTTAAAAAAGGAGTTTAATTTAATATCTATTGAAAAACATTCAGCGGAGAACACGGAAGAAACCACTACATACCCTAAGGTATTAATTGTGGATGATAACCTAGAAATGATTGCGTATTTAAAAGAAATATTTTTAGATACTCTGGAATGTACTTTTGCTTTTAATGGAGCAGAAGCATTAGAAAAAATAAAAGAACATACTTTTGATTTGATTATATCAGACTTAAGAATGCCTCTATTAAGTGGTGCTGAATTTAAAGAAGCTCTTAATAAGATAGATGCCCAAAAAGACATTCCTTTTATTATGATTACCGCTGTATTCTATAACAAGTTAGAAAATTTAAAAAATACTTTAAATTTGAATGAATACTTAGAGAAACCCTTTTCAAAGGATGAAATTTTGTCTCGCGTTCAATATATACTTGAGCGCACTTTGAATAGAAAAAAAATATTGAATCTAGAACCTGTAACCCAAGATGAAGTTAATTTTGATAGTTCTTCTGATACCTTAGTAGAAAAAATAAAAGAATGTATTCTCTCCAATCTAACAAATCCGGAATTTAATGTAACCATGTTGTCTAAAATGTGTGGTTATGAGCAGAAAAAATTAAATCAAATTTTAAAATCTAAACTAGGTCTAAATTTAGTAAACATCATCTTAGAAGTGCGTTTACTGAAAGCTTACGAGTACATTGTTAAAAGTAAATTCCCGACAATCAACGAAGTAATGTATGCTGTAGGAATTAATAGTAGATCTTATTTTAGCAAAAAATTCGAAGAACGTTTTGGATTGAAAGTTGGAGAATTAAGAAAAAAGAATACCTATTTATAACACCAGAATCGCTCAAAAAAAATATTATGTTTCTCTTATATTTATGTTTCATATAAAAGGACAATTATTGTCTAAAAAGAGCATCTTAAAAACCAATAAAGCACTTTTTTGAGTCAAAAAAAGCTAGCCACAGCTTTTAAAAAAATTTATATTTACAAAGATCAAAAAAGCTTCTACAAAATTAAAACCCCTGCAACGAAGACTGTCTTTTCAGACAGTCTTTGTTCGTTCTTACCATTTCTACCATATTAATAACTTTCTTTTTATAATAACTTTAGCAAAGGTACTAAGCAAATTGTATTCTAAAACTTCTAAATTTATTCTCTACAATCATAGGAAGTAAACACTGCAAAAAAACATGCCACTAACAAATAAATAGTGGTTCACTTTTAAAGAAAGCACAAGAATATGTATCTTTGTAAAAGAAATATTATTTATGAAATTATTACTGATTACTTTAATTCTATTAGGTTTAGGTGTAGCTGGAATTGCCATTAAAATTTGGGCAAAAAAAGATGGCGAATTTGCAGGAACCTGCGCAAGTCAAAACCCAATGTTAAATAAAGATGGTGAAGCTTGTGGTTTTTGTGGTAAAACACCTGAACAATATGAAAATTGCTCAGAACCAGAGCACAAATAATTATCTCTAGAAATAACGAATACTATAAAACACCTACTTCCTGCAATCAAATCTCAATGTAGTATATTTATCAAAAAGTTGATTCAAATCCCCAATTATTGGAAATAAACGATAAAAATATTCAAATACATATTATACAAGCAAAAAATGGAGATCAAGCGGCTTTTCGTTACTTGTTAAACCTCTTTTGGACTGATGTTTATAATTATCAACTAAAACGAACCAAAAGTGAGAATGATGCAGAAGATATTACCATTCAAACGTTCTCTAAAGCCTTTGATAAAATACATACTTTTGATGAAAAATATACTTTTAAAACGTGGTTAATCACCATCTCAAAAAACATTCATATCGATTTACTTCGTAAGAAAAACACTTCAATTTATACAGAAACTTCAGAAGAACAACAAGAAAAAGTATATTTGGTAGTTGATGAAAATCCAACGCCTGAAGACAAGATAATTAGAGAACAAAATTTAGCTGCGTTGTTGAAAGACATTAAACAATTAAAACCTAAATATCAAGAAGTTATACAATTACGCTATTTTCAAGAATTAAGTTATAGAGAAATTTCCGAACAAATACAAGAACCAATGAATAACGTAAAAGTAAAATTATTACGTGCTAAAAAATTATTGGCAGCCATTATTAAGAAGAATTAGACATGAAAAAGTCATTCTTACAATCTTTAGGACCTGGTTTATTATTTGCAGGTGCAGCCATTGGTGTTTCTCATTTAGTACAATCTACAAGAGCAGGTGCAGAATTTGGTTTTGGCTTAATCTGGGCCCTTTTGTTAGTGCACTTATTTAAGTATCCGTTTTTTCAGTTTGGGCCTCGTTATGCCGCTGCAACAGGAGAAACATTATTGGATGGTTATCGAAAATTAGGTAAAGGAGTTTTAATTACCTACTACCTGCTAAATTTTGCTACCATGTTTACCATACAAGCAGCAGTTACTATTGTTACTGCAGGTTTGGCTTCGCAACTTTTTGGATTTACAAATGATCTTGTTTTATGGTCTACTATACTCCTCTTTATTAGTTTGATCTTTTTAATGGTTGGAAAGTATAAATTACTAGACAATTTAATGAAATACATAATTGTAATTTTAACCATTAGCACATTTATTGCAGTTAGTGTTGCGTTATTTAGTACCAAAGATGCTTTTGATGTTACTCAAATTATACCTTCAGGCACCGTAGAACTTACTTTTTTAATTGCATTTCTAGGTTGGATGCCAGCTCCATTAGATATTTCTATTTGGCATTCTATTTGGTCCGTGGAAAAAGATAAAACTACTATTATAAAAACAAAAAGGAAAGAAGCTATTTTCGATTTTAACATAGGGTACATTGGTACACTATTTTTAGGCATTTGCTTTGTACTTTTAGGTGCTTTGGTGATGTATAAATCTGGAGAAACTTTTTCTGAAAAAGGTGGCGTTTTTGCAACCCAACTAATAAAACTATACACAAAAAACCTAGGGCAATATTCTTATATTTTTATAGCAATAGCTGCTTTTACAACCATGTTTGGCACTACTATTACTACTTTAGATGCGTCTCCTAGAGCCATGAATAGATCTACAAAACTACTTTTTAATAAAGAATTAAAATATGGCTATTGGTTTTGGATTCTTTTTTTATTTATAGGTACTATTTTAATTTTAAAATATTTCATGGATAATATGGGCTTGTTAGTTAAGACTGCTACAATTTTATCTTTCTTAACGGCACCTTTTTATGCTATTTTAAACTTTAAATTAATTACTGGAAAACACACACCCAAAGAACACCAACCAGGAATATATTTAAAAATCTTAAGTGTTATTGGTATTCTTTTTTTAATTGGGTTTAGTGTTTGGTTTTTAACAAGTATTTAAATCTTTCCTTTGTATCTTTGCACTTTAATTTAGTGAACAATGGCAATAGAAACTTTAGTACTTCCAGAAAGACCTAAAAAACCAAAATGGTTGCGTGTAAAATTACCTGTTGGTAAAAAATATACAGAACTTAGAGGTTTAGTAGATAAATATAAATTGAACACTATTTGCGCAAGTGGTAGTTGTCCTAATATGGGCGAATGTTGGGGTGAAGGAACTGCAACATTTATGATTCTTGGTAACATTTGTACACGTTCTTGTGGTTTTTGTGGTGTGAAAACAGGCAGACCAGAAACGGTTGAATGGGATGAACCAGAAAAAGTAGCACGTTCTATAAAACTGATGAGCATTAAGCATGCTGTAATTACTTCTGTAGATAGAGATGATTTAAAAGATGGTGGCTCTATTATCTGGGCAGAAACTGTAGATGCAATTCGCAGAGCAAACCCAACGACAACTTTAGAGACTTTAATTCCAGATTTTCAAGGAAACACAAAACAGATTGATCGCGTAATAGCTGTGCACCCAGAAGTAGTTTCTCATAATATGGAAACTGTAAGAAGATTAACACGTGAGGTTAGAATTCAAGCAAAATACGATAGAAGTTTAGGGGTTTTAAAATACCTAAAAGAAAACGGAATGAGAACTAAAACTGGTTTGATGCTAGGTTTGGGAGAGACAGAAGAAGAAGTGCTGCAGACAATGAAAGATTTACGTGAAGTAAATTGCGATATCATTACAATTGGGCAATATTTACAGCCCTCTAAAAAACATTTACCTTTAAAGGAATTTGTAACACCAGAACAGTTTAAAAAATATGAAACCTTAGGCTTGGAAATGGGCTTTATGTATGTAGAAAGCGGACCATTAGTTAGATCTTCTTATAAAGCGCATAAACACGCAAAGTAGTATACTTTTTAATACATATGCACCAATAAAGTAAAAACGATGTTCTAAAGAGCATCGTTTTTATTGTTTATAGTATAAAAATTACTTGAAATAAATAATTTTTAAAAAATAACTAAGTTTGGCACAATGCTTGATGATGTATATTTTAGAGACCTAGTAAACCTCTTTTCATTGTTAGAATTAGTTAGTTAAAAAAACCATCTCGTTTGAGATGGTTTTTTTATTTTCTAAATATATTTAAACTTCCCGTTTTTTTATTTCTTTAACTATTTATTCAATAAAACCTTGTGCTTTCATCCATTCATCATTAAACATTTTACCAACATAACGGCTCCCATGATCATGAAATAAAACAACCACCACATCATCTTTTGTGAAATGTTCTTTTAATTGCAACAAACCTTTTATTGCGGCCCCCGCAGAATTTCCTAAAAACATCCCTTCTTCTTTAGCCAAGCGCTGGGTATAAACTGCAGCATCCTTATCGGTTACTTTAGTAAAACCATCTATAACTCCAAAATTTACGTTTAATGGTAAAATATCTTCTCCAATACCTTCTGTTATATATGGGTAAATTTCTTTTTCATCAAAAACACCTGTTTCGTGGTATTTTTTGAAAACCGAGCCATAAGTATCAATTCCCCAAATTTTAACAGTAGTGCCCGCTTCTCTAGCTTTCATTTTCAAATAACTTCCTACACCAGAAATAGTTCCTCCAGTTCCTACTCCAACAACAAAATGTGTTATTTTCCCTGCTGTTTGTTCCCAAATTTCTGGACCTGTACTTAAAAAATGTGCTTTACAATTACTAGGGTTATCATATTGGTTAACATACCAAGAATTAGGCGTTTCTTCTCCTAAACGCTTAGAAACTGAATAATAAGAACGTGGGTCATCTGGCTCTACATCTGTAGGACAAACCACAACTTCTGCACCAACTGCTCTTAAAATATCTATCTTTTCTTTAGATTGTTTGTCTGCCATTACAAAAATACACTTGTACCCTTTTATAACCCCAGCCAAAGCCAACCCCATGCCTGTGTTACCAGAGGTTCCTTCTATAATGGTGCCTCCAGGTTTTAAACGGCCGTCTGCTTCAGCATCTTTTATCATCTGCAAAGCCATTCTATCTTTTACCGAGTTCCCTGGGTTAAATGTCTCGTATTTAGAAAGCACCAAACATGGCAATTCTTTTGTTAAAACATTTAATTTAACTAAAGGAGTGTTCCCAATAGTTTCTAATATATTTTCTGCGTATTTCATTGCTATAAATTCTACGACAAAGGTAAATAATTTTAAGGGCGCTCCCTAAAGGTCTCGCTTTTCATTCTCTCTTTTTATCATCCTCGTAAAAAAATAGTTTTTCATCAAAATTTTGCAGACCTAAACTATCACATAATATACTGTAAGTGTAACTATAGTTTATAAATAAAAAAAATAGGAAAATCCGATACTTAGACTTTCCTATCTATAAAACAAATCAACCCATTAATCTTCTATCGAAATATGTATAGTACTCGTAATTTTAAGTGCGCGACCTCCCAAATCTAATGAATTCAAAAATTCTTTAGCATTAGATTTATCCCTTATTAATTCTGTTATTCTAGAGTTATCAAAAACACATGTGTCTTGAACATTTCCCTCTATTCTAGATAATCTTTGCAGTTTATGAAAATTTATTTTAACATCTACTACACTATTTAAGATATTTAGAGCCTCTCTCTTCGTAAATTTACCTTCAATTAATTTCAATTGATGTAACAGCATTTCATTGTCTTCTTTTAATCTTTCTAAAGTTATATTACTCATATTTTGTGTGTTAATTAGTTTTTCAGCAGAAACGCTAGACTCTTCTTATACTTATCATTTCTAAACCATAAACACCATTAAAGACATCTATTGCTTCATTAAAGCCTCTTGCAATTGTTACCGTCTTTAATTCTTTTCCTTCACCATTTTTGTAATTAATAATATAGTCTCCAGGTTTACTAACCCCCAATGAAAGTAATTCCTTTATTTCTGGTATTTCAAAAAGTGTTGTTAAAAATATAGTGCTGTTATTAAAAGTTTCATCATTATCTTTCAAATAAAATGATTTGTTGATTATTTTTTTTTTTAAGCTCATGGTATAATTATTTTTTGTTTAATTCTAAGGAACTAACCTTATCTCTGCCTTCAGGTTGATATGTATTTAATAAAAATAATAGTTTAATAACCAAATAATGTTTTAACAAGAACTTTAAATTTTTAATAGTTTTGCATCTGCAATAAAATATTAAAGTAATTTCATAGATCTCAAAGTAATTTCTTCTTACTAAACACCTTTTTTATATCTTATGTAAAGAAAGTTCCTTTTTTTCATAAATTTTTATTTATATTTATAATGAATTACATAAAAATATTTAATGAATTATACACTACACCAATTAGAGATTTTTAGAACAATTGCTGAACTTCAAAGTGTTACAAAAGCTTCAGAGCACCTTTTTTTAACTCAGCCTGCAGTATCCATACAATTAAAAAATTTTCAAGCACAATTTAATTTACCTTTATTTGAGATAGTCGGCAGAAAGTTGTACATCACAGAGTTTGGTGAAGAAATTTCTGAAACTGCTTTTAAAATTTTAGAGCAAGTAGAAAATATAAAATATAAATCGGCCATTTTTGAAGGAAAAATAGCTGGTAAACTAAATATAAGTATTGTGTCTACTGCAAAATACACCATGCCCTATTTCTTATCAGACTTTATTAAAACAAATGAGATGGTATCTTTAACAATGGATGTAACTAATAAAATGACAGTACTAAGAAGCCTAGAAAATAACGAATGTGACTTTGCTATGGTCTCAACAATTCCTAAAAAACTAAACATACATCGTATAGAGTTGATGAAAAATAAACTTTATTTTGTTGCTAATAGAGATTTTAATCCTTCTAAAAAAAAGGTTCTTTTAAAAGATTTAAATAAATCTTTATTCATTTTTAGAGAATCTGGATCTGCAACTCGCTTAGCTATGGAACAGTATTTGGTAAAGCATAAAATAGCAATTGAAAAAGAAATGGAACTTACTTCTAACGAAGCTGTAAAGCAAGCAGTTATTGCCGGTTTAGGCATTTCTATCATGCCAATTATTGGTATAAAAAATGAATTACGAAACGGAGATCTACAAATTATTGAGATGACAGATTTTCCTTTAGAAACAAATTGGAACTTAATTTGGTTAAAGTCTAAAAACCTTTCTTTAGTTGCAAAGACTTTTAAAAATCATCTCGAGGAAAATAAAGAAAAGATTATAAAGCAACACTTTACTTGGTTCAAGGACTTTTAGTGATTTTTTAAGCGAACTTTATAGATTTAGATGGATTTATTTTAGTAATAATAAATGAAGGAATAATCAACATTAAAAAACATAAAACTAGTGTACCTATATTTAAAGCCAAAATTACACTTATAGAAATATGAACTGGCATAGTAGCTACGTAATACGTTTCTGGATTTAAAGTAATTATCTTAAAAAAATATTGAACGCCAATTATGGACAAACCGATAACGTTTCCCCAGAAAAGTCCTTTTAAAATAAGGTAAGAAGCATTGTATAAAAATATTTTACGAATGCTAGCATTATGACTTCCTAGGGCTTTTAAAATACCAATCATCTGCACACGTTCTAAAATTAAAACTAATAAAGCAGTGATCATATTAATACCTGCAATTAAAATCATAATGCCAATAATAAACCAAACATTGTTGTCAAATAATTTAATCCATTCAAATACTGTTGGATATGAGTTTGTAATTGAATTTGCATTTAAAGTACCACTAATATCTCTATAAATTTGTTCGCTTTTTTCTTCGATATCATCAAAATTATTCAAAAGTACTTCAAAACCACCTACTTGGTTCTCTGTCCATTTATTTAATCGTTGTACTTCTCTAATATCGCCAATCATCATGTTTTTATCAAACGGGGCAAAACCAGAGTTGTAAATTCCGCAAATACTATACTTTCTGTTAGATGGTAATTTACTTGAAGTGGTTTTTAAAAACGTAGCTGCAATTGTATCATTTAATTTTAGTTGCAATCGATTCATAATTGTTTGAGACAATAAAACCTCTTTAGTTCTTGACTGATCAAAATTTGGAACGGTGCCCGCTATTAAATACTCTTTAAATAAAGACCAATCATAATCGCTAGATACTCCTTTAAATACAATACCTTCAAAATCAGTATTGGTTCTTATAATTCCGCCCTTAGAAGCAAATATTTGCACATTTTTTATGCCTTCTATATTTTTAAATTTAGGATAAAAATCTTGCTCAATATTTATAGGTGTGGTAGAAACATCAGAATTATTATTGTCGTAATTTACAATTTGGACATGCCCTTTAAAACCCGCCATTTTATCGCGAATTTTAGTCTGTAAACCAGATGCAGTTGCCACAGCAATAAGCATAATAATAATTCCTAGCGCAATTGCGGTAATTGCAATTTTTATTATTGGCGATGAAATGCTATTTTTATACTTTTTACCAGCAATAATACGTTTTGCAATAAATAACTCGTAATTCAAATTGATGATATCTTTTAAACCTTTCAAAAGTACATATTTATTCTTATTTCTTTTACTGAATTTTCAGCTGATTTCTTATGCGCAAAGTTCTGAGTTAAAAATTGAAACAGCTGCAGCTCGCACTGGTTTATATGTAAATTTATTAAAAGGAAAGAATATTGCCGTAGTTGCGAATCAGACTTCAGTTATTTTTAAAGAAATGTATAAAAAGAAACAAGAAGCAAGACATCTTGTAGATTCTCTTTTGATGCTGGGAGTAGAAGTTAAAAAAGTATTTGCTCCAGAACATGGTTTTAGAGGAAAAGCAGATGCCGGTGAAGTGGTAAAAGATGGTTTTGATACTAAAACAGGTTTGCAAATTATTTCTTTGTACGGAAAAAACAAAAAACCTTCTGCAACGCAATTAAAAGGAATTGATATTGTGGTTTTTGATATTCAAGATGTTGGTGCCCGTTTTTATACTTATATTTCTTCTTTACATTATGTAATGGAGGCTTGTGCTGAAGCTGGCATTCAGGTAATAATTCTTGACAGACCAAATCCGAATAGCCATTATATAGACGGTCCTGTTTTAGAAGCAAAACATACCTCTTTTGTTGGTATGCATAAAGTACCTGTGGTATATGGAATGACCATTGGCGAATACGGAAAAATGATTAATGGTGAAAAATGGTTGAAAAACGGAATTCAATGTGATTTAAAAGTGATTCCGTTAAAAAACTACAACCATCAAACTAAATATAGTTTACCTATTAAACCTTCTCCGAATTTACCTAATGATAAAAGCATAAACCTATACCCTAGCCTTTGTTTTTTTGAAGGGACTAATGTGTCTGCAGGAAGAGGAACCGAAATGCAATTTCAAGTTTATGGATCTCCTCATATAACAAAAAGTAGTTTTACGTTTACACCACAAGCTAATGAAGGCTCAAAATACCCAAAGTATAAAAAACAGCGTTGTTTTGGTGAAGATTTAAGAACTGCAAAAAATCTTAATAAATTAGACTTATCTTATCTATTAAAAGCATATCAACAAAATACTTCTAAAGAATTCTTTAACACTTTCTTTACTAAATTAGCGGGTACAGAAAGACTACAAGGACAAATTGAACAGGGTTTGTCAGAAAAAGAAATTAGAAAAACTTGGGTACAAGATATCATCTCTTTTAAAAAAATTAGAAAAAAATATCTACTTTATAAATAGCGATCAAAACTCTAAGGGCATTTATTCTCTAGAACTAAACTTCTTCTGCATTGGTTGGTTTTCGATATCCTTGAAAAGGTTGTTTTAGTAGTGCTATTAAAGAAGAATTTTTTACTTCATCAGGAAACGTGTCTACTCCAAACACAATTTTTTCTCTATCTAACTCTAGATAAGTCCCAAAAAGTCGATCCCAAATAGAAAAAATATTACCGTAATTAGAATCTGTATAAGGTAACATATTATGGTGATGTACTTTATGCATGTCTGGAGAAACAATAAAGTAACTCAAAATCTTATCTACTTTTACAGACATTTTAATATTTGCATGTGTAAACTGTGTAAATATTAAAGACACCGATTGATACATAAATACAATTGCAATTGGAGTACCTACTATAAAAACGCCCAACAAAGTAAATGCAAAACGAATAACACTTTCTATGGGATGATGCCTATTTGCAGAAGTTGTATCTACTTTATGATCTGAATGATGCACCAAATGAACCATCCAAAGTGGTTTAATTTTATGTTCTGTAAAATGAACTAAGTAAGCTCCGAAAAAATCTAACAAAACAATTCCTAAAACGGCATATAGCCAAAGTGGCATTTCTGGCAACCAATTTATCAACCCAAAATTATTTATAGAAACCCAATCTGCTGTTTCTAGCAACAAAAAAGCCAATGTAAAATTAATAATGATGGTTGTAAAAGTGAAAAACAAATTAGGAAGTGCATGTTTCCATTTTTTATAATCGAATTTAAACAATGGAATGGCACCTTCTAAAATCCAAAAAAAAGTAATACCACCAACTAAAATAATACTTCTGTGAGAAGAAGGGATTGTCTCAAAATAATTAAAAATAGTCTCCATGAATACTTGTTTTTGTCTAAAATAATAAAAAGTTAGTAAAAACAGTACTAAAAGTAGTTAGTAATATTGTAAAAAAAAAGATTACAAGTCTTAAAACCTGTAATTATATTAAGAACGTTTTACTTTTTTATTCCCTTCTAAAGGCAAACGTTTCTTTAAATTCTCTACTATATTATAAGCTGCAGGGCAAACTGTGGTATTATCTATTGTTAAATCTGTAATACCAATAAACTTTTTACGATTTGTATGTGGGTATTCTGCGCACGCTTTTGGCCTTACATTATAAATAAAACAAGAGTTATCAGATTCGTCAAAAAACGAGCATGGTACTGTTTTTAACACCAAAAAATCATCTTCATCTCTCTCTAAATACTTCTCTACAAAAAAGGCGCCCTTCACTTTTAAATACTTAGAAATACGGTCTACATCTATGTTTGTAAAAATAGGACTTGTAGTTTTACAGCAATTACCACAAGTTAAACAGTCTGTTTTCTTGAACTCCTCTTCGTGCAATTCTTGCATTAAATAATCCAATCTTTTTGGAGTACGCTTCTTAAGTCTCGCAAAATATTTCTGACTTTCTTTTTTTGCTTCTTCTGCTAATTTGGGGAGTTCTTTAAGAAATTTTTCCATTCCACAAAATTACAATTATTCTTCCGGAAAAATCAATCTGAAAAACAAATAAAATTCTTAATTTTGTAATTCAATTTATCTAAGTAAATGAATATTCAAAACACTATAGAAACCAAAGTAAAAGAAGGTTTTTTAGCTTTATACACTGTAGAAATTCCATCTGTAGAATTTCAAGCAACAAGAAAAGAATTTGAAGGAGATATTACCGTTGTTGTTTTTCCTATGTTGCGCTACAAAAAAGGCAATCCTGTTCAAATTGGTGAAGACTTAGGAAAATACTTAGTAGCCAACGTAAAGGAAATTACAAATTACAATGTTGTAAAAGGTTTTTTAAACTTAGTTATTGAAGATTCTGTTTACACAAACTTCTTTAATGAAGCGTATGCAAATGCAGCTTTTGGTTTTATTAAACCAAGGACAGATGAGAAAGCAGTAATGGTAGAGTATTCTTCTCCAAACACCAACAAACCGCTACATTTAGGGCACGTTCGTAATAACTTATTAGGCTATTCTGTTGCAGAAATTATAAAAGCTTCAGGTAAAAACGTCTACAAAACACAAATTATAAACGATAGAGGTATTCATATCTGCAAATCGATGTTGGCTTGGGAGAAATATGCCCCCAATGGAAGTGATGGACAAAAAGAAACTCCAGAAACTACCTTAAATACTGAATTAAGAAAAGGTGATAAGTTGGTTGGTAATTATTATGTAAAATTCGACCAAGAATATAAAAAAGAAATAGCGCAGTTAATTGCTAAAGGTAAAACGGAAGAAGAAGCAAAAAAACAAGCACCTCTATTAATAGCAGCGCAACAAATGTTATTAAAATGGGAAGCTGGAGACACACAAGTTGTTTCTCTTTGGGAAACTATGAACTCTTGGGTTTATAGTGGCTTTGAGGTTACTTATAAAAATATGGGGGTTAATTTTGACACGCTATATTATGAAAGTAACACCTATTTATTAGGAAAAGATGTGGTTGCACAAGGAATAGAAAAAGGTGTTTTCGTTAAAAAAGAAGATGGTTCTGTTTGGTGCGATTTAACTGAAGATGGTTTAGATGAGAAAATTGTTTTGCGTTCAGACGGCACAGCAGTTTATATGACACAAGATATTGGTACTGCTATACAACGTGTAAAAGATTTTCCTGATGTTGGCGGAATGGTATATACCGTTGGTAATGAACAAGATTACCATTTTCAAGTCTTATTTTTAATATTGAAAAAATTAGGGTTTGATTGGTCTCAACAATTACACCACTTAAGTTATGGAATGGTAGATTTACCTTCTGGAAAAATGAAATCTAGAGAAGGAACCGTTGTAGATGCAGATGAGTTAATGTTAGAGATGACTGCTACTGCGAGAACTATCTCAGAAGAATTAGGGAAATTAGAAGGGTATTCTGAAGAAGAAAAAAATGAGCTTTACGAAACAATTGGTTTGGGTGCCTTAAAATATTTTATTTTAAAAGTAGATCCTAAGAAGAGAATTTTATTTGACCCAAAGTCTTCTGTAGATTTTCAAGGAAACACAGGGCCTTTTATTCAATATACATATGCTAGAATTCAATCTATTATTAAAAAAGCAACTTTTGATTATTCAAAAGCGGTAACTATTGATTTGCATGAAAAGGAAAAAGAACTATTAAAACAATTAGAATTGTATCCTGATACTATTCAGCAGGCAGCGGCAAATTATTCACCTGCTTTAATTGCAAATTACACCTATGAATTGGTAAAAGAGTTCAATTCTTTTTATCAGAATGTATCTATTCTAGGGGAAGAAGATCAAGATAAAAAAATATTTAGAGTACAGTTGGCAAAAAAAGTTGCCAATACCATTAAATCTGCGTTTTCTTTGCTAGGAATTCGGGTTCCTGAGAGAATGTAAAAATAGAAATTAATTGCAGTATGCCGTTGATAATAAGAGCAAAAGTGAGTAAATTTACAAGCGATAAATATCTGCTCTTGAAAAAATAAAAAAAATAAAAGATAAATAATTACAATTATGAAATACGACATCATTATTATTGGAAGTGGACCTGGAGGATATGTTACAGGAATTAGAGCTTCTCAATTAGGCTTTAAAGTTGCCATCGTAGAAAAGGAATCTTTAGGCGGAATATGCTTAAATTGGGGTTGTATACCAACAAAAGCCTTATTAAAATCTGCGCAAGTATATGATTATTTAAAACATGTAGATGAATATGGTTTAAAAGCTGAAGCAATTGATAAAGATTTTGACGCTGTCATTAAAAGAAGTCGTGGTATTGCAGACGGAATGAGTAAAGGTGTTTCTTTCCTAATGAAGAAAAACAAAATCGATATTATTGATGGTTTTGGTAAAATAAAAAATGGTAAAAAAGTAGACGTTACTGCTGAAGACGGGACCGTAACTGAATATAGTGCCGATAACATTATTATTGCAACGGGTTCTCGTTCTCGAGAATTACCAAACTTACCACAAGATGGTGTAAAAGTAATTGAATATAGGAAAGCAATGACATTGCCAAGCCAACCAAAATCTATGATTGTTGTAGGTTCTGGAGCTATTGGTGTTGAGTTTGCACATTTCTACAACACAATGGGAACAGAGGTTACCATTGTAGAATATATGCCAAATGTGGTTCCTGTAGAAGATATTGATGTCTCAAAACAATTTGAGCGCTCTTTCAAAAAAGCAGGAATTAAAATAATGACAAATTCTTCAGTTGAGGCCGTTGATACTTCTGGTGAGGGTGTTGTTGCAACTGTAAAAACTAAGAAAGGTGAAATAAAATTAGAAGCAGATATCTTATTATCAGCTGTCGGAATCAAGTCAAATATCGAAAACATTGGTTTAGAAGATGTTGGAATTATTGTTGACAGAGATAAAATTTTAGTGAATGATTTTTACCAAACAAACATTCCTGGGTATTATGCCATTGGAGACATTGTTCCTGGACAAGCTTTGGCACACGTTGCTTCTGCAGAAGGAATTACATGTGTAGAAAAATTAGCTGGTTTGCATACAGAACCAATTGATTATGGAAACGTTCCTGGTTGCACCTATGCAACTCCAGAAATTGCATCTGTTGGAATGACAGAAGCAAAAGCTAGAGAAGCCGGTTACGAATTAAAGGTTGGTAAATTTCCTTTTTCTGCGTCTGGTAAAGCTACCGCAGCTGGCACAAAAGATGGTTTTGTAAAAGTAATTTTTGATGCTAAATATGGAGAATGGTTAGGTTGCCACATGATAGGTGCTGGTGTTACAGACATGATTGCAGAAGCTGTTTTAGGGCGTAAATTAGAAACTACAGGGCATGAAGTTTTAAAAACAATTCATCCACACCCAACAATGAGTGAAGCGGTTATGGAGGCAGTTGCAGATGCTTATGATGAAGTAATTCATTTATAAAATCTTGTCCCTAGAGAAGCTTTAATGATTTTTATAAAAATTAATGCATGAATAAAAAAACCGAAGCAAATTGCTTCGGTTTTTTTATTTATTTAAATAAGCAGTTAAACGATTGTTTCGCAAAGCTACCTTGTAATGAGAACAATACTAAAATCTCCAACAAGCAATTCTAGTTACTTTATTTCCTTGGCTCATAGGAATTACTTTAAACTCTATAGCACCTAGTTTTTCTGAAGATTTCTGTAAACTTTTTATATTTTCTTTCTTAGAAACTAAACTTGTAAACCAAGTACTCTGTGTTTTGTATAAAGAGCTTTCGTATAAATAATTGTGCAAAAATGCTTTTTCTCCTCCAACATACCATAGTTCATTGTTGTTACCAGAGAAGTTTCTTACTGTATTATTTCCTAAGTTTTTATTTTTACGCTTGTTTGCACCTTGTGCCTCTTCTGCCGATTTAAAAAATGGCGGATTACACATTACTGCAGAAAAAGAGTCTCCGTCTTTTAAAACTCCTTTTAAGATGTTATTCTCATCAGATTGCTGACGTAATTCTATTTGTTCTCTTAATTTATTATCATCAATAATATCTTGCGCAGTATCTAAAGATTCAAAATCGATATCTGAGGCAACAAAATTCCAGTTATACTCCGCAACTCCTAATAGTGGGTAAATACAGGTTGCGCCTGTTCCAATGTCTAAAACAGTTATTTTCTCTTCCGAAGAAATTAAATCATTCAAATAATGAATGTAATCTAACCTACCAGGTATTGGCGGACATAAATTTTGTTTAGGAAAATCCCAAATCGAAATTTTATCATAAGAGAATAACAAAGCCTTGTTCAATTCTTTTACTGCCTCCGGAATTGAAAAATCAATGGTAATTACATCAAATTGACTCTTGGCAACAAAGGGTTTTAGCTTTGGATTTATCTTGATTAAAGCATCAAAATCGTATCCTTTATTGAATTTATTTTTGGGGTGTAAGTTCTTTTCTTTCATGATATAATGTATCGTTGTAAAACCTGGAATTCAGGAAGCAGTATTTGATGGTAAAATTACTGTTTATTTTTAGATTGCCACCTCATTCTTGCTCGCAATGACACATAAAAACTATATTATGTAGCACTACTTCCTAATTATAATGAATTTAGTGTACTTAAAGAATAGATACTACAATTCTAAAACAGTAAAAGCTAAATCTAAAGGTTTTAAAGATTCTTTTAATGCTTTTATAAAGTTATCTCCGAATGCCAAATAATACTCAGAAAAGTTGCGCTGCCTTTCTTCTAAGCTTTGGTTTGGTAAGAGTTCATTTTGAAGTGCCGTAATTCTTTCAACCAAATCTTTTTGTCTCCTTTTTTCTGCAATTATTAATCTCTTTTGAAGATTTTCTAATCCCTTTACTTGTTTTCTTTCTTGCGCACTTACGGCGTTCATAAAAGAAATATCTGTTTGTTTAGCCACCTCTTTTAGTTCAGAAAATTGACTTTCTAAATAATTAATTTTTTCTTTAAATTTAATTTCTATCGCCGTATTTTCAAGCACCTTTTTAGACAATAATTTATGCTGTTTTAAGAATAGTTCTTCGTGAGAAATACCTAAGTTGTGTAACTTTTTTTGTTGTTTTTCTGAAACTACTTGCACAGAGTTTCGCAACAACAAAATAGGAAAAGGAATGTTCACTTTCTCGAAATATGCTTTCAACTCAAACCAATATGCAATTTCTCCACCGCCGCCTAGATAGCAAATATTTGGTAAAACAACCTCTTGGTATAAAGGCCTCATAATTACATTCGGAGAAAAATCTAATGAATTTTCTTCTACCGCTTCTAAAATCTCACTTTTAGAAAATGTAATGGATGTATTATTTACTTTGTAAACTCCATCTTCAAAAACAATACGTTCCCTTGAGTTTTTACTCAAATAAAACAAATTAATCTCTCTTGGGTTTACCTGAATCTTATAATTTTCTTTAAGACTAGTTATCGTTTTTGATACTTGCTTATAAGATGTTTGGTTTTCTAATTCGTCCTTTATAAACGGAATGAAAAGCTGTTTTAGCGCTGCATCATCTCCGTCTAAAGTCACTAGACCATACTCCTTAAATAGTTCATTTGCTATATAACGGGTTGCATCTGCTAGATTATTGTGTTTTAAATATCCTTTAGAAAACAATTCTTTTAAATATGTGGCATTTTTAGAACCACCTAATTGTGTCGCAAAAACTGCTAAAACGGCATCTAAACCTTCTGTAGAAAATCGGCCTACAGCTCCCCCATCATTTCTACTCCATTGTACTTTTTTCCCTTCAAAATTAAAATAATTAATTTCATCAAAATCATGATCTTCTGTTGCCATCCAATACACTGGCACAAAGTTTTTATCAGTAAACTTTTGAGAGAGTTCTTCTGCTAAATTAATAGCACAAATAATTTTATATAGAAAATACAAGGGGCCTGTAAATAGGTTTAATTGGTGCCCTGTAGTTATTGTAAACGTATTTTTTAATTTTAATAATTCAATATTTTCTTGCGTTTTATCAGAAACCTCAACATTCGTATACTGCTTTTTTAAAGCTCCTACTAAAACCAATCTCGACTGCAAACTGTGGGCGTTTTCTTTCTGTTCAATTTGATTGTGAAAACCAAGGCTATCTGGAAAATTGTTATAAAACGATTGTATTTCCTCTTTTTGCTCTAAATAATCGAGCATTGTTGTAGAGAAAAAACCAGTATCTTTAAATGGAATCTGTGTTACTTTCATCATTAAATAAAACTTTTTTTACAACAAGCTGTTTTTAACATACCGTTTATTGGGTGCTTAAATTTTTTATAAAAATACAAATATTTTATCCTTTGTCGTTCACTTCATTTCAATCTAACAAACTTTTAACAGGATCTATATTTGAGAGCCTAAAAAAGTAAAAATATATTCTTACTTTTACTTTTCTAACAATATAATTATATGAAAATTAAAGTAACTCTACTTGTTCTTGTATTATTTGCAGGGACTCTTTACTCTCAATCAATTCAATCTCCATCAGAATTTTTAGGCTATGAAATTGGCTCCCGTTTTACAAGACATCATAAAGTTATAGCCTATTTTAAATATGTGAGCACTTCATTGGAAAATGTAAAGTTAGAAAAATATGGTGAAACAAATGAACATAGACCCTTATATGTGACGTATATTTCATCTCAAGAAAATATAATCAATTTAGAAAACATTAGAAAAGAGAATCTTTCTCAAACAGGTATTATTCCTGGAAACGCAGCCAATAAGAAAGCCATTGTTTGGTTAAGTTACAACGTACATGGTAATGAAGCTTCTAGCACAGAGGCAGCTATGTTGACCTTATATGAGTTAGTAACCAACAAAAAAACTTGGTTAGAAAACACAGTAGTTATTCTAGACCCGTGTATCAATCCTGATGGTAGAGACCGCTATGTAAACTGGTTCAATCAAGTAAAAAGTACGCCATATAATATAGATCAGAATGCTAAAGAACATTCAGAGCCTTGGCCAGGCGGAAGACCAAACCATTATTTATTTGATTTAAATAGAGATTGGGCATGGGTTACGCAAGTAGAATCTCAAAAAAGAATTACTATTTATAACAAATGGATGCCGCATATTCATGTAGATTTTCACGAACAAGGCATTAACAGTCCGTATTACTTTGCGCCTGCTGCAGAACCTTTTCATGAAATTATTACAGATTGGCAACGAAATTTTCAAACACAAATAGGAAAAAACCATGCGCGTTATTTTGACAAAGAAGGTTGGTTGTACTTTACCAAAGAAAGTTTCGATTTATTATACCCAAGTTATGGCGATACCTACCCAACCTATATGGGTGCTATAGGCATGACCTATGAGCAAGCTGGGCATGGACGAGCAGGTCTAGGAATACAAACAGATGAAGGCGAAATTTTAACTTTAAAAGATAGAGCGATTCATCACATGACAACAGGTTTATCTACCGTAGAAATTTCTTCTAAAAATGCTGAAAAATTAAATGTAGAATTCAAAAAGTTCTTTGACAATTCGAATTTAAATTATAAAAGTTACGTTTTAAAGAATGATAATGAAGATAAAATGAAACGTCTAAAGAAATTATTAGACACTCATGAAATTAGGTATGAAAATGCAAAAAACGGTTTGGTAAAAGGATATAATTATGGAAGTCAAAAAGACGATAAGTTTGACGTGAATAACACAGACATAGTAGTGCATACAAATCAACCAAAAGGAAAAATGGTAAAAGTGCTGTTTGAACCAAATGCAAAACTTGCAGACTCTTTAACCTACGATATTACCGCATGGTCTTTACCTTATGCACATGGCATTAACGCCATTGCCTCTGAAACAAAAGTGAATTCTACAAAAAGAAAAAATACAAATACAAATACGAATACAATTGATAATACAGCATATGCATACTTATCTAAATGGAATAGTTTAGACGATGCTACTTTTTTAGGTACTTTACTACAACACAATATTGTACCTAGATATACGGAAAAAACATTTTCTACAAATGGTAAGTCTTTTGAAAAAGGGAGCTTAATTATCCTAAGAAACGATAATAGAAGTAAAGATTTCGATAGTAAATTAATTAGCATTGCTAGTAAACATCAGCGAAATTTAACAGCTGTTTCAACAGGTTTTTCTGAAACAGGTGTAGATTTTGGCTCGTATTCTGTGAAACCAATTAACAAACAAAAAATTGCTGTAGTTTCTGGTAAGGCAACCTCTTCTTTAAGTTTTGGTGAAGTTTGGCATTTCTTTGAAACGCAATTACGATACCCAATTACTAATATTAATTCTAATGATTTTAGTCGTACAAATTTAAGCGCGTATGACGTACTTATTTTGCCGAGTGGAGATTATAGTGATATGCTAAACAAAAAAACCTTAACAACAGTAAAAAAATGGACGCACGCTGGTGGAACTTTAATTGCCATTGGAGATGCCTTACAAAGTTTTGCAGATACAGATGATTTCGCTTTAAAAACAAAAAAACTTAAAGAAAAAGAAGATAGTATCTCAGATAATTTAACGCTATTTGCAGAGAGAGAGCGGGAAAGTGTTGCAGATTTAATTACAGGAAGTATTTTTAAAAGCACTATAGATAACTCCCATCCATTAGCTTTTGGTTATGGCAAAAATTACTTTTCGTTAAAACTAAGCGGAACTTCTTACAATTACTTAAAAGAAGGATATAATGTTGGATACTTTAATGAAGATACTAAAAACGTTTCTGGTTATGCAGGCAGTAAAGCTAGAAAAGAAGTGCCAAAATCTTTACTATTTGGTGAAGAACCAATGGGACGTGGAAGTATAATTTATATGGTAGACAATCCGTTATTTAGATCTTTCTGGGAAAACGGAAAACTGTTTGTTGCCAATGCTGTTTTCTTATTGAATTCTGATATACTGAAATAAGAAATTATTTAATATTATACCTATAAAAAAACCACTCTTCTGAGTGGTTTTTTTATAGGTATTTAGATACTAATTTTTCTTTTGATTTAAAGAAGTAGGTCTTTCTTGTTTTTTAACAGGTGTTCCATACAAATCGTAATCTCCAGCTTCATGAATTTCAATATCAATAAACTCACCAATTTTTACATAATGCTCTCTAGCATCTACTAAAACGTCATTATCTACATCTGGAGAATCAGATTCTGTTCTTCCGTAGAAATATTCTCCGTCTTTTCTATCAAACAAACATCTAAAGGTTTTCCCTATTTTGGCCTGATTCAGTTCCCATGAAATTTGAGACTGTACTTCCATAATTTCATTTACTCTTTTAAATTTCACTTCTGCAGGCACATCATCTTCTAAAACATACGCACCTGTATTTTCTTCATGAGAATACTCAAAAGCACCCAAACGCTCAAAACGCATTTCTTCTACCCAATCTTTTAATTCTTGAAACATTGCTTCTGTTTCACCAGGATATCCAACAATTAAAGTAGTTCTGATAGCCATTTTAGGCACAGCTTCTCTAAACTTATAAATTAAAGCTGTTGTCTTCTCGTGCGTTGTACCGCGCTTCATAGACTTTAACAACTCGGTATTAATATGTTGTAACGGAATATCTAAATAATTACATACTTTAGGTTCGCGTTTCATAACATCTAAAACATCCATAGGAAAACCAGTAGGAAATGCATAATGCATTCGAATCCATTCAATGCCCTCTACTTTAGCCAAGGCTTCTAGTAATTGAGCCAACGCTCTTTTCTTATAAATATCTAGACCGTAATAAGTTAAATCTTGTGCAATTAACATTACTTCTTTAATCCCTTTTTCGGCTAATTTTGTAGCTTCAGTAACAATATCTTCTATCGGAGTAGAAACGTGTTTTCCTCTCATTAAAGGAATTGCACAAAATGAACAAGGTCTATCACAACCTTCTGCAATTTTTAAATACGCATAATGTTTTGGCGTTGTGGTTAGACGCTCTCCAATTAATTCATGCTTGTAATCTGCTTCTAAAACCTTCAATAAATTAGGTAAATCATGTGTTCCAAAATACTGATCTACATTCGGAATTTCTTTTTCTAAGTCTGGCTTATAACGTTCACTTAAACAACCAGAAACAAAAACCTTATCAATTTCACCCGCTTCTTTTCTTTTTGCATAGTGTAAAATAGTATCAATACTTTCTTCTTTAGCTTTACCTATAAATCCGCAGGTATTAATTACTACAATATTTCCATCATCATCTGGGTCTTCATGCACTACGTTTTTGCCATTGGCTTTTAACTGTCCCATTAACACTTCACTATCGTAAATATTCTTAGAGCACCCTAAAGTAACAACGTTAATCTTATTTTGTTTGATGGTTTTTGTACGCATATATGTGTTTTTAGCCTGCTGCTCAAAGCTTTAGACCGTCTGTTCTGTATTCTTATTTTAAGATTGCAAAAATAGTGCTTTTTAAACGATTGGTATTCTTTCTATTGATAGTTTTTAGGCAATTTTATAAAAATTAGAAATAGATTTAAATATTCAACCCGGTAATTATTTTTTAAATATTAATTCAAGAAATAAAATAACAACAATGAAGTTAATCATGGATTAATATTTACTTTCACTGCCTTAGTTAAAAAACACAATCAAATATTAAGTTCTAAATCAAAATACAGCCTATAGAAAAAATCCTAATCGGGATTTTTTTATATTTTAAAATATAAATCTTACTTAAAAAAAGAATCTACAAACTCATGTTTGTTAAAAACTTGTAAATCGTCTATACCTTCTCCTACCCCAATATATTTTACAGGTATTTTGAACTGATCTGAAATACCAATTACAACACCACCTTTTGCGGTGCCGTCTAACTTGGTCACTGCCAAAGAAGTGACTTCTGTTGCCAACGTAAAGTGTTTTGCTTGCTCAAATGCATTCTGACCAGTAGAACCATCTAATACTAATAAAACTTCGTGTGGTGCGTCTGTAATTACTTTTTGCATTACGCGCTTAATTTTAGTCAATTCATTCATTAAATTAACTTTATTATGCAATCTCCCAGCAGTATCAATAATAACAACATCTGCATTTTGTTTTACAGCAGATGTTAAAGTATCAAATGCTACAGAAGCAGGGTCTGATCCCATCTCTTGACGTACAATTGGCACGGCTGTTCTGTCTGCCCAAATTTGCAATTGATCTATTGCTGCTGCTCTAAAAGTATCTGCAGCTCCTAAGACCACGTTTAATCCTTGTTTTTTAAATTGACTTGCCAGTTTCCCTATTGTAGTAGTTTTACCAACTCCGTTAACCCCAACGACCATAATAACATGTGGTGTATTACTTTTTGGAACACTAAACTCGGTTTCATTACCAACATTAGTTTCAGAAAGTAAACCCGCAATCTCTTCTCTAAGAATTGCATTTAATGCTTCTGTACCAACATATTTATCTACAGCAACTCTAGCCTCTATTCTTTTGATAATTTTCAAGGTAGTATTTACCCCAACGTCAGAAGCGACTAAAACCTCTTCTAAATTATCTAGAACATCTTCATCTACAGTCGCTTTTCCTGCAACTGCTTTTGTTAATTTATCGAAAAAATTAGTTTTAGTTTTTTCTAAACCTTTGTCTAATGTTTCCTTTTTTTCTTTCGAAAATATTTTTTTAAAAAAACTCATTTTTATGTTTTATACAACACAAACAATCTGTTAAAAAACGAACCATTTGCTGGGTTGGGTCAAGTTATCACTTAAAAATTTTTTACCTTAAAGTACGTGCATTTTTGTCAGTCAACACTACTAAAGAAAGTAAAGAAACTATTTCACATTGACTGCAGTAAAAAAACTTACTTGCGGCAGGCAGAAAAACTCTAAGTGCAGACTTTAGACAATGATCAAAAATACGGAATAATAGGGCACAAAAAAAAACTACTTTCTAAAAATAGAAAATAGTTTAAATATTTTGTGAAGTAAAACTTACTTTTTAGCTAAAAAGTCATTTACTTTTTCTGGTTGCATGATTGCTTCTACAAAAGTGTAAGCTCCTGTTTTTGGAGATTTAATCATTTTTATAGCTTTACTTAATCTCTTTGAAGAAGTTTGTAAAGATGCTACTGTTTTCTTTGCCATTGTCTAAATGTTTTAAATCTATATGCTCTTTTCTGAGTTCTAGATATTTTAATTATTTAATTTCTTTGTGAACAGTCATTTTATTAAGGATAGAGTTAAATTTCTTAATCTCCATTCTATCAGGACTGTTTTTCTTGTTCTTAGTTGTAATGTATCTAGAAGTACCTGGTTTCCCAGTTCCTTTGTGCTCTGTACATTCTAATATTACTTGAACTCTATTACCTTTTTTTGCCATCTCTGTATAATTTTAATCTGCTTGAGCTTATTTAGTTAAAAATCCGTTAACTCTCGCTTCTTTCATAACTGCAGAAATTCCTTTCTTATTAATATTTTTTAAAGCAGATGCAGATACTTTTAAAGTAACCCATTTATCTTCTTCTGGAATGAAAAAACGCTTGGTCATTAGATTAGCGTCAAACTTTCTCTTTGTTCTATTCAAAGCGTGAGAAACATTGTTCCCAACCATTGCTTTTTTTCCTGTTAATTCACAAACTCTAGACATCTTTTCGACAGTATTTATTTTTGTTATCTCTAAACGAGGTGCAAATCTACACATAATTCTAATTCTGAACAAAACAATTTAATAAATTTTTAAAGAATTTCTCTTTGTAAAATTTCTAGGGATTTGCTCACGGTTCTATTGATTACTTTTTCTCTTGGCTGACCAAAATTAAATTCTTCTACAACTTCCTTAGAATCACTTACTAATGCAATAAAAATAGTTCCTAAACTCTTCTCGTTCTTATCTGTGGTAGGTCCTGCATTTCCAGTAACTGCAATTGCATAATTTGTTTGTAGCTTTTCTTTTGCGCCTCTTGCCATCTCTAAAGCCACCTCTTTACTTACAACAGAATGCTTTTCTATAGTCTTTGCAGACACGTTTAGCATACTTATTTTAGTTGCTGCAGTATACGTCACAAAACTTCCTTTATAGTAAGCAGATGCACCAGCTATAGAAACAAGTGTAGCTGCAATTTTTCCGCCAGTTAAGCTTTCTGCGGTACAGATGGTTTTATTTTTTGCTTTTAACAATGCTCCTACTCTTTTTTCTAATGAAGCATCATCATCTAAACCTGTAATAATCTCTGGAATTAACTGATAAACTTCTGCAACTGCTGCATCTAATAATGCATCTAAGACTGCTTTATCTTCTCCTTTCCCAGACAGCCGCAAACGCACTCTACCGAAAGAAGGTAAATAGGCTAACTTAACTACTGATGGTAAATTATTCTCAAAATCTTCTATTCTTTCAGCAATAGTACTTTCTCCTTGACCATAAGTCATAATTGTTTTATGAATAATGAACGGTAATTTAAATTGTTGCTGAATTCTAGGCAACACTTCAGAAGTAATTAGTCCTTTCATCTCATAAGGAACCCCAGGAAGTGAAACAAAAACAGTTTCATTCTCATAAAACCACATGCCTGGTGCTGTCCCAAAACTGTTTTTTAAAAGTGTTGCTTTTGAAGGTAAATTTGCTTGTGTTCTTTGAATTTCTCGAAACGGATGGTTCATTTTTTTAAACAAACCTTTAATATGATCTATAACTTCTTGGTATACTATTATCTCTGTATCATTAAAGAATTCTGCAATTGTCTTTTTAGTAATATCGTCTTTTGTTGGTCCTAAGCCACCTGTAATAATTACAATATCTACACGCTCTTGCGCTTCTTTAAAAGCGTTTAAAATATGTTGTTTATCGTCTTGAATAGAAGTTATCTGATATACTGAAACACCTATTTTATTTAACTCTTGACCAATCCATTGTGAATTGGTATCTATAATTTGTCCAATTAGAATCTCGTCTCCTATGGTTATAATTTCTGCTTTCATACTTATATGCTGATTTCAGATCTCTCAGTCCCGATATTTCGGAATTAAAAACCCATAAAGTCTTCCTCTATTATTTAACTCTAATGCTAAATGCCTCTTTACCTTCAATAATTCCTTTTAAGATATCATTTTCAACAACTTTACCCACACCTGCAGGAGTTCCTGTAAAAATAATATCGCCCTTTTTTAAGGTGAAATATTGAGATACATAAGAGATTAACTCATCTACTTTCCATAACATTGCATTGGTATTTCCGTCCTGTGCAAGGGTATCATTCTTTAATAATTGAAATTTTAAATTGTCTAAATCGAATTGTTCCTTCGGATAAAAATTTCCAATAACTGCACTTCCGTCAAATGCTTTTGCTTTCTCCCAAGGTAACCCTTTTTCTTTGCACTTTGCTTGCACATCTCTTGCCGTAAAATCGATTCCTAAACCAATTTCATCAAAATATTTATGTGCAAACTTTGCATCAATATGCTTTCCTACTTTATTTATCTTTATTAAAACCTCTACTTCATAATGCACATCATCTGAAAAGGGAGGAATAAAAAATGGGTTTTTTCTTGGTAAAATAGCAGAATCTGGCTTTAAAAAAACAACAGGACTTTCTGGTCTTTCATTGGCTAATTCTTCAATATGTTTTGCGTAATTGCGCCCAATACAGATTATTTTCATTTGTATATATTGAAAATTAAAAAAATCAATAATTGAGAATAGTAAGTGGAATTAAACCTAACTAAAAACGAATTTACTCCCCAGCTTCTGGAAAAACAATTGCTCGATTTCCCGAAACTATAATTTGATTGTTTAAATGATTTTTTACGGCTCTAGCCAAAACTAACCTTTCGATGTCTGCACCAATTCTCTTTAAGGTTGTTGGTGTACTTTCATGCGTTACAGGTTCTACGTCTTGCTCTATAATTGGTCCTTCATCTAAATCTTCCGTTGCATAGTGTGCAGTTGCACCAATTAGCTTTACACCTCTCTCATAAGCCTTCTTGTAAGGGTTTGCGCCTTGAAAAGCAGGCAAAAAAGAATGGTGAATGTTTATAATTCTCTCTGGATAATGATTGATAAAGTCTGAGGATAAAATTTGCATATATCTTGCCATTACTACTAGATCTACTTTGTTAACATCTAATAATTCTATCACCTGCGCTTCTTGTACTGTTTTGGTTTCTTTTGTTACTGGAAGATAATAAAACGGAACCTTAAACATTTCTGCAATGTGTCTTAATTTATCATGATTGCTAATAACCATAGTAATGTTACAATCTAACAAACCTTCTTTTTGTCTTTCTAATAAATCATATAAGTTATGACTCGTATGGGAAACCATAATGGCCATGTTTTGTTTCTTATCACCGTAATTCACAGACCAATCCAACTTTAAAGGTGCTGCCAACTCTAAAAAATTATTTTCTAATGCTTCTTTAGAAATATTAGTCCCTGCCGCATTTAATCGAATTCTCATAAAATAAGTATCCTCAATAGCATTTGCGTATTGCTGACAACTTAAAATATTGAATCCTTTTGCATAAAAAAACGTGGTAATTTTAGCTACCAATCCTTTTTGATCTGGACATTTTATAAGAAATGTTACTATTTGTGATTTCATTTTAATTAATTATAAATTTTAGATTTTCAGATAACTATGGTATCCATTTTTTAGGAAAATTAGGCTTTCTCTTCTCCAGAAAGGCATCTCTTCCTTCTTTTGCTTCCTCTGTCATATATGCTAAGCGCGTTGCTTCACCTGCAAAAACTTGCTGACCAACCATACCATCATCTGTTAAATTCATAGCAAATTTTAGCATTCTTATAGACGTTGGAGATTTCTCTAAAATCTCTTGCGCCCATTCATATGCTGTATCTTCTAATTCTTCGTGCGGAATTACAGCATTTACCATGCCCATATCATACGCTTCTTGCGCAGAATAATTTCTTCCTAAAAAGAATATTTCTCTTGCTCTTTTCTGACCTACCATTTTTGCCAAATATGCAGAACCATATCCACCGTCAAAAGAAGTTACATCTGCATCTGTTTGTTTAAAAATAGCATTCTCTTTAGAGGCTAAAGTCAAATCACAAACAACATGTAAACTATGTCCGCCACCCACTGCCCAGCCAGGTACAACGGCAATAACTGCTTTCGGCATGAACCTAATTAAACGCTGTACTTCTAAAATATTTAATCTATGATAACCGTCATCTCCAACATAACCTTGGTGACCACGTGCTTTTTGATCACCCCCAGAACAAAAAGAATACACACCATCTTTAGTGCTTGGTCCTTCCGCAGAAAGCAATACAACACCAATATTTACATCTTCACCTGCATCATAAAATGCCTCATACAATTCTTTAGTTGTTTTGGGTCTAAATGCATTCCTTACGTTGGGTCTGTTAAACGCTATTCTTGCAACTCCATTACACTTTTTATAGGTAATATCTTCATACTCCTTTACAGTTTTCCACTTGGGTTGTATCATATTTTTGTATTTTAGACGTTCTAAAAGAGAACAAAACATTCTTACTTACAAAAATAAACATTCTAAATGATGATTCAGAAATCCCTGCCATTAATATTTTTATTATTTTTCTTTAGTTCATATTCGCAGACAATTATAAAAAAATCAATTGACTCAGACTATTTAGGCTACAGTAGAGAAATAAAAATATACCTTCCAGAAGGCTATGATAAGGATGAAGAAAAAAATTATCCGCTTGCAATTGTTTTCGATGCTGAATACCTATTTGATCTTTATGTGGGCAATGCAGTGCTATTTGCCGCAAAAGATAAGGCGCCAAAACAAATTATTATTGGGATTAACATGGCTAAAACCCGAAAAAAAGACACCTATTTTAATATGGATAATGGCACCTTAACTAAGAATAATGCCAATTTTTATAATTTTATAAGAGATGAAGTTATTTTTGAAATAGAAAGTTCTTATAATACTTCACCCTTTATAACTTTGATTGGTGAAGGAACCTCTGCAAATTTAATAACTGCCTTTTTAGGAGAACAAACACCTATTATTAATGCTTATATCTGCATTAATCCTACTTTTTCAGATTTTATAGCTAGTCAAATGCAAGCTTATAAATTAGCAAGATTTCAGAAGGAAGATAACACTTTTTACTTTTACACTAATAATTCTAATATCTTTTCTAATAGAAAACAAACATTAATTAATCAATTACAACAAGGTCTTTCTAGCGTAGAGCTTAATAATTTTAATATTATTAATGACACTTTCAACACAGAAAATAGCACTTCTGCGATTGCTGAAGCCGTTCCTAGAGCCCTCACAAAAGTTTTCGAAATTTACTCTGCAATCTCTAAAGAAGAATTTGACAAAAATGTAAAAGACCTCTCTCCTTTGGATGCCATCACTTATTTAGAAAATAAATATTTAGAAATTGATTTTTTATTTGGAAGTGATTTAGGAATTAGAGAGCAAGATATTTTTACTGTAGAAAAGATAATTATCGAAAAAGAAAACGGAGATCAATTGCTGAATTTTGGAAGAATGATTTTGAAAATATTCCCATCATCTCCTTTAGGTGATTATTATATTGGACGTTATTACGAAGAAGGTAAAAATATAAAAAAAGCCATAAAATATTATAAAATTGGATATGGAAAAATGGATGCTTCAGACCCAAATGCCGACGCTTTTTATGAAAATATATTAAGATTGAGTAATCAGTAATTAAAAAACATATTTACTGCCTACTGAAACTGCCAACTAGATACTTATTTCACCAACAAAATTCTATCTTCTTCAATAACAATTAGTTTCTGTTTATATAAATTACCAACTGCCTTTTTAAATGCTTTTTTACTCATTTTCATATGAAAACGTATCGAATCTGGCGAGCTCTTATCAGTAATTAAAATAAATCCTTCTTTACTATCTTTTAATCTTGTAAGTACTTTATCTACATCAGAATCTATTACGTTTCTAAAACCTTGTGGCCTCAAAGAAACGTCGATTTTCCCATCTTCACGAATATTTTTTACATACCCAGTAACTTCCATATTCTCTTCCAAAGCTTGAAAAACTTCACTTCTAAAAAGCAAACCATCAAATTCTTCATTAATTAAAACAGTATACCCTAAACCGGTTTCAGTTTCAATTACCAAGCTTACTTTATCTCCCTCTTTCAAATTCATTTCTCCCTCTTGTAAATCTTCTTGTAAATCCATTATTGTATATATTTAAAATAATCTTTTAAAACTAGGTCATTTTCTGCACTTGGCGTAAAAATCTCTAATATTTTTGGTTTGTCAGATGTTTCGAAAAATCTGTTTAATTCTTTTGTTACTGTTTCTGCAGAATACGCTTTTTGGTATTCTAACTGATGCATTTTACACAAATGTTCTGCTGTTAAGCAATGTGGCGTTTCAAAATATTGTGCAGCATTTGTAGCTTTTGGACCTGGAATAATTCTGAAAATTCCACCACCAGAATTATTAATTATAATAATTCTAAAACTTTTAGGAATATTACTATTCCATAACCCATTACCATCATAAAAAAAGCTTAAATCTCCTGTAATAAAAACAGTTTGTTGCTCAATAGCATATGCAGCTCCAATAGCTGTGCTTGTGCTTCCGTCAATACCGCTTGTTCCTCTATTACAAAAAATATTCACAGTAGCTTTCATTGAAAATAACTGTGCATATCGAATAATAGAACTGTTACTAATTTGCAACTGACAACTCTCTGGTATGGCATTCAAAGCTTGTTCAAAAACAGAAAAATCTGAGTATTTTATATTTTTAAAATAAGCTACATGCTTTTCTCTTCTTTCATCTCTAAAGGCAATCCATTTTGGCTGATAATCGCTTTTTAAAGGTCTTATAAACTCATTGAAATGAGAGAAGAAATCTACCGGTTTTATTTGTATAAATTCAGACAGACACAAAAAGGTATTAGTCGCTTTTCTAGCATCAATATTCCAATGCTCCTTTGGCTGGTAATCTCTAAGAAACTTCTTTATTCTTTTAGAGATAATCATACCTCCAAACGTTATTAAAATGTCTGGTTTTAATTCTTTAAACTCAGCATCTAATAGTGAAAAAATCAACTGATCAATAGAATCTATAGCTTTATCGTGATGCAAATTAGAGGTTGTCTCTGTTAAGATTAAAACAGAATCATCTTCTGCATATAAATCCATTAATGAATGTAAATCTGCATCAGGATAATTTACACCTACCAGTATCATTTTCTTTTCGGCAACATTCCATGACTTCGAAAGATTTTCGTAGTTGATATGAGAATTATCTAACGAACTTAAAGAAATATGTGGAAAATTATATGCATTCAATACTGGCACTGTCTCATACAAAGGTTCATCAAAAGGAACATTTATATGCACAGGACCTTGCTGTGATATAGCCACCTGCAAAGCTTCACCAATTAGTTGAGAATTACGGGTTTTATATTTTGTGTTTTCAATTAAGTTTGCAGAAAATAAAATATGATTTGCAAACACATTCTCTTGCCGAATAGTTTGTCCGTCTCCAATATCAATCAAATGTTTTGGTCTATCCGCAGAAATAATAACTAACGGAATATTGCTGTAAAACGCTTCTGCGATTGCAGGATAATAATTTAACAAAGCTGAACCTGAAGTACATAAAACTGCCACCGGTTTTCGCGTCTGTTGCGCAATACCTAACGCAAAAAATGCAGCACAACGCTCATCTACAACACTCAATGTCTCTATCTCTTGATGATTAGAGAAACCTATGGTAAGTGGCGCATTTCTTGAACCTGGAGAAATAACAACCGTCTCAATATTAAATTGAGCGCAAGCTGAAATTACAATTTGTGCGAGTTCTTTTTTTGGATACATATATAAGGGTACAAAGGTACAAAGTTTGCAAGTTATAATGTTTTATTATTAAGAGAATTCTTAAAGATGAAAAAAGTCAGAAAGTTTTAAAGGAAAACCTTTTTACTTTCTGACTTTTTTATAAAAAATTAACTGCGTTGGTTAATTCCCTTTTTGGTAATCTGCTAAAAACTTTGCTAAACCACTATCTGTCAATGGATGTCTTAACAAACCTTCAATTGCACTTAAAGGTCCAGTCATAACGTCAGAACCTAATTTTGCGCAATCTATAATGTGCATTGTATGACGCACAGAAGCAGCTAAAATTTGAGTCTCAAATCCGTAATTGTCATAAATTAAACGAATTTCTGAAATTAGATTTAAACCATCTGTAGAAATATCATCCAAACGTCCAATAAATGGCGATACGTATGTTGCGCCAGCCTTAGCAGCTAATAATGCTTGGCCTGCAGAGAATACTAAAGTAACGTTTGTTTTAATTCCTTTAGAAGAAAAATATTTACATGCCTTTACGCCATCTTTTATCATTGGTAATTTCACCACAATTTGCGGATTCAATGCAGCCAAAGCTTCACCTTCTCTTACCATTCCCTCAAAATCTGTAGAAATTACTTCTGCAGAAACATCCCCTTCTACCAATTCACAAATAGCTTTGTAGTGGTTAATAATGTTTTCTTCACCAGTAATTCCTTCTTTAGCCATTAAAGACGGATTTGTGGTTACACCATCTAAAATCCCTAAAGCTTGTGCTTCTTTAATTTGCTCTAAATTTGCCGTGTCAATAAAAAATTTCATTTGTATCTATTTAGTTGTAATTGTTTCTTTTTTGAGTATTCCCTAAAGGTCGGGCTGTTTGCAATCGATTTTTGTTCATTATTTACAAAAGAACTCAAATCAATGTAACGATTCCTGATGCAAATATAAGTACTTGCAAGTCTAATTAAGAAGTGAAATAGAACTATTTCTCTACTACTTATAAACAAGAACTCTTGCTATAATTTATAATGATTCATTAATAACTTTTCGTACACATAATCTGGCAAAATTCGCTTTAAAAAAATGGAGAATTTTTCCATAAATCCACCCACTTTATAATGAATTTTAGGACGTTTTGTATTGGTTATTTTATAAATAATTTTTGCCATTTCTAGCGGATTCATTCCGCCGCCAACATGCGCATCCATTAAATCTAAATTCGTCTGATAATCTTCCTTATAAGGGGAGTTTTCAAACACTGGTGTATGGTATCTTCCTGCTGCAATATTGGTTGCGAAATCTCCAGGAGCAACATTTACGATCTCAATTCCAAAGTTTTTAACTTCCATTCTTGCAGCCTCTGTTACAATTTCTAAAGCAGCTTTTGTAGCAGAGTACAAACCCCTAAAAGGTAAACCCATATATCCCGCAATAGAAGTTACATTTATAATAGTTCCTGCATTTTGCTTTCGCATCTGCGGTAAAACAGCTTTCATAACGTCTATAGCACCAAATAAATTAGTATTAAAAACGGCACGCATTTCGTCTGTAGGGGTTTCTTCAACAGGCCCTGTAATACCCATTCCTGCATTATTTACTAACACATCTAATCTTCCTTCCTTTTCAAAAATATAATTGACTGCAGCGTTAATTGTATCTAATTTTAAAACATCTAAAGCTATCAACTCAAAAGAAAAATCTTTCTCATTTTTTGGATTTCTGCTTGTACCATAAACTATATAGCCTTTTGCAGATAAAAAAGTAGCAATCGCTTTTCCTATACCAGAGGAAGCACCCGTGACTAAAACAACTTTACTCATAAAACATAAAATGATTGAAAGATTCAATAATTATACAAATATCGAAAAAGTATGCTAAGAAATCAAAAAAAGAGACCAGTAAATAGTATAAAGGCGAGGAAAGAAAATTCTAAACGAGAATTCAGGGCATAAAAAATGGCAAGCTACCTACATCACACCGCTACAACCTAATACCTTTGCTGCGTTCCCGCCCTGGAGGATTCAAAGGGAGCTAGTTGTGTAGAACTTGCCGAGGCAAATTTACAATCTATTTTTATTTAAACAATTAAAAAAATGCTAATTTTTTGGTAACATTTTTAAGCTACTGACTACTAATCTATTGTTTTGATATTTTAGATTAAGAGTTAAATAATAAAACTATATCAATGAAAAGAATATATTTGTAAAACAATTAAAACAAAAAAAGCATGGAAAATCAATTAAGTAGTAAAAGTTTTATGGTAAACAATGGTATTATTTTAGGTGTTGCAAGTATTCTTTTTGCACTTGTACTGTATGCTACTGGTAATCATTTGTCTCCTCATTGGTCTGTATCTATAATAAATGCAATCATATTTATTGGAATAATTATTTATGGAATAAAACAATTTAAAGAAGCAAATGATAATTTTTTATCCTGGGGCCAAGGTGTTAAAATTGGAGTTGGCGTTGCTATTGTAGGTAGTTTAATTGTAGTAATTTACAATTATCTTTTTATGAATTTTATTGAACCTGATTTCATGAATCAAATGATGGAAATTCAGAATCAAACATATTTAGACCAAGGTTTAACTGAAGAACAAATTGAAGCTGCAAATAAAATGACTTCGTCTTTTTCAACTCCAGGTATTATGGCAGCAGTTGGCATTATTAGTTATGCTATTGGTGGTTTTATAGTTTCTGCTATTGGTGCAGCTATCATGAAGAAATCGGAAGAAGAAACGTATTAAAGAATATTTCTAAATCTGATAAGTATTAATTTACACCTTACAGTATTAAACTTCATATAAACATATGGATATTTCGGTAATAATACCTCTTCTTAATGAAGAAGAATCTTTACAAGAATTACACGATTGGATTGCAAAAGTTATGCAATCCAATCGTTTTGTGTATGAAATTATTTTTATTGACGATGGTAGTACAGATACTTCTTGGAATGTAATTGAAAAATTGTCTGAAGTAAATACTGCAGTAAAAGGAATTCGTTTTCAAAAAAACTTTGGAAAATCTCAGGCTTTAGACGCCGGTTTTGAAATGGCAAAAGGTGCCGTAGTAATTACAATGGATGCTGATTTACAAGACAATCCTGACGAAATACCAGCATTATACGATCTTATAATAAAAGATGATTTCGATCTTATTTCTGGATGGAAAAAGAAACGGTATGACAATGTAATTACCAAGAACATTCCTTCAAAATTATTTAATGCAGCTGCAAGAAAAACATCTGGCTTAAAGCTAAACGATTTTAATTGTGGTTTAAAAGCTTATAAAAATATCGTTATTAAAACGGTTAAGGTTAGTGGAGAAATGCACCGTTATATTCCTGTGCTAGCCAAAAACGAGGGCTTTACTAAAATTGGTGAAAAAGTAGTACAACATCAAGCAAGAAAATACGGTGTTACAAAATTTGGTGTAGACCGATTCATAAATGGCTTTTTAGATTTAATTACCATTTCCTTTTTATCTAAATTCGGTAAACGCCCAATGCACATATTTGGTCTTTGGGGATCATTGATGTTTCTATTTGGAACAACAACCGCATTTTACATTGGTATTTTAAAATTATATAAAGTATTTAATGATATTAAAACAATTCTAATCACAGACAATCCTTGGTTTTTTATTGCCTTAACTTCAATGATTTTAGGAACTTTATTATTTTTAGCAGGTTTTATTGGCGAATTAATAATTAAGACTAAAAGCAACGAAAAACACTATTCAATAAAAGAAAAACTCAATTTCTAAAATGTATATTTGCATTTTAATACCATAATTTATATTTAAAAATGAGTGAAATACTAGACAAAGCAAAGCAGTGGTTAAGTGGTACTTTTGATGCAGAAACGCAGCAAGAAATTGAACAATTAATTACTACTAATGCTCCTGATTTAGAGGATAGATTCTATAAAAACATGGAATTTGGAACAGGTGGAATGCGAGGAGTTATGGGCGCAGGGACCAACAGAATTAATAAATATACTTTAGGTAGAGCAACACAGGGTTTGTCTAATTACCTAATAGAGAATGTAAACAAAAATCAATTAAAAGTAGTTATTGCTTATGATTGTAGACATAACAGTAAAAAGTTTGCAAAAATTGTTGCAGACGTTTTATCTGCTAATAATATAAAGGTTTATTTATTTGAAGATTTAAGAGCGACACCAGAATTATCCTTTGCAGTGCGACATTTAGATTGCGATGCAGGTATTGTTTTAACAGCTTCTCATAACCCACCAGAATATAACGGTTACAAAGTATATTGGGCAGATGGGGGACAAATTGTACCTCCGCATGATGGTAAAATTATAGGAAACGTAAATGCTTTAGATTTTTCTGAAATTAAATTTACTGCAAATGAAGCGTTAATTGAAACCATAGGCAAAGAGGTAGATGACGTATTTATAGCTGCTGCTGTGAAAAATGGCTCTTTGTCTCCTAATATAGATAGAGAAAATTTAAAAGTAGTCTTTACTTCTTTACACGGTACTTCTATTGTTTCCGTGCCAGATGCTTTAGCAAAAGCAGGATATACAGATGTGCATATCGTTGAAGAACAAAGAGTACCAGATGGAGATTTCCCTACTGTGAAATCACCAAATCCCGAAGAACCAGAAGCTTTAAAAATGGCAACGGACTTAGCAAACAAAATTGGTGCCGATATTGTGATTGGTACAGACCCAGATTGCGATAGATTGGGCGTTGCTGTTAGAGATACCGATGGAAACATGAAACTAATGAATGGGAACCAGACAATGGTTGTAATGACAGAGTTCTTGTTAAAAAAATGGAAAGACGAAAATAGAATAAACGGAAAACAATTTATAGGTTCTACAATAGTTACCACAGAATTAGTAGGTGCCATAGCAAAAAATTACGGCGTTGAAACCAAAATTGGATTAACTGGTTTTAAATGGATTGCCAAAATGGTGAAAGATTTTCCGGAATTAGATTTTATTGGCGGTGGTGAAGAGAGTTTTGGTTATATGGTTGGCGAATTTGTAAGAGATAAAGATGCGGTAACAGCTACTTTATTAGCTTGTGAAATTGCTGCATATGCAAAACAAAACGGCAGTTCTTTCTATGAAGAATTATTGGCTATTTATCTTAGAAATAATTTTTACAAAGAGCATCTAATATCGATTACTAAAAAAGGGATGGACGGTGCTGCAGAAATTCAGCAAATGTTAAGTGATATGCGGAACAATCCTTTATCAGAAATTGATGGAGAAAAAGTAGCATCACTTTCAGATTACCAAGCCTCTACTAGAAAAGATTTAATTACCGGAAAAATAACGAACATCAATTTACCAAAGTCTAATGTTTTAATTTATCAAACTGATAATGGCACAAGAATAGCTGCAAGACCGAGTGGTACAGAACCTAAAATAAAATTCTATTTTAGTGTAAACACCTCTTTAAATGCAAAGGAAAACGCTCTAAAGGTAGAAGCAGATTTAGATGCTAAAATTCAACGAATTATAAAAGAAATGAAACTAAATTAATGAGCTACTTTAAGGACATTTTAAGATATGAAAAAAAGTATCGGAAGTTTACAATTCTAAACATTCTGTTCAACATACTTTATGCAATCTTTAATGTACTTTCTGTTTTGGCTTTTATTCCTGTCTTAGGCATTTTATTCAATACAGACAACACCGTTATAAAAGTTCCATTATACACAGGTATCAGAAGTATTGCTGCGTATGCAAAAGAAAGTTTCTATTATTTTATTTCTCAAAAAATAGAAAATGAAGGCGCTATTGAAGTGTTGTTTTTTATCTGCATACTTACCTTTAGTCTGTTCTTATTCAAAAATTTATTTCGCTATTTAGCCTCTTATGTACTCGTGTTTTTGAGAAATGGAATCGTAAAAGATATCCGAGATAAATTATATCATAAAATAATAACATTACCTCTTGCCTATTTTTCTGAAAAGAAAAAAGGGGATATTATTGCAAGAATGACAATAGATGTGCAGGAAGTTGAAGTTTCTTTTCTAACCTCTTTAGAGGCCATTGTAAGAGAGCCTTTAACCGTAATTATTTCTTTAACAATGATGTTAATCCTCAGCGTAAAGTTAACTTTATTTGTATTTGTTTTGTTACCTGTTTCTGGATTTATAATTTCATCTATCAGTAAAAAACTAAAAGCGAATTCCCTCAAAGCACAAAAGGAAACTGGTAATTTTTTATCTTTTATTGAAGAAACCTTAACCGGCTTAAAAATTATAAAAGGTTTTAATGCTGAGAAAGTTATTCAAGAAAAATTTAATACCTCTACAACTAAGTTTCGAAACTTAATGTCAAGTGTATTACATCGAAAAACTCTGGCCTCACCCATGAGTGAGTTTTTGGGCTCTGCAACTATTATTGCTATTTTATATTATGGTGGAAAATTAGTTTTAGAGAATAACAGTCCCCTAAAAGCCGAAGAGTTTTTCGGGTACATTGTTTTGTTTTACACTGTTTTAAATCCAATAAAAGCAATTACAACTGCCTATTATAATATTCAAAAAGGCGAGGCTTCTGCCGAAAGAATTATGGAAGTTTTAAATACAGAAAACAGTATTAAAGACAAACCTAATGCAGCTCTAAAAGATGGTTTTATAAATAAAATTGAATTCAAGAACATCTCTTTTAAATATAAAGATACTTTTGTTTTAAAGGACTTTTCTTTAACCATTAATAAAGGCGAAACAGTTGCTTTAGTCGGGCAATCTGGAAGTGGTAAATCTACCTTAGCAAACCTAATTACTCGTTTTTACGACGTTAATAAAGGAGAGGTGCTTATTGATGACCAGAACATTAAAGACGTTACAAAAAAATCTTTACGAAATTTAATGGGCATTGTTTCTCAAGATTCCATTCTATTTAATGATACCATCGCAAATAATATTAAATTAGGAACGCAAGCTGCAACAGAAGAAGCAATTTTAGAAGCTGCTCAAATTGCCAATGCAGATGAGTTTATTCAGAATTTACCTGAAAAATATGAAACAAATATTGGCGATAGTGGAAACACACTTTCTGGCGGACAAAAACAACGTTTATCTATTGCAAGGGCTGTTTTAAAGAATCCGCCCATTATGATTTTAGATGAAGCAACTTCTGCTTTAGACACAGAATCTGAACAATTGGTTCAAACTGCGCTAGAAAAAATGATGCAAAATAGAACCTCTCTGGTAATTGCACACCGCTTATCTACTATTCAAAAAGCAGACACTATTGTGGTTATGAAGAAAGGAAAAATTGTAGAACAAGGCAAACATGAAGAATTATTAGCTTTAAAAGGCGAATATTTTAAATTAGTTTCTATGCAATCTTTGTCCTAACTTTCAACGACTATTTAACCTTATAAATTTTTCAATAAATTATTTATTTTATCATTAAAACAATTAGCATAACGATAACTATGCTAATTGTTTTAAATCCAACTGAATCAAAAAATAATGTTACTTATTTATACTTCACTCTAAAGTTGAAGTGACATTACTTCAATTCAATTACCAAATCATCAGAATTTACTAATGACCCTTCTTCTAAAATTATTTTTTTAATGGTAGCATCTTCTATTGCCGTAATTGTTGTTTCCATTTTCATCGCTTCTATAATAAATAAAGACTGATTCTTTACAACTTTATCACCTTCATTAACCAAAATAGTAGACAGCATACCTTGCAAAGGTGAACCTATTTGACCGGCATTATTCTTATCTACTTTTCTATTTGAAACCGTTTCAACATTTATAGACAAATCTTTAACCTGCACAGTTCTTCCTTGACCGTTTACTCTAAAATAAACAGTAACCATTCCTTGTATATTTGCCATTCCAATAGAATCTAATGTAATCAACAATGTTTTACCTCTATCTAATTCTACTGTAATTTCTTCTCCTCGTTCCATGCCATAGAAAAAGTTTTTAGTTGGTAGGTTTGTTAAATTATCATATTTTAAGTGCTTATTGTAAGCATCTGTAAATACTTTCGGATACAATTTGTACGATAGAAAATCAGTGAAATCAATATTTCTTCCAAAATCGCTTTCAAAAATTCTTTTAAATTCTGCATATTCTATTTCGAAATCTATTGGCGGAATACGAGTATTTGGTCTTTCTGTAAAAGGTTGTTGATCTTTTAAAATTAGTTTTTGAAGCTTTTTTGGAAATCCGTTAACAGGTTGCCCCAAATCTCCCTTAAAAAAACTAACCACAGATTTCGGAAAAGAAATGGTATCTCCTTTTTCTAAAACATCAGTAATCGTTAAATTATTACTCACCAAATATTGCGCCATATCACCAACGACTTTAGAACTCGGTGTTACTTTTACAATATTTCCAAATAACGTATTAACCTCTCCGTACATTTTAGTGATTTCATGAAAACGATTTTCTAGACCCAATGACTGCGCTTGTGGTTTTAAATTAGAATATTGTCCACCAGGAATTTCATGTTTATATACTTCACTAGAACCAGCTTTTAAACCAGATTCAAAAGGATAATAATATTCTCTTACGGCTTCCCAATAATTAGAATATTCGTTTAAAGAAGTTGTATTGATCGCATTTTCTCTCTCATGAAACTTCATCATTTCTACAATCGAGTTAAAATTCGGTTGTGATGTTAAACCAGAAAGTCCGCTTAAAGCAACATCTACTACATCTACTCCAGCTTCAATTGCCTTTAAATAAGTAGCAGATTGTATTGATGATGTATCATGCGTATGCAAATGCAATGGTATATTTATTTCTGATTTTAAAGCCTTAATTAACTCTGAAGCCGCATATGGTTTTAGTAAACCTGCCATATCTTTAATTCCTAAAATATGTGCACCAGAATTTTCTATCTCTTTTGCTAAATTAATATAGTATTTTAAATTATACTTTGTGTTTTTAACGTCTAAAATATCGCTAGTATAACAAATAGAACCTTCTGCCAAACCATTGGTTTTTGTCCTAACATGCTCTATACAAGGCGCAATAGATTTCATCCAATTTAAAGAATCAAAAACTCGAAACAAATCAACACCGTTTTCCCAAGATTGTTCTACAAATTTGCCTATTAAATTATCTGCATACGCTGTATACCCAACGCCATTAGAACCTCTAATAAGCATTTGTAATAATACATTCGGCATCTTTGCTCTCAATAACTGTAAACGTTCCCAAGGGTTTTCTTGTAAAAAACGTAAACAAACATCAAACGTTGCACCTCCCCAAACTTCCATGCTAAAAATTTCTGGATGCTGTTTTGCATAGCCTTCTGCAACTTTTAACATATCAAAAGTTCGCATTCTTGTCGCTAATAAACTTTGATGCGCATCCCGCATTGTAGTGTCTGTAAAATGAATTTTCTTTTCATTTTTTAACCAATTAGAAAATTTTTCCGGCCCTAATTCTGTTAATAAATCTTTGGTTCCTTTAGGGTAAGCCGCATTTGCGTCAAACTTAGGTACTTTTGGCTCTAAAAAAACTTTTGTTGTATCCAGTTTCTTTACATCTGCATTTCCATTTATTGTAATATCCCCAATATAAGAAACTATTTTATTCGCTCTATTTCTAGATGCTTTAAAATTAAATAATTCTGGCGTAGATTTAATAAAATTAACAGTAATTTCTCCTTTTCTAAAAGTTTCATGCCTCAAAATATTATCCAAAAAAGACATATTCGTTTTTACACCTCGGATTCTAAACTCACCTAACGCTCTTCTAACTTTTCTTATTGCGCCATCTAAAGTTCTGCTATTTGCGGTAACTTTAACCAACATGGAGTCGAAAAATGGCGAAATAGTTACACCTTGATACACACTACCAGCATCTAAACGAATTCCGAAACCAGATGCACTTCTATAAGTCGAAATCGTACCAAAATCTGGTTTAAAGTCGTTTTGCGGATCTTCTGTAGTTATTCGACATTGCAAAGCATATCCTGTAATTTTTATTGCTTCTTGATTTGATATTTTTATTTGCTGACTATCTAATGGATAACCACCAGCAATAAATAATTGTGTCTTTACTAAATCTATATTTGTAACGACCTCTGTTACCGTGTGCTCTACTTGAATTCTAGGATTTACTTCAATAAAGTAAATAGAGTCGTCATCATCAACCAAAAACTCTACAGTACCAATATTATTATAATTTACAGCTTTACATATTTTGATGGCATATCTGTATAAATCATTTTTAATTTCTTCTTTTAATCCAAAGGAAGGTGCAAACTCAATTACTTTTTGATAACGTCTTTGCACAGAACAGTCACGCTCAAATAAATGCACAGTATTTCCTAAATTGTCAGCAACAATTTGTATTTCTATATGCTTCGGATTCTCTACAAATTTTTCTAAAAAAACTGTATCATCTCCAAAAGCATTTAAAGCTTCTCGCTTGCTTTCATTAAAAGCTTTTTTTAGTTCTTCTTCCTTTCTGATGACCCGCATTCCTCGGCCACCGCCTCCGGAGGCAGCTTTAAGCATTAATGGATACCCTATGTTTTGAGCTTCAATTATCGCAATTTCAAGACTTTCTAACGGATTTTTATTACTTTCAATAATCGGAATATCATTTGCAATAGCTACTTTTTTCGCGGTAATTTTATCCCCTAAGGATTTTAAAACGGATACTTTTGGTCCTACAAAAATAATGTTATTTTCTTTGCATTTTAGGGCAAAATCTGCATTTTCCGATAAAAAACCATAACCTGGATGAATAGCATCTGCACCATTCTCAAGTGCTACATTTATAATAGCATCAATATTTAGATACGGTTTTAAAGGTTGATTATTTTCACCAATTTGGTAAGATTCATCCGCTTTATATCGATGCAAAGAATATCGATCTTCAAAAGTATAAATTCCTACTGTCTTTATATTTATCTCCGCACAGGCTCTAAATATTCTAATTGCGATTTCACCTCTATTAGCGACAAGTACCTTTTTGATTTTCATTTCTTGGAGTTGATTACTATTATAGTCATTAAAGGTACAATAGAGAATTCAAGAAATAATAGAAAATTAACGTTTTTGTTAAAAAATAATCAAGAATAACCTGTACATCAACGGTATTATGAAAAAAATATAATAAAAATTTAATTTTATTTAAATTTGGTTAGCTGTAAAATCGCTCAATTTAAGCTCTTTTTAAACCTAACGCAAAGCCTTTCTCTATCATAAAATTATAACAAGCTTGATGCTCATTAGGAATTTTACCATCTAAAATAGCCTCTTTGATAGCTTCTTTTATTTGTCCTATCTCTTTACAAGGCTTTAAGTTAAACGCTTCAATAATCTCTTCTCCGGAAACTGGCGGTTGAAAGTTACGCACCCGATCTCTTTCCTCTACTTCTCTAATTTTAGAGCGAACTTCTTCAAAGTTTTGATGATAGCGTTTAAACTTTTTTGGGTTTTTTGTAGTTATATCTGCTTCACAAAGCGTCATTAAAGAATTGATATCGTCACCGGCATCAAAAACCAAACGCCTTACAGCTGCATCGGTAACATCAGTGGCTAGAACAATTGGCCTAGAACTTAACAACACCATTTTCTGAACAAACTTCATTTTGTTATTCAATGGCATCTTTAAATTTTTAAATAGTTTATAAACCATTTTAGAGCCAACGAATTCATGAGAATGGAAAGTCCAACCAACCTTTTTACTAAATTTTTTGGTAGGTGCTTTACCGATATCATGCAATAAAGCCGCCCAGCGCAACCAAACATCTTCTGTATTCTTAGAAATATTATCTACAACCTCTAAGGTATGATAAAAATTATCTTTATGCTTTTGTCCTTCAACCTCTTCTACCCCCTTTAAATCTATTAATTCAGGTATAATTTGAGCTAATAATTTCGTTTCCTCTAACAACAAAAATCCAATAGATGGTTTTTCGCATGACATTACTTTATTGAGCTCATCTACGATGCGCTCTCTTGTAATTATTTCTAAGCGTTCTGAATTTTTAGTAATTGCAGCAAGTGATTTTTTTTCAATTTTGAAATTTAATTGTGATGCAAAACGGATTGCTCGCATCATTCTTAATGGGTCGTCAGAATAGGTAATATCCGGGTTTAAAGGCGTTCTAAGAATGCCGTCTTCTAAATCATCTATTCCGTTAAACGGATCTAGTAATTCACCAAAATTAGACTCGTTTAAACTTAACGCCAAAGCATTTATAGTAAAATCCCTCCTATTTTGATCGTCTTGCAAATTTCCTTCAGATACTTCCGGATTTCTACTTTCTTCCGAATAAGATTCTTTTCTTGCACCAACAAACTCAATTTCAATATCCTTGTAACGCAACATTGCAGTGCCATAGGTTTTAAAAACCTGCACCTTAGGTTTATTAGGTAACAAGCCAGACACTTTCTCTGCAAGGTCTATGCCGCTCCCAATAGTAACAATATCAATATCTTTTGCATTGCCTCTTTTTAAAAAATAATCTCGCACGAAACCACCAATTACATAACTTTCTAAGCCTAATTGTTGTGATGCTTTAGAAATCGTTTCAAATATTTCTAATGAGATCGCCTCTGTAAAGAATTGCTTTTGCATTAATTTGTGTTCATTTTATTTTGCCGCAAATTTAGGCTATAATCCAACACAATCCAAAATTGACATACTAGTTTATTTAAAGTAATACTAAAAATAGTACCTTTGTAAGCCTATATAATATACATGTTTAAAAAAATTCCGAATTACATAAAATACATTTTTACAAATGTTTTTTTTCTTTTCATTTTTATTGCTTTTTTCAGAGGACTCTTTTACGCATTTTTTGCATCATTAGAAAATGTATCTAGCCAAGAAATACAAAAAGCGATTTTACTAGGCCTTCGTTTTGATTTAAAACTTGCCATTCTTACTTTTTTCCCTCTTGCAATATTCGTTTTAATTATAAATCATAACTTCTTTAAAAGCATTATTTATAAAAGAATAGCTGCTATTTACATTACTTTTTCCTATTTTATTTTAACGCTATTTTATCTATTTGATTTCGGATACTATGAATATTTAGCTATCCGTTTAGATGCCTCTTCATTGCGATTCTTAAGTAATTTTAAAATATCCTTCCAGGTTTTAATTGAAAGTTATCCAATATATAAGGGAGTTTTTGGATTGACAATTTTGTGCTTTATTAGTTATAAATATGCTACTTTAATATTTAATATATTTAACAAAGGATATCAAAAAATAACAAATAAACTAAAGGCAGTATTCTTTGTTTTTACCTTTTTAACGCTATCTTTTGGTGTTTTTAATAGCATAACGCATTATCCTTTGCGTTGGAGTGAAGCTTTTTTCTCTAAAAATAATGCGATAAATCAATTTACTTTAAACCCTGTTCTATATTTCTTTGATAGTTTTGCCTTTAGAAGTGAAGGTGTAAATATTGAAGAATTTAAAACTTATTATCCTACAATTGCAAAACACTTAAATTTACCTTTAGATAGCATCAATTTTGCAAAAAAAGTTGCTTTTGAGAACCCTTACAAAGTAAAACCGAATATTGTCTTTGTAATGCTAGAATCCGTTGGAACCGCACCGATGAGTTTTTATGGAAATCCGTTAAATAGTACTCCAAAAATGGATTCCCTTATCAAAGAGAGTGCTAGTTTTTCAAAGTTTTATGTTCATAAACCAGGAACTGCTGCTAGTGTTTTTGCAAGTATTACAGGATTACCAGATATTGAAGATGTAAAAACAGCATCAAGAAACCCTATGATTATAGATCAACGTATTATTTTTGATCAATTTATAGGATATGAAAAACTGTATTTTATAGGTGGCTCTGCAAACTGGGCGAATATCAGAGGTGTTTTTCAATCGAATATAAAAAACTTAAAAATCTACGAAGAAGGAAGTTTTGAAGAGGGAAAAAGAGCTGATGTTTGGGGAATTGATGACTACGATTTATTTAAAGAATCTGACAAGAAATTAAAAAAATTACAAGAAAAAGGAAAACCTTTTGTTGCATATATTCAAACAGCAACAAATCATATGCCTTTTACAGTGCCGAACAAAAAAGAAAGTTTTATGCCAATTTTAGAAAATGAAATTGATGAAAAAACTTTACTAAAAGGTGGTTTTAGGTCTTTAGGACAATTAAACGGAATCCGTTATTTAGATTTTAATGTTGCACGCTTTTTAGAAAGAGCAAAAGAATCTGGTTATTATGAAAATTCTATTTTTGTGTTTTTTGGAGACCATAGAGGTGGAATGAAAAAGCTGAATTTCTTAAAAAACAACGAAGATGATTTAGGTGTTCAAGTACATCATGTGCCATTTTTTATTCATGCACCCAAATATATAAAACCTCAAATAATAGATAAATACGCAAAACTAATAGATATTTTTCCAACAGCTACAAGCTTAGCGAAAGTGAATTATACAAATTATACTTTAGGAAGAGATTTATTAGATAGTACTTCAAATAACACAGCTGCCTTTGTGTATATTCAAAGTAAAGGAGAAAAAGCTGTTGGCGTGCTAAAAGATAATTTTTACTATGAAAAAACAAACATTTCTAAAAAAACAGGTTTGTACAGTTTACAAGCAGATACAGTGAAAGATATTCAACGTGATAAGCCTGCTATAGCAAAAGAAATGGATAGTTTATTATCAGCATATTACCACACTACCAAATATTTATACTTTAACAATAAAAAAGATTCTAAGCCTGAAAATATTTTAGGCAATTAAAAGAATTAAGAAAAGTTTCTAAAAGTATAATGGTATTATTATTTCCTTATGATTAAAGCACACTGTTTTACAAAATTGAATACCTAGAATAAATTAATCGTATTTAGAATGAAGCCACTTTTTAATATACACCAATTTTTCTTCAGGACATTGATTTAAACTCTGCATACAAACGAAAAGTTTATTCTTATCCTTTTCTATTCTAGCCAATTTAAACTTTATCCATAAAAATGGTTTTTTATAATTTTGAAAATACACTAATTTGTAGTCTTTCTGTAAGGTAAAAGTATTGTTTTTTATTTCCAAATGATTTGCCAAAGACTGAATTGAATATTGCTCTTGATGTCTAAAACGATGTTTAATATTATTCTCTAACATCTCTGGATTTTGCTCAAAATATTTTACATAAGTAAACTTCCTTAGCGCTGCAGGCGTATGATCTATATGGACATATTTTGTAAATCCTAATTTCTTTGCTACCGTTTGTAACCCTTTATTGTGACTATATTCTACTTTTTTGTTTTTTAAAAGTTTCTGAAATAAATATTTAATTTTCTTGTGAAAGATATCTTCATAAAACTTGGTCCACCTTCCCCTAATAACAGGTTTCTCTTGAATAAAAAAATCTTCAATTTTTATTTTATTTACTAAAAAAAAATCGTCACAAAAATATAAAAAGTGCTCAGAAAGATTTGGTATTTTGTACAATAAGGACTCTATGGATAAAGAATTAAAAGTTGGTAAATATTGATGATACCCTTCAAAAATAGTTCTATGATCTATAATAAAAACTGTAGGGTATTCTTTCTTTGCTTTTTCTATGTCTTTTAAAAAATCTGGAGTTTGGTTATCTGTAACAATAAAAATATTTCTTACAAATTTAGCATACTTCAAAATAGATTTTACTGAAAATTCAATTTCATCTATTTGATCATAACGCATCCTAACCGACTTATTGCTAAGAGCATTTTTATCCTCAATATACTGTGACATCTTTTCCCTATGTTTTGGGTCATTGCCATCTACCCAAGTAATAACAGCATCTACGATAAGTGAATTCTTTGACTCCATACTATTTCATATCACTATTTAATAACCACAACTTAATATATCTTGTTAAAACAACATAAGCTTGTGTTTTTAACACTAAAAAAACTGTAAAACCATCTAAAAATCCTAGACGAATGAAATAATGAATAAAAAACCTTGCCTCAAGTTTTATAATCACATGGTAAATATATGTACTTTAATAATAAAAAAAAAGTTGAACCAAATGTGGATGTAAAATAATGAAATAATGGCATACGCTCTAAACGATAAACTAGTTATACTAAATAGTTTCATTAAAATTAGTATCTAATTTTTCATCAATCCAAGTAAAAATATACTTTAACGTGTTTTTTTTAGCCAACTCTAAACTTTGAAGGCACATAAATTTTTTACTCTTATCTGTATCAAAAAAGTATAGTTTTAGTTTTATTATAAAATGATTATAACCTTGAAAATAGATTAAATGAAGATTATTTTCTAAAACATAAGAATTATTTTTTACTTCTAAATGATTTGATAAAGATGAAATTATAAACTGGCTATTGTCTCTAAATCTATGTTTTATATTATTTTCTAAAAATTTCGGATTTTTAGAAAAATAATCTATCAGAATTGACTTTCTAACAGAAACAGGTGTATGATCTCTTCTAATATATTTTTTAAACCCTAATAATTTTGCGCTTTTTTGCTGCACTAATTTGTACCCTGTTTTTTTAGGATCTACTTTCTTAAAAGTCGATTTTATTTTAACAGCTATATTTCTGAAAAATTTATCTTCATAAAAAGTATCCCATCTGCCTCTAATTATTGGTTTTTCATCTATAAAAAAATCTAAGATTGAGGTTTCTCTCATTAAAAAAGTATCATCATTAAAAATCACAAACCTATCTGAAAGATTTGGTATTTGATAAAGCATTGTAATAATTGAACAAGAATTAAATGTAGGTAGGTAATTTTTATAATCTCTAAAAATTATTTTATGATCTACTAATTCTAGATTTACGTTATTAGTTCTTGCCTTTTTTTGAAGTTTATCGAAGTTTTCTGGTGATTGATTATCTGTAACTAAAAAGATGTTTTTTATGAACTTCGCATACTTTATAATTGATAAAATTGCAATTTCAACTTCATTTATAGAATTATATCTAGTAGCATCTTTTTTATTATTCCAATCTATTTTTTTTTCTAAATACTGGTTTATTTGGTTTTGCCAAACAACATCAGAACTATCAACCCAAGTAATTACAGCATCAATATTATTATCTACTTTTAACTCCATAAAACTTATTCTAATTTGGAATTCAACAACCACAATTTAATATATCTCGTTAAAACACCATAAGCTTGTGTTTTTGCGACTAAAAAACCTGTAAAACCATCTAAAAATCCAAGACGAATGAAGTAATGAATAAAAAACCTTGCTCCAGGTTTTATCATTACGTGATAAATATTTACTTTTTCACCATTATCATGCAATTCTTCAGCTCTTATGGCTGCATAATGATTCAATTTAGAAATATAATGGTCATAATTTCTGTAAGAAAAATGATCAATTTTATTTTTAAAAAAACCAATTTTTCCATTGGATATTATTTTTTCATGAACAAGACCAGAATATTTACAATGTTCTTTTAAAAATAAACGGATTACCTTATCTCTTTGGAAGCCAGAGTAATTTACTTTTTTTCCGGAAAAATAAAAAGTCCTTCGCAAATAAAAACCTACAAAACCTTTAGGATCTTTTACCGCAGAAACTATTTCCTTTTTAACCTCTTTCGTAACCCTTTCATCTGCATCTAAAATATAAATCCAATTATGAGTAGCTTGCTTTATAGCAAAGTTTTTTTGAGAAGAAAAATCATCAAACTTTCGTTTGATGATTTTTACATTTAACTTCTCAGCTATTTCTATTGTTTTATCTTCACTAAAAGAATCTATGACAATAATTTCATCAGCAAAACTTACTGATTTTATAGCCTCAGCTATATGAATTTCTTCATTTAATGTAGGAATTATTGCTGATATTTTTGTCATAAACTTTATAAATCTTAAACTGCTACGTCGTATTCACGCAAAGCATCGTTTAAGGATGTTTTCTTGTTAGTACTTTCTTTTCTTTTTCCAATAATCAACGCACAAGGTACATTGTATTCGCCAGCCGCAAACTTCTTAGTATAACTTCCAGGGATTACAACAGAACGCGCAGGAACTCTACCTTTCATCTCTATAGGTTCATCTCCAGTTACATCTATAATTTTAGTACTCATCGTCAATACAACATTTGCCCCTAAAACAGCCTCTTTTTCGATTCTAACACCTTCTACGACAATACATCTAGAGCCAATAAAAGCGCCATCTTCTATAATTACAGGTGCTGCTTGTAAAGGTTCTAAAACCCCACCAACTCCTACACCTCCAGAAAGATGTACATTTTTTCCAATCTGAGCACAAGAACCAACTGTAGCCCAAGTATCAACCATAGTTCCTTCGTCTACATATGCTCCTATATTTACATAACTTGGCATTAGGATAGTTCCTGGAGCAATATAAGCTCCATGTCTTGCAACTGCATTTGGTACTACTCTAATTCCTCTTTCTGCAAAATTTCTTTTTAATGGAATTTTATCATGATATTCAAAAATTCCAGCTTCTAAGGTTTCCATTTTTTGAATTGGAAAGTAGAGCACTACTGCTTTTTTAACCCACTCATTAACTTGCCAGCCATCTGAGACAGGCTCAGCAACTCTTAAAGTTCCCTTATCTAACAAATCAACTACTTTTCTAATGGTATCAATCGTGTTTTGCTCTTTTAATAATTCACGATTTTCCCAAGCTGACTCTATAATTTTTCTAATTTCCTCCATTTTAATTGTATAATTTCTGTAAATATAAATTTATCTATAAAAACTGAAGCGAATATACATTTTTTAAACATATTAGGTATCCTTGTTTAAATTCTAAAGTTGTTATTTCTAACTCAAAATAAACACTATTCTATAACTAATTGATAATATTTAAGTTATTTCCTCAATATTAATAATTAACAGTTATTTTTGTAAAAAACAATACAATTTGGCACGAGTTTTAGCGATTGACTTTGGAAAAATAAGAACTGGAATAGCGGTTACAGATGAATTAAAAATAATTGCTTCTGGCTTAACAACGGTAAATACGTCTGACTTATTGTCTTTCTTAAAGGAATATACATCTAAAGAAAAAGTAGAATTATTTTTAATGGGATTGCCTAAACAGATGGATAATTCTGATAGTGAAAGTGAAGCCCTTATTCTTCCTTTTCTTAAAAAAATAGAAAAATTATTTCCTCAAATTCCAATGAAAAGAATAGATGAACGTTTCACATCTAAAATGGCTTTTCAAACAATGATTGACAGCGGAATGAAGAAAAAACAACGAAGAAATAAGGCTATAGTTGATGAAATTAGCGCTACTATTATACTACAATCGTACTTATACAGCCAGCATTAAAACATTCACTTAGTTTTTGAAAATTCGTAATTCAAAAATTCGTAATTCACTATACTAAATCGTATTTTTGCAGACCTTTTTAAATAAAAATAAATGATTTTACCAATTGTTGCCTACGGAGATCCTGTTTTAAGAAAAGTTGCTGATGCTATAGATGCAGCATATCCTGATTTAGAAAAATTGATCACCAATATGAAAGAAACGATGTACAATGCTTCTGGTGTTGGTCTAGCTGCTCCTCAAATTGGCAAAGCAATCCGTTTATTTTTAATTGATGCTTCTCCTTTTGCAGAAGATGATAATTTATCTGAAGAAGAAAGAACTGTATTAAAATCTTTTAATAGAGTTTTCATAAACCCAAAAATTTTAGAAGAAGAAGGTGAAGAGTGGATATTTAATGAAGGTTGTTTAAGTATTCCTGATGTGCGAGAAGATGTTTCTCGTCAACCAAAAATAACTATTGAATACCAAGATGAAAACTTCAAGGTACACACAGAAACTTTAGAAGGATTAGCTGCAAGAGTTTTTCAACATGAGTATGATCATATTGAAGGCATCTTGTTCACAGACAAGCTCTCTACTTTAAAGAAAAGAATCATTAAAAAGAAATTAGAGAATATTTCAAAAGGAAAAATTAGCGCAGATTACAGAATGCGTTTTCCAAATGCAAAAAAAGGTAAATAGTCTTAAAGGACACAAAATATAAAACACATGGAATTTAATAAAATTATAGCAGTTAGCGGTAAACCCGGATTATTTAAAGTAATATCTCAATCTAAAAGCGCAATAATTGTTGCTGCTTTGGGAGATGATAAACGGGCTGCAATTAGTGCAACACAGAATGTTAGTTTATTAGAAAATATTGCTATTTATACCTATGAAGAGGATGTGCCTTTATTGAAGGTTTTAAAAGCAATGTATGAAAAAACAGAGGGTAAGGAAGCTATCTCTCACAAAGAAAGTGGTAAGAAATTAGAATTATTTTTTGCAGAAGTTTTACCAGATTATGATGCCGAAAGAGTATATACTTCGAACATTAAAAAAGTGATTCAATGGTTTAATTTATTGGTGAATTCTGGAATGGATTTTTCTAAAATTGAAGCTACTAAAGAAGAGACCGAAAAAGAATAAATAGTGTTTTATTTTTGCTTGTTACTATTTAAAGTAAAAACGAAAGCTAAAATAAATTAAAAGTTTGCAACTCAAAATGAATTCTAGAAAAGAACAATTAGCTGCTTTTAGTCGTTTGTTAGATATCATGGATGAACTTCGTGAGAAATGCCCTTGGGATAAAAAACAAACCTTAGAAAGTCTACGCCATCTTACTATTGAAGAAACCTATGAGCTTGCAGATGCCATTTTAGATAATGATTTACTTGAAATAAAAAAAGAGTTAGGAGATGTCCTTTTACACATCGTCTTTTATGCTAAAATTGGTAGCGAAAAAAAAGCTTTTGATATTGGCGATGTTGCGAACTCAATTTCTGACAAACTCATCAGCAGACATCCTCATATTTATGGTGATGTAAAAGTTGATAATATAGAAGATGTAAAACAAAATTGGGAACAATTAAAATTAAAAGAAGGCAAAGAGTCTGTTTTGGAAGGCGTTCCTAAAAGTTTACCCGCAGTAATAAAAGCGAGCAGAATTCAAGAAAAAGTTGCAGGTGTTGGCTTCGATTGGGAAGAACCAGCACAAGTTTGGGAAAAAGTACAAGAAGAACTTTCTGAACTAAATGAAGAAATAAAAGCTGGTAATAAAGAAAATACCGAAAAAGAATTTGGAGATGTCTTATTCTCTATGATTAATTATGCGCGTTTTATTGACGTAAATCCTGAAAATGCTTTAGAAAAAACGAATAAGAAATTTATAAATAGATTTCAGTTTCTAGAAAAAGCTGCAAAAGAAGAGGGCAAAGAGCTTTCGAATATGTCTTTAACCGAAATGGATGTGTATTGGGAAAAATCGAAAGAATTTTTTAGATAGCTACTTTACTTTTTGCTGCTACCTGCAGTGAAATTTCCAAAATTCTGTTGCTACTTTAAAACAAATACTTACCGCATTCATTGCTGATAAAAATTAAATATTCTTAAAGTGTCATACTAAGGAATATTTTAAATTCCATTGCAAATACAAAAAAGCCTTCAAGAAATTGAAGGCTTTTTTTAATATAAAATTTTGAACAATGTTTAGTTCGGCATTACAACACTATCAATAGCGTGTATAACTCCATTTGAAGCTGCAACGTCTGCAATTACTACTGTAGACATGTTTCCTTTTTCATCTTTTAATACCACCTTTCCATCATCTAAAGACGCTACCAAAGTACCACCTTGCACTGTAGTAACTGTAAATGAACCATTGTTTGCTGTAATTGCTGCAACAACTGCTGCTGCATCAAATTTCCCAGCAACAACATGGTATGTTAGAATGCTTGTTAAAGTAGCCTTGCTTTCTGGTTTTAATAAAGTAGCAATAGTACCCTCTGGTAATTTTGCAAAAGCATCATTTGTTGGTGCAAAAACAGTAAACGGACCTGCACTACTTAAAGTTTCTACCAAACCTGCTGCTTTTACGGCAGCTACTAATGTTGAGAAGTTTTCGTTTCCAACAGCTACTCCAACGATATTAGGCGTTTGTACAACATCAGCCATTGCTAGCATTGATTCTTTTTTTACTTCTTCTGTTTTAGGAGTTTTACACGATGCAAATGCAAACAGTCCTATTGTTGCAAAAGCCATTAATACGTTTCTTGTTTTCATTTTTTTAGTTTTATTTGTTAATTTAACTCAAAGGTAAAAGATAAATATATTAATTTTTCAAAATATTGTTTAAAGTTTTGTTAAATTCATTAAACAAAACTAAATATATCAAAAAAAAACATCCAATTCTAAATTTCGAATTGGATGCGATATCATAATAATAAAATGAATATTACTTACTCAAATACATTTTTCTTCTTGCATATAAATTATAAAATTCATCGTCTTTCAAACTGTCTATAAATAAGATACTTTCTCCCGTCGATTTCATTTCGGGCCCTAATTTCTTATCCACATTCGGAAACTTATTAAAAGAGAATACCGGTTGCTTAATTGCATACCCTTCTAATTGAGGATTAAAATTAAAGTCTGTTACTTTGTTATGACCAAGCATTACTTTTGTTGCATAGTTTACATAAGGTTCTTTATACGCTTTCGCTATAAAAGGAACCGTTCTAGATGCTCTTGGGTTTGCTTCTATAATATAAACAAGTTCATTTTTAACTGCAAACTGAACATTAATTAAACCAACAGTTTTTAACTCTCTTGCAATAGTATGTGTATGATCTTTTATTTGCTGCATAACCAAATCACCTAAATTAAAAACCGGTAACATAGCATTAGAATCTCCAGAATGAATTCCACAAGGTTCTATATGTTCCATAATACCGATAATGTAAACATTACCGTCTGCATCACATATTGCATCTGCCTCAGCTTCTATAGCACCATCTAAATAATGATCTAATAATAATTTATTACCTGGCATTCTGCCTAACAAATCTATAACATGCTCAACTAGCTCTTCTTTGTTAATTACAATTTTCATTCCTTGTCCTCCTAAAACATAAGAGGGTCTTACTAGGATTGGAAAATCTAATTCATCTGCTAAAACCAAAGCTTCTTCTGCAGTCTCTGCTATTCCGAATTCTGGATATGGAATATTATTATCTTTTAACAGAGTAGAAAAACTACCTCTATCTTCTGCTAAATCTAGAGCCTCGAAAGAAGTTCCTATAATTTTAATTCCGTATTTAGTTAATTTCTCTGCTAACTTTAAAGCTGTTTGACCACCTAATTGCACAATAACCCCTTCTGGTTTTTCATGACGAATAATGTCATAAATATGTTCCCAAAAAACAGGTTCAAAGTATAATTTATCTGCTGTATCAAAATCCGTAGAAACAGTTTCAGGATTACAATTAATCATAATTGTTTCGTAACCACATTCTGCTGCTGCTAAAACACCGTGTACACAACAGTAGTCAAATTCAATTCCTTGTCCAATTCTGTTTGGACCCGATCCTAAAACAATGATTTTTTTCTTTGGTGTAACAATACTTTCGTTGGCTATAATAATTTCACCATCTGCCGTTTCTATTTCGTTTTCAAAAGTTGAATAGTAATAAGGTGTCTTTGCTTGGAACTCTGCAGCACAAGTATCTACTAATTTGAAAACACGCTGTACTTTTAGCTCTTCTCTCTTTGTATAAACCGCACTCTCCAAACAACCTAGCATATGGGCTATTTGTCTATCTCCATACCCTTTTTGCTTTGCTTCTAAAAGCAAATCTCTCTCAATAGTATCTATTTTATAAGTAGATATTTCTTTTTGAAGTTGAAACAACTCCTCGTATTGAGTTAAATACCACATGTCTATTTTTGTAATATCATGAATTTTACTCAAAGGAATTCCAATCGAAATTGCATCATATATAGCAAAAACACGATCCCAACTTGCATTGGTTAACTTCTCTATAATTTGGTTATAATCTGTATATCCTTTTCCATCTGCACCTAAACCATTTCTCTTAATTTCTAAAGATTGTGTTGCTTTGTGCAATGCTTCTTGGAAACAACGTCCAATTCCCATTACCTCTCCAACAGATTTCATTTGCAATCCTAAAGTCCTGTCTGAACCTTCAAATTTATCAAAATTCCAACGTGGTATTTTTACAATTACGTAATCTAATGTTGGCTCAAATAAAGCAGATGTAGATTTTGTAATTCCGTTTTCTAATTCATCTAAAGTGTACCCAATAGCTAATTTTGTAGCTACTTTTGCGATAGGATATCCTGTTGCTTTCGAAGCTAATGCTGATGAACGTGAAACTCTTGGGTTAATTTCAATAGCAATAATATCTTCTTTATTGTCAGGTGAAACTGCAAACTGCACATTACAACCGCCTTCAAAATCTCCGATAGAACGCATCATATGAATTGCCATATCACGCATCTTTTGATATGTTTTATCAGAAAGCGTCATTGCTGGTGCCACTGTTATAGAATCTCCAGTATGAATTCCCATAGGATCCATGTTTTCAATAGAACAGATAATTACAACATTATCATTTCTATCTCTCAATAATTCTAATTCGTATTCTTTCCAGCCCATCATCGCCTTATCAATCATCACCTCGTGTATTGGTGATGCTTCTAAACCGAAACTTAATAAATGGTCAAAATCTTCTGCTTTGTATACAATAGAAGCTCCTGCACCACCTAAAGTATATGAAGAACGAATTACTAATGGAAAACCAAATTCTTGTGCAATTTCTTTTCCTTTTAAGAAAGATGTAGCTGTTGCTTGAGGTGCCATTGGCACTCCAATCTTTATCATTAATTCTCTGAACTGCTCTCTATCTTCTGTAACATTAATAGCGTCTATATCTACACCTATTAATTTTACATCAAAATCTTTCCAAATTCCTTTATCATCTGCTTCGATACAAAGATTTAATGCAGTTTGACCACCCATTGTTGGTAAAACAGCATCAATTTGTGGATGCTCTTTTAAAATCTGAATGATCGATTTAGTATTTAAAGGCAATAAGTAAATATGATCGGCCATTGAAGGATCGGTCATAATTGTTGCGGGGTTAGAGTTAATTAGAATCGTTTCGATTCCATCTTCTCTTAAAGATCTTAAAGATTGTGAACCAGAATAATCAAATTCACAGGCTTGTCCAATAACAATTGGTCCAGATCCAATAATTAAAACTGAATTGAGGTCTTTTCTTTTTGGCATTGTTTTTAGTTGTAAGTTGTTGTGTTGTTATGTTTTACAAAAATAGTTGGTTGTTGGGTATAAAAAAAGGTGTTACTAAAAATAGTAACACCTTAATTATTAACAAATGTTAATCATTATATTATCTTTTTGGTCTAAATTCTGAAGACACAGAAACTTTCTTTCTTCCTTTAGCTCTTCTTCTAGCTAATACTTTTCTTCCATTAGCTGACGCCATTCTTTCTCTGAAACCGTGTTTGTTTCTTCTCTTTCTTTTTGATGGCTGGTAAGTTCTTTTCGGCATTATATGTATTTTTAAATATCTTCTTGATTACTTTTTTTTGCTTTCAGAAATTTACCTCTTTTAAAGCGTGGGCAAATATACAACTGTTTTTATTTTTGACAAACACTATTTGAAAAAATATTAAAATATTTTTCGATCGAACAAAAATACATATTTTTACAAATGTTTTTACCTTTTTTATTTGACAGAATTTTTAGAGTTAGTACTTTTACGCAAACCTAAGAATACCATGAGTAACACTAAATATGTTTTTGTAACAGGAGGCGTAACTTCATCACTTGGAAAAGGAATTATTGCAGCGTCTTTAGCAAAACTATTGCAAGAAAGAGGCTTTTCTGTAACCATCCAAAAACTAGACCCATATATTAATATAGATCCAGGGACGTTGAACCCTTATGAGCATGGTGAATGTTATGTAACTGATGATGGTGCTGAAACCGATTTAGATCTTGGGCATTACGAACGTTTTTTAAACATACCTACTTCTCAAGCAAATAATGTTACTACTGGTAAAATATACCAATCTGTAATAAATAAAGAGCGTAAAGGTGAGTTTTTAGGAAAAACAGTACAAGTAATTCCGCATATCACAGATGAGATTAAACGTAGAGTTCAACTTTTAGGTGAAACCGGAGATTATGATATTATAATTACAGAAATTGGAGGAACAGTAGGCGATATAGAATCTTTACCTTATGTAGAGTCTGTGCGTCAATTACTATGGGAAAAAGGTTCTGAAAATGCCATTGTTATTCATTTAACATTGGTGCCTTATCTAGCTGCCGCTGGAGAATTGAAAACAAAACCAACTCAGCATTCAGTAAAAATGTTGATGCAAAGTGGTGTAAGTCCAGATATATTAGTGTGTAGAACAGAACATGAAATATCTGATGAGATAAAACGCAAACTAGCTTTATTCTGCAACGTTAAGAAAGAAGACGTTATACAGTCTATAGATGCGGAAACAATTTACGATGTACCAAATTTAATGTTAGAACAAGGTTTAGATACTGTCGTTTTAAATAAATTAAAGCTTTCTTCTAAAGGAGAACCAGCTTTAAAAGTTTGGAATCAATTCTTAAAGAAACATAAAAACCCAAAATCTGAAGTAGAAATTGCCTTAATTGGTAAATATGTAGAATTACATGATTCTTACAAATCGATTACCGAAGCATTTATTCATGCCGGGTCTTCTAATGAAACAAAAGTAAAAGTACGCTGGGTGCATTCTGAAGGTTTAACACCTAAGAATGCAGCAAAAAAACTAGAAGGTGTAAATGGTATTTTAGTAGCTCCTGGTTTTGGAGATAGAGGTATCGAAGGAAAAATTAGAGCTGTAAAATATGCCAGAGAAAACAACATTCCTTTTTTCGGAATTTGTTTAGGAATGCAAATGGCCGTTATCGAATATTCTAGAAACATATTAGGTCTAGACAATGCGAGTTCTACGGAAATGAATAAAAGCACAAAACATCCAGTTATTAATTTAATGGAAAGTCAGAAAGGTGTCACCGAAAAAGGTGGAACCATGAGACTTGGAGCTTGGGATTGTGAATTAAAAAAAGATTCAAAAATATTTAAGGCCTATAAATCTGAATTTATTAGCGAACGCCACAGACACAGATTTGAATTTAATAATGACTATTTAGAACAAATTGAAGCTGCTGGAATGAAAGCCACAGGAATGAACCCAAAAACAGGCTTAGTAGAAGTGGTAGAAATTTCTTCTCACCCTTGGTTTGTTGGTGTACAGTATCATCCCGAATATAAGAGTACGGTACTAGAACCACACCCTTTATTTGTAGATTTCATAAAAGCTGCTTTAAAACAATCTAAAAAATAGATGCTAAATCAAGTTTATCTAAAAGGGTACACTATTTGAAATATATAATGTATCAACAATAATCACAGTAAAATCGCTTTAAAACACTACAATTTCGCTACATTTGTCGCTTTTTACTTTCAATGATTAGTAAAAAATGACAAATTGACATTTTAAAAAAACACATGGAACAGAAAAAATTCGACGTAAATTCTTTTATTGGAATGATTTTATTAGGGGGTATCATTTTTTGGTGGATGAGCACACAAGAGCCAGCCATAGATACTACTAATGACACTACTGATACTGAAATAGTAGCATCTCCAAAATCAAATAACAATACAAGTAATGCCTTTGTAAATACAACTGTTGTTGAAAATGACTCTATAAAACAACTAAACTTAAAAAACCAATTAGGTGCCTTTGCTGAAAGTGCAATAAATGCTTCTGAGGGTTTTTCTGTTTTGGAAAATGAGGTTGTAAAATTAACGATAAACAATAAAGGTGGTCAAATTAAGGAGGCTTTAGTTAAAAACTTTAAGACCTACGATTCACTTCCTCTATACTTGATAAAAGATAATAACGCCTCTTTTAATATTAATTTTGGCACTACAGACAATAGAATTTTAAATACTAAAGATTTATTCTTCGCGCCAACAATAACAACAAATGGTGACATCCAGATTGTTTCTATGAAGTTAAAAGTATCTGAAACTCAATTTTTAGAGTACAGATATGAAATGAAGCCAAAAGAATATATGGTAAACTTCTCCATACGCTCTCAAGGCTTAAGTAATGTAATTAACGGCTCTAACCCTATTAATTTAGATTGGTCTTTAGATGGTTACAGACATGAAAAAAGTTTAAAAACAGAGAATACAATGTATTCTTGGTATTATTATCAATCTGAAGGAGAATTAGAATATATTAGACCAGGAAATACAGAAGTTGCAAATAATATAGATTGGGTTTTTTACCAACAACATTTCTTTTCTTCTGCTTTATTAACTGATACTCCTTTTAATAACGCAACAATTACATCTACAGATTTAGTTAAAGATGAAGAAATAGATACTGTTTTTACCAAAAGATATGCGTTAAAAACGCCATTAGCTTTAACCAACGGAGAGTTAAATTATAACATGAAATGGTTTTATGGACCAAGTGATTATAATCTATTAAAGACGTATGAGGGAACTGGTTTAGATGAAACAGCAGATTTAGGTTGGGGAATTTTTGGGTTTTTAAACAGAACTGTATTTTATCCTGTATTTAATTTCTTAAAAGGATTCTTATCAAACTTTGGATTGATCATCATCTTAATGACTATTGTAGTGCGTTTAATTATGTCTCCTTTAGTATATAAGTCTTATTTATCAAGTGCAAAAATGAAGGTAATTAGACCTGAGTTGACTGCATTAAACGAAAAGTATCCTGGTAAAGAAAATGCAATGAAGCGCCAGCAAGAAACCATGGCAGTTCAGCGAAAAGCTGGAGTTAGCATGATGTCTGGTTGTATACCCGCATTACTACAAATGCCTGTATTCTTTGCTTTATTTAAGTTTTTTCCAACAAATTTAGCGGTAAGACAAGAAGGTTTTTTGTGGGCAAATGACTTATCATCTTATGATACGATTTATCAACTTCCATTTACAGTTCCGTTTTATGGAGACCATGTAAGTTTATTTCCAATATTGGCATCGATTGCTATTTTCTTTTACATGAAAATGAACCAAAGTCAGCAAGCAAACATGCAAGCACCTGCGCAAGAAGGAATGCCAGATATGAGTAAGATGATGAAGTACATGATTTACTTCTCTCCTATTATGATGTTATTTTTCTTTAACAATTACGCAAGTAGTTTAAGTTTATATTATTTTGTTTCTAACTTGTTAACCATTGCAATTATGTTGGTTATTAAAAACTATGTAATAGATGAAGATAAAATTCATGCTCAGATAGAAGAAAATAAAAAGAAACCAGAAAAGAAAAAGAGTCAGTTTAGACAAAAAATAGACAACGCCATGAAACAAGCACAAGAACAACAAAAAAAGAAATAATACTATTTATATATAAAAAGCCGAAACTATTAAGTTTCGGCTTTTTTTTGTGGCTTTATAAAAAACTATATAAGATTATTTCTATTCTTAAAATTTAATAAAAACATCTTTAAAACAATTCTTTTAATTTTAAAATTGTACAGTCAATATCTTCCTTTCTAGTGAACTTACAGAATGAAAAACGAATAGACGTTTTGTCTTCTTCACCATCTTTTAGAATTTCTGATAATACATGAGAACCTTTATTACTTCCAGATTGACAAGCACTGCCTCCAGAGACAGCTATTCCCGCCAAATCTAAACTAAATAGCAACATCTCATTTTGTGTTGGAAAACGAACGCTTAAAATAGTATAACTGCTCTTTTCTAAATCACCAGAATGCCCATTAAATTGAAAGTCTTTTGATATTTTTTTTAATTCAGTAATAAAATAAATTTTTAAGTTTTCTATGTGTATTTTATCTTCTTCAATAGTATTATGTGCTATCTCTAATGCTTTTTCCATTCCTAATATTGCGTGCACATTCTCTGTACTAGATCTTGCACCTTTTTCTTGACCACCGCCATGAAGCATTGGAACAATACCAAATCCTTTTCTAAAAAAGGCGAATCCCACTCCTTTTGGTCCGTGAAATTTATGAGCACTTGCAACCATAAAATCGATCATTGTCGTCTGCAAGTCTATTTTATAATGTCCTATTACCTGCACAGTATCTGAATGAAATAGCGCATTATTTAATTTACATACATTAGCAATTTCATGAACAGATAACAGGTTTCCAATTTCATTGTTAATCATCATTAAACTAACCAATGTTTTTACTTTAGATACTTTTAAAAGTTTTTCTAAATGTAGAACATCTACATTACCGAATGCATCTACATTCACATATTCTACAACTATATTTTCACTCGTTTGAAGAAAATCACACGCATGTAATACCGCATGATGCTCTATTTTTGAAGTAATAATTCTAGTAACATCTAAATTTAGAATCGCATTGTGCAGAATTAGATTATCTGCCTCCGTACCACTAGAGGTGAAAATAATTTCGGCTGCGGAAACATTAAAATGTTTTGCAATATTTTTTCTTGCAGTTTCTAAAGAAGATTTTGCCTTTCTACCAAATTGATGCGTAGATGAAGGATTTCCGTAATTTTCTACCATAGCGGTTTGCATCACTTCTATAACTTCTGGATACATACTGGTGGTTGCTGCGTTGTCTAAGTAAATAGCATTCATAGTATAAAAATACGTTTATTTTATGAGACTGTATTTTGAAAAATATATACTTCTGTGGCTCCTAAACCATATTTTTTATAGGAAGCATCATAATGCTTTACAGGGTATTTATTTAGCAGAGATTGTAATTCAGATTTTAAAACTCCTTCACCAACCCCGTGAATAAAAACAATTTTAGAAACCCGCTTCTGAATTGCAAATTCAACCTTTCTTTTAGCGGTATCTAATTGTAAGTTTAACATATCATAATTATCCATTCCTTTTAAAGATTTTGTAAGTTGATTAATGTGTAGATCAACTTCCATAATAACTTCTTTATTTTGCTTTTTAAAAAGATTTTTTTTAGGTTTTGATTGGTCTATCTTTTCTTTTAAGAAATCATTATTTATATTTGAATACTTTGTTAACTCATGTTGTTCTGTTTCAATTACAACCAATTCTTTCTCTTTAAAATTAAAAATCATACCATCTAAAGTTCTAATAGAAACAAAATCTTTTGAAATAGCCGTAACTTCGCCCTTTAAAACATCGTCTAATACAGCTACTTTATCACCAATTTGTATGCCTTTTCTTAACATTATATTAATCCGATTTTAAATAAAAGTCATTAATTTTACAGCAAAAATAAGCATATGCCTAAAACTTCTATCATTTCTACAGAAAACTTCTTTACTCTTGCCTCAAAAAAAATAAAACTAGACGAAGGTAGAAAAAAAGTATTGCTTGAAATTTCTAAAAAAATCACAAAAGAATACACTAAAAACAACGTTGTAAACTTAAACTTTATTTGCACGCATAACTCTAGAAGAAGTCAATTAGGACAGGTTTGGACGTTTTATGCGGCAAACTATTTCAATTTAAATATACATGCTTTTTCTGGCGGAACTGAAGTAACAGCTTTTTATAAAAATACAGTAAAAACATTGCAATCTGTTGGCTTCGAGTTTGCAGTAGTAGATTTCTCTCATGAAAACCCTAAATACTCAATTACTTTTAAGGAAAGTAAAAGTTCTATTCTTGGTTTCTCTAAAAGGTTTGATGATAAAACAAACAAAAGTCCATTTATAGCAATTACAACTTGTAATAATGCTGATGAAAATTGTCCTTTTATACCAACGGCTCTAGAACGGTTTCATTTACCATTTGTAGATCCAAAATTTTCTGACGAAACACCCGAAGAGGAATCGGCTTACTTAAAAACAAACGAACAAATTGCGGCAGAAATATTTTTTATTTTTAATGAAGTTAAAAAAAACTAAATCAAATTTCTAAATCTTTGTCATAAGGAATACTATTTAAAACGTGATTAATTACGTTTACTCGAGCTTCTGTTTTTCTGTTTGCTCTAATCACCTTCCAAGGAGAAATCTTTGTATTAGTTTTCTGAAACATTGCATTCTTATATTCTGTATACTGTTCCCACAAAATTTGTGCCTTTTCATCTAACTTAGTCATTTTCCATTGCTTTAACGGGTTGCTTTTTATATCTGCAAAACGTTTGGACTGTTCTTTTTTAGAAATCGACATATAAATTTTAACTAAATGAATTCCAGATTCTAAAATCATCTTTTCAAAATCATTTACTTGATTCATAAAAACCTCATATTCTTCTGCGGTACAAAAACCGTTTACCGGCTCTACAACAGCTCTATTATACCAACTTCTATCAAAAAAAACAATCTCACCTGCTTTTGGAAACTGAGCTACATATCTTTGAAAATACCATTGTGTTTGCTGATCCTCTGTTGGTTTACTTAAAGCCACAATCCTCATATGACGGGGATTAATACGCTCTGTTAACCTTCTAATTGCGCCACCTTTACCAGCAGCATCTCTTCCTTCAAAAACAATAATTACACGCTCGTTATTATTAATTGCCCAAGTTTGTAAACGAATGAGTTCTACCTGAAGTTTTTTTAATTTTTTCCCATAATCTACATATCTTAAACTCCTTTCAATACTCAAAGGAGCTTTAGATAAAAGTGCTAAAAGACCTTTCTTAGTGTTTAACTTACGTAGTTCTTGATCCGTTAATTTTAATTCCATACCATTAATCTATATTACTATTAGACCTAAAATAACGCATGACAACGTTAGGGTCTGGTGTTAATGTAATTTTAGTTTCTTCTTTACCATCGTAATCAAATTGAGAGATCACATGCCTTATGGACTCTAATCTTGCAACTTGTTTGTCGTTACTTTTTATAATCATCCAAGGACTGTATGAAGTGTGCGTTTTAGAAAACATTTCTGATTTATAATTCGTATACTTATCCCATAGTGTTTGTCCTTGTTTATCTACTGGGCTAAATTTCCAGCGCTTTAAAGGATTTTCTTTTCGTTCTTCAAACCTTGTTAATTGTTCGTCCTTAGATATTGACAACCAAAATTTAATAATTATGACACCATCTTCATACATCATATGTTCAAATTCTGGCACTTGTACTAAAAATTCTTTGTATTGTTTTTGTGTACAAAACCCCATAACAGGTTCTACTACAGCTCTATTATACCAGCTTCTGTCAAAAAAAACAATTTCACCTGGGTTTGGAAGCTCTTTTATATAACGTTGAAAATACCATTGCCCTTTTTCTACTTCGGTTGGCTTATTTAAGGCGACTAACTTACTAGAACGGGGATTTAAGTGCTCCATAAACCTACGAATATTACCACCTTTTCCTGCAGCATCTCTGCCTTCAAAAATAATAGCAACACGCTTATTTTTCTTAGAAACCCAGCGCTGTAATTTTACCAATTCTATCTGCAAAAGACGAAGTTCTTCTGTGTATAAAAGTGTTTTATGCACCTTTTTGTATAAACCGCTTTTTTGTTTAATTAACTCTAATAAATCCTCAGTATTCTGTAATTTATTAAAATCTTCTGCGGTAAATTTTTTATCTGTACTCATGTGTGTTTTTTCGAATCTTAAAAATATTACTTTTTTCTCTAACTAAATAAAGAAAACATGTATTTTAAGTGGGTTATTTTCTAGTTGTATTAATTGAAATAACAAGTTTTTATCAGAGAGTACTAGCATTTACCTATTAAATATCAAGCGAAATTTCGATATACTTCTCTCTGATAAATACTAACTATTCAATAAAAAAATCATCTTTAAAACCAATTAAATACAACTTTTCTTGTGCTCTTGTAATTGCTGTATATAACCATCTAAAATACTCTTTAGAAACACCATCTGGCAAATAAGGTTGTTCTATAAAAACAGTTTTCCATTGCCCTCCTTGAGATTTATGACAGGTCATTGCATATGAAAACTTTACTTGCAAAGAATTAAAATATACATTCTTTTTAATAGCCATAAATTGTTTATACTTAGACTTTTCGTGCGCATAATCTTCTTTAACTGCTTGGTATAACTTATTAGATTCTTCATAAGTTAAAGACGGACTCTCACTAGTTAACGTGTCTAATAAGAATACTGTTTCAAAAGGATGCATTTCGGGATAATCTATCATTCTAATTTCTACCTCAGCAAATTTAAAACCATATAACTCTTTAATAGAAAAAATCTTTAAAACTTCGCAAATATCCCCATTGGCAATAAATCCAGCTGTAGAAGATTCTGGTAACCAGAAATAGTTATTTTTAACAATCATAACATAGTCTCCTGCAGAAATCTCATTCTCCTGTCCCCTTATATTATATCTTATTTGCTGATTATATTCGTTTGCTCTTTTATTAGAGCGCACAATAAACGCCGTATCTTCTACACCATCACTTTCATATGCTGTTACAATTGCATCTTCAATATCATAACCATCTTCTAATCTCTCAATGTCTGCAAAATTAACATCAAACTGAAATTTTTCGTTTTCATTTTTTAATAACAATCTTAAAGCGGTTGCATTTGCCAAAATTCCAGAGTCTTCGTGTTGTCGCATTACCTCATCTAACTCAATTTCTGTTACTTCCTTATGGTAATCGTATGTTAGTGTGTCTTGCTCTAAAGCAGGAGAAACACTAAGCTTTACTGGAGGTAATTGAGCAGTGTCTCCAATAAAAATTAACTTACAGTTTACTCCTGAATATACATAAGAAATCAAATCATCTAACAAGGAACTAGAATCAAATAATTGCTGATTCTGTCTACCATCTGGAATCATAGAAGCTTCATCAACTATAAACACAGTATTTGTATGTTTATTAGGTTGTAAAACAAAAGCAACAGAGCCATTTGATTGTTTTTTAGGGAAATAAATTTTTTTATGAATTGTAAATGCTGGTTTTTTAGAATATAATGAAATTACTTTTGCTGCTCTTCCTGTGGGTGCTAATAACACTGATTTTTTACCAGCAGTCCATAAGGAATTTACAAACGTACCAATAGTGGTTGTTTTCCCCGTTCCGGCGTATCCCTTCAGAAGAAATAAAGCATTTTTATTTTCGTTAAAAATAAAATCACTTAATAATGTTAACAACTTACGCTGCTTAATTGTGGGATCATGCGGGAATTTTTCCAACAATTTTTTGTTAAAATCTGCAGGTATTTCTATCATATATTAATTAAAGTATCAAAGATACGTTGAATTGTAAATAAAAGTTTTTATCATTGAAAAAAAATTGTAGATTTGCGACAGGACTATTAAAAAAAAACTAAAAATGGGATTATTAGGAATGATTTTAGCTGCAGTTTTAGCCGCAGTATTTATAGCTATAGTTATAGTTAGATATTTACCTTTAAAATTAAGATGGATACCATCTATTCTATTGTTATTGCTAGCAATATTTTTAAGTTTTAAAATTTACAATGGTATTATGGAGCCTATTAACTTTAATCAAAATAAGGTTAAAAGGTATTCTAAAGTTGTAGAGAATCTAAAAATAATTAGAGATGCTGAAGTAAAATTTTATGAAGCAAATGGAAACTACACACAAGATAAAGCACTCTTAATTAAGTTCATAGATTCGGCTCAATTAGCATTAACCGTTACTAAAACAATTGTAGAAACAGTTAATAGAGGTGGTGGAATTACTGATGAAATAGAAATAAGAGTAACAGATACAATCGGCTATGAACCAGTTTTAAAATACTTTAAAGGCAGGGATTATCCAAACATGTTTTCAGTTCCTAGTTTAGAAGGAGTAGAATATGATCTTGAAATAGGTACTGTAGAAAAAGTGCAAGGCTTACTTGTACCAACTTTTATGGCCAAAACACCGAAAAAAGCTCTTTTAGAAGGTATGAACGCTTCTTTAGTAAAACAGGAGTTAGAAGTTATGGCTTCAGATCAAATTAAAGGAGAAAATATTTCTGTAGGTTCTTTAGATGAGGTTACTACTGCTGGAAACTGGCCTCCTTCTTATGACAAGAAAAGTAATAAAATAGAATAGCAACATCACAACTTTGAAAACGATAATAGAAAATAAGTTATCCATCCAATTTAATTTGGATGGATTTTCTTTTTCCGTTTATAATATAATCTCTAAAAAGGAGGTGTACTTTCGTGAATATGACTTTGAGAACTCACAAGTAACACCTGAGAATTTATTATTAAAAATTAAGGATATTTTCAATACAGATAGTCAGCTACAAAATGATTTTTTATCGGTTCTTGTAATTCATCAAAATAACCTTTCTGTATTAGTCCCTAATCGTTATTTTAATGAAAAAGAGTTGGCCTCTTATCTGAATTTTAATGTAAAAAAACTAACTATAGATTACGTAGCTTTTGATTATTTAAAAGTACTAGAATCTAAAAATGTCTATATTCCTTATATAAATATAAATAATTATTTATTTCAAAATTTTGGTGAATTTGAATATAAACATCATAGTACTGTCTTAATTGAAAAATTATTAAATACCACAAATAGTATAGAGAAGACAATGTTTGTGAATGTTTCAAAATCTTCATTAGATATTGTAGTTATAGAAAACAACCAACTAATTCTTTTCAATACTTTTTCCTATAACACTAAAGAAGATTTTATTTATTATATTTTATTTGTAGCAGAACAGTTAAACTTAAACGTAAATGAATTCTCATTGCATTTTACGGGTAAAGTAAATTTGGAGGATGCTATTTATAAAATAACTTATAAGTACATTAAAAATGTTTATTTCCTAGAAAGCAATAACCCCCTATTTAGCGAACTAAATATTGCTTCACATTCTAACTTTATATTATTAGGCTCATGAGAATTATTTCTGGAAGATTAAAATCAAGACGTTTATCTGCGCCTAAAAACCTACCTGTTAGACCAACAACAGATATGGCAAAAGAATCTTTGTTTAACATCTTAAATAATACGTATTATTTTGATGCTATTTCTGTAATTGATTTGTTTTCTGGCACAGGAAATATTAGTTATGAATTTGCCTCTAGAGGCACAAAAAAAATCTATTCAGTAGATGCGCACACTGGTTGTATAAGATACATAAACACCACTGCAAAAGAACTAGATTTAGACATAAGTACCTTTAAAAGTGATGTCTATAAATTTCTTGAAAAAACACCTTTAAAAGCAGATGTTATTTTTGCAGATCCACCTTATGACTTTGAGGAAGAACAATTTTTAAAGATTGTAAATTTAGTTTTCGATAGAGAAATTTTAAATGAAGATGGTGTTTTGATAGTAGAGCACTCTAAACACACAGATTTAACAACTCATGAAAAACATATCTATGATAAACGTTATGGAGGAAATGTTTTTAGCTTCTTTGAAAACACTTCTGAGGAAGAATAGGTGAGTTTTACAACAAAGAATTAATAATATCAGTAATAGAAACCCCCTCTGCTTCTGCTTTATAATTTTTCACAATCCTATGTGATAAAATAGGAATTGCTACCGCTTTTACATCTTCTATATCTGGTGAATACTTACCATTTACTGCTGCATGGGCTTTAGCTCCTAAAATTAGATTCTGAGAGGCTCTTGGTCCGGCGCCCCAGTCTAAGTAATCTTTTACTATTTGTGTTGCTTTATTAGACCTAGGTCTTGTTTTACCAACTACACCTACCGCATATTCTATAACATTATCTGCAACGGGTATTTTTCTAATTAATTTCTGAATTTCTACAATCTCTTCACCTGAAAACACCGGGCTTACAGTTTGTTTTATGTTAGAAGTTGTGTTTTTTACGACTTGCACTTCTTCTTCGAAAGTTGGGTATTCTAAATTAATGGAAAACATAAAACGATCTAATTGTGCTTCTGGCAAAGGATAAGTTCCTTCTTGCTCAATTGGATTTTGGGTTGCTAACACAAAAAATGGTAAATCTAATTTATAATGATTTCCTGAGATAGTTACAGAACGCTCTTGCATTGCCTCTAGCAAGGCTGCTTGCGTTTTTGGTGGAGTTCTATTTATTTCATCCGCTAAAATAATATTGGAAAAAATAGGACCTTTTATAAATTTAAACTTCCTGTTTTCGTCTAAAATCTCACTACCTAAAATATCTGACGGCATTAAATCTGGTGTAAACTGAATTCTTTTAAAGTTTAAACCTAACGCCTCTGAAACGGTATTTACTAATAATGTTTTTGCTAAACCAGGCACACCTATTAATAAGGAATGACCTCCACAGATAACAGATAGTAAAGTGAAGTTTACGGCTTCTTTCTGACCAACAATTACTTTTTCTATTTCTACTTTTAATAATTCGAATTTGGCAACTAAATTAATTACTGCTTTAACGTCTGACATTATCTGCTTGTTACTTTTTTCCAGTTTTTTTGAAAAGAACACTTTTTGTAATCTTCTCCTAGTTTAATGTACGTATCTTTAATTTTATCTTTAGACCACTTTTCTATAATTTCTTCTTTTTTCTTTCTCAAAGCAAGGTCTTGAACTTTTACATAATCCTCCACCAAATCTGCTATATGCGTATCTGTTCTTTCTTTCATTAAAATGAACTTATACATTTTTTCTCCACTTCTAGTTTGATCATAAAAAACATTTGTAAAGCCTCCTTCATTTAAATCATTAACTCTAGCATACATTGCAGGGTCCATTCTTGTTAAATCAAATTTAGTTTCTCCTGTATAGTTATTAATAATAACTCCACCGTTATTCTTAGAATCCTTATCCTCTGAATATTTCTTTACAGCCTCTTCAAATGTAATTTTACCTTCCTCAATATCCCTCTTAATTTCTTCTACTTTCAATTGCGTTTCTTTTAACCTAGCTTCCGGTATTTCTGGCTGCAATAAGATGTGAGAAACTATTCTGGTATTTCCATTAACCTTATGTAATTGAATAATATGATACCCAAAAAGTGTTTTAAAAGGTTTAGAAATTTCATCTTTCTCTAAAGAGAAAGAAACTTCTTTAAATTCTTTAATAAAACCAGACTCTTTAGTTACCTCCATTCTACCTCCATTTTGAGTAACACTTGGATCTTTAGAATTAATAATAGCTTTCATTCTAAAACTTGAGCCATCTATAACGGCTTGTCTAATTTCATTTAACTCTTTAACAACTCTATTATTTTCCTCTAAAGTAGGGGCAGAATTCATTACAATTTGAGCAAGTTCTATTTCTGCAGTAAATTCAGGTAACTCTCCTTTGTCTTTTAGGCCATTATAGTACAAACGAACCTCTTCTGGAGTAACATCTACCTTTTCAGTAATTTTCAATTGTTCTTTTGATACTAAAATATTATCTTTTTGAACATTGTATAATTCCCCTTTTAAATCATCTAAATCATTAAAACCATAGGCAGCAATAACTTTATCTAAAGAACCATACTCTTGCGTAAAAAACTGAATACTTTGATCAACTTTACTATTAACCTCTGCATCTAAAACAGTTACACTGTCTATGATTGCATGATGGGAAAGTAGTTTCTGTTGCATTAACTCTTCTAACATTTCACAATCTGTAATGGTGATTTTCCCTTCACTTCTAAGTTCTACCTCCTGCTTAAACTTAGCAATATCTGAATCTAAAACGATATTTTTACCAATAACGACTGCTACCCCATCAATTTTAATCTTTTGAGCATTCAGTTGGCATGTTGTTGCTATGAAAAACATAGCAATAGAAAGTAGTTTAGTAAATTTTAAAATTATTGTTTTTTGTGGCATCTTTTACTATTATTTTTTCGATATCTCTAATTAATTCGATTTTACGCTTGTGTAAAATCATTTCCTTTATTGTTGGTTTAATATAGCTTAATGGTGCTATATCATTTCTTCGTAAAACATCTTTTATAGCCACCAAATATAAACCTAATGAATCTTGTTTTTGAATGAATTTTGATTTTTTTAACAGATTTTCCTTAGAAAAAGGAAGTTTTAACAAAATCTTATCCAATTCTGTCCAAATAGAATCATTCAATTGATACATTTTAAAACTTAATTGCTGTCTTTCCAATTCTTCTGCATCCTCAATTTCTTCAGATTTAAAAAACTTTACGATTTCCTTTTTATTAATTATTGAAGCTGTCTCTTATACACATCTGACGCTGCCGACGAA
>OJIK01000011.1_pt1 | contig 73568 bp, 76 predicted proteins | sample 1595571 | NCBI WGS metagenome assembly OJIK01 (sample SAMN05416791, study PRJEB24817) | seawater metagenome | isolation source: Sea water | place: Canada:Atlantic | collected 2013-11 | reverse complement strand
CCTCTCTATTCGTCGGCAGCGTCAGATGTGTATAAGAGACAGATAAATACCTGTAATTAAAATACTTTTTAAGGCAATATTAATTAATGGTGTGATACTAAATTCTAAGACCTCAATTTCTGGTAAGGAAAAATCCCAAAAATAAAAAGTACCGAACAACACAATAATAATAAGAATCATTTTCCAAGATTTCTCTGTAAAAGGAGTTATTGTAAATTTGTGATGCACAAACCACAGCTTAACCGTATTAAAAACAACTATTGTAATTAAGGTTGCTAAAGCCAAACCATCTGTACCAATGTTTAAGGTGTAGTAAAAAAATGAGTTTAAAAAATAAACAAGTAAAGACATTCCTAAAGCAAGTGGTAATGCCACTTTGTAAAATTTAGAATTATTTATAATAGCGCCATTACTTCCTAAAAACATGGTGTATAATTTAGCTAAAGAAATCATTAAAACCACATATTCTCCGCCAGCATATCCCTTATCTTCCATTAATTTAAAAAGTTCGCCAACACCGCAATTAACTAGTAAGAAAAACAAGCCTCCAACTAGAAGAAGGTTTATCGAACTTTTCTTATACAAACTTTCTACTTCCCTTGTATTAAATTCGTTTAAAGATTTTGATGTTAAAGGTTGCAAAATTTGTGTCATTGCTCTACTAGGTGCCTCAATAAAAGATCCAATAAAAACAGCTACAGAATAATAAGCTGCCTTTTCTATAGCATCCTTTCCGGGAATCATAATTTTATCAATATCTAATAAAATTGCCCCTGCACTTCCTGCCAAAATAATATATCCCGAGTACTTTAAAACCTCTAGATAATTATCTGGTAATTTAAAATAGAACTTCGGAAAATACATTGAAAAGGCATAAAACATCATTACAAAAACCCTAATAATATATGCAAAAGTTAAATATAAAATAAATTCTGATTTGGTTATAAAACCAAAGAAAACAGCTGATAATAAAATCATTACGACAACTCTATTCCATAATTCTTTTAAAATATTACCAAAAATAGTTTGTAACTGTACTTTTGTCCAAGAATAAAATAACTCAAAATAAGCACAAGCAACAGCAATTAAATAAATAGAAAAAGTATAACTTTCTATAATTTGATTTTCTTTTGTAACCTTATTCATAATCCATTCATGACAATAATCCCAGAGAAAACCAATAGGTAAAGCAATGAATAACGGTAAGAAAATTACAGAAGATAAAAATTTATCTTTTTGTTCTTTTGTTTCGTAAGAAGAATAAAATTTAACAATAGTATATTGGATACCAAAGGCAGTTAAAGGCATTATTAAATTAGAAGCAGATAGCAGAATTACGACCATTCCGTAAAACTCAGATTCTAAAATTTTTGGATAGAACAAAATGGTATTTATACCGCCAATTAAAAATGCACCATAAATAATAATTGTATTTCTAAAAGATTGCCTTAATACAATTCCCATACTACGAATTTAAACTTTTTAAAATAAACGCTAATTTTTTTGTCAATTCTTTTCTGTGGTATTTTTCAATATTATTAAAATTTACGGTCAGTTTATCTTCTTTGTATTTTTGATATAATGCTACGATTTCTAATTTCAACTTTTCTTCCGCATCAAAATTCACGATCACTCCCGAGTTTGTTTCCTGCAATATTGTGGCCAAATCGCCTTTCTCAGGTCCTATTGCTAAAATAGGCCGTTTTGCTTTTAGATACTCAAATAATTTTCCTGTAAGGATACCCTTGTTATTTTTTACATTCGGAATTAACAACAACAGTACTTGCGATTTATTCTGATAAGCTATGGCTTCTTGGTGAGAAACATACCCCACAAAATCAGTATTCTCATCTAATTTATTAGCCAAAATTTCTACTTTAACTTCTTCTGAGATATCTCCAATAAAATTTAATTTTAAGTCTTTTTTAAAGATTTCACTTTCTTTACAAAGACCTTTTAAGACTTTAAATAAAAGCTTTGGATTGCTTTGTTTTGGCAATAAACCAATATAAGATATTGAGAATTTTGTATCTAAAATTACGTTATTAGAAGCTGAAAATTCATCATCAAAACCATTGGTAATTACTTCAACTTTTTTTGCTGTTTTTTCCAATTCTTCCTTTAAAGAATTACTCACTGTTAAAATACAATCTGAATTTCTCAAAATTCTTTCTTCTAATCTTTTATTTTTATTTTTAGCAAATGCAAGTTGATTAAAATCTTTATTATAATACAAATCTGACCATGGATCTCTAAAGTCTGCCAACCACTTTACAGTGTTTTTTTGATGTAATTTTTCTGCAATTAAATGCGTGCTATGCGGTGGTCCAGTAGATATAATTACATCTATAGTATGATTATCTAAATACTTTTGAAGATAGCTTACAGAAGGTTTTACCCAAAATACTTTAGGGTCTGGAATGAAAAAATTACCTCGTATAAAAGAAAGAAATCCGCCTTTACTAACATTCGAAATTCCTTTTGTTTGTTGTTTACTCTTTTTCCAAAATAAAAGAGCTGTAGGTTCCCAAATAGGTTGTTTTAAAATCTCTAGACCTTTAGGCACTTCATTTAAAAGCGATGCATCTTGTTTTAAATAATTTGCATTTTCAACAGTGTACACTACAGGCTCTATTCCGAATTCTTGCAGATACTTTACGAACTTTAACCAACGTTGTACGCCAGAACCTCCTGCTGGTGGCCAGTAATATGTAATTATTAAGACTTTCAATACTGCATATTATTATACAAATTAATTAATTTTTTAGAGGTTTGTTCCCAAGAAAATTCATTTTGCACAAATTTTCTACCACTTTCTCCTAACGCTATTCTTAGAGGTTTGCTTTTATACAAAGCTACCACTTTATTCGAAAAGTCTTCAGAGTCTCTCTCTTTATGAACCAAACCACAAGCTACTTTTTCTACTAGTTTTCTCTGAGCAATTGCATCGCTTACTAATAATGGTTTTGCCAAACTCATATATTGAAAAATCTTGTTTGCATAGGCAACGTCATGTTGCAAATTTCTATGCAAGGGAGAAATACATATTTCACTCGCTAAAATATAAGATTGAAAAAGAGATACATTTTGCCAACCTTCAAAATCCACAAATTGTTCTAATTGTAAGTCTTTTACTTGCTTTCTTAGTATTATATCTGTGGTGTTTTTACCTACAATTACTAATTTAATTTCAGGAATAGTATCTTTTAACTTCACTAGTGCCGCAATAGCTGTTTGTATTCCTCTTCTTAAATGCGTGTCACCTAAATAGAGAATTACAAAGTTGCTCTTGTATTTTTTAATAATAGTTTCATTAACTTTATAGTCTTCAAAAAAAGTTTTCCTTATTGTATTTGGTACTAGAACTAATTTGTCTTTCTCCAATGGTAATCGCACTGCCAAAGTATCTATAAACTCTGGTGAGACCGCAATTACTTTATTTGCTTTCTTTATAAATTCCTCTTCCTTTTGCTTCCATTTTTTTGGAGAAATAAGATACTTCCCTGGAAATTTTTGAAGATGTGGGTACAACTTCATTACCTCTGGCATATTATCATGCAAATCTAAAACTATAGGTAAATTAAAATTCACATTTACTTTATAAACAGCTCCTGCAATTCTCATATCATGGATATGTAAAGCCTCTATATTAGTTTCTCTTATAAATTTAGCAATCTTCTTTTGCATTATAACTGAATACAAGGGTATTGTATATGCTAATGCAGAAAGTTTATACTCGAAAGTATTAGAGCTATATCTCCTTACTTGAATTCCGTTTATAGTATCAGAAGCTTTTTCATCAGCATATTTTAAACAAAAAAGAAATACTTCATGACCGTTTTCTACCAAAGAAACCGCTTCGTTCTCTACCCTTGGGTCTGGAGGAAACGGAGCATCTAATATCATTCCTATTTTCATGATGCGACCTTCTTCTTATCATAAAAAAACCACCCAACAGAAATAAAGAAGAGTAATACATATGAAATTAAAGAAACTGTTTTTCCTTGTTGAATTACTTTTGGCTCAAATTTAAATTCAATTTTATGATTTCCTGCAGGAATCTTCATTCCCCTTAAAACATAATTTACACGATAGTGTGGAACGAGTTCTCCGTCTAAATATGCATTCCAGCCTTCTTTATAAAAGATTTCAGAAAAGACTGCAAATTGCTCTGTTTCAGCTTTAGAGTTATAAGTTAATGAAGTTACCTTATAATCTACAAGAGCTATCGTTGCGATGGTATCTTGCTGCATCGAAAACTGAGTATCTATTTTCTTATAGTCGTTTTCTAAAATAACTGCTTCCTCTTTTGTATTTAAAGAATCTAAAGCCTTAATTTCTTCGTTTGCATTTTTTACAGGAATTAACTTATCTACAAACCAAACATTTCCATTAGTCTCTGTATTTTGCTGTGCTTTCGGATTTCCTTCAGCATCTGGAATAATAAAATACTTTGTATTTAACATGTTAAAAACCTGTATGTTATTTTTAGCTATTTGAAAATCAAATAATTCTTGATAACGCCCTAATTTAGCAGCATGGTAGCCTCCAATAGAGTTATGATAATAAGAAGTACTCCCATCATTCATAAGGTCTACTGCAAAATTTGCAACCCTGTAATGGCTTTTATCTTGTAAGATAAATTTATCTGCACCTGACTTTGTAAAAGGTTTTTTAATTTTTCTTGCCGTTTTAAAATCATCTGCATTCACGTACTTTTTATTTACTGAAATTAAATCAAATAAAATTAAAAGTGTTAGTCCAACAATTACAATTACTGGCTTTACCTTGCCTTTTAAAAACAACCACAAAGCAGTTCCAGAAATAAAAACTAAAACTAAAGATCTAATTGTATCTGAAAGCAACATTGCTTTTCTATCTGCAATTACTGCATCTAAAAAGCCGGGGATTTCGCTATATTGCTGTGCATCTCTTAAACCTTCAAATGTACCAAAAACATGAGCAAGAGCAAAACCTATAATCATTAAGGCTCCGAATGTAAGCACTGCTTTCTTTAATCCTTGATATTTCTCTTCTTTACTAATTTCTGAAGAGAAAAAAGCCTTCAAACCTAAAACACCTAAAATTGGAACACACAACTCGGCAATAACTTGAATAGACGAGACCGCTCTAAACTTATTATACAGTGGAACATAATCTATAAAAAAGTTGGTAACAACTTCAAAATTTCTTCCCCAACTTAAAATAATTGAGAAAACTGTTGCTGCTACTAACCAGTGTTTTAATCTTCCTTTCACTAAGAATATTCCCAAGAAAAACAAGAAGAAAATTACGGCACCAATATACGCTGGTGCTTCTACAATTGGTTGATCTCCCCAATAGGTTAAAACCTGTTCAGAATAATCTGCTGCAGCTTTTTTTCCAGCTTTTTCTTCTATAAACTGATAAAAATTAGAATCTTCGCCTAATTTTTCAATAGTTCCTCCACCCATAAAACGTGGGATAAACAAGTTAAATGTTTCTAATTTTGCATAACTATATTGCGTAATATATGTTTTATCTAAGCCCTTTGTAATCTCTTTATTAGAACCATCTAAATTTATAGTTAATTCAGACCTCCCTCTTGTGCTATAATCTGCATATTCTTTCAAAGCCATTAAACGTGGAGCATTTGCACCCACCCCTAAAGCAACTGCTGCAATAATTATTGCCACTTGTTTTATAAAAAGAGGTACAACTTTCTCTCTTATAGCATTCACAAATTCTACAATTCCTAAAATCAATAAACAAAAACCAAGATAATAGGTCATTTGAATATGGTTTGTATAAATTTCTAAGGCCATTGCCAAGCCTGTAACGATAAAACCAAGGATAAACTTACGTTGAAAAACCCATAAAAAACCAGCTAACACCAAAGGCATATAAGCAATTGCATGCGCTTTTGCGTTATGTCCTGCACCAAAAATAATAATTAAATACGTAGAAAACCCAAAGGCCAAAGAGCCTAAAATAGCCAATCTCCAGTTTACTTTTAAAGCCATCATTAAAACAAAAAAGCTTAAAAAATATAAGAAAGTGTAATCTGCTGGTCTTGGTAAAAAACGTAATAATCTGTCTAAACTTCTAACAAAATCATTCGGATAATATGCACTTATTTGATAAGCTGGCATTCCACTAAAAGAAGCCCCTGTCCAATAAGGTTCTATATTTTCTTCTGATCTAAAATCATTAATATCTTTAACCATTCCTCTAAACTGAGTAATGTCTGATTGATTTAATTTATGACCTTTTAAAATAGGATGAAAATAAATGATGGAAGCCAATGAAAATAAAAGAATAGCAACTACAAAAGGAAATATTTTATTACGTTTCACTTTGATATATTATTTATTAATTGATAATTCTCGACAATAAAAAATTAATCTATTTCTTCAAAATCTACATAGTCCCCAACAGATTTTTTACTTTCTTGCTCGCCTGCAGGTTTTTTATCAATAATTGTTTCACCCTCTTTTACAGAAGAGCCCTGTTGTTGTCCTTGTTGTCCTCTAAACTGTTGTTCTGCTTTTTTCTTAATAGTTTCTGTAGCCTTTTTTATTAAAAAAGGTGCAAACAGTCTCGCTAAAAATTTAAAAGCATAACCAAAGAAAATAATAAAAAAAATTGTTTTTAGTAAGCCCATTTATAAAATTAGTTAAATAATAATTCAAAAATAACAATTTGAGTACAATTGACGTGTTCTGAATCTATAAAACTTTCTTAAAGCTAAAAAAGTAAGGTTCATCTTTATAAAGTAGGTTTTTTATCCTATGTTTGTGAAGCATGATAAGAGTTAAATTGGAAACCCTATACTTTATCTAAGACTATGAATAGATTATACCTCTTTATAATGTTATTTTTTATTGGTTCTGTAATGGTTTTTGCGCAATATACAGACGTAATCAACTCTAACAAACCTGGTTTTTCCGAGAGTCCATATAGTGTTGGAAGGGGTATTTATCAATTTGAAAGTAATATATTTCTTAGAAGTACCGCCATAACTACTACATTCTCAAAACCCCAATCATTAGGCATAGATATGCTATTTAGAACTAGTTTTTTTTTAGATAAATTAGAATTAAACGCACAATTAACATATCAAAAAGATAAAATAGCTTTTAAAAATAATTTTACATCCCATTATTTCACATCTGGCTTAAGTAGAATGACTATTGGCGCGAAATACCTAGTTTATCAGCAAACATATAAAGATAAGTCTAAAGAAATAAGAAGTTGGAAAAGAAAAAATACATTTGATATAACACGTTTAATTCCTTCTGTTGCTGTGTATTTAGGAATGAATACAGATTTTGTAAATGACATACACAAAACAGGAAGTATTACACCAAAAGTGGGTGTTTTATTGCAACAAAACCTTACTCAAGATTTTAATGTGATTACCAATTTTTACTACGATAATATTGGTACAGATTTCGATCAATACTCGTATATTATTACTTTAACACAAAGTTTCAGTAACCGATGGTCTGCTTTTTTTGAAAATCAAATGGTCTTTCAAAAATATCAAAATAACATAAATATAGGCGCTGGATTGGCATATTTATATAGTCGTAATTTGCAATTTAATACATCTGCAAGATTCCTTTTTGAAGGAAAAACACAAGGATATTATGCCGGCTTGGGTGTTTCATACAGAATTGACAAACACCAAGATCCTTTTACAGAACTTGATAATAAAGGCAAAGCTTTAAAAGAAACACCAATTTCAAACTATAATAAAAAACAAAGTAATTTCTTTAATCGATTTTTAAATATATTCAAAAAGAAAGCGAAAGGCAGCAGAACAAGATCTAAAAAAAGCAGAAAAACCAAATCCAGAAAGAGAAGAAGCGGAATTTCAGGCTTATTTGGAAAGAAAAAGAAGAAAGTTAAAAAGGACGAGACCGAAATTGTAAAATTAGAAAGAGAAATAAAGGAATTAGAGAAGGAAATGAAGAAGGAAGAGAAAGAAAAAGGTAAAAATTAGCATCGATTTTTTAAAATGATCACACTAAAAAAAATAATAAACAAAAAGGAAATGAAGCAATTTGTTACCTTTCCTTTTTCATTATATAAAAATAATAAATATTGGGTACCCCCTATTATTAAAGATGAAGTTGATAATTTTGACCCTGAGAAAAATCCAGTTTTTGAGAATGCCGATGCACAATTTTTTATAGCTATTAGAGATGGTAAGATTGTAGGCAGAATTGTGGCTATTATCAATTGGTTTGAAGTTGAAAAACAGCAAATTAAAAAAATGCGTTTTGGATGGTTTGATGTAATTAATGACATTGAAGTTTCTAAGGTTCTTTTAGAAAAAATAAAAGAAATTGGTTTAGAAAACAACCTAGAATATATAGAAGGTCCTGTTGGTTTTAATAATTTAGACAAAACAGGTGTTTTGGTTGAAGGTTTCGATCATATAGGTACTATGATTACCTGGTACAATCATCCGTATTACAAAGAACATTTAGAAGCATTAGGTTTTACAAAAGAAAAAGAATATTTAGAAAATAAATTCAAATTTAAGAATGTAGATGCTGTTTATTTTGATAGAGTTAGTCGTATAATAAAAAAGCGATTCAACTTAAAAGGATTAGATTTTACAAAGACAAAAGATATTATGCCTTATGTAGATGAAATGTTTGAAGTCTTTGACAAAGCATACGCTAAATTATCCACTTTTGTTCCTATTTCTGAAGATCAAATTGCTTTTTTTAAGAAAAAGTATATTTCATTTATTAACCCAGAATATATAAAATTTGTGGTAGATGAAACGAATAAAGTAGTTGCCTTTGCCATTGTTATGCCTTCTTTTTCTGAAGCCTTACAGAAAGCGAAGGGAACATTATTTCCATTTGGTTTATTTCATTTAATAAAAGCTAGAAAACATTCCAAAGATGTTACTTTTTACTTAATTGGTGTGCATCCAGAATATCAGAATAAAGGAGTACATGCTATTATTTTTGATCAATACACAAAAACTTTTGCACCTTTAGGAATCGAGAATTGTATAAGAACACCGGAGCTAGAAGACAATGAAGCTATTAAAAAATTGTGGGAAAACTTTAGTCCAGAAACGCACAAAAAGCGCAGAACATATCGCATAAACCTATAACTATTGTATTTTAGTTATAAAAATAACAACTTTAAAACGTTGTATCTTTAAAATTTTGAAACTTATTTAAACAATGCAATTATTTTACAATTCAGAAATTTCTTTAGAAACTAAACAAATTACTTTTGATAAAATTGAGAGTAAACACATTGTACGCGTTTTAAGGAAAACCGAAGGTGATATTCTTAAAATAACGAATGGAAAAGGATTCTTATTTGATGTTGAAATTAATTTTGCAAATGACAAAAGGTGTTCTGCAACCATCATAAATGCTGAGGAAAAAATAAAACCTTGGCACTATTATTTACATATTGCAATTGCACCAACAAAGAATAATGACAGAATAGAATGGTTTTTAGAAAAAGCAACAGAAATTGGTATCGATGAAATTACACCTATTATTTGTTCTAATTCTGAACGCAGAATAGTCAAACTAGAACGTTTTGAAAAAATTATTCAGTCTGCCATGAAACAGTCTTTAAAGTTTACACTCCCAAAACTAAATGCTCCTATTAAATTTAATGAGTTTATCCAACAAGATTTTGATGGTAAAGTATGCATTGCACATTGCGAAGAACAAAATAAAACTAATTTAAAGTCAGTTATAAATCCAGCTGAAAGAATAACCATTCTTATTGGACCCGAAGGAGATTTTTCTACAGAAGAAATACAAAAAGCATTGGCAAATAAATTTACTCCTATTTCTTTAGGAGAAAGTAGATTACGCACAGAAACTGCAGCTTTAGTAGTTGTAAATATTGTTTCATTTATAAACGAGTAATTTAGTATATTGCTTCAAAATAATTACGTTTTAAAATTCATGAAAAAGATACTAATCCTAATTATAGTTTGCTTTTCTAGCATGGGATATACGCAAGATGTTGCTATTTTAAAATACAATGGTGGTGGAGATTGGTACTCAAATCCAACTGCAGTTCCTAATTTAGTGGCATTTGCAAATACAAATATTAAAACTACTATTTCCAAGAATCTACAGGCAGTGGCGGTTGGTAGTGAAAATCTATTTAACTATTCGCTGTTATTTATGACGGGGCATGGAAACATCTTTTTCTCCGATGATGAAGCAAAAAATCTAAAAAATTATTTAATTTCTGGAGGTTTTTTACATATTTCAGATAATTACGGTTTAGATAAATATATAAGAAAAGAAATTAAAAAAGTATTTCCAAAATTAGAGTTTAAAGAAATACCAAGTAACCATGCTATTTTCAATCAGACATTTAAATTTCCAAATGGCATGCCAAAAATTCACGAACATGATAAAAAACCGGCACAAGGATTTGGCATTTTCCATGGGGCTAGATTGGTTATTTTATATGATTATGAAACCGACTTAAGTGATGGTTGGGAAGATGGACTAATCCATAACAATCCTAAAAGCGTCAGAGAAAAGGCTTTAAAAATGGGCTCAAATATTATAGAATATGCTTTTAAAAATTAGCAAAGAAATAGACATAGATGCCATTAAAATAAACTTCGATTCTAGTGAATTATGGCTTTTAAATATTGCCATAGCAATTATTATGTTTGGCGTTGCTTTAGGTATTTCTATAGACGATTTTAAAAGACTTTTAAAAAAACCTAAAATTCTTTTTGTTGGAGTTCTATCTCAATTTATCTTATTACCAGCATTTACTTTTTTAGCCATAATTATTATAGAACCCCATCCTAGTTTTGCTTTAGGAATGATGATGATTGCCGCCTGCCCTGGTGGAAATGTTTCTAACTTTTTCAGTAAAATGGCTGGAGGAAACGCAGCATTATCGGTTAGTTTAACTGCATTTGCAACACTTACCTGCATTATTATGACTCCTTTTAATTTACAATTCTGGGGAAGTTTATATGAACCTACAAATGCAATTTTAGAAACGGTAGAATTAAATTGGGTAGACTTATTAAAGTTAGTTTCTTTAATTTTAGGAATTCCATTGTTTTTTGGAATGCTTGTAAAACACTACTATTCTGAAATGTCAGAAAAAATAGAAAAAATACTAAAACCAGTTTCTATGTTGGTTTTTATTCTACTTGTTTTTATCGCCCTCTCTCAAAATTTAGAGGTGTTTACAAATCATATTCACCACGTGATATTCTTAGTGGTTTTACATAATATTTTTGCTTATATTCTTGGCTTTTATACTGCTAAAACCTTTGGCTTAAATATCCAAGATACAAAAACCATTGCCATGGAAACTGGCATACAAAATGGTGGATTGGGTTTATTACTAATATTTGGTTTTTTTGATGGCTTAGGTGGAATGGCCTTACTAGCTGCTTTTTGGGGTATTTGGGACGTCTTTTCTGGAATTCTTTTGGCTACCTATTGGGGCAGAAAAAAAAACACTTTAATAAAGTAAAATTATGATTCAAAGAGTTTGGTTTGCACTTGTTTGGGGTACTATAAAATTAGGATTATTTTTTTATAGCAAAAAAATAACTGTTTTAGGTAAACAAAATATTCCTAAAAAAGGAGCGGTTTTATTTGCCGTAAACCACCCAAATGGTTTAGTAGACCCTTTGTATGTTACCACGACTAATAAAAGACACAATCACTTTTTAGTAAGAGCAGCCTCTTTTAAAAAACCTTTTATAAAAAAGATTTTAGAGTCCTTATACTTGCTACCAATTTATAGAATTAGAGATGGTATTCAACAATTAGCCAACAACAAAGAAATTTTTGAGAAATGCCATAAAATTCTAAATAGTGGAGAAACTTTAATGATTTTTCCTGAAGGAAGTCATAACAAAAAAAGATCTATTAGACCTTTAAGTAAAGGTTTTACTAGAATTGTTTTTGGTGCTTTAGAAAAAAATAAAAATCTAGAAATTACCATAATACCTGTAGGAATTACTTATCAGCATCCTTCTCACTTCCCTGCAAAAGTTATTGTAAATTACGGACAACCAATTACTACTAGAAATATTTTTGAAGCTAACCCTTTGGCGAAGTCTATTAATCTCCTAAAATCTGAAGTTAGTAAACAATTAGAAAAATTAAGTGTTCACATACCGGATGACCAAAATTATGAAATAATTTTACGAAAATTAACGGATGCACAAGTAGATTTTACAGCAGTAGCTGAAGTAAATGATATGATAGCACGTAACAGTTTTCCTGATAAAAAACCTCCTAAAAAGAACTATTTAAAACCGCTTTACTTTTTAATAATTTTGAATAGTATTATTCCCTATTTACTTTGGAGAAAAATTTCAAAAAAAATAGATGAAATTGAATTTATAGATACGTTTAGATTTGCCTTAAATCTATTTTTATTTAGCCTCTTCTATCTCGTAAAAGCGATTATATTGAGTATTTATTTTGGGAATATTATTGGATTCTTCTATTTATCCATCTCTGCTTTTATGGTTTTAATTTATAGCAGTTTTGCTCCTACAAATGCAAAAAAACACATATTACTCGATGATGCTAGCTAAGGAGCTTAGCACTTCATAAGACTGAGGAAATGTAATTACTTAATCTCTTTTTGAGAAATATAAAAAGTAAGTGCGAAAAGCAGAAAATAGAATCTAATCTATAATAGCATCTTGAATTATCTGCTGAATTCTTGTACGCATGTTCGTATCAATTAACCCCCTATTATCCATCTTTGGATATACCCTGTTTGATAAAAAGACATACACCAATCCGCTTTTGGGGTCTGCCCAAGTATACGTACCTGTAAAGCCAGAATGGCCAAAGCTTTCATCAGAAACACAACCACAAGTTGCTTTTACTTCTGAATCTAGTTGAGGCTTATCAAAACCTAAACCTCTTCTTACCTTTTGATCAGAAAAATATCTATGATTGAATTTGCTTATAGTTTCTGATTTTAAATATCTTTTACCACCATAAAACCCTCTCTGTAAGTACATTTGCATAATTTTACCTACATCATTGGAATTGGCAAATAAACCTGCATGACCACCAATACCACCCAGCATTGCTGCTCCCATATCGTGCACATTACCATGTAACAATTGGTCTCTAAAATAATCGTCTTTTTCTGTAGGTACAATTTCGCTTTTATTAAACTTATGAAGTGGCAAATAGGAAGTTCTATTTGCACCTAAAGATTTATAAAACGTATCATCCACCAATTTATCTAGCGGCTTATTATACGTCTTTTCTAATACTTCTTTAAAAATATAATACCCTAAATCACTATAACCATAGCCACTATTTTCATTCTGGTCTGCATCTTTTATATACTTTAAAATACTGTCTTTATAACTTTCACTTATAAAAAGGTTTTCAGCAACTTTCGTCTTAAAATCATTTGACTCTTTCTTTCTGTAAAACTGCCCTAATTTTTTACCGGTAATACTATCTTGGGTGTCTTTATAAAAAGGAATCCAAGATTTTAATCTACCAAAATGAGAAAGGATTTCTTTTACTGTTACTGTATCTTTATTTGAGTTAGAAAAGCTTGGTAAAACATCTCTTAAATTTGCTGTGAGACGAATTTCCACTTCTTCTTCAGCCTTCATTATTAAAGGCAAGGAAGCTAGAATTTTTGTAAGCGATGCTAAATCATAAATGTCAGGATTTTTAACTTTTATTTTTTTGTCATAGGTATGATATCCATAACTTTTCTCGAACACTACTTTACCATTTCTTGCTACAAATACCTGAAAACCTGGTGCCATTTTTTCTTGTATTATCGTATCTGCCATTTGATCTATTAGCGCTAATTTCTTAGAGGATAGTCCTGCAGCTTCTGGCAATGTATATTGAAATCTACTTAAATTAGTACTCGTAATTCCGGAGCCTTCTTTAAATTCTGCACCAATAGAAACGGGTAATTTTCCTTTTGCAGCTAGGGCACCAAACAATAGTTGAGCAGAGATTTCTTGTGATAATTTACTATTCTGATAAGAAACAATCACACTTTCTATATTCGTGAAACTTTTTATTTTTAATAAACTGTAAGGACTTGTAAAAACATCTAAAACAACCGTTTTTTCTTTTGCAATTTCCTGCAACCAAACCAATTCTTTATTAGACATTTTATAGCTTTTCCATGGATGTAAATTAGATTTATGAAAACCAATAATTACATAATTATAGGGTTTTAATTTTTTAATAAGTCCATCTAAATTGGTGTCTGAAACAACTGTTACTTTTGCATATTTTTTTAACATATCTACAAAAGATTTACTTTCTGCAGAACCTAATTTAACATAAGCAATCTTTTGTTTTTCTAAGTTTGTAATTGGTACGTTATTATTTTTATTTTTTAGAAGTGTTAATGAATTTTTTATCAATTCTCTATGGAGTAACTCATCCTCTATCCTATTTAAATCAGCTTCAATATTTTCTACAATAATCGGCTTATAAGAATGTAAACCTGCCCAATATTTAGCTTTTAATATTTTTCTAACAGAAAAATCTAATCGTTCTTTTGTTAATGTTCTTGTCTCTAATGCTTTTTTTATAATTGCTATTGATGCTGGTACATCTTGAGGAATTAATAATAAGTCGTTACCTGCTTGCAATGCTGCCAAGTCTACTTGAGCAGGAGTTGCATAGTTCGCAGCACCTTTCATGTTTAAACCATCCGTAATAATTAACCCCTGAAAGCCTAATTTTTCTTGCAGCAAATGTGTTACAACATTTTTAGAAAGTGATGTGGGTACATTTATATTCGCTTCTAAACTAGGGATGTTTAGGTGAGCAGTCATAACACTAGCTAAACCAACATCAAAGGTTTTTTTGTACGGATATAATTCTATGGAATCTAAACGCGCTTCATCAAAATTTAAAAGTGGTAAGGTATGGTGAGAGTCTGTCGCTGTATCTCCATGACCAGGAAAATGTTTACCATTTGCTAAAACACCTTCACCCTGCATTCCTTTAATAAAAGCCATTGCTTTTTGTGTAACATTCTCTTTACTTTCGCCAAAAGAACGATTTCCAATAATCGGGTTTGCTGGGTTTGTATTAATGTCTATTACGGGTGCAAAATTTATATGAATTCCAATTCTTTTTGCATGTTGCCCAAGATGTTTTCCAAATTGTTTTATTAACGCATCATTTTTAATGGCACCTAGCGACATATTCCAAGGAAAACGATACGTATTCTTTAAGCGCATATCTAAACCCCATTCACCATCAAAACCAATTAATAAGGGCGCTTTTGCAGTATCTTGATACCTGTTTGTTAATTCCGCTTGCTTTTTGGGAGTTCCTTGCATAAAAACTAAATTACCTACATGATATTTTGAAATCATTTCAGTAATAAAATCTTCGTGTTTTTGATCTAAATTAGAATAGGCTTGCACCATATAAAGTTGGCCTATTTTCTCATCAATAGACATTGTATTCATAATACTATCTACCCAAACATTTTGAGCTTCAAAATCTATGGTTCTTAATGGATCTAATCTTTGCGCAACTATATTAGAACCAATAAAAGTTAATAATAACAATAGTATAATTTTCTTCATTCTAATTGTACAATATTTATTTTAGCTTTTAAGCTACTTTTCTTATTCAGTAATCTCTCCCAACACACCAATAACTTATCTTACTTGCATAAGATAAAATTAAGTTTTACACCAAAAACCGCTTGTGCCAGCTTTCTCTAGCAGGAACCTCCCAATTATTTTCAAAGTCTTGTTTTGTAGCGACCATATTATTAAATACAATCGTTTCTGAAGTTATTTTTTGTTCTTTTGCATACCTCTGAAAATCAGCTAATGTTACCAAATTAATATGCTCATTATCTTTAAAGGTAACATTCATCTTATTCATAAGTTCTAATTGTAATTCCTTTTCTAAAGCTTGTATAAAACGAACAGAACTGTCTATAGAGCAGCCAGAAACAGTATTAAAACTCTCATCCACAGCCAACAATAAAAACTGATTATACTTAAACGTAAAAGAGCCCTTTAAATCATCTCCATGGCGTGTCCATTGATTGATAAAATCTTCTGCTCTTACCGAAATAAATTCGATTTCTTTAGCGGTAAATTTTCTATCCGATTGATAAATCCAAACGCGTGAATTCTGAGGTAAATTTTTATATTCTGTAAACATATTATTTTTCTAGATTATTCATTTATAAGAGACTTTTATTATAAGCTTATACTATATCTAAAAATCTCAAAACCTATCTTAAGTTAAACTTTTGCTGCAATGCTTGCAACTTATCTTCGTCTGACATCTTTTCTTTTGGCGCAGACATTCTTTCTTTTATCTCTTTCAACACCTTTTTTGTGTACAATGGAAAATCTGCATTCTGCATCCAATTGTTATACCCTGGGTTTTCTGTAAATACAGCTTCAACTGTTCTTCCTTTGTGTTTACCAAAAGAGAAAATTTCTTGATTTTCATCATTCATCAAAATAAAGCCTGCAAAATCTGCTCTTATACCATGTGTAGAAAACTCGCTTAAAGCCGCTACTGAATTCTCTATATCATCGTATTTATCTAACTGTGCTAGCAATATTTCATACGTTGCATTGGTGTCTGCTGCAGCACCATGTGCACCTTCTAACTCTTTCCCACAATAGAATTGATATCCAGCACCTAAAGTTCTTTGTTCTTTTTTGTGAAAAATAACCTGTACATCAATCGCCTTTCTATCTTTCATATCAAAATCAATTCCTGCGCGCATTAACTCTTCTGCCAACAAAGGAATATCAAAACGATTAGAATTAAAACCAGCCAAATCGCACCCCGCAATCATTTCGCTTACCGTACTCGCTAATTCTTTAAAAGTTGGTTCTGTAACTACTTTTTCATTTGTAATTCCATGCACATCTATAGAACCTTGTGGAATTTCCATTTCCGGATTTACCAGCCACGTTTTACTTTCTTTGTTCCCATTAGGAAACACTTTTAAAACAGCAATTTCTACAATCCTGTCTGTTGCAATATTTACGCCTGTAGTTTCTAAATCAAAAAATACAATTGGTTTTATTAAATTTAAGTTCATTTTTTTATTTTGTTATTCAAGCAAAATCAGGAAGCTCGCTTTAATTATTTGTGTTTTTAAAAACTTTATAAATATATTATTATCAAAATTAAATGAGAGCATACAATGCTTTAAAGAGGCTTATTTAGTCTCTTAAAAAGGTCTGTAATTCTGCTTCTAAAGATTCAAAGTCAAAAGACTGTTCATAAAAGTTTCGTTTACTTTTATTATAAATTAAAGTAGCTGGGATTGCACCAGACCAATTAGAATCAATAGATTTAAACCAACTATCGTCTTTACCGTTATCTAATAAAACAACTTTAGATTGCAAATTTTTCTTTGCAATAAAAGGGATTACTCTTTTATTAATTTGCTTTGGAAAATCTAAACTCACCAATAAAACTTCTACATCTTTGGAAGCATATACGCTATTCAGTTTTTCGAAAGCTGGTAACTCTTTTACACAGGGAGCACACCAGGTTGCCCAAAAATTAACAACATATATTTTATCTCCTTTTTGCTCTAAAAGTGGTTTTAACTCTTTATAGTTGTATGCTTTTACAGTAACTCTAGAAGTATCTATCTCTTGTTTCCCTTTAGCTAAAACTTCTTTTTTACAGGAAATAAAACCTAAAAAAATAAAGCAGATAACAATTGATTTTAATTTCATTCTATAAAATTACACTTTAATTTACTAAAAAAATGGCATTAATAGACATTAATAAGGTTTTTAAAAAAAATTTAACTTTTACTTTTTATGCGAAAATATCATTCAATATTTTTGCCAGACGAATTCCTCCTCTTTGCAATTGCTCTCTAACAGTGTCAAAATGCTCATAAGAATATCTGTAACGTAAATTTTCACCTACTTCAGCAGATTTATAAACCTTTCTTGTTACTTCATGAATTTCATCTACCCAATCAGCTAAAGTTCCTACTTCAATTGCTTTAATTTGCTTTTTAGATAAGTATTCAGCACTTTCTGCCAATTCTAAATAACTCATATTCCAATATTCAATCATTTTTGTATCCCAAACAGCATGTAAATTGGTTCCTTTTCCAAACCATTGCACTTTTACTGAATTTCCTCCTTTATCCTCTTTCTGCCCAATATGCATTGGTTGGTGTAAATCTCCTACAAAATGAACCAACATTTTTAAATGAAAAGCCTTGTCTTCAAAAGAACTTTCACCATCCTTTAAAACTTCGATGCATTTATTAATACCTGTAACTAAATCTCCTTTAGGGTTTTTAGATGCCTCTGCATATGATTGATCCAAATCCATATTTATATAATGCCAAGGATAATATTTACTAAATGCTCTGTCTGATTTTATTTCATCTGCATAGGTAGATACAAATGCTAAGCTTTGCCCTTTTAATAATTTATCTATTTTCTTTTTAGCTCTTTTCTTTAAATGATTTTCAGCAATTTCCCCAGTTACTCTATGTCCATTTTGTCCCCAAAAAACTGCTTCCTCTGCTGCTGGTTTTGCAAAGAAAAAAGTAGCAATTAATAAAAATAGTTTAAATTTCATTTTAAAAATTTTATATATGTTTTTGCGAAGTTATAAAAAAAATGTGTCAAAATTATTTGCAAACCAATAAAATAATTGGCTATATTTGTGATATCATTTTAATATCATTATAAATAATTCCTATGAAAACAGAAAAAATCATCAAGCCCGCTAACGGTTATTTAATGTTAGTAATTATGTTGCTATTATTCTTTTCAAGTATCACATTTTCAATTCAACAAGAAACTGCCGTTTATATTCTGGTAACTATTTTAAGTTTTATTGGGTTTTTTGGATTTATTCTAGTGAATCCAAACACCTCCAAAGTTATTTTATTATTTGGAAAATATGTAGGAACCGTTAAGGACAATGGTTTGTATTGGGCAAATCCCTTTTTTAGAAAGAAAACAATTTCTTTAAGGGCAAGCAATTTTGATAGTGAGCGCTTAAAGGTAAATGACAAATTGGGAAACCCAATAATGATTTCTACTATTTTAGTTTGGCGCGTTACCGATACTTACAAAGCTGCTTTTGATGTAGATAATTATGAAAATTTTGTACGCGTGCAGACAGATGCAGCGGTTAGAAAACTTGCAAGTATGTATCCTTATGATAATTTTGCAGATGAAGGGCATGATGAAGATATTACCTTGCGTTCTAGTGTAAATGAAGTTTCTGAAGCGTTAGAAAAAGAGATTGACGAACGTTTATCTATTGCTGGAATTGAAGTTTTAGAGGCAAGAATAGGATATTTAGCCTATGCGCAAGAAATTGCTTCTGCCATGTTAAAAAGACAGCAAGCAACCGCCATTGTTGCTGCAAGACATAAAATCGTACAAGGTGCTGTAGAGATGGTAGAAATGGCGTTGTCAGAATTAAATAAAAGACAAATTGTTGAATTAGATGATGAACGCAAAGCTGCAATGGTTAGTAATTTATTAATTATTTTGTGTGGCGACAAGGAAGCATCACCAGTTGTAAACACAGGAACGTTGAGTCATTAAGCACACTAACAACTCGTTTAAATTTAAAATAAATGAAAGAATATAAGATCGTAGAACTAAAATTAGGTTTCAGAAATCGAATTCAAACTTTTGAAGATTTATTAAATCAATATGCGCGAGAAGGTTGGGTTTATAAAGAGATGCCTCCAGGCTGGAATTCTGTAGTTTTAGAAAGAGATAAAAATAGATAACAATGAAAATTTTCAAAGAAGAACAGCGCTTTACACAAACTTGGTTAATTGTACTTTTGGCATTTAGCATTATTGTGCCAATAGCAATCACAACAAAAGAGTATTTAGCAATAGACTCTAAAATAACAACCAATCAATTTGTGCTAACCTTATTAGGGATATCTATTTCTGTTGCCTTTATTTTCTTCTTTAAACTAAAAACAAGAATTGATGAGATAGGAATTCACTATCAGTTTTCTCCTTTTCATTTAAAGATGAAAATTATTAAATGGGAAGAAATTAAAAAAGTACATGTTAGAACCTATGATCCTATTGCAGAATACGGAGGATGGGGTCTAAAAGGAGGCTCTTTTTGGAATAAAGAAAAAGGGAAATGTGTAAATATTTCTGGTGATATTGGCATCCAAATTAAATTTAAAAATGGAAAAAAATTATTAATTGGTACACAAAAAAAAGAAGATACAACTAGCGCATTAAAGACGTATCAAAACAAAATAAATGACGAACTCTAAAGACATCTCCTTTTCAAATTTAGACTTGGTTTTAATAGCCATAACCATATCTTTATTAGTTATTTCTTGGGGATATCTAATTATAGAATATAGCTCATTACCAAACATAATTGCCGTTCATTTTGATGCATTAGGAAAACCAAATGGCTATAGTTCCAAAGAAAATATTTGGTTTGCTCCTGCCATATTTTCAATACTTTCTATTGCTTTTATATTTGGCGCCAAACACCAAGAAGCTATTACTTTTCCAAAACGGGAAATAGGCACCACAGAAAAAAGTTCTAATTTAAAGATGATGCTTTATTCATCTCTTTTATTAGCTATAATTTGTCCGTTAATTGTATATACAATCATTGAAGCCTCAATTATAAAAAACTTTGAAATGCCATGGTTAATGCCAATCATCATAGGAATCGTCGCAATATATATAGGGGTTGTTTTTTATTATAAATTTAAAATCCTAAAATGGTAATTATCAAAAATATGAACCACGTTTTAAAAGACATTGAACTAGAGAAATATAATGTTTTCTCTAATTATTCTAGTTCGTTTCCAATATCAGAAAAACTAATTGAAACCATCGTTTCATTTGTAAAAAAATAAAAATGGCAAAGAAAAAAGCGTTCGCCTTAAGAGTTAATGAAGATATGCTAAAAGCTATTGAAAAATGGGCTGCAGATGATTTTCGCTCTACAAACGGTCAAATAGAATGGATGCTAACGCAAGTCTTAAAAGATGCAAAAAGAGACGTACCAAAGAAAGATAATTAAGGATTAAAAATGATATTAAACTTTAACAAGATCTAAACTCTTGTCTATTAACTTTAGCCGAAATTACCAATAAGACAAACACAAAACTTAGTAAACGTAACTTTTGAACAAAAAAAAAACACCTTTTTAAAGGTGCTTTTTTTTACAATTAAGAATATTTGAATTAATACCTTTTAACAGTTTTAGTCGTGTAACTTCTAACTTGTTGCACATTTCCACGGTTTTTGTAATATTTTTCCCAAGGTTTTGTGATCTTCTTCATTTCTCTTCGAGTTAAAATCAAATCATTCCAATTTTCTGCAGTAACTGCGACCCAATGAGTAGCTCCTTGGAATCCGCCTATCTCATAGCTTCCAAAACCAACTTCTCCTTTTCTATAAGAGGCCATTTTACTAACGATTTCATCATGAGCTGCTTTAAAAGCTATTGGATTACTTGCCTTAAATTCAAAAATCTGAACATAATTATAATCCTCATTATCGCCAACCCAACTAATAACATTTCCGGACGAACTATGTGTCCATTCTTCAATATGATTGTTCAATTTCTGGCCAAAAACAGCCCATTTGTCTTCAGTTGATAATGAATCCTTTCTTCCCCAATTAGCAGGATCTCCGTATAAAACAATTCTATGTGTAGATTTCTCGTTCCCAATGTTAAAGGACTCAATATTGATACCTCCTGATTTAAATTCCGCATCTCCCCATATATCATCTGTTAATGCTAAGATTGCACTCTCGGTTCCTCTTTTAGCAGAAAATTGAAACTCCATAAAGGCATTTTGAGAATAAGAGAATGTACTCACGAATAATAATAAATAAACTATTTTTTTCATATACTTAAGTTTTAAATTACTGTAAAGCTACAAATATTAATTGCTTAAAGCAAGTATTATTGATACATAAAACTATCTCTTAAAAAAAAAAAAAAATGATCATCTATTTTGTATCTTGTAACCCTTAAAAAAAAATCACCAAAACACCTGTCATGAAAAAAATCATCACTTTGCTATTTTTAGTAGCCTCATACTCTCTTTTCTCTCAAGATTTCTCAATGGAACTCGTAAAAAACATGAAACCAAGAAATATTGGTCCTGGAGGAATGTCTGGACGTGTAACTTCTATTGATGTCGTAGAAAATAATCCAGAAATTATGTACGTCGGAACCGCTTCTGGTGGAATTTGGAAATCAACTTCTGGCGGTGTTAAATGGGAACCAATTTTCGAAAAAGAATTGACAGCTTCTATTGGAGCAGTTGCCATTCAGCAGTCCAACCCGAGTGTAATTTGGGCAGGAACTGGAGAAGGAAATCCAAGAAATAGTTTAAATGGTGGTTTTGGTATTTACAAATCTTTAGATGCTGGAAAAACATGGAAAGCCATGGGCCTAGAAAAAACGCGTCATATACATAGAGTGCTCATCGATCCAACAAATCCTGATGTTGTGTACGTTGGTGCAATTGGTTCACCTTGGGGAGAACATAAAGAGCGCGGTGTTTATAAAACAATTGACGGTGGAAAAAGTTGGAAACAAATCTTATTTACAAACATAAGATCTGGAGCTGCAGACTTAATTATGGATCCTAAAAACCCGAATAAGATAATTGCCTCTATGTGGGAACACAAAAGGGATCCTTGGTTTTTTAAATCTGGTGGAGCAGGAAGTGGCGTTTATATGACACATGATGGTGGAGATAATTGGAAACAAATTACGGAAAAAGAAGGCTTTCCTAAAGGTGAATTAGGTAGAATTGGCGTTGCAATAGCACCAAGTAATCCTGATATCATTTATGCTTTGGTAGAAGCAAAGAAAAATGCTTTGTATAAAAGTGAAGATGGTGGCTTTAAATGGAAAAAAATAAATGACAAACCAGGAATTGGAAATCGCCCTTTTTACTATTCAGAGATCTATGTAGATCCACAGAATGAAAACAGACTGTATACCGTTTTTACGTATGTCAACGTTTCTCAAGATGGTGGCAAAAACTTCAAACAGTTAATGCCTGCTTATGGCGTAGACAACGGTGTGCATCCAGATCATCACGCTTGGTGGATTCATCCAACCAATGGTAAATTCATGATTGATGGGAACGATGGTGGTTTAAATATTACAAAAGATGGTGGTAAATCTTGGCGATTTATAGGAAATATTCCTGTTGCACAATTTTATCATATTAATGTAGATAATGAATATCCTTATAACGTATATGGTGGAATGCAAGACAACGGTTCTTGGAGAGGTCCTGCATATGTTTGGAAAGCACAAGGAATTAGAAATTCTTATTGGCAAGAAATTAGTTTTGGTGATGGGTTTGATGTAGTGCCAGATAAAGAAGATTCTCGTTATGGATGGACCATGAGTCAGCAGGGATCTGTAAGCAGGTATGATTGGAAAACTGGAAATAACTATGGTATAAAACCAACACATAAAGATGCAAATATAAAACTACGCTTCAATTGGAATGCAGCCATTAACATAGACCCTTTTAATAGTTCTACATTATATTTTGGTAGTCAGTTTGTGCACAAATCAAATGATAAAGGGTTGACTTGGACTGTTATTTCTCCTGATTTATCCACCAACAATTCAGAAAAACTAAAACAAGCAGAAAGTGGTGGTTTAACAATGGATGCAACTGGAGCTGAAAATCACTGTACAATATTGGTCATAGAACCTTCTCTATTAGAAAAAGATGTTTTGTGGGCAGCAACGGATGATGGACAAGTGCACATCACTAAAAACGGTGGCGCAACTTGGACAAATGTTGCTAAAAATTTAAAAGGTTTGCCAGAAAATAGCTGGATTACCCAAATTAAAGCATCTAACAAAAATAAAGGAGAAGCGCTTTTAATTGCGAATGATTACCGTCGTTTTAATTATACTCCGTTCGCATATAGAACTAAAAACTACGGTAAATCTTGGGAACGTATTGTCGATGGAAATGATGTACAAAGTTATGCGTTGTGTATTGTAGAAGATCCTAAAAATAAAAATTTACTATTCTTAGGAACGGATGATGGATTGTATATATCGATAAACGCTGGAGATAAATGGACAAAATGGACGGAAGGGTTTCCTACGGTTCCAGTGAAAGATTTGGTGATTCACTCAAGAGAACACGATTTAGTTATTGGAACTTTTGGACGTGCAGCCTGGGTTTTAGATGATATTAGACCTTTAAGAGCAATGGCTAACGGGAATATAACTTCTCAAAAACTAGTATTATTCGCCCCACCAACAGCGTATCAATCAGCATATCAACAACCCACAGGAAGCAGATTTGGTGCAGATGCTCTATACCAAGGAGAAAACAGAAAAAGAGGTGCAATTATTTCTTATTATATTGATATTCCTGCAAAAGAAAAAAAATCAGAAGACAAGAAGCAAGATGAAAAAGAAAGTGAAAATAAAATAAAACATGATTCTATTACTTTAGAAATTTTTGATGGCAATAGGCAAATTAGAACCTTAAAATTTAAAACTCCTAAAGAGAGTGGAGTTCACAAAACTAATTGGTACTTGCGGGAAAAAGGAGTTGCAAGAGCTTCTAGAAAAATTAAAATATCTAAAAGAGAACCTGGAGGTGTTTCCGTAAAACCTGGAGTATATCAACTAAAAATGACATTTGGCGAAACAATTTCTACACAAACAATAACCGTTGAATATGATCCTAGATTAGAACTTTCTAAAAAAGCTATCAATCAAAAATATGATGCCAGTAAAACATTAGAAAATTATCAAGAAAAAATTACAAATATTGTAAAGCAATTGGTAGAAAGTAAAAACGGCGCCACTGCTATGAAAACTAAATTATCTAAAGCAGATGCTTTTAGAACTTCAGATAAGAAAATATACAAGGCAGAAATTACAGCATCAAAAGCAATTATTAAAAAAATTGACACTTTAATTTCGAAGTATTTGGGAACTGTAGACAAAAGACAAGGAATTACTAGAAATCCTGAAATTACCGTAAATCAACGTTTTGGTCAAGCAAACAGGTATATTCGTTCTCGTTTTGGTGAACAAACAAGAACAGAAACTGTTTTAATGAATCAATTTATAACTGAATTCAAAAGAGTGATCAGCGAGACTAATGCATTCTTTAATAAAGATTGGGTTGCCTACAAAGCAAAAACAGAAAACATTAAAATTTCTTCTTTTAAAGAAACTACTATCTACACTATAGACTAATATTAAATATGAAAAATATCCTATTCATTTTGTTCTTGAGTTTTATATATATGAAAGCTCAAGGGCAAAAATCTCCTGAAAACCAATTAGGAACCTGGTATATGTATAACGGTTCTCATAAACTATCAGAAAATTATTCCTTAAAAACAATGGCCCATTTTCGGTATTATGAGATGGCTAGTGCGTTTCAACAAGAAATATATCGATTGGGTATTAACTATACTTTTAACCCAAAAACTAACATAACAGCAGGCGTAAGTTATGCTACAGCAGATGTTGTATATGATACATCTTCCATAAATTTATATGAATCTCGTTTTTATGAAGACTTAAATTTAAAATGGAACTGGAACAAATTTACAACAAAACACCGCTTTCGATTAGAGCAACGTTTTATTCATAAGAATTTAACCACAGATCAATTTCAACATTGGTTGCGTTATGATCTAAATATAAGCTACCCACTTTCTAAAACTTGGAGTGCATTTATTTTTAATGAAATCTTTCTAAATTTAAATAGCAGCAAAAGGTTTAATCAAAACTGGACTGGCACCGGACTCTTATACAAATGGAATCAAAATATAAAACTAAAAATAGGGTATTTTCAAATTAAAACACCTAATACCGTTTTAAAAAGAGCGCAACTAGGCATACTTATAAACACTGATTTTTCTAAACAAGCTATTTAATTATGAAACCAATATTTACAAATGATGCTATTGTTTTTGGTATTTTAATGCTGTCTTTAGGATTTGTTTTTTATACAGAAAGCTTAAAAACTGGTTTTTGGCCAAAATTTTATAAAATAGTTCCAGGTTTATTTATGGCCTATTTTATTCCTGCAATTTTCACTACGTTCGGTGTTATTTCTCCTGAATGGAAAACAACAAACGCTGCGGGAGAAATCGTATCGAACTCCTCACAATTGTATTACGTTGCCAGTCGTTTTTTATTACCTGCTGCCTTGGTTTTAATGACACTAAGCATAGATTTAAAAGCGATATTTAACTTAGGTTCTAAAGCACTAATTATGTTTTTCACAGGAACAGTAGGTGTTATTATTGGCGGACCTTTGGCTATCTTATTAATTTCTATTTTTTCTCCAGAAACTGTCGGAGGTGCTGATTTTGATGCTGTTTGGAGAGGACTTTCTACCTTAGCTGGAAGTTGGATTGGTGGTGGTGCAAACCAAACTGCCATGCTAGAGATCTATAAATACAACCCTGCAAAATACGGCGGAATGGTAATTGTAGATATTGTTATTGCGAATGTTTGGATGGCTATTTTACTAATAGGCATTGGTAAGAAGGATAAAATAAATAAGTGGTTAAAGGCAGACACAACGGCTATTGAAGAATTAAAAGAAAAAGTGATTGAATTTACACAGAAAATAAAAAAAAATCCAACGCTTACAGATTTTATGATTATGCTTGCAATTGGTTTTGGAACGGTTGGTTTTGGGCATTTTTCAGCAAAGTATTTAAGTGCATTTTTCTCTGATTTTGTAGCTGCAATAGACTCACAAACCTGGCGAAATGTATTTTCATTTTTAGGCTCTAGTTTCTTTTGGCTCATAAGTATTTCTACAATTATAGCGATACTTTTATCTTATACCAAAGCAAAAAACTATGAAGGCGCAGGAGCAAGTAAATTAGGTAGTATTTTTATATATATTTTAGTAGCAACTATTGGAATGAAAATGGATCTAAATCAGGCTTTTGAAAACCCTGGTTTAATAGCAATTGGTATTGTCTGGATGACCATACACGCTATTTTATTAATTATTGTTGCAAAAATTATTAGAGCACCTTACTTCTTTTTAGCAGTTGGTAGTCAGGCGAACGTAGGTGGTGCAGCATCTGCGCCTATTGTTGCGCAAGCGTTTCACCCTTCTTTAGCTACTGTAGGTGTTTTATTAGCTGTTTTTGGCTATGCAATTGGAACTGTTGGTGCAATTTTGTGTACAATTTTAATGGAATTAGCTTCAACTATTTAAAAAAATAAAGCATATTTGCAACCTAAAGTAAAGAACTAATGAAGAAAATAATAGTAGTTTTAATAGTATCAATTTTAATGATTGCGTGTTCCTCTGAAAAAGATGGAAATATGGTCGTTGAAGGAACCATTAAAGGATTAAAAAAAGGAACTTTGTATCTTCAGAAAATGAATGATACAGCAATTATTTCTATTGACTCTGTTAATGTTCTTGGTGATGGAAACTTTAGGTTGACGGACAATGTTGAATCTCCAGTAATGTATTACTTAACTTATGACGGCAATGCAAATGACAAAAGAATTTTATTCTTTGGAGGTAAAGGCAACATCACGATTAATGATAATATGAGCACTTTTGGATTTAGTCCTGAAATAACAGGTTCTCCAAACCAATTAGTACTTGATAAATTCTTAAAAATTAACAATCAATTTAAAAATCAACGTTTAGAGTTCATTAAAAAAGAATTTGACGCAAGGCAGTCTAAAAAGACAGATTTAATTAAAAATCTAGAAAAAGATTATAATAGAATGATTAGAAGAAAATATTTATATACTACTAATTTTGCTTTATCTAACTCGGATTCTGAAGCGGCAGCATATATTGCTTTAACTGAATTGTATGATGCAAATATTAAATTACTTGACACCATAAATAAAAAATTATCTATGGAAGTAAAAAATTCTATTTATGGAAAACGTTTAGATAAATATATTAGCAAGATTAAATCTAAAGAAAATAAATAAGTATTATAAAAACCGAATTAGAACTCGGTTTTTTTTTATTTCTGATTTTTAAAAAATAGTATATGAAATATTTGTCTCCAGAAATAGCTGCTTTATCTAAAAGCTTTGATGTTTCAAAATCACTTGCCAAAAGAAGTGCGTCTTGCGGTATTTTTCAAGATTGCAACGCTACGAAAAAATCCCTTAAAATATATCAAAAAGAGAAATCACAAGATTAAGTCTAATTTAAAGCTTCACTTTTAAGCTCCACTCAAAGTTAAATTTAGAAACAACTACCCCATCTTCATTTTTCCCTTCAGCAATTAATTGCACCACTTGCCCTTCTTTATTTATTTTAGACATCTTTATAGCTTTGCGAATTTCGTCTCCTCCTTTACACGTAAACAAGATTTTACCAGTTGCCTTTTTATAAAAGCTTGCTTCTTGGTGCGTTACTAACATAGAAACATTTTCCTTTGAATCCTCTATCGCCTTCATGACTAAAACACCCGTACTCATTTCTGCCGCCATACCTTGGGCTGCCCAAAACATACTTTTAAATGGATTTTGATTCATCCACTTGTATGTAATTTTAACAGTTGCCTGTTCCTCTGAAACTCTTTTTACTCGCACGCCACCTATATATGCTAAAGGTAATTTTAACAACATAAATAGGTTTACTCTCTTGGGTGTAATCTTCATAAGGCTTGATTTCATGGCAATTTAAGACTTTTTTATTCAATAATTATGCTATTTAAAAATGTTAAAAAAATGTTAATTACAGTACTATGTAATACATAATACCTTTTTAAAGACATATATTTGCATAAGAAAGTACTAGATATTTAAAATTTATGAAAAAGAACCAACAAAACACCAATGCTTTTTTAATACATATTTCTGCCTTTACAGGATTTGTATTTCCTTTTGGCCAAATCATTACTCCATTGATTGCATGGCAAACCTTAAAGGACAGAAGTCCGTTTTTAGATGAACAAGGTAAAGAAGCTATAAATTTTAATTTAAGCTACACTTTATATGCTTTTATTTTATCTATTGCTTTAATTCCATTAATCTTTAGATCATTTTTTACCAATTTTAATAGCTTTGATAACTTTCAATTGAATTTAGATTTAAGCACAAATAATTTATTTAATATAATGGGCCTTGGCGCTATTTCAGTAATACTTTACTTAGTAGGAATTTCATTGATAATTATAGCAGCACTAAAAGCAAAAGAAGGTGAAAGTTACAAGTACCCTTTTACTATAAAATTCATAAAATAATTCATAAAACATGAAGATCGAAAACACAAAAGCACAAATGAGAAAAGGTGTTTTAGAGTATTGCATATTATCCATCTTAAAAAATGGTGATGCGTATACTTCTGAAATTCTTTCCACACTAAAAAGTGCAGAAATGATTGTGGTTGAAGGAACTATTTACCCCTTATTAACGCGCTTAAAAAATACAGGATTATTAACCTATCGCTGGGAAGAATCAACCTCAGGTCCCCCAAGAAAATACTACGTTTTAACAGAAACCGGAAGCATGTTTATCAAAGAACTAGACAAAACATGGAGTAATTTAGTAACCGCAGTAAACCAAGTAATTAGCACAAAACCAACTTCAAATGAATAAAACAATAAATATTAATTTAGGTGGATTTTTCTACCATATTGATGAAATAGCCTACCAAAAACTAAGAACATACTTAGCGTCTATTTCTAAATCTTTAAGTGACGATGCGCACGGGAAAAACGAAATTATTGCAGATATAGAAGCTCGTATTAGCGAACTTTTATCAGAAAAAATTACAGATTCTAGACAAGTTGTAAGTGAAAGCGATATCGAAGACATTATTGTAATCATGGGGCAACCAGAAGATTATACAGAGGACGAAGAAGCATATTCAGATACAAGTTATTCTTATAACAGAAATAGTTCTTCAGGAAAGAAACTATTTAGAGACGGAGATGATAAATTTTTAGGAGGTGTTGCCTCTGGTATTGCACATTATTTTGATATTGATACCATTTGGGTTCGTTTACTCTTCTTAGTAATAACCATAGCAGGCGTAGGAGCAGGAATTCTAGTTTACATTGCACTTTGGGTTTTGTTACCAGAAGCAAAGACCACTGCAGAGAAGTTACAAATGGAGGGCGAACCTGTAAATATTGATAATATTGAGAAAAAGATTCGTGAAGAATTTACAAACGTTTCAGAAAGTGTTAGAAATGCTGCAAACGAAGCATCAGAAAAAATTAAAGATGGTGCTAATGAGTTTTCAGAAAAAATAGGGCAAACATTTTCAGCAAAGACAAACAAAAATAACGGTTTACAAGATTTTTTAAATGCAATAGGTAAAATTGCCATGGTTTTCTTTAAGATTCTTGGGAAATTTATAGGGGTGCTTTTTGTAATTTCTGGAGCAGCTGTTATTTTATCTCTAATTATTGGAGGGTTTTCTGTGGGAAGTTTAGAGTTTTTAAATATTGATGGAGGGTTTATTAATTACCCAGATTTTTTCCATGAAGCTACTTTGCCTACCTGGTTGTTATCACTTTCTTTATTTACGTTAATGGGAGTTCCATTTTTAGTATTGTTAGTTTTAGGTCTTAGAATGTTATCTAGTAACATAAAAAAATTTAGTAAGATAACATCTATCACACTTTTAGTAATTTGGTTTATGGCACTATTAACACTCATATTTACGGGTGCAGAATTCGGAGCATCACATGCTAATTATGGAAAATCTATTAGCAATAACCAACTAGATATTGCTAAAAAAGATACACTTGTTTTAAAAATGATAAATAACGATATGCTCTATTATCAAGATAATTTAAAAAGAAGCTCTAGAAAGCATGAAGTAGCAATAGATGGTAAACTTATGGTGTACACTAATGATATTCGTTTAGATGTAAAAAAGAGTAATACAGGATACGCTTATTTCATTATTCAAAAAGAATCATACGGACGAAGTCGCATAAAAGCAAGTAAAAATGCTGAGAAAATTCAATATGAATATACGATAACAGACAATGAAATAGTTTTTGATGCTTTCTTCTTATCTGATTTAAAGAATATTTTTAAAGATGAAGAAATAGATATTACAGTTTTTATACCAGTAACTTCAACTATTTACTTTGACAGTTCTGTGAAAAACTTTCTAAGTAATGTCAAAAATAGAGGGAATATTTATGATAAAGAAATGGTAGATCATCATTTTAAAATGACAAATACCGTTTTAAAATGCACAGATTGTATCGCTGAATCTCAAAGAAATGAAGCTATTTAACACAACTCATCTCAAAAAAATAACAACTGAGCAACTAAAGTTAGATGACGAGCAGCTATACGAAGATATTTGCCATCTAATTAAAAACTAAAATCATGAAAAATACAAGTTACAGATTTATAGGGATTCTTTTTATAGCAACAATTTTTACTTCTTGCGGATTGGACATATTTAATGGTGTTGTTGGAAATAGCAATGTTGTAATAACAGAACGCACAACAAAAGCTGATTTTTCTGGTATAAAAGTAAGCACAGGTATAGACCTATTCATTAATCAAGGAAGTACGAATGCAATTACAATTGAAGCAGATGAAAATTTACATGACCTTATTATTACAGAAGTAAAAGAAGGAATATTGAAAATATATACAGATAAAAATATTTGGAAAGCAAAAGCAAGAAAAGTATATGTTACCATAGAAAACCTAACACTTCTAAAAGCATCAAGCGGAAGTAATGTGAAAAGTGAATCTGTAATAAACACCAATGAAATTTATATAGATGCAAGCAGTGGTGCAAGTATAGATATTGAAGTAGTTGCAAAAAGTGCAGTAACTGAAGCATCTAGTGGAGCTGATGTTAAAATTAAGGGAACTACTATAAACCATACAGCTAGAGCATCTAGTGGAAGTAGTATAAACGCTTATAAACTAAAGAGTACTAATGCCAACGCAAGCGCTTCTAGCGGTGCCTCTATAAATATTTATGCATCTAAAAATATGGATGCAAAAGCAAGCAGTGGTGGCGCTATAGATTATACAGGAAATCCTACAAGCATAAATAAAGAAGCTTCTTCTGGCGGAAGTATTTCTATAAATTAAAACAATTACAACTTATTTAAAAAATATTAGAAAGCTAACTTCTAATATGGTTACTAATACTTGGTTTTATTAGTATACTTAGTATGGCGCTGTTTTATAACAAACAGCGCCTACTTTTTTTTGTATGTAAAGTATATGGTATTTATTCTGTGGCTTTCTTGTAATTTTTTAAAAGTTTTTGTACTTCTGTGTTCTCAAAAACAATAGGGTACAATTCATTTAAAATAATATGATAATCATAATCTATTTTCATTGCACTTATTAAGTGTGTAAATGCATGTTTTTCTTTATTTAAAATGAAGAACAAGCCTACAAGCCTGTACTCCACCTCTGAGAAATTCTTATGTGTTTTTTGCGCTGACAACAATACTCTCAAAGCATCATTAAATTCTCCCAAGAAAGATAAAACATCTGTTAAACCCATGTAAATCTCTATAGAAGTATCTCCCAATCTTAGACAATTCTTAAAGCCAACAACTGCCTCTTCGAAAAAGCTTAATTTTAAATTTATTTCAGAATAACGCCTCCAATACAAGGTATTCTCTTCATCAATTTTTAAAGCTTTCGCAATATAATATGCAGCTTTTTGGTAGTTTTGTTGTTCAAAATAGAGGTTAGTTAACAAAATCCAACCCTTATCTAGAAATGGATCTTCATGAACTGCTTTTTTATAATAGGACACAGCCGCGTCTAATTTATTAAGTTTTTCGTAACATTCTCCAACTCTAATATTAACATAGGCAGTTGGATCATCTAATTCTATTGTAATTAAATAGTTATCAATTGCATCTTGATAATTGCCTAATTGTTCTAAAGTCTTTGCTTTCTCTAAATAACCACCCACAAAAGATTCATCAATTAAAACGGCATAATCAAATGCAATTAAAGCCTCTTTATAATTTTCTGTAACAAAATGCTGTCTTCCTAATTGGTGCCAAGCAACCTCACAATAAGGATTAATATCTATATATGAAATTAAATACTTTATAGCTTCCTCGTGTTCTTTTTGCATATCGAAACAATAAACAATATTGTAAAGCGCAGAATAGTCCTCAAAATCTGCTTCAATGCAATACGCAAAGTTTATGCGTGCGTTTTTAAAATCTTCTAAATACAAAAACTCCATTCCCATTAATGACCATACATCTATCTTATCATCTGTTAAATACAGTGCTTTTTCTAAATCTATAATTGCTTCTTTATGAAAACCTTTTTTTGAATTTATAGTTGCTTTTTGAATAAAAACCTCTTCATTTCTTGGTGCTATAACCTCGATTCTTTTTAATAGCTTAGAAGCTTTATCAATTTCATTTTCAGTAAGGTAAGCTTCCACCATCAACAGTTTTAAGTCAATAGATTCTGGATGCTGTTCTAAACCCAGTTTAATTGCTTTTTTTGCTAGTGCTATTTTACCAGTATCTAAATAATGTACAATGATTTCTTCAAACTCAACCAAATCAAAAAAATAGACATTATTGGTTTTGAGCATGGATTCAAATTTTAATAGAGACATAACTATGATATTTGAATTAGTACTTTAAAGGTACTCTAACTCTTGCTTAACAGTAAGAATTGCTCTTTTTGTTTTCAACAATTTAATTAACAAAACAGCAGCATGTATTTAGTCCTTAATAATTTTGCACATACATAAATTTAAGCTAATTTTGATTTTCAGTAACTATCATCTTAAATTGGTAGCATTCTTATGAGCAAAAAAATCTTATTGAACTCTAAAGATATTGAAATTATACTCCATCGACTAGCTTGCGAGCTTATCGAAAACCATAATGATTTTTCTAATACAGTCTTAATTGGTCTGCAGCCAAGAGGTTCTTATCTGGCAAATAGATTAGCCAATCTATTAAAAACAGAATACAATATTAAAAATTTAGAGTTAGGTCTTTTAGATATCACTTTCTACAGAGATGATTTTAGAAGAAAAGATACCCCTTTAGCAGCAGAAACTACCGAAATGAACTTTCTTGTCGAAGACAAAAAAGTGGTTATAATTGATGATGTTTTATTCTCAGGACGAAGTATTAGAGCGGCATTAACAGCAATACAATCATACGGAAGACCAGAAAATATAGAATTATTAGTTTTAATAGATAGACGTTTTAGCAGACACTTGCCAATTCAGCCGAATTATAGAGGTAGACAGGTAGATGCTATTAATGAAGAAAGAGTGCTTGTAACTTGGAAAGAATCTCATAAAAAAGATGCTGTTTTTATAGAACCCACATAATTCTATTAAAGAAGACTTTAAACGTAATAATGAAGAAAAATAAACAAATATCTAACTTAAAACCTTTGATGTGTCAGAATTAAGCGTAGAACATTTATTGGGTATTAAGTACTTAAAACCCAATGATATTGATGTTATTTTTAAAACTGCAGATCATTTTAAAGAAGTAATCAACAGACCTATCAAAAAGGTACCTTCTTTAAGAGATATTACCATTGCAAATTTGTTTTTTGAAAATAGCACAAGAACTAAACTAAGTTTCGAACTAGCAGAAAAAAGACTATCAGCAGACGTTATTAATTTCTCTGCTGGACAGTCTTCAGTAAAAAAAGGAGAAACCTTAATAGACACCGTAAACAACATTTTAGCTATGAAAGTAGATATTGTTGTAATGCGGCATGGAAACGTTGGTGCTGGTGTTTTCTTATCTAAACATGTAGATGCAAAAATTATTAATGCTGGTGACGGAACCCATGAACACCCAACACAGGCGCTACTAGACTCTTATTCTATTAGAGAAAAATTAGGCACAGTTAAAGGTAAAAAAATAGTGATTATTGGAGATATTTTGCACTCTAGAGTTGCTTTATCTAATATTTTTGCACTACAATTGCAAGGTGCACAAGTTAAAGTTTGTGGTCCAACGACCTTAATACCAAAACATATTGCCAGTTTAGGTGTAACGGTTGAAACCAACTTAAAAAAAGCGCTAGAATGGTGTGATGTAGCAAATGTACTTCGTGTACAGCATGAAAGAATGGATATTAAATATTTTCCTTCTACCAGAGAATACACACAACTTTACGGAATAAATCAAGAAATTTTAGACAACCTTGGGAAGAAAATTGTAATCATGCACCCCGGACCTATAAATAGAGGTGTTGAAATTACCAGTGATGTTGCAGACTCTAATGATTCTATTATACTAAACCAAGTAGAAAATGGTGTTGCAGTTAGAATGGCAGTTATCTATTTACTTGCACAACAGATAAAAAGATAAAATGCAAATAAAAGAAGCAACCAATTACACGCTCATATCTTCTGATGAAGATTCATTTAAGGAATTTCAAAAATCCGTATTTAAAAAAATAAATGATTTTGATAAAAACCACTTAATAATTCAAATTTCTGAAGAACTGAGCATAGATAAGAAAGATTTTTTATTATTTTTGAAGATAGCAGAACAAAAAAAAGAGAATGGCACCTCTTTTGTAGTTCTTAATTCGTCGGTTAACGCAGATGATTTCGCTGAAAACCTTAATATTGTTCCTACTTTGCAGGAAGCAGAAGACATCTTAGAAATGGAAACGATAGAAAGAGAGTTAGGATTTTAAAAAACAGTAGATGACTAAAAAGTTACTTTTTATTTTACTTTTATTAATTTCTTTTATTGGGTTTTCGCAAGAAAAACCACTAGAGAGCTTATCTGCTGCGCCCAATCCATTTACAAATACTACTCAAATTGTATTTTCCTCCTCATTCGATTCCTCTATTCAATTAACAGTTATAAATATTCTTGGAACAACAGTGTTTAAAAAGACCTACAAAACTAAAGTTGGTAAGAATATCATTCCTTTTTATAAAAATGATTTAGCGCCAGGAATGTATATCTATAGCATACAATACAGCAATAATATAATATCTAAACGTTTTGTTATCAAATGATACAACTTACAATACTAGGTTGTCATTCTGCAACACCGCGCGTAAATGCTTATCCAACTTCGCAATATTTAGAGATAAATAACAATCATTTTTTAGTAGACTGTGGTGAAGGTACACAACGTCAAATGCGGAAATATAAAGTAGGGTTTTCTAAAATAAATCATATTTTTATTTCTCACTTGCATGGTGATCATTTTTACGGCTTAGTTGGCTTACTTTCTACTTACGGTATTCTAAGCAGAGAAAAAGAAATGCATATTTTTGGTCCAAAAGGAATTAAAAAAGCGACTTTACAAATGCTTAAAATCTCTGAATCTCATGCAAAATTTAATATGGTTTTTCATGAGCTATCTTCTAAAGAAAGTGAACTTATTTATGAAGATGATAAGGTTACTATTCATACCATTCCGCTAACACATAGAGTGTATACAAATGGTTATTTATTTACAGAAAAGCCAAAACCTAGAAAACTAAACATGCTGAATATTAGTGGGTATGCAGAAATAGATAAGGCTGATTATTTAAATATCAAAGCGGGTAGGGATGTAACATTATCTTCTGGCGAAGTGATACCAAATAATTTATTAACCATAGATCCAACGAAACCATTAAGCTATGCTTTTTGCAGTGATACAAGCTACAAACCAAACATAGTTCCCATTATAAAAAATGTAGATTTATTATATCATGAAGCTACATTTTTAAATGACAGACAAGATTTAGCTAAAAAAACGAAACATTCAACTTCTATTGAAGCTGCTCAAATTGCCAAAGAAGCAAATGTTGGAAAATTAATTATTGGACATTATTCAGGAAGGTACCCAGATACTTCTTTATTTAAGAAAGAAGCAGAAACAGTTTTTAGAAATGTTTCTTTAGCAAAACCAGGAGCTGTTTTTAAAATAAACGAACCCTAATATTGATTGATTGCTAACAAAACTAAAGTACACGCAACCTCACTCTCTATATTATTTTCTTCCAATAACTTTACAAAATCCGTATTCTCTGTACCCGGATTAAAAATAACTCTTTTGGGTTGTAAACCAATGATATAATTATAATACTCTTCTTGCCTTTTCGGATTTAAATACAAAGTAACAGTATCTATATTTTCATATGGAATCATTTCAGTATCAATAGTAATAGCGGCAACTTTACCATTTCTTAAACCAAAAGCAACCACCGGTATACTGTTTTCTTTTAACTTATTAATTGCTTTAAAAGAATATCTATCCTCTTTTAAAGAAGCACCTAAAACTAAAGTCTTTTTCTGCATTATATTTATTTTTCTACTTATTTGATGCAACGTCAATTGAAGCTGCAATAGCAATTACTATATTTAATAAACAGAGTAAACCAATAAAAACTAAATTTAAGCTTTCATTTTCAAATGAAATAATTCCAGATAATTTATTCAGCACAAAAAAAAACAATGCAATATTTGATAGTAGTAAAATAAGTTTATATTTTTTCTTCATTTTCTGATTTCAAATTAAAACAATAATCTAACCTCTTCTGCCCATTCTGTTGTTTCTCATTTCTACCATTTTATTACGAACCGTTGAAGTGTAGTCTTTTTTTGTAATTTCCTTTCCTTTGTCTGGTGCTTCTATAGCAACTGTTTTTTCTTTATTAAGTACAATTTCAGTACACAAAAGCGTAGTGTTGGCTGCACTTACCTCCAAGATTAAACCTGGTAAACCCCAAAATTCTGCTGGTCCTTGAGCAATTGGTATTTGTGGCGTATACCAAGCCTCTACTATAGTCATTTTTTCTTCTGGTTCTTTTACGGCCTCTTCTTTATCAGTATCAGTATTTAAATCACTCCAAGAAAAATTATACCAATTTAATTCTGTAGTTGGCACAAAAGCTTTTGCCTTATAGCAGGTATACTTTCCAATTTTTTTAGTTTCTGTTCCCAATGTCCAATCTATGCGATATAACGTATCTTTCACTAAAAAACGCTTGCCATAAAATTCTTGAGCCTGCACCAAGGTACCCTCTTTTACATTTTTATATTGATCTCCTCTTGAAAAGTAACCACCCCAAGAATCTGTTGCGCCGGCAATTGCATCTATTTTTTCTTCTTCTAAGAAAGTAGCTGCATTACTATTAAATCTTAAGATATATGTTTTTTCTAACCTATTTTTAAGACGCGCTGCAACCTGTTTTTTTCTAGCTTCGCTTAACCTTGCACCCCAAGAACCAAGATCCATTTTTGCTTTAGAAATATAAGTTATCTTTCCGCTAAACTTTTGCGCACTTGTGTTTATTGTAAATAATGTGATGGCAATAATAAAAATGAATTTAACAAGTTTTGCTTTCATAATTCTTTTGGGTATTTTAAATATTGTTGAGTAAAAGTAACGAAATAATAGACAGCTATTTTTGCTTTTAGCAAATTAACCAAGTTTTACTCTTGCCTAAATACTAATAATTTCTGTTTTATGTGTGAACTAAAAAAGGTTATAAAATGTAGACTTTTTATTAAAAAGCAGATAAGTTATTACCAGCGTATAATTACAGAACCCCATGTAAATCCGCTACCAAAAGCAGCTAAAACTACTAGATCATTGTCTTTTATTTTACCTAGTTCCCAAGCCTCTGTTAAAGCAATAATTACAGAAGCAGCTGTGGTGTTACCATACTTCATTATGTTATTAAACACTTGATCATTAGATAACTGAAACTTCTTCTGTATAAACTGTGCAATACGCAAATTCGCTTGATGCGGAATTAACATATCAATATCTTCTTTTTCTAAATTGTTAGCCTGTAAACCCTCTATAATTGCTTCAGAAAAACGTGTAATTGCATGTTTAAAGACAAACTGACCATTCATATACGGATAATATGAAATATCATCAGGATTGTTAGCTTCTAAAATTTCTGGAACCCAACGTTGTGTCGAAGGACCTTCTAAAACCAATTCTTTTGCATGTTTTCCTTCCGAATGTAAATGAGAAGATAGAATTCCTTTTCCTGCCTCTTCACTTCTAGAAAGCACAGCTGCTCCTGCTCCATCTCCAAAAATTACAGTCACATTTCTTCCTCTTGTAGATTTTTCTAACCCCCCAGAATGGTTCTCTGCACCTATTACCAATATGTTTTTATACATACCTGTTTTTATAAATTGATCTGCAACAGACATTGCATAAATAAAACCAGAACATTGGTTGCGCACATCTAACGCACCAATTGTTGGCATGTCTAGCATTTCTTGCACTTGCACACCACCTCCAGGGAAATACATATCTGGACTTAAAGTTGCAAATACAATAAAATCAATATCATCTTTTGTTAATCCTGCCCTTTCTATGGCAATTCTAGCTGCTTTTGCACCCATAACTGCGGTAGTATCTCCAGATTTAGGGTCTATCCAACGCCTCTCCTTTATCCCTGTTCTTTCTTCAATCCATTCGTCTGAAGTCTCCATAAACTCCTTTAAATCGTCGTTTGTAACAACGTTTTCTGGAACATAATGCCCTAAGCCAGTTATTTTTGAATTATACATCCGATATGCTTTTTTTACTAATTAGTTATATTAGCAAAAATAGTTAAATTTATTTTCATTGTTATACTGTCTAAACGGTGAAAATTCTGTCATCTTGTCACAATAGTGTCTTTGGTATTTTTTTTGACTACTATTTTAAAATAAATAATAAATTAAACAAAATATAAATAAATGGCAAAAGGAAATATTAATGTATCCGTAGAAAATATTTTTCCACTGATAAAAAAGTTTTTGTACTCAGATCACGAAATATTTTTACGTGAACTAATTTCTAATGGAACAGACGCAACGTCTAAATTAAAACACCTAATTGCTATTGGTGAGGCTGAAACTGTATTAGGCGATGCTAAAATTGAAGTAAGTATTGATAAAGATGCAAAGACAATTAGCATTAAAGATCAAGGTTTAGGGATGACTGCTGATGAAGTTGAGAAATACATCAACCAAATTGCATTTTCTGGCGCAGAAGAGTTTTTAGACAAATATAAAGACAACGAAGCAGGAATTATTGGTCATTTTGGTTTAGGTTTTTACTCTGCATTTATGGTAGCAGCAAAAGTAGAATTAATTACAAAGTCTTTTAAAGATGCACCTGCTGCTCATTGGACTTGTGACGGTTCTCCTGAATTTACTTTGGTAGAAAGTGATAAAGCTGATAGAGGAACAGAGATTATTTTACACATTGCAGAAGATTCTTTAGACTTCTTAGAAGATAGTAAAATTGAAGGTTTATTAAACAAATACAATCGTTTTAATCAAGTACCAATTAAATTTGGAACCAAGGAAATTAACGATCCTGAATTTACACCCGCAACTACTAAAGATGCAGAAGGTAAAGAAACTACAGAAGCACACAAACAAATAACGGTTGATAACATTATCAATAATACAGATCCTGCTTGGACAAAAATGCCTGCAGATTTAGAAAAAGAAGATTACGATAATTTCTATAGAGAATTGTATCCAACGCAATTCGAAGAGTCTTTATTTCATATTCACTTAAATGTAGATTATCCTTTTAACTTAACAGGAATTTTATTCTTCCCTAAGTTAAGTCCGTCTATGGACATGCAAAAGGACAAGATTCAATTGTACCAAAATCAAGTTTTTGTAACTGATAATGTTGAAGGAATTGTACCTGACTTTTTACAGATGTTAAAAGGTGTGATTGATTCTCCAGACATTCCATTAAATGTTTCTCGTTCTGGTTTGCAGGCAGATGGCGCAGTAAAGAAAATATCTGGCTACATTACTAAAAAAGTAGGTGATAAATTAGCTTCTCTATTCAAAAAAGACAGAGCAGATTTTGAAACAAAATGGAATGACATTAAAGTAATTATTGAATACGGAATGTTGTCTGAAGATAAATTCTTTGACAAGGCTAAGAAATTTGCATTATACCCAACCGTAGCAGACACCTATTTTACTTTTGATGAATTAATTGAAAAAACAAAAGATTCTCAGACTGATAAAGATGGAAATCATGTTGTTTTATATACTTCAAATAAAGACGCTCAACACAGCTACATCCAAGATGTAACTGCAAAAGGATATGAAGTATTGGTTTTAGATTCTCCAATTATTTCGCATTTAATGCAAAAACTAGAGGGTTCAGCAGAGAAAGTGAAGTTTACAAGAGTAGATTCTGACCATGTTGATAATTTAATTAAGAAAGACGACAACGTAATTTCTAAATTATCTGAGGATGAAGTAGCTACTTTAAAACCAATTATTGAAGGTGCCGTTAATTCTAAAACATATACAGTTCAATTAGAAGCAATGGACTCTGCTTCTTCTCCGTTTATAATTACGGTTCCAGAATTTATGCGTCGAATGAAAGAAATGCAGGCATCTGGAGGTGGTGGTGGAATGATGGGAATGGGTAATTTCCCTGACATGTATAATTTAGTGGTAAACACAAATAGTCCGTTAGTATCTGACATCTTAAATAATAAAGATGAAGCGGCACAGAAACATTTAATCTCGCAAGCTTTTGATTTGGCTAAATTATCTCAAAACCTTTTACATGGTGAAGAGTTAACAAACTTTATCAAACGTTCTTACGAGTTGATTAAATAAGAACAAAGTAGCTTTAAATATATAAACCTCTTTGTGAAAACAGAGAGGTTTTTTAATTGAAAAATTAATTTTAAGCATAAATTACTATAGAAATGTTAGTCATTAAAAAAGCAACCATAAAAAATGCAAGTTTACTATCTAAACTTAGTATTGCCTCTTTTTTACCAGCACACGGACATTCTGCTTCTAAAGAAGTTATAGATACTTATACCGATGCTAATTTTAGCGAAGCAAACTTTATTAAAGAACTTTCAAATCCAATATTTCAATACCACATACTCTATTACAAAGAACAAATTGCTGGTTTTTCTAAAGTGATTTTTAATTTTGAAAATAAAAATATAGTAGATAAAAACGCCACCAAGATGGAACGTTTATACTTATTACAAGAATTCTATAATTTAGGGTTGGGTAAAGAGTTACTCAACTTTAATACAGCCATAGCAAAAAAGCATAATCAGGCAGGTATTTGGGTATTTGTTTGGGTAGAAAATCTTAAAGCCATTGCTTTTTACAATAAAATGGGGTTTAAAAAAGTGGGGGAATATAATTTTATATTATCATCTACAAAAACGAATCCTAATCATGTTTTATATCTAAAATTTTAATTATATTTAATACTATTAAAAAAACATTATGAAATTATCAGAGATAAAAAATCACCTTTCTACTTTAAAAAAAATCGCCTTTAAATTACCAAATGGAGCTTTAGTGCAGCCGCATTTTCATGTAACAGAAGTAGGTAGAATAACTAAAGACTTTATTGATTGTGGGGGCAAGGTAAGAAGTGAAAGAGTTGTTAATTTTCAACTTTGGGAAGAAAAGGATTATGATCACAGATTGCATCCAGAGAAGTTATTATCTATTATTGAGTTGTCTGAAAAAATGTTCAAATTTGAAGATTTAGAAATTGAAGTAGAATATCAGGGAAAGGAAACTATTGGAAAATATGATTTAGATTTTGATGGCACGTACTTTTTATTAACATCTAAACTAACAGCTTGTTTGGCCGAAGATGCTTGCGGAATTTCGCCAGAAAAACCTAAAGTGACTATTAATGAGGTAAATAAAGCAAATTCTTGTTCACCAGATTCTGGTTGTTGTTAAAAAAACAAATATTGCTAACTTCTGAAAACATAAATAACATAATTTCAAAAGTTAGCAAATATTTTACTCTTCTTCTATAGCTTTTGAGTTTTCAGAATACGTTCTCCACTTTTCTAAACATGCCGTAATATCTTCAGGTACTTCAGAATTAAAACGCATAAACTCGCCTGTTGTAGGATGTGTAAAACCTAATGTTTTAGCATGTAAAGCTTGTCTTGGAAGCACCTTAAAACAGTTATGTACAAACTGCTTATACTTTGTAAAAGTTGTTCCTTTTAAAATATCATTTCCTCCGTAACGTTCATCATTAAAAAGTGTGTGTCCAATATCTTTTAGATGTACTCTAATTTGATGCGTTCTGCCTGTTTCTAACTTACATTGCACCAAAGTAACATAAGTTAAACGTTCTAAGACTTTATAATGTGTTACTGCGTGTTTACCAAAGTCTCCATCAGGAAAAACAGCCATCTGTAAACGATTTTTCAAACTACGTCCTATATTTCCTTCTATTCGACCTTCATCTTCTGCTACATTACCCCAAACTAAAGCATAATACAAACGTTCTGTTGTTCTGTCAAAAAACTGACGCGATAAATTAGCCATTGCAGCTTCTGTTTTTGCAACTACTAGTAGACCACTTGTATCTTTATCAATTCTATGGACCAAACCTGGCCTTTCATTAGAATTGGTAGGTAAATTTTCTATGTGATGAATTAAACCATTTACTAAAGTTCCTGAATAATTTCCGTGACCCGGATGCACTACCATTCCAGCAGGTTTATTTACAACCATTACGGCATCATCCTCATAAATAATATCTATAGGAATATCTTCTGCCACTAATAAGTTTTCGGCTGGCGGATATGCTAAAACAATTCGAACAATATCATTTGGTTTTACTTTATGATTTGATTTTACAGGAAGTTCATTCACCAAAACATTTCCTGCCTTGGCAGCTTGCTGTAATTTACTTCTTGTAGCGTTTTCAATAAAATTCATTAAAAACTTATCTACTCTTAATGGCTCTTGTCCAACACTTGCTACAAACTTATGGTGTTCGTATAATTCTTCGTTCTCTAAATCTTGATTCTGATTTTCTTGCAAAATGACGCTTTTATTTTACTACTAATTAATAGATTAATTGATAACTAACAATCAATCGCTGATAACTGAATTTTTACCCTTTACCGTTGCCTAAAACTAAATCCACGATAGATTTTAATGGCAACTTATCCCCTTCTTTTAAAATATTTCCCTTATAACGTAAACCTCTCACTACATCTTTACCAATATCATTTACAAAAGTAAAATCTTCACCAACCTTTAAACCCATAGCTCTTAACTGAGAAGAAGCTTGTCTTTTTGTTAAACCGTTTAAATCTGGTATGGTAATATCTCTATATTTCGAGGGATTTAAAGTAAGGTATATTTTACGCTTTTCTTTTACAAAATCTCCCGCCTCTGGTGTTTGCTCTATCACAGATTTTTTTGGATAGGCTGAATTGAAACTGGCACTGTCAATAATTTTATAATCTAAATCTAATTCTTTTAACGTTCTTTCAACCTCAACTAAAGTTAGCTTTTGCAAATTGGGTACTTGTATTTTTTGATTATGATTTGTAGCAACTCCTAACCAGAATTTTAATCCAAAAACAAACAATAATAAACCAACAATAGCAATTGCTATTTGCACAAAAAAAGTTTTACTTTTTAAAAACTGGAACAAACTCATAAGCATTTTTTTAATCTTACAAAGATATAAAAACTAAACGTTGCTATTTCTATTTATATTTTGATAAATTTGTTTTATTATTTTTATGAATATGAAGAAAAATATTGCCATTATAATGGGTGGTTATTCATCCGAAATAGACATTTCTATAAAAAGTGGAAACGTAGTCTATAGTCATCTAAGCAAAGAAAAATTCAATGCTTTTAGAGTATTAATTTTAAAAGAAAAATGGGTTGTTTTAGATGCGCAAGAAAACGAGTTTCTTATTGATAAAAATGATTTTTCTTTCACACAAAATAACATTAAAACTACTTTTGATTGTGTATTTAATGCAATTCATGGCGCACCCGGAGAAAACGGACAACTATTAGCCTACTTTAATCTTATCAATTTAAAGCATACTTCTGCCCCATTTTATCAAATGGCATTAACCTTTAATAAACGTGATACTTTGAGTGCTGTAAAAGCATATGGAATAAAAACAGCCACTTCTATTTATTTAAATAAGGGTGCTAAAATAAACCTAGATTATATTATATCTACTGTTGGTTTACCTTGTTTTATTAAACCAAACAATGCAGGTTCAAGTTACGGTATTTCAAAAGTTCATACAAAAAACGAAATTTTACCTGCATTAGAAAAAGCATATAAGGAAGATTCAGAAATTTTAATAGAATCTTTTTTAGACGGCACAGAAGTTTCTGTAGGTATTATTCAGTATCGAGGTGAAACAAAAGTATTGCCTATCACAGAGATTGTTTCAGAAAATGATTTTTTTGATTATGAGGCAAAATACGAAGGAAAGTCGCAGGAAATTACACCAGCTAGAATTTCTCTTGCACAACAAGCTAAAGTAGAAAAAGTAGCTAAAAAAGTATATGATATTTTAAATATATCGGGCTTTTCTAGATCTGAATTTATTTTTGTCCATTCAGAGCCTTATTTTATAGAAATAAATACAGTACCAGGTTTAACAGAAGAAAGTATTTTACCACAACAAGCGCAGGTAGCAGGAATTTCTTTAGCAGAATTATTTGAAAGTGCAATTGCAGCTGCTTTGTAATATTCGTTTTATAAGCTTATCTTTTAATTTTAAATTGGCATATAATTTACACCTAAATTGAGAACCATGAAAAAAGCAATATTTCCAGGATCTTTTGATCCAATAACACTAGGGCACCACGATATAATAGAAAGAGGTGTTACACTTTTTGACGAGCTAATAATTGCAATTGGAATAAATGCTGATAAAAAAAATATGTTTTCTTTAGAAGAGCGTAAACAATTTATTGAAGATTCTTTTGGCAATAACCCTAAGATAAAAGTAGTAACCTACGAGGGGTTAACAGTTCATTTTTGCCAAGAAAATAATATAGATTTCATATTAAGAGGCTTAAGGAATCCTGCAGATTTTGAGTTCGAAAAATCAATTGCCCACACCAACAGAGATCTATCTTCTATAGAAACTGTCTTTTTATTAACGGCTGCCAGTACTTCTTATATTTCTTCTTCTATTGTAAGGGATGTGATAAGAAACCATGGAGACTACACCAAATTAGTTCCAAAAACAGTACGTATTAAATAAAAGGTTTTATGAAAAAAACAATACTAATAAGCCTTCTTATTCTTTCTTTTTCTTGCAAAAAAACAACAGAAAGCACCATCAATTTTACAACTCAATTCGAAAAAAAAGGAGGAACAGAAACTCCAGAGTACAAAGATATTATTTCTTATTACGAGCGGTTAGCCGCAGAATATTCGCAAATTTCTTTATTTTCTTTTGGACAGACAGATGCAGGTAAACCTTTACATTTAGCAGTGTACAGTGCCGAAGGAATTTATAATGTTGATGAAATTACCAAATCAACAAAAAATAGAGTTTTAATAAATAACGGCATTCACCCTGGTGAATCTGACGGAATTGATGCTTCTATGTTACTGTTAAGAGATATTGTACAAAATGATTCTTTGAAACAAAAATATAAAAATTCTTTAATAGCTGTAATTCCTGTATACAATGTGGGTGGCGCTTTGAATAGAAACTCGCACACCAGAGCAAATCAAAACGGACCGGTTTCGTATGGCTTTAGAGGAAATGGAAGAAACTTTGATTTAAACAGAGACTTTATCAAACAAGACACTAAAAATGCAGCAGCATTTGCAGAAATTTTTCATACCGTAAATCCTGATGTTTTTGTAGACAATCATGTGAGTAATGGAGCAGATTATCAATATGCCCTTACCCATTTATTCACCCAACACGATAAATTAGGCGGTAACTTAGGTGCTTTTTTAGAAAATGAAATGCGTCCTGAAATAGAAAAATCTTTGCAAGAAAAAGAGATTCTAATAACACCCTATGTAAATGTTTGGGGCAATACACCTGAAGCAGGTTTTTCTCAGTTTTTCGATTCTCCAAGATATTCAACAGGCTATACAACCTTATTTCATACGTTGGGTTTAATGGTAGAAACACACATGTTAAAACCCTATAAAATACGGGTAACGCAAACCTACGAATTAATGCTCTCTGCTTTAGATTTTATAGAAGAAAAATCAGAAAAAATAAAAAGCCTGCGTGCAAACGCTGCTGCCGAAATTTTACAGCACAAAACATATCCTATTACTTATAAAGTAGATCAAAAAAATCCGACAGTATTAAATTTTAAAGGATACGAAGCCACCACTATAAATAGTAAAGTAACCAATGGGAAAAGGCTATTTTATGACACTACAAAGCCCTTTACAAAGGAAATAAAGTACTATAATAACTTTTTAACAGAAGAAGAAATAACTATCCCAAAAGCCTATGTATTAGAGCAAGGATGGCATACCATTATAGACCGATTAAAAAATAACAATATTCAATTTTCTACTTTTAATAAAGACACAACTATAACTGTTCAAGTAAATCATATTTTAGATTATAATACAAGAAATACCGCGTATGAAGGACATTATTTACATTACAATACAACGGTATCTAAAAGTACTAAAAAAATTACTTTTAGAACAGGTGACTTGTATATTCCTACCAATCAGAACGGAGTACGTTATCTTTTAGAAACTTTAGAGGCTAACGCCACAGATTCTTTTTTTAATTGGAATTTTTTCGACACCATTTTACAGCGAAAAGAAGGTTATTCTGCCTATGTTTTTGAAGACATTGCAGCAGATATTTTAGCAAAAAATCCCGTAATTAAAAAACAGCTTGAAGACAAACTTAAAAATGAGGAAGCTTTTGCTAAAAACCCTAGAGCGCAACTAGAATTCGTTTATAAAAACTCACTACATTATGAAAAAGCACATCTACGATTGCCTGTTTTTAAAATTTTCTAAAGTAACCCAATTTATAAAATTTGTTGTTTTTTTATGTTTACTATTTAATTTTATGAGTTGTATGAATACATCAAAAACCCCTAAAATGAGTTTAAAAGAAATTGCAAAGGAACTCATGGTACATGCAGAAAATGCAGCATTAATAACATTGGATAGCATAGGAGTTGCACATGTGCGCGCTATGGATCCTTTTTTGCCAGAAGATAATTTTACAGTTTGGATGGGAACAAATCCAAGAAGCCTAAAAGTTTCCCAAATTCAAAAAAATAAGCTGGTATCACTTTATTATTTTGATAAAAAAAGTGCTGGTTATATTACATTACAAGGAGTTGCAACAATTGTAAATACAAAAGATAAAAAAGAAAGGTATTGGAAAAAAGAATGGAAAAACTTTTATAAAAATACTACTACAGACTATGTATTAATTAAGTTTGTGCCCAATAAAGCCAAAATCATCAGTGAGAAGCATCAAGTTTTAGGCGATTCTATTACTTGGGAAGTACCAAAATTAACATTATAAAAATCCACAACATTATAAGCCTAGCACTAGCGTTTATTATTTTTAAACCCCTTAAATTTATGAAATATTTTTCAACTCTTGTTTTTATCTTATTATTTTTAGGATGTAAAAATTCTTCTGTAAAATCAATAAAAGAAACCACTTTTTATGTAGGAACCTACACCCAAAAAGAAAGTAAAGGAATCTACAAATATAGTATTTCAAAAGATGGAAAATTAAAAAATATGGGCCTAGCAGCTACAATTATAAACCCGAGTTTTTTGGCAAAATCTAAAGATCAAAAAAACCTTTTTGCTATTTCTGAAATCAATGAAAACGAAACAGGTTATGTGTATTCCTACGAAATTAAAAATGATTCTCTACAAATGGTCAGTAAACAAGAAAGTGGTGGTGCTCATCCTTGTTTTATTGCTGTAAGTAAAGACAACTATATAATAACTGCCAATTATACTGGTGGAAATGTAGGTTTACTAAAAGCTACTAAAACAGGTGAGATTGCACCAATCTCTTTTGTACAACAACATGTAGGAAAAGGAAGTACCGACAGGCAAACCGCACCACACGCCCATTCTACTTGGTTTCATCCTACAAAAAACGAAGTAATCTCTGTAGATTTAGGAACCAATGAATTGTGGTTTTCTACTATGGATAAAACTAAAAATGAACTCATTTATACAACTCAGAAAAAATTAAAAATGTTAGATGGTGCTGGCCCAAGACACTTAACGTTTCATCCAAATAATAAATGGATGTATGTTTTAAATGAATTAAACAATACGGTTTCATTAGTAAAAGAAAAGAACAATACATACTTTATAAAAGCATCAATTACCACACTGCCAGCAGGGTTTTCGACCGATAGTAAAGCTGCAGATATTCATATTTCTAAAGATGGAAAATTTTTATATACCTCTAACCGCGGTGCTGACTCTATCGCTGTTTTTAAAGTAAATATTACAAACGGAACATTAACTAGCATTGGTTACACGTCTGTTTTAGGGATAAATCCTCGTAATTTTTCTCTTTCACCCGATGAAGAATTTCTTTTAGTTGCAAATCAAGATACGAACAATATAATTTCTTTTAAAAGAAACCCATCTTCAGGAGCGTTAACTTTTGTTGATGAAATTTTTGCTCCTACTCCCGTATGTATTTTGTTTTAGTTTTTTTTTCTAAAACAGATGTTACTAATTATACTTAATAAAAAATCTTATACGCACTAAAAATTTCTGTCTCTAAATTCCTCTAAAAACTTCACTTTTATTCGTAACTTGTAAGTTCAAAATCAGCTACAATTGGATATAAACTTATCAATTAACGGAAAATTGCACGCAGTACAAGTACAAGAAGACATGCCATTGCTTTGGGTAATTAGAGATATTATAGGCTTAACAGGAACCAAATTTGGTTGCGGTGTTAGCCAATGTGGTGCTTGCTCTGTGCTTATCGATGGAAAACTTACGAAGTCTTGTGGTATACCTGTTTCAGATGCCATTGAAAAAGATGTTTTTACCATTGAAGGAAATTCAGAAAACTTAGAGTTCCTAAGGCAAGCTTGGACAGATGGAAATGTACCACAATGTGGGTATTGCCAATCCGGACAATTAATTGCTGCAACTTCTCTGCTCGATTTAATAGAAAAACCAACCGATAAGGATATTGACGAAGCCATGAGTGCAAATATTTGCAGATGTGGAACCTATGCAAGAATAAAAAAAGGAATTCATACCGCGGTAAAACTTAAAAACGAAACCAAATGAGCACCATTCAAAAAATAGACAGAAGAGATTTTGTAAAGTTATTTGGTTTGGCTTCTGGTGGTATTATCTTAGGTTGTTCTGTAGCTGCAGATAACAAAGATTTTATTCCTTCTGAACATATAACAGGTTTCCATCCCAATTTATTTATCCACCTCCAAAAAAACGGAAATATTACTTTAATTGCTTCCCGTTCAGAAATGGGACAAGGTATTAGAACCTCATTAGCTTCTGCCATTGCAGAGGAATTAGAGGCAGATTGGCAATATATTTCTGTGGAACAAGCAATTGGTCATGAAAAATACGGAAACCAAAATACTGACGGCTCTAGAAGCGTAAGAACACGCTTAGAACCAATGCGTAAAATGGGCGCAACTGCAAAAATGATGCTAATATCAGTTGCCGCAAAAAAATGGAATATTGCTACAACAGCATGTAAAGCAGCTAATCATTTTGTAATAAATACAATTACAAACGAGCAAATTTTCTTTGGAGATTTAGCCGCAGATGCTGCCAAGCTTCCAATTCCAAAAGAAAAAAATATACAACTAAAAAAAGTTAAGGATTTTAAATTTATAGGAAAAAATTTAAAAAGTATCGATTTAAAAGATTTTACACACGGCACCGCAACCTACGGAATTGATGTTCGCATACCGAATATGAAGTTTGCAGCCATTGCAAGATGTCCGGTTACTTTTGGTACTGTAAAAACCTTTAATAAAGACAAAGCTGGAAAAATTGCTGGCGTAGAGGCTATTTTTGAAATGCCAAGACTGGTGCCACCAACCGGAAAATTTTTCGGAATGCTTGGTGGTGTTGCTGTAATTGCGAACAATACCTGGGCTGCTTTTCAAGGAAAATTAGCGCTAGATATTGAATGGGATAAAGGAGCAAATGAAAATTTTGATTCTGAAGAGTTTAAAAAAACACTAACCAAAAGAGTGCAAAAAACAGGTAAATTAGTTCCTGGTATACGTGGAAATGTAAATACCGCCTTTGACGCATCAGCAAAAACAATTGAGGCCACCTATCATGTTCCATTTCTGGCGCATGCACCAATGGAAGTCCCCAATGCAACTGCATGGTTTAAAGGTGATAAAATAGAAGTATGGGCACCAGTGCAAGATCCGCAAACCGCAAGAAACGAATTGGCACATTTCTTTGAAATTCCGATTAAAAACATTACCGTAAACGTTACTTTTTTGGGTGGGGGATTTGGACGAAAATCAAAGTCTGATTTTGTAGTAGAAGCGGTTGCTATTTCTAAAAAAATAAATGCTCCGGTGCAAGTAGTTTGGACGCGTGAAGACGATATCCAAAATAGTTTTTATCATGCGACAAGTGCACAATATTTAAAAGGTAGCATTGACAGACAAGGAAAAGTAACCGGTTGGTTACAGCGTGTTGGCTTCCCTTCTATTGTATCTTCTTTTAAACCGTTATCTGAATATGGATCTGGTTTTGAGCTGAATCAAGGGTTTACAAACAACCCGTATGCCATAGAAAATTTTAGACTAGAAAATGTAAAAGCAGAAGCTAATTTAAGAATTGGCTGGATGCGATCTGTAGTGCATATTCATAGTGCTTTTGGTATCAATTCTTTTGTAGATGAATTGGCATTTGCAGCAAAAAAAGATCCGGTACAATTCCATTTAGAATTACTTGGAAAAGATCGTATCATAGAAGGGAAATCTAAATTTCCATTCAATTCTAAGCGTTTTAAAAATGTATTAACCACCACAGCTGATATGGCAAATTGGGAGGCAGAATTACCCAAAAACCACGGAATAGGTATTGCCATGCATTATAGTTTTTACAGTTATATTGCCACGATTGTAGAAGTTTCTGTGGTAGACAGAAAAGTAAAAATAGAAAATATTTGGACCACCATTGATTGTGGTTTAGCTTTAAACAAAGACAATATTAAAAACCAATTAGAAGGCGCTGCCATTTTTGGAATGTCTTTAGCCATGTATGGTAAAATCTCTACAAAAGACGGCACAGTGCTGCAAAATAACTTTTTTGATTATCAAATGACACGAATGAAAGATACCCCAAATATTCATATTAATATTGTAGATGCTATGCACGAACCACCCACTGGTGTTGGCGAACCCGGTGTTCCTGTAATTGCACCTGCAATTTGTAACGCTATATTTAATGCTACTGGAGAACGTGTTCGAAGTTTACCGTTAAGTGATTTGGGGATGGTTTAATTTAAACAATAAAAAAAGCTCAACTAATACTAGTTGAACTTTTTTTATCTATTTTATTTAATATTTTTTCTTAAAACTTATACTCACCTAGAGGCTTCGGAAAGTCCTCAGGATTTGCAGCTAAATGATATCTAGGATCGTCAATATCCTCTTCGATAACACCTTTAAAAATGGGAGATGCTTTGTAAAGTAAGACTTTACAATCTTCACTTAAATGTTTTAATGTTACCTTTTTACCTGCTGCCTGGTATTTCTCTACCAAAGCAAAAATAGCTTCAATGGCAGAATGATCTGAAATACGTGCTTCTACAAAGTCTATTTCTACCATTTGTGGGTCTATTTTTACATCAAATTTTTCATTAAAAGCAGTAATACTTCCAAAAAACAAAGGTCCCCAAATTTCATATACTTTAGTACCATCTTCTTTAATACGTTTTCTAGCCCTAATCTTCTTTGCATTTTCCCATGCAAATGACAAAGCCGAGATAATAACCCCAACAAAAACAGCAATTGCCAAATCGAAAACTACAGTTACTGCAGAAACAGTTATTAGTACAAATGCATCTGATTTTGGTATTTTCTTTAAAATTCTAAAACTAGACCAAGCAAAGGTTTCTATAACCATCATAAACATTACACCTACTAAAGCTGCAATGGGTACTTGTTCTATTAATTTATCTGTAAATAAAATAAAAGTAAGCAAGGTTAATGCCATCATAATACCAGACAAACGTCCACGCCCACCAGCATTGATATTAATTACCGTTTGCCCAATCATACCGCAACCACCCGTTCCGCCAAAAAGACCACTTAAAATATTTCCTGCGCCTTGTGCAACACATTCTCTGTTTCCGTTTCCTCTTGTTTCTGTCAATTCATCTACCAAGTTCATGGTCATTAGAGACTCTATTAATCCTACCGAAGCTGCTAAAAATGCAAAGGGCAAAATAAACATAAATGTATCTAAATTAATAGGTAGGTTTTGCCAAAGATCTGTATTTGGTGTTGGAAATTCTCCCTTTAAACCGGTTCCACCACCTTCTATAATATAAGAACCTACAGTAGAAACGTCCATTCCTGTAAAAATAACAATAAAAGTAGTGATTAAAATAGCCGTTAAAGCCGCAGGTATTTTTTTAGTAATTTTTGGCAACAACCAAATAACGGCCATTGTTAAGGCAACCAAGCCCAACATAATATAGAGCTCTGTACCTTGCATAAAAGTACTTGCGTAGTTTTTCACACCTTCAGCAGAAACTTCTAGTGTTTTATGAGAAAACATTTTTACTTGTGCCCAAAAAATAACAATTGCAAGTCCGTTTACAAATCCCATCATCACAGAATGCGGAATTAAACGTACAAATTTCCCTATTTTTAAAACTCCTGCCAATACTTGAATAACACCCATCAAAATTACACAGGCTAGGAGATAAAAATATCCCATATTATCTATTGGCGCATCAAACAGCATTCCTTTGGTATGCCCTTCTGCTATCATAGAAACAAAAATAACAGCAACTGCTCCGGCTGCGCCAGAGATTAAACCGGGTCTGCCCCCAAAAACAGCAGTAATTAAACCGATGATAAAAGCACCAGAAAGTGCTACTAAAGGATCTATTTGTGCCACAAAGGCAAATGCAACAACCTCTGGAATCATTGCTAATGAAACCGTAATTCCTGCTAATACATCGTCTTTAGCATTCGGTGTTATCTTTTTTATAAATTCAGTCATGTTATTTATGCCTTTTTAGAAGCTGGCAAAGATAGCTGGTTTTTCGAGAATATCACATTTTCAGGAAAGTATCATACACCAAATTAATATTTTTGTATGAATTTTTAAGTGCTTTTGTAATTGCTGCTTCATTTTTAAAAACAACTTCAGTAATTCCTTCATCTAATTGCGGCGTTAGTTCACCTGTATAGTCTGAAGTCATTACAAACCAAAACGTTTCTTTTAATTTCATTCCGTTTTGAAAATACACATGATAAGTTGTTAATAAAGGTTTTACTAACTTTAAATTAAAAATACCACACTCCTCTTCTACTTCTCTTATGGCAGTCTCTTTTACTGTTTCTCCTTTTTCGATTCTACCCTTTGGCAAATCCCATTTATAAGACCTGTAGATAAATAAAATTTCATTTTTTGGATTTAAAACTAGACCACCAGCTGCAGAAACGACATTAAAAGTACTCAATAATTCTTGCCAACCCCTTTCTAAATCAGGTGTGTATAAATTAATGCCTTTAAGTTTACTGTCTTTAAGTTTATGTATAATTTCTTCAATAACAATATCCTTCAATAGGTAGACAGGATACTTATTCTCTTTTATTTGAGAAGATGTTAAAAAAATTGGTTTATCATTTACAAAAACTACATACATTTGCATTATGATTTTAAACAAAGATACAGCAAAAAAAACAGCTGAGCTTTTACTGCAAGTTAAGGCGATAAAACTAAATCCTAGTGACCCATTTAATTGGGCATCAGGTTGGAAATCGCCAATCTATTGTGATAATAGAGTAACGCTTTCTTATCCTCCAGTTCGTATTTTCTTAAAAGAAGAAATTGCAAAAATTGTAGAAAAAGAATTTGGTAAGCCAGATGTTATTGCTGGGGTTGCTACCGGAGCAATTGCTATTGGTATTTTAGTTGCACAAGAATTGGGTGTTCCTTTTATTTATGTAAGACCAGAGCCTAAAAAGCACGGCAGAAAAAACCAAATTGAAGGGCATTTAGACAGTGGCCAAAACGTAGTGGTTATAGAAGATTTAATAAGTACAGGTGCTAGTAGTTTAAATGCAGTAGCTGCGCTAAAAGAGGCAGGCGCTGTAGTGAAAGGAATGGTCGCTATTTTTACATACGGTTTTGATGTTGCTACAGAGAATTTTAAAGATAAAAACATAGATTTAGTTACTTTAAGTAATTATGATAATTTATTAGAGCAGGCTTTAGAAAGCAGCTATATTTCTGAAAAGGAATTGAGCACATTGCACGAATGGAGAAGAGAACCAAGTACTTGGAAACAATAAAATAGATTCGGTATGAATATTGAAGGGAATAAAGTGATTTTAGAAAAATCTCAAGAAACATTATTTAACTTTTTTAGTGATTTAAATAACTTTGGGAAAATTATGCCAGAAAACATCAATAAATTTGAAGTTGATGGAGATTCTTTCTTGTTCGGTTTGCCAGGTATGCCAGAAATTAGATTGGTTTTAAAGGAAAAAACACCATTTTCTAATATTACCTTGGGAGCCGCAAGTAGTAAATTACCATTTACTTTGGTCGCAAATATTACCAAACTAGAAGAAGATAAAAGTGAAGTACAACTTAGCTTTGTAGGTGAATTTAATGCAATGATGGCCATGATGATTAAGAAGCCATTGACAACTTTTGTTGAAACATTAACTGAAAATATAAAGAAAATCTAAAGAAAAGAAATTTCTTTAATTCCAAATTCTTTAAAGATCTCATCTTCCAGTTCTACTTGAAGTTTGCCATCTTTAGAAATTCCACGAATAATTCCCATAAATACAATATCATTACTATCTTTAAACATGGTAGGGATATTTTTTTTATACAAAACATTTAAATAGCTAGTTTCTATGCTTTCGAAAGCCATTGCGTTTAAAAGTAAAATTTTCGATTTTAAACTAACCACCATTTTGATTAAAAGTTGTTCTAAATCAAATGTTCTATTGCTACTTAATTTTAAAGAGCTGGCTTTTTCTAAAGAACTAGAAAAGCTAGTTTGGTTTACATTTAATCCAACTCCTATCACAGTAGAAGAAATTTTTGTCCCTTTTAAACTGTTTTCTATTAAAATACCCCCAATTTTTTTCTTTGCTGACAGAATGTCGTTAGGCCATTTAATAGCAATCCTAGGAATATTCTCTTGCTGTAAGACCTCAAAAATAGCTAAAGAAACCGCATAGTTTAAATACTTTTTATCTGAAACACTTAAGGACTCAAAAGTTACAAAAACACTAAAAATCAAGTTCTTACCAACCTCAGACTCCCAAACGCTACCTTGTTGACCTCTTCCTTTAATTTGATTATCTGTTACAACAACTGTGAAGTTTTCTACCACCGAATTAGTTGCCATTTCCTTTAAAAAAGAATTGGTAGAATCAATGGCACTAAGTTTGATTATTTTCAAGTGTTAAATATTGTGTAAAGTAGTTCAATAATAAACAAAATACTCGCAAAAATATAATAACTTTGCATTTAAATTAGAAATAAATTAATGACCAAAAAGCAAGTAAGCACAGATGATTTAATCTCTGTAATAATTCAAGGTATTGAAGAGGTTAAAGGAGAAAATATTCAGCTATTAGACTTACGAGATATAGAGAATACCGTATGTGATTATTTTATAATCTGTTCTGGTAATTCAAACACACAAGTAAAAGCAATTTCTGGTTCTATTCAAAAAACAGTAAGTAAGCAAGTTAAAGACAAGCCTTGGCATATTGAAGGTGAAAACAATGCTGAATGGATTTTAATGGATTATGTAAACGTTGCAGTGCATGTTTTTCAGAAGCAAATTAGAGATTTCTACGATATAGAAAGTCTTTGGGGAGATGCCAAAATTACAGAGATTACACCTTCTTAAAATTTTAGATTAATAAAATGAGCGAAAATAAAAAAGAAAATAATAAAAACGAGCCTAAATTTAAGATGAATTCTTATTGGATTTATGGTGCAGTAATACTACTATTAATTGGTTTTCAGTTTTTTAGTAGTGGTGATTTAGCAACGCAAAGTATTTCTAAAAATGAATTTAGTGAAGTTTTAAGAGATAATGATATTTCTAAAATTATTGTAGTAAACAATAATGTTGCTCAAATCTTCATCAAAGAAGAAGCGATGAAGAAATCTAAATATCAAAAATTAGTAAATTCTACTTTTTACAGAAAAGGTGCTTCTTTGTACGAGTACAATTTTGGTGATTTACAAAATTTTGAAAATGATTTAGCAAAAGCTAAAAAAGAGACTGACCTAACCTTCGATTTAAAAAACGAAAGTAGAACGAGTATGGTAGATACCTTTATAGGCTTCTTACCTTTTATCATCTTAATTGGTGTGTGGTTGTTCTTTATGAAAAGAATGTCTGGTGGTGGATCTGGAGCTGGTGGTGGAGGTCAAATTTTCAATATAGGTAAATCGAAAGCGAAGTTATTTGACAAGGACACGAAAGTAAAAACAACTTTTGCTAATGTTGCGGGTTTAGAAGGTGCAAAAGAAGAGGTACAAGAAATTGTAGATTTCTTGAAAAACCCAGAAAAATACACCTCATTAGGTGGTAAAATTCCTAAAGGTGCTCTATTAGTAGGCCCTCCAGGAACCGGTAAAACATTATTAGCTAAAGCAGTTGCTGGTGAAGCAGATGTTCCTTTTTTCTCTCTATCTGGTTCAGATTTCGTAGAAATGTTTGTAGGTGTTGGTGCTTCTAGGGTTAGAGATTTATTTAAACAAGCTGCACAGAAATCGCCTTCAATAATTTTTATTGATGAGATTGATGCTGTGGGTAGAGCTCGTGGAAAAAATAGTATGACTGGTGGTAATGATGAGCGTGAAAACACGTTAAATCAATTATTAACAGAAATGGATGGTTTTGGCACAGATACAAATGTAATTGTAATTGCTGCGACGAATAGAGCAGATGTATTAGATAGCGCACTATTGCGTGCTGGACGATTTGATAGACAGATTTATGTTGACTTACCGAATATTAACGAAAGAAAAGAAATTTTTGAAGTTCATATAAAACCTCTAAAATTAGCAGAAGACGTTAAAATTGAATTCTTAGCACAACAAACTCCTGGTTTTTCTGGAGCGGACATTGCAAACATGTGTAATGAAGCTGCATTAATAGCTGCTAGACACGGTAAAAAAGCAATTCATCATCAAGATTTCTTAGATGCCGTAGATAGAATTGTTGGTGGTTTAGAAAAGAAAAATAAAGTAATTACACCAAAAGAAAAAGAAGTTATTGCTTTTCATGAAGCAGGTCATGCAACCGTAAGTTGGATGTTAGAACACGCTGCTCCTTTGGTAAAAGTAACAATTGTACCAAGAGGGCAATCTTTAGGCGCTGCATGGTATTTACCCGCAGAAAGGTTAATTGTGCAAACAGAACAAATGTTAGACGAAATGTGCGCTACTTTAGGTGGTAGAGCTGCAGAAAAAGTGATTTTTAATAAAATTTCTACAGGTGCATTAAGTGATTTAGAAAAAGTAACCAAACAAGCAAGAGCCATGGTTACAGTATACGGTTTAAACGAAAAAGTTGGAAACATAACCTATTATGATTCCTCTGGAAATGATTCTTTTGTGAAGCCTTACAGTGATGACACTGCGAAAACAATTGATACAGAAATTTCTAGTATGATTGAAGCGCAATATGCAAGAGCTATTGACTTACTAGATAATAATAAAGAGAAGTTAACAATACTAGCAAAACTACTTTTAGAAAAAGAGGTTATATTTAAAGACGACTTAGAAAAAGTTTTCGGAAAAAGACCTTTTGATGAAGTTGAAGTAAAGGTTGAGGAAAAAATTGAAGAAATAATTGAAGAAGAAGTAAAGGTTTCTCCAGTAGAAAAAGATACTGAGGAATAATTTAACATTCCACAATTAATGAAATATTTAAAGAAACTATTTAACATATCGAATAAAGAGGATAAAGAAATTCAAAAACAAGAAGTTGATTTGTCTTTAGATGATTTATTTGTGCATAATTTCATAAAGAAAGGCGGTAAATTTCTTTACTGCTTGGAAAAAGATGAAATTTTTGAAAACGTTAAAAACATCTTATTAGAAAATAACTGGAAAAGCTTATTGGTTACGAATCCTAAATTAATTACTTTTTTAAACGAAAAAGAAATATACATAGATCAAAACCATAAAAAATCAATTCCTTTCTTTACCACTTGCGAGCATTTAATTGCAGATCGTGGAAATATTTTATTTTCTTCAAATCAATTAAAAAGTACTAAACTATCAGAATTTTCTGAAAACTTTATTGTCTTCGCAACAACAAGTCAGTTAGTTCAAAATACAGGTGAAGGCCTAACCGGCATAAAGACCAATTGTAAGAATGTACTACCTACTAATATTTCAGCCGTAAAAGACTTTGAAATTAATAAAGAAGATGATACTTCCTTGAATTTTGGTAACAGTAGTACAAAAAACTTATATTTACTTTTATTAGAAGATTTATAATATGAGCAACCTTTTAAAAAGGAGTTTTTCAGGAATTATTTTTGTTTTATTTTTTTTAACTGCAATTCTTTTCTCAGAAACGACTTACGTTATACTAATATCTCTTTTTGGAATCGTTGCCATTTGGGAACTTTCTAAAATGACAAACTTTAAAAGTGTAATTACCTATATCTTATTTGGACTTACCTTATTTTTAATGCTCAAAAGACCTAATAGCTATGCAATTTCACTTATTTTAGGTATAAATATACTCTCTTCATGCTACCTTATATTTCAACTTTTTAGAAAAAAAGAAATTATATATGCTACCGAGAGAGAGAAATTAGGTTTAACAATTAGATATTTAATTTTCTCATTTTGCTTTTTAATTTTATTACCATTTCACGACCAAAATTACACACCTTATTTAATGATCTCTGTATTGGTTCTTATTTGGGTAAATGATAGTTTTGCTTTTATCGTTGGAAAAAACTTTGGCAAAAGAAAATTATTTGTTTCTGTTTCGCCTAAAAAAACAATAGAAGGATTTATTGGTGGCTTTATTTGCGCGCTAATAACAGCATATATTATTAGTATTAGTAATTTAAACTCAGTAGACTTTTCTTTGACTAATTGGTTTATCATCGCAGCAATTGTATCTATTATTGGTACTATTGGAGATTTGGTAGAATCTAAATTAAAAAGACAAGCAAACATAAAAGATAGTGGCACGATAATGCCAGGGCACGGAGGTATTTTAGATAGGTTAGATAGCTTGTTATTTGCTGCTCCGTTTGTATATTTGTATATTAATTTTATTATTTAAACATGATTCGTTTTCACAAAGAAGGGTATAAGATTATTGTTATTGCTTTTATTTTATCTATTACAGGGATATTATTAGCAGAAAAATTTATTGAAATCATTTGGGTTGTAAAAGCAATTCAAATAATAATTTTAGCTTTCTTATTTATTGTATTGCAATTTTTCAGAAATCCAAAAAGAGCTACAAATTTAAATGAAAACACTATTATTGCTCCAGTAGATGGTAAAGTGGTGGTTATTGAAGAAGTTGAAGAACCAGAATATTTTAAAGATAAAAGATTACAGGTTTCTATATTCATGTCTCCAATTAATGTGCACGTTACAAGATATGCAATGAGCGGTGTAGTAAAATATAGTAAATATCATCCTGGAAAATATTTAGTTGCTTGGCACCCTAAAGCATCTACAGAAAACGAAAGAACAACAATCGTTTTAGATAATAAAGTCTTTGGCGAAGTGTTATACAGACAAATTGCAGGCGCCTTAGCTAAAAGGATTGTAAATTATGCTGAAGAAGGTACTGAAGTAATTCAAGGTACAGACGCAGGCTTTATTAAATTTGGATCTAGAGTAGATTTATATCTACCAATTGGTACAGAACTAACTATAAAACTTGGAGATGTAGTAAAAGGAGGGACACAAGTAGTTGCAAAAAAATAAATATGGATTCTGATTTGGACATAGCGTTTAAAGAGGCCTTTATTGAAATTTCAAAACTAAAGGAAGCTGTAGCACCAGACGTTATGCTAAGGCTTTATGCATATAATAAACACGCTAATTTTGGAAGCAACTCTCCCTATTACGAAAAATTAGATGTTAGGAATGCATTCAAAGTAAATGCATGGATGCAAATAAAAGATATGTCTTCTCAAGACGCGAAACGAGCGTATATAAAATTAGCAAAATCTTTATTAATCAGTAAAAAATAAAAAATTATGAAAAAATTATTTTTAATATTATTAACAATTAGTTTAGGTGCAAGTTTTACTTCTTGTAAATCTGATAAAAAAGAAACAATAGTATCTGACGCTAAACAAAACGCAACTTTTTCAATAGAAAAAGCAGCAAGCGAAATTAACTTTACTGCTTATAAGTTTACGGAAAAAAAAGGTGTTGGTGGACAATTTAGACATGTAGATGTTACTTCTGGTGGTTTTGGAAACACAATTAAAGAAGCAATACATAATGCTGAATTTTCAATTCCAGTAAAGAGTCTTTTTACAAAAGATTCAAGTAGAGACTATAAAATTCAAAAATTTTTCTTTGGTGTAATGAGTGATACTAAATTACTTTCTGGTAAATTAATGATTGAAAATGATTCTATTGGAGCTGCAGTTATCAAAATGAATGGTATTTCTGAAAAGGTGCCTTTTAAATATACCATTACAGACAACACTTTTGCAATGAATGCTACCATGGATGTTACCAATTGGGATGCATTAGATGCTTTAGCTTCCTTAAATAAAGTTTGTGAGATTTTGCATACGGGTGCAGACGGAATATCTAAAACTTGGAGCGATGTTGCTTTAAATATTTCTACAAAATTTTAATTTTTACTTTGTAAGTAATAAACATTTTACAAAAAATAAAAAAGGGATACACCATAAAAGTGTGTCCCTTTTTATGTACTATTATTTTAAAAAAATATGCATAAAGAGAAACCACTTTCTTATCTAAAAAGGAAAAATTATTGGATTCAATAACTACAACATTTTTTCAACTTTTAAATAGGAAGCCCTAATTCTATTTTCAACCAATGCATCATTGCCTTTGTAAAAAAAAGTGATTTTCCTTTTTTTTACTAAAATCTTGTATTCGTAATTTTTAGCTTTCTCTTGCCAGAACACTTGCTTTTTTTTGGACTCTTTGTACTTTCCGAAATCTTTCGCCACTATTTTAATTACAGTTTCTTGCTGATTTTTATCAATTGTGAGATAAAACTTTAATTTATTTTGAGAAAAAATAACACTTGATGTTATTAATAAAGTGAGTAATACTACTTTTTTCATTTTTACCTTTTTTATTTTTATTTTTCAATGTTTTGATATTACAAACTCTCTAAAGCTCTCTTTAATTCTTTATATTTAAATACAAATCCTTTTTTCTCTAATTTATCTGAAGACAGCCTGCTGCCGTGTAAAAGGATAATTGCCAATTCTCCAAAAACTAATTTCAACAAGAAACTAGGAACCGCTATTGGTAGATATGGCCTCTTAATAGCTTTAGCTAGTGCTTTTGAAAAAGTCTTACTGGTATGAAATTCTGGAGAAACTGTATTGTAAACGCCTACAAAATTCTCTTCAACCGCCTTTATATATAAGTTACACAAGTCATCTATATGAATCCAAGCCATGTATTGATTTCCAGAACCTAAAGGCGAAACAATCGGTGTTCTCATTTTTTCTAGAGCTCCTCCTGTTTTAGATAAAACCACACCTGTTCTTAAAATAGTTACAGGAATGTTTAACTCTTTAAACTGATTGGCTGCTGCCTCCCATTTTTGACAAACTTGACCTAAAAAATCAGTACCTACAGCGTCTGACTCCTTAAAAACTTTGGCAGTGGTTTGTGCACCATAGTAATTACTTCCAGATGCAGAAATAAATCCTTTTAAAAGAATATTTTGCGATTTAATTTTATCAAATATTAGATTAGCAGTTGCCACCCTGCTATTTACAATAACTTCTTTTCTTTCTTTTGTCCAACGTTTGTCGGCTATTCCTGCCCCAGCCAAATGAATAATATAATCAATATTTTCTATGGCTTTGTCATCTAAGAAACCTTTAGAAAAATCCCATTTGAATTCATTTATATTTTTAGGGTTTCTACTTAAAATTCTAACCTCATGATTTTTTTCAGTCAACAAAGCTGTTAACCTTCCACCTACCAAACCTGTTCCACCAGTAACTAATATTTTCGCCATTGGGTAAAGATAAAAAAAACACGATTCAAAAGATTATAGTTTGTATAAATAATATTTATTATTTAATCTCTTTCATGGCATTCGTTATTAATATTTTTAAATGATTTTTATGTGCTTTTGTAGCTAAATCACCTTTACCATTACCCACCCAAATTTTTATGTTTTTTAAATTATAAATGGCCATAGATTTTGCAGCAACTGTGAACCTACTGCTAGCTTTACCAGATATCATGTAAATTAACCTTTTTGTATACACCGCTTGTAAATTTTGACGGAAAGAATTTATACTCCCATAGACATCCGGTTTAAACATTATGTTATTAATATCTGACATAAAAGAGGATAATTTATAATCATTACCATACAATTCAGAATTAGAAATTCTTTGTAAAGTATTTGGATGCATTATATGAGCTAAAACTTTTGTCTGATAGGCTAAAACTTGTTCATGAATTTTCGGATCTTCTGGACCAGCAAAGAAATTATATCCTCTTCTTTGTTTTGCTAAAAAATTGTAAATATCTTTAGGCGTGTTAAAGGCGTCTGGAGCAAAAATATATTTCTTCATAGCTTCCATTGCCCGTTTTTGGTCTGATAAACTTACAGGTGTATAAGGCTGTGTGCCCCCTTCTTGACCAAAAGTAGATCTATCTACATAAACACCGCCAATAAATCTAGAAATCACACCCCCTGCGACTGCTGATTGATTATGTAATGTATAATATGCTCTTCTTAAATCTTCATAAGTTTCACCTTTTGTAGTAAACTGAGTTTTTAAGTTCTTCATCATTGAATTTACCAATTCAAATCTATTAATTGAATAGGTGATTTGGTCATTAGATAAATCACCAATCATAACTCTTGGGTCAATTGCTTTACCTGGAGAACGCATATCATCAGCGTCATTCCCGAAAATTAATTCTGGTTTTGTAGATTTATTTAATAAAACACCCATTTCTGAATCGTCTTTAAAATCTTGATATCCAAACTGTACAGCCCAAATATCATAAGGCCCAACTGCCATATCAGCATATTGTCCTTGTTTACTTCTGTCGTTTGTAATATTTATTCCTGCATAATCCATTACAGAACCTGTTAAGGCTTTTCCTTTAATAAAGTCTGCATCTGCTAATTGTTCAGGCGAGAATAATTGACTCGCTTTCATGTTATGATTTAACCCCAATGTATGCCCAACTTCGTGCATAATTAAAGATTTCATTCCCTCTTTCTTAAGAGCGTCCATATCTAAATCAGAGGCGCCTGTTGCTTGTAAAACAGCAGATCCTAATTGCATATTATCATGCATTACATGTCCCATAGAACAATAATTAAGGTTTTGCTTTTCAAAGAACTTTGTAACCTCTAACTCTTCTGAAGTTTCTAATTTCATATTAGTAGCTGCATCATTATATAATTTATCTGCAAAAACTCTATTTGTAAAATGCACAAACTCTAGCATAATGTCTGCACCTAAAATTTCACCAGTTCTTGGATTTACAAAACTTGGACCATAACCACCAAAAGGAGGGTTTGGAGAAGATGTCCAACGTAAAACATTATAACGCACATCACCTGCATCCCAATCTGCGTCATCTGGTTGTACTTTTACAGCCATTGCATTTTTAAATCCAGCTTTTTCAAAAGCTACATTCCAAGCTAAAACCCCTTCTTTAATTGTTTCTCTCCATTCTAGAGGAGTTGTGTTTTCTATCCACCAAGTAATTGGAGTTACCGGTTCTGATATAGAAGCCTCTGGATTTTTTTTAATCAACTTCCATCTATGAATCATATCTCTATAATTTACAGTGCTTGTAGCTGTCATGTCATTCGTTTCTGTTAAAAAATAACCAACTCTAGCATCATCCATTCTTGGTGAATAGTCATCTTTTGGCATATTCATAAACGTATGAAAAACTTTGATAGAAACATTTCTTCCATCTGTAACTGCAGCAGAACCACCATTTAGAACAGAAGGGTTACTGTATACATATTGAGTTTTTACATTTGTGTTTTCAGGGTAATTTTTAATCTCATTTATTTTCGACTTTTTTTTATCAAAATTCCCTAAACTAAAAGCCATAGGAGACCGCCCTGGTCTTTTAGGACCTTTAACTCTTGTAAATGTTTCCGATAAAAATAATCCATCAGCATCTATTAAATATTCGCCATTTTTTGCATCTAAAGCTAATATTTTTCCAGTGGCCATTACAGCATCACTTATGTTTGCTTCAGAGGATTTTGATAAGGCACTATTTTTATCAAAATAGAAAGAAGTGTTAGGCGTAATAAAATCAAGTTTATTAAAGTATTTTTTTACTTGAAATACAGAATTACCTCTAAATGCGCCTCTAAATGCTCCTGCCTCAGTTACGCCGTCAGCAATTTGAGAGAAATATATAAAATCTTTGTTTAGTTGATCTTCTTTTACCAAAAGTTTTACCGAACCAGTTATCGTGTCTTGATAAATAGTAAATAAACCTTCAATTTTTTTGCTACTTTTTGTTAAATCTTTAATTGATTTTTCTTTCTTTTTTAAAGGCTTTTTTTTAGTAGTTATAGTTTCCTTTTTTTTCTTTTTCCAAAATTGTGCATTTACATCTTCTACCCCTAAAAAGGTAAGCATTAAGAATACTGTGCAAAGAACTTTAAATTTACTTGAATAGATAGTTTTCATTTAATGTTTTGAGTTTATTTGAAATAATTTATTATTATATTTTTCTCTTATTTAATGCCATATTAATGGCATTTTAAAGTTTATTTTCATCTTAAATCAAACTAATGTTATCCAAATATAAAAATTTACAATTGACCTATCTATTAAAGCTATGTAAATCTTTTTTTAAGCTCTTAATAAAGGCGTATTTTTATCGTGATGAAAAATAACAAAAAAAGAAAAGGTTTTGTCTTTAAAACTTACGAAGCAGAAAATCAATCTCCTTTTGAAAAACTATTTGAAATTTTCAAGGAACTGATTACACATACTTCTGGAGATTTTGACGAAGCAATAGATTGGATGCGTTCTTTAGACGTAGAATATAGTTTGACGGACGAAAATTATACTATTGATGATTTTGTAGAAGATTTAAAAAAGAAAGGGTATATAAAAGAGGAAGTAAAAGGAGATGGAACAGGTGGTACAAAAATTACCCCGAAAACAGAACGTGCAATAAGACAGCAAGCGTTAAATCATATTTTTGGAAAAATTAAAAGAAGTGGTGCTGGAAACCATAAAAGTAAATCTCCAGGGATAGGAGACGAACATACAGGCGACTTGAGAGCATATCAATTTGGTGATTCTTTAGAGAAAGTATCCATTACAGAAAGTATTAAGAATGCTCAAATTAATAATGGCCTAGATAATTTTAACCTAACAGAAAACGATTTGGTCGTAGAAGAAACACTTCACAAAAGCCAAATGAGTACTGTTTTAATGATAGATATTAGTCATTCTATGATTCTATACGGTGAAGATAGAATTACACCTGCCAAAAAAGTAGCAATGGCTTTAGCAGAATTAATTACAACTCGATACCCAAAAGATACCTTGGATATTATTGTTTTTGGAAACGATGCTTGGTCTATAAAAATTAAAGATTTACCATATTTACAAGTAGGTCCTTATCATACAAATACGGTTGCCGGTTTAAATTTAGCGATGGATTTACTGCGAAGAAAGAGAAATACCAACAAACAAATTTTTATGATTACTGATGGGAAACCAAGTTGCTTGCGCTTACCAGATGGCCAATATTATAAGAATAGTAATGGTTTAGACGAACACATTGTAAATAAATGTTATGCAATGGCACAGCAGGCAAGAAAACTACACATTCCAATTACCACTTTTATGATTGCTCAAGACCCTTATTTAATGCAATTTATTAGGGCATTCACAAAAGCAAATCAAGGAAAAGCATTTTATACAGGTTTAAAAGGTTTGGGGGAAATGATTTTTGAAGATTACGAAACGAATAGAAAGAAAAGAATTAAAGGATAATAATAATAATAATAATAAGTCACAAAATTGCGAAGTAAAGAAGTTGCAAAGTTTGTTTTAGATAAAATAAAATATGAATATAAGTAAGTTAAAAACATTAGGACAATTAGTAAAATCTGGATATACATCGAGATCAATTAAAGACGAGTTACGAGAAAATCTTATTAGTAAAATAATGAGTAAAGAAACTGTTTTTAAAGGAGTTCATGGTTATGAAAATACCGTAATTCCTGAATTAGAAAGAGCAATTTTAAGCAAGCACAATATTAATTTATTAGGTTTACGAGGACAAGCAAAAACGCGTTTGGCAAGATTAATGGTCAATTTATTAGATGAATATATTCCAGTTGTAGAAGGTTCTGAAATTAATGATGATCCATTGCACCCGATTTCAAGATTTGCGATTGAAACGATCAAAGAAAAAGGAGATAATACACCTATTTTCTGGATGCACAGGGACGAGCGTTTTGCAGAAAAACTAGCAACACCAGATGTTACTGTTGCCGATATTATTGGTGATGTTGACCCTATAAAAGCAGCAAACTTAAAGTTAAGTTATGCAGATGATAGGGTGATTCATTATGGGATGATCCCAAGAGCTAACAGATGTATTTTTGTAATTAATGAATTACCAGACTTGCAAGCCAGAATTCAGGTGGCATTATTTAATATTTTACAAGAAGGTGATATTCAAATTAGAGGATTTAAAATGCGTCTAAATTTAGACATGCAATTTATTTTTACTGCAAATCCAGAAGACTACACCAATAGAGGAAGTATTGTTACCCCTTTAAAAGATAGAATTGGTTCGCAAATCTTAACACACTATCCTGAAGATATAGAAACTGCAAAAACAATAACACAGCAAGAAACAAATAAGGCAAGTGCTCAGAAAGAATTTATAGATGTCCCAGAGCTATCTAGAGATTTATTAGAGCAAATAGTATTCGAAGCCAGAGATAGTGAATATATAGATGCTAAAAGTGGTGTTAGTGCGCGTTTAAGTATTTCTGCATTTGAGAATTTATTAAGTACAGCAGAAAGAAGAGCCTTATTATCTGGAGATGAGAAAACAATGATTCGCTTGAGCGATTTTGACGGAATTATTCCAGCCATTACTGGTAAAGTAGAATTAGTATATGAAGGAGAGCAAGAAGGTGCTCACGTGGTAGCTGATGGTTTGATTAAAAAAGCAGTAACAACATTATTTCCTATTTATTTTCCTGAAATTAAAAAATTAGAAAAACAAGGTGAAGAAACACCTTATGATGATATTATTTCTTGGTTCTTTAATACAGAAGAAGATTTTGAATTATTAGATGATCATACTGAAGAGCAGTACAAAGCAGAATTAGACAAAGTAAAACCTTTAGATCAATTTATAAAAGAACAACAGCCAAATATGAATGAAGCAGATACTTATTTCATGAAAGAATTTATACTGTGGGCTCTAGTTGAGTATAAAAAATTAAGCAAATATCGCTTTGCAGAAGGAACGCAGTTTAAAGATCCTTATGGTAGTTTTATAAGTGGACTGTAATTGATTACCTATTTACAAGTCATTTAATATGAGTAGTACAAAACCGAATTATAGAAATAATTCGGTTTTTTATTTTAGCCTCTCTTTTTATGTGATGCAAAAAATAAATATATTATTTTCTCCAAATTTTATTTGGAAAAACAACCACGCTCTCGTGGCCATTTTTACCAACTGCAGAAACGCCAAAAAAGAAGTTATCTATCACAATTCCCTCTAATATAAATTGGGTTGTTTCTACATATCTAGAATTGTCCCAAGTTGGCGATGTTGTATCTCGCCAATAAATTTTATAACCTTTCGCACCAGCAACATCACTCCATTTTAATCTAGCATTTGCCTCTACAACTCCACCAATAAAAACCTCTTTTGGAGCGGCCGGAGACCAAGCTAAACTTGCCAAGTTGATTGCATTTACAGCTGTTAATTTTTTAGCATATCCGAAATTCACATGTTCAAAAGTATCACCATAATTAATACCGTTTTCAGTTCTAATATCTTGGTGTTGTTGTGTATAATTCTCATGGGCTTCCATAATTCTTATTCCTGCAAAACCTAAGTCGTTAAAAGGTCTGTGATGCCCTCCTCTTCCAAATCTATCCAATCTATAAATCATCATCGGGTTCATTTCTGGCATATACATTTTTACATTTTTATGTATATATCTTGCCAATTGTCTAGAAATTCCGTCTACTTCACCACCATAAAAACGTCTCATTGTGCGTGCCCTTTCAGTTTCATTTGAAGGAACAGGTTCAGAAAAAATTCTGAATGAACGATTGTCTATAACTCCATCTACACCGGTAATATTACCAATCATATCATTATTTAAAATTCCGATAATATCCCAACCTTTGTCGACAGCATATTTTGCTAAACCAGCACCGCCAAATAAGCCTTGCTCCTCACCAGAAAGTCCTACATATATAATACTACTCTCAAATTTGTATTTACTTAAAACCCTTGCGGCCTCGATAGTTCCTGCCATTCCAGATGCATTGTCGTTAGCGCCAGGAGCATCTGTAGTAAAGTCCATGGTATCACTAGCACGAGAATCTATATCGCCACTCATAATTACATATTTGTTTGGGTACCTTGTTCCTTTTTGAACCGCGACCACATTTACAATCCAAGCATCATGCGGTACTCTTCTATTTTCTTTTTTTGTGACGAAATCCTTCTGATAGAAAACCTCCATACAATTGTCACATGCTTTAGAAATTACATCAAATTCCGATTTTACCCAACGTCTTGCAGCACCAATACCTTGTGTCGTAGAAATGGTGTCAGAAAATGTGTTTCTTGTACCAAATTCAGTTAAAGTTTTTACGTTTGCTTTGATTCTTTTTGCAGAAACTGCCTTTATAATATCATATATTTTTGAATCTGTTTGGGCAAATGTAGAAATTGTAAATAATAAGAATAAAATGGAAATACTTTTCATTAAAATAAATTTTAGAGAACTAAAATACAAAAGAAAAAGGAAAGTATTTTGTATTAAGAGATACTCTTTTACATATTAACACTCTTAAATAAAATGAATTTCTCTTAATAATATAGATTTTATAAATAGTTTTATCAATTATTAGATATCAATTAATAAGAAAAATTTTAGAATCATTAGTATATTTAAACTCTTATTTAATTTTTATAATACATCAAATGAAAATAATTGTTTCTCCAACAAAATCTTTAGATTTCGAAAGCAAGGTGCCAACTAAGTTGCATTCACAACCTCGTTTCTTGGACCAATCTAAAAAATTGAACACCAAATTAAAAACACTTTCTAAAAAAGAAATTGGTAATTTAATGAGTGTTTCTGAAGCCTTATCTCAACTAAATTATGAGCGCAACCAAAATTGGGAGACTCCATTCACAAAAGAAAACGCAAAACAGGCAGTATACTCTTTTACTGGTGCCGTTTTTAAAGGAATTGATGTAACCTCTTTAGCTGAAGAAAAAATACCTGTATTACAAGATAGATTGCGAATTTTATCTGGTTTGTATGGGATATTAAAACCTTTAGATTTAATACAACCGTACCGCTTAGAAATGGGAACAAAATTAAAAGTTGATAACACAGAAAATCTCTATAAATTTTGGAATAATGAGCTTGCCGATTCTTTAAATGAAGAATTAAAAGATGATGAGTTATTGATAAACTTAGCAAGTGCAGAGTATTTTAGAGCATTGCCAGCAAAGGCATTAAAAGTACCAATGATTACTCCTGTTTTTAAAGATTTAAAAAACGGTCAATATAAAATTGTGATGACTTATGCCAAAAAAGCACGTGGCCTAATGGTTCGTTTTATTATAGAAAATGAAATAAATACCATAGAACAGCTAAAAGGTTTTAATGTTGATAATTATCGTTTTTCTGCTGAGATGTCTACTGAAACGGAATTACTATTTACACGTTAAAGTTTAGAATTTCTATTCATACTTTAAGATATTTACAGTGCTTAGTGAATTAATTTTTCATACGATGCATTACCCAAGTATGGGGCGCTGTAACAGCAAATAATATTACAAAAACAACGGTAGCTAGTAGCTTAATTTCTGGTAATAATTGATACAGAACTAAAAGACCTACAATGCTTATTACCCAATAAATTAGAGCTTTTTTCACATAAGCAATAACATTTCTCTTATTTAAACTTCCAGAAATAAATTCTATTTGATGTATAATTGAAGGTATTGAATGCCAAAGAATAAAATAAATAGCAAAACCTAAAATTAAGGAAGAGGTATTAAAAACAAAAAAAAGTAGCACCAAATAAAGAAACTCCCTCAAAAATAATACTGACTCATTTCTTTTCATTAGAATTAAATATACACTTCCTGTACTTAAAAAAATAGCACTCACAATTAGAGTAATCTCAATTTGAATCTTAGAAAAAGTTAGCCCTGTTAACTCTGTCATTATAACATCTACATCAGACATAGATTGATAAAAAAGTAATGCAAAGATAAATAGACCGTACGATAAAAAATAAACAGTATTAAAAACAAAATTTACATTTATTTTATGACTAAGATGCTCCTCACCAAAATGGTATGCACTTAAGACAACAAATAAAACAATTGCAACAAATGAACTGAACAAATAAATTACAACACATAATATTATAATACTGATATATATAAAAAGGTTTTTTATCAGTTTTTTATCTTTTTGCTCCTTAGTTGACAAAATTAATAAATCATTAGCTCCGTGCAAGATGCCAACCGAGATAACCATTATATATGCTATGAAATCTTCTACTACCTCTCCAAATTGAATACTGACCCAAAACAAGAAAAATGTAAAAAAAAGCATGAAATTTTCGTAATTTCTAATAAATATTGAATTCATATTGCAAACTTAATAATTTTATTCATATATTTGTTTACCGTTTATATTAAAACGTTTAACAATTAATTACTAACTTAAATTTTTAACAATGAATTTATCATTAAATTTTTTATCAGTTGCTAAAATGGCAGCGGACGATTATGTTGGATTTACATTTTTTGTAGGATGTATGGCTATGATGGCTGCATCAGTATTTTTCTTTTTGTCAATGAATAGTTTTGACAAGAAATGGAGAACTTCAATCCTTGTATCTGGTTTAATTACTTTTATTGCAGCAGTGCACTATTTTTATATGAGAGATTATTGGGCAGCTTTCGGAGAGTCTCCAACATTTTTCAGATATATTGATTGGGTCTTAACAGTGCCATTAATGTGTGTTGAGTTTTACTTGATATTAAAAGTAGCAGGAGCTAAAAAATCTATGATGTGGAGATTGATCTTCTTATCTGTAGTAATGTTAGTTACAGGATACATTGGAGAAACTTTAGACAGAGACAACGCTTGGTTCTGGGGGTTACTTTCAGGAGCGGCTTACTTTGTAATTGCATATGACATTTGGTTAGGAGCTGCTAAAAAATTAGCTGTTGCAGCTGGTGGAGCAGTATTAAAAGCTCACAAAGCATTATGTTGGTTTGTTTTAGTTGGTTGGGTTATCTATCCTATTGGATATATGGCTGGAACTCCAGGGTGGTACGAAGGTATCTTTGGAGGAATGAATTTAGATATTATTTATAATATTGGAGATGCTATTAACAAAATAGGATTTGGTTTGGTTGTTTATACTTTAGCAGTAAATAGCTCAAACGATTAATTAGATATTGATTATTGATTAGTCAAAAAAATCCCCAAGAAATGATTTAGACCTATTCTTGGGGATTTTAAATTTAATTGAAATACAATTACTGTACTTACAAAAAGGAATTACTTAGTTTTAAATGGTAAGTATGGACTTTTTATCCAATTTACCAAACTAGAAATAATACCATAGAAGAACTTATAGATTGCCAAAGAAACATAAAGTTTAGCTAATACTACAGCCACACCAACATACTCCCAAGCAATAGACATTAAGCCATTCCAACTCCATGCACTTCCTGCAGCCAATGTAGGATCCCAGTTAGCCCAATCGTTTGCTAAAATATTTCCTAAAAACTCAAGTTGTAAAGCATTTGCTAATTCTGCGGTAGCAGCCATTGGTAAAGCATAAGCATACTCAATATTAGCAATCCATGCCGTAGTAAAATCTCCAGAAATACTCATTGAAGTAGCCCAAGATAATGTCATAGCAAAAGCACCAAACAACGCAACCAACGCAGCAACATGTCCGAAAACTTTAATATTGGCAATTGCTAAATCTCTAAAAATAAAATCTATAGTGCCACTTTTAGATGAAGCCAAGCTATCTCCTGCTGACCTTATTACCCTGTCTCTTATACACATCTGACGCTGCCGACGAATAGAGAGGTG